>Ga0207710_10000432_pt1 | contig 27447 bp, 22 predicted proteins | sample KBSS24metaG_FD_184400 | JGI IMG/M metagenome (GOLD analysis project Ga0207710, IMG submission 184400) | Switchgrass rhizosphere microbial communities from Kellogg Biological Station, Michigan, USA - KBS S2-4 metaG (SPAdes) (version 2) | ecosystem: Host-associated > Plants > Roots > Rhizosphere...
GATGGGCCACAAGCGCGCCCTGGTTCACGTAGAGCAGGTAACCTGGCGCCGCATAGACAACACGAGTTACTGCGTTGAAAAGAATCTGAGTCTCCGGTGTGTCGAGAGAGCCGAGACGAATGTGATGGTTTTCAGTTGTTTGTGCATCAGCGAGAAAGATAAAGTGGCGGCCGTCCGGCAGGAAATAGGGCCAGCGGTGCGCTTCCTCTTTCGCATCAATTTTGGTCGCGAGTTCCGGCGCGCCACCCAGCGCAGGGATGCGATGCAAACCTTCTGGTCCACCAAAGAGAATCATTCCCTCACGGCCCCAGGCGCCGCCACCGTTTTCCCGAACATCACACAGATACTGCGGACGCCCGCGCGCAGCTTCGACTTTGAAGAGTTTTCCATTTGCGAAATAGCCGAGCGAACGACTGTCCGGTGACCAGAATGGCGAGAGCGCGCCTTCCGTGCCGCCCAACGGCTGCGCGCGATCTGCGTCGAGTGAACGCACCCAAAGCTCGCGCTTCCCTTCTGCGTTGCTTGCAGTGAAAGCTACCTGCGAACCGTCAGGCGAGACTGTCACGTGTGCAGGAACGGTCGATTTATCAGGGGTGGTGAGTGCGAGTCGCACCGCACGAACGCTTGGTTCCGATCGCGAAAAATGTGCGACTGCGAGCACTGATACACCGGCCAGTAGTAATAAACAGACAGCAAGCCAAACCAACCGTTCGCGCGTCCAACGGCTCCGCACCGGGATAGCATCACGCATCAACGTCTGCTGGCTGGCGTGTATGCTGACTCCTGAAAGCGACTCCAACGCAAACGCGACGTCACTCGCTGATTGAAACCGGTGATCCGGAGCCTTTTCGAGACAGTGCCACACGACACGCTCGAGCGCCGGTGCGATGTTCGGATTTGTATCCGTGATCGGGGGTGGCTCTTCCTTGAGAATTGCGTTGAGCGTTTCGATCGCCGAGTCGCCGCGAAACGCACGCCGGCCTGACAGCATTTCATAGAGCACTGCGCCAAACGAAAAGATGTCGGCGCGATGGTCCACTCCCTGCCCGCGCACTTGTTCGGGCGCCATGTAGCCTGCGGTGCCCATCACCGTTCCCGGATCGGTGTGTACTTTGCGCGTCGCGACATCGGTTTGCGCAGTCTCATCTGTTGCCCGTTGGACCAGCTTTGCGAGACCGAAATCGAGGATCTTTACGTGCTCATCTCTGGTGATGAAGAGATTGTCAGGTTTGAGATCGCGGTGGACGATGCCGCGCGCGTGAGCGGCTGCGAGCCCGCGCGCGATCTGCGTTCCATACTCGATTGACTTACGACTCGATAGTGGTCCATGGTCCAAACGATCGCGCAGGCTTTCGCCTTCAAGCAGCTCCGAAACAACATACGGCGCACGTTCGTTTGTGCCGACGTCGTAAATGACAAGAATGTTGGGATGATTGAGCGCGCCGGCGGCCTGCGCTTCCTGTTCGAAGCGATGTAGACGATCGGCGTCGTCGGAAAGCGCGGCAGGCAGGACTTTGATAGCGACGTCGCGATTCAGCTTCTCGTCGCGCGCGCGGTAGACTTCGCCCATTCCACCCGCGCCCAGCTTCGAGCGGATTTCGTAGCGGCCGAGTTTCGTGCCGGCCTCGAGTGTCATGGTTGCGCGCGATTTTATTACGACTCAGCCGGATTTGCATGGATTATCCTGATATTTTGGAGATCCTGTATATTGAGGACCATATGGCAGACACGTTCGCGGCGGATGTCGTCGAAGAGTTTCGCAAAGCGAAGATCATGGGTGTCCGGGCCGGAACGGAGCATCGCTACACCGGAGTTTGGGTTGTAGTCGTTGACGGCAGAGTGTTTGCCCGCTCCTGGAACGACAAACCCACCGGATGGTTTCAGGCGTTTCGGAAACAGGCGCGTGGGACGGTCCAGGTTGGCGAGTTAGAACTTTCCGTTCGCGGCCGCGTTGTTCGCAGCGGGCGCATTCGCGACGCGGTGACTGCGGCGTATGGCGAGAAATACCCGACTAAAGGCTCGCGCAAGTGGGTCGAAGGATTCGCTGAACCGGAGCGAGTCGTCAATACAATCGAGTTCATTCCGAGTTGAAACGGCTTCGATTCTTCTCTGTGCAACCTCTGCGTTCTCTGTGTCTCTGTGGTTAACTGAATTCGTAGTAAAACTAACCACAGAGACACAGAGAACACAGAGGTTGCACAGAGAAGCCACATTGCATTAAATGAAAATACTAATTCTTCTTATCGCTCTGCTTGTATCTGGCCCATCGGTACAAGCACAGCAGCTCGGTCTGATCGCAAACACCGACGGTCGTAAAACGGTCAGTCTTAATGGCCAGTGGCAAACGATTGTCGATCCTTACGAGTCAGGCTATTACAACTACCGTTATCAACCGAGTGACAACGGTTACTTCAAAAACGCGAAACCGAAATCGAAGACCGATCTGATCGAATATGACTTCGATAGCTCGGCGACGCTGAACGTTCCGGGCGATTGGAACACGCAGTCAGACCAATTGTTCTTTTACGAAGGCACGGTCTGGTACAAGAAGTCGTTCGATTACCAGCGCAAGCCAGACACGCGCGTCTTCGTCTACTTCGGTGCCGCGAATTACTTCGCCGATGTTTATCTGAACGGCGAGAAGATCGGTCAGCACGAAGGCGGCTTCACACCGTTCAATTTCGAAATCACGAAGCTCGTTCGCGATACGGGTAATTTTCTTGTCGTCAAAGTCGATAACAAACGGCGTCTTGATGCTGTGCCCACGTTGATGACTGACTGGTGGAATTACGGCGGGCTCACGCGCGAAGTTAAGCTCATCGAAACACCGGCGACGTTTGTACAGGATTACCTGATCCAGCTTCAGAAAGGCTCGCGACAACGCGTGAGTGGATGGGTGAAACTCGCGGGTGAAAAACTCAAACAGAGAGTCACTGTGCGGATTCCTGAGGCTGGGATCACTAAAACCTTCAACACGGATGAGCGCGGATTTGCTGAAGTCGATTTTAACGCGGATCTGAAGCTGTGGTCTCCGGAGAATCCGAAGCTCTACGACGTGATAGTCGAAGCTGAGACTGATCAGGTGCGCGATCAGATCGGCTTTCGCAGTATCGAGACTAGAGGCACTGACATTCTGCTGAACGGGCGTCCGATCTTCCTGCATGGCGTCTGCATTCACGAGGAAGCGCCGCTGCGCGGTGGGCGTGCGTACAGTCACGAGGATGCGCGAACGCTGCTTGGTTGGGCCAAAGAGCTCGGCGCGAATTTCGTTCGACTCGCTCATTATCCACACAATGAGTTTATGATTCGCGAGGCTGACCGGCTCGGGATCCTCGTGTGGTCAGAGATTCCGGTTTACTGGACCATCCAGTGGGAGAATGCGGCTACACTCGAGAACGCGCGCAATCAGCTAGGCGAGATGATCGCGCGCGACAAGAACCGTGCGGCAGTTGTGATCTGGTCGGTGGCGAACGAGACGCCGCTGAGTGATGCGCGTCTCGCGTTTCTCAAGAATCTCATTGCGCATGCAAGAAGTCTCGATTCGAGTCGATTGATGTCGGCGGCGATGGAGCGTCATTACATTAACGAGACGACGCAGATGATCGACGATCCGCTCGGTGAGTATCTCGACGTGCTTGGCTGTAACGAGTATGTCGGTTGGTACGATGGTTTACCGGAAAAGGCTGACCGGTTGGAGTGGCGCTCGAAGTATCAGAAGCCGCTGGTGATGAGTGAGTTTGGCGGCGATGCTTTGTATGGGCAGCACGGCGATGCATCGACGCGTTGGACCGAGGAGTATCAGGAGAGCATCTACCAGCATCAGATCGCGATGTTGAAGAAGATTCCGTTCCTGCGTGGGACGTCGCCGTGGATTCTGACAGACTTCCGCTCCCCACGCCGTCCGCTGCCAAAGATTCAGGACTACTGGAACCGCAAGGGATTAATCTCGAACCGCGGCGAGAAGAAGAAAGCGTTTTACGTGCTGCAACAGTGGTATAAACAACTGTAGGGGCGGCCCTCCGTGGCCGCCCGTCTTCCAATGAATCTCTTACCGGAACGGGCGGCCACGGAGGGCCGCCCCTACAATTATCGGCACCCGCCGCAATCGTGGCGGCGGTTCTGTTGGTTATAGACCCGCAGGTCGCGTTGATAGCCTTCGACAATCTCGAGGATGAAACGTATGTCCTGGTCTTCCATGTTCGGATAACGCCGGTATGCTGTCGCGACCGAAGCGTCCAACGTGTTCAGCGCCTGCGAATAGTTGCCGCTGCGCGCGAGCCCTGTCATCGCGAAAAGCGAATCGGCGAGCTCCGCAATCGTGTAGTTCTTCTTCACTTCGACATCAGCAAGCAGATCGGATGCGTCTCTCTCCGCTGGCACTAATTGCAGATCCTGCACCTCTTCAACCCTGCATTTACGCTTTACGTCGAAGTATGACAACCGCACTTTCACCGCCATTGGTTTTGTCATGGAATCTGTCCGGAACTTCGCCATCACCACCTGCGTGAGACCGTTGTTCATGTCATCCATCGTGATTGCGACTTTTCCGTTAGCAAGAGCAGGCTGGTAACCGTAGATCTTTTCCAATTGCAGTCCTGGTCCATACTCGATCCGCACCTGAACATCCTTCGCAACCGACGAAATCAGACTCTGCACTTCGTTGACGAACACCTTGTTGATGTCCTTGTAGTCAGAGATGAAGTGATAAAGCCCGCGTCCGGACCGCGCGAGGGCGCGCAGCAGCTCATTGTTAAGATCGAGCCCGACACCGATAGTCGAGAGATCGATTCCCTGTTCGTTCTGCACCTTTGAGTCGTAGGCGATGAACGAGGGAGTTGTGATGCCTGTATTCGCGATCCCATCGGTCAAAAGGATCACGCGGTTGGTCGCCCCCGGACGGAAATACTTTTTCGCTTCGGCGTAACCAAGCATCAGCCCGGCATGAAGATTGGTGGAACCATCCGGCTCGAGGCAATCAATGGCACGCCTTACGTCGTCGCCGTTGCCGATCGACCGCGCCGGATACAACACCTGCGCCGAGCTGTCGAAAGCAACGATCGCGACGATATCGTCAGGTCGCAGCTTCGTGAGCATCGTGCGCAAGCTTTCCTTCACGCGCGACATCTTATCGTCATCCGCCATCGAACCACTCTTATCGATCACGAGGACGAGGTTCAGCGGGCGCAGATCGGTACGCTCATTCACCTCAGCCGTAGTGAAGCCGATTTGCAGCACGGCTTCACGTTGTGAGCGCGAGATCTCGGCGTTGCCCCAGCGCGTGTCCATCGCGACTGCCTGGCCCGATTTCGGCAGCGGCAGCCGGTGCTTGTGATAGTTCACAAACTCCTCAACCGCGATTTCTTCAGGGATTTTGAAAACTGGAGGGTTGTAAGTTGGGTAATAGGTGCTCGTGGTGGGCACTGGCGCGTTTGGACCAGCGTTAACGATGGCGCGGCTGCGCGAAACGGACGCGGCCGATCCGCTCTGCTGCGCCAAAACAGACGTCCAAGAACACAAACAGAGCAGCCCCAGGACGAGAATCTTCTCGACGAAACGATAGAGCTTCATCACTCTCTCCTATTTGTTTTTGAACTTCAGTTTGTGAGTGTGGGGAGCCAGTTAGACCGCTTGTTCTTTCAGGTGCAGAGATTCGGTGAGGTGGGGTTTGAGTTGCTTCGCCGGTCGAAAAGTTTTCACATCCCTGACTCCTTGCTCAAATCAGCGTTTCGTCGTAATGATCAACTGGCAAAACTAATCAGAGGAAGAAAAATCATGGCCAACCACACTCTTTCTCGGCGTAGCTTTTCTAAATTTCTGGCGGCCGGCGCGGCTTATGCGACACTAACATCCCGCGATGAAGTGCGAGCGTCGTTGCGGCCCACGTCGATCGTCCGCCTAAGCTCAAATGAGAATCCGTACGGTCCATCACCTGCCGCTTTGAAAGCCATGACAGACGGTTTCAGTCTCGCATGGCGTTATCCGGACGAGAATGCCGACATGCTGGCTGAAGAGGTGGCGCGAATGAACGGCGTTCCGGTGGACCAGGTGCTGCTTGGCGATGGCTCAGGAGAGATCTTGAAACTGTGCGCCGCTGCGTTTACGAGTCGAGATAAAAAGCTCGTCATCGCGAATCCGACGTTTGAAGCGATCGCGCGTCATGCCGGCGTCGCGGGTGCTGAGGTTGTGAAGATCGATCTCACGTCTGATTACAGTCACGACTTGAAAAAGATGCTCGCGTCTGCCGGCGGGGCTGGTCTCGTTTACATCTGCAATCCAAACAATCCGACCGCGAGCATCACGTCACGTAACGAGCTTTCAGACTTCCTCGCGAAGCTGTCGCCAACGACGATCGTTCTGGTTGATGAAGCGTATCACCACTACGTCGAGAGCAAAGACTATGAAAGCGTGATCCCGCTGGTGAAGCAGTATCCAAACCTGATCGTCGCGCGCACGTTTTCAAAGATCTACGGCATGGCCGGTCTACGCTGTGGTTACGGCGTCACACAATACGCAAACATCTCCCGGCTGAGGACTCATCAGATATTTGACAGCGTCAACATCATGGCCGTCGTCGCGGCACTCGCGAGCCTGAAAGACACCGAGTACGTCACGCGCGGTCGCAAACTAAACAGCGAAGTTAAGAAGAGTGTCTGCGCCGAGCTCGACGCGCTCGGCTACAAATACATTCCGTCGCATGCGAACTTCATGATGATCGATCTTCGTCGAGAAGTGCGGCCCGTGCTCGATGCCATGCGCACTCGCGGAGTCGAAGTCGGTCGTCTCTTCCCCGCCCTACCCAATTTCATGCGCGTCACGATCGGAACTGATGCGGAGATGAAGCAGTTTCTGACAACCTTTAAAGAGGTGATGGCCTAAGTCAATCTCGAAACCTAATTCAACCATGGTGCGTAAGTAAGTCTCGTCCTTTAGTAATCCAAACCTTCCGGAAAATTGATGAGAACAATGCAAAATAATCGCAGAGTCTACATTCTTTTGAACACCGTGAGTCTTGTCTTGCTACTTTCGGCGATCGCAAGCGCGCAGGAGGCGTGGCCGCAGTTTCGTGGGCCGGAGTCGAATCCTGTCGGCACACATGCAAAACTCGCTGAACGCTGGTCGAAGACTGAGAATGTCGAATGGTTTCAGGAGATCCCCGGGCGCGGGTGGTCGTCGCCAATTGTGACTGGCGGCAAAGTCTACATCACCACTGTAACCACTGAAGGCAAGTCGAAGGAACCACAAACCGGCACCGAGTACAGCAACGAGTACGCAGCCGAACTACAAAAACAGGGACTCTCGATGCAGGAGATCATGAAGCGCCTCAACGAGCGCGACATCGAGCTGCCGAACGAAGTAAAGCTGCACTATCTTCTTTACCGTCTCGACCTCAAAAGCGGCAAGGTGGAATGGAGCAAAGAGTTCTTCACCGGACAACCTCCGGGCGGGCGCCATCGGAAAAATAGCTTCGTCTCAGAGACTCCCGTCACTGACGGAAAGTTTATTTACGTCTACGTAGCGAATCTCGGGCTATGGGCGTTTGACTTGAAAGGCAACCAGGTTTGGACCACGCCACTCGAACACTATCCAATTTACCTTGAGCTCGGTGGCGGTGGCTCGCCGGCACTGGCGGGAAACCTGCTTGTCGTGGTGTGCGACAACCAGAAAAAGCAATATGTCGCCGCCTTCGACAAACAAACAGGCAAACAGGTCTGGCGCACCGAACGAGATCTCGGTGGCAAAGAGCCGCCCTACCAACGTTCCGGATGGGCCACGCCATACATCTGGCGCAATCCAACGCGGACGGAGATCGTGACGATTGGACCAGAGACCGTCGTTAGTTACGATTTACAAGGAAAAGAATTGTGGCGCATGAGAGGGATGGCCTTGACGCCGGTCCCGACGCCGTTCGCTTATGAAGGTTTGCTTTATATCAATGGTGGTCGCGGTCGCGCGTTGCTCGCGCTTCGTCCCGGCGCCACTGGCGATATCACACTCAAAGAAGGTGAGACTTCGAACCCGTACATAGTTTGGTCGCAGCCGCGCGGTGGAACGTATCTGCCGTCTTCGCTAGCGTATCAGGGAGCGATCTATACGCTGACGGAAACCGGCATCCTTAATCGCTTCGATGCGAAGACTGGAAAGCAAACCTACAAAACACGCATCGATCCGGCCGCCACTAATTTCACTACCTCGCCCTGGGCCTATAACGGCAAACTGTTCTGTTTGAGTGAAGAGGGTCAGACGTTTGTGGTCACGACCGGCGAGCAGTTTCAGTTATCGCACGTGAATGAGCTCGATGACTTCACCCAGGCTTCGCCGGCGCTCGTTGGCGAGCGGTTGTTGATACGCACCGAGCACAGGCTTTACTCAATCCGCCGCAAGGCTTAAGCATTTGTTAGACAGGATTACAGGATTTTCAGGATTAACATGTTAATCTTGAAAATCCTGTAATCCTGTCTAACATATCGCTCCCATGCAGATCCCGGTTGAAATGCTGATCGACGCGTGGCGCACGAACAACCGCGTCACGGTGTATCTCATCGAGAATCTGCCGGTCGAGATCTGGTCCATGAACATTCCCGGCTCGTCTCGGCGCACGATTCGCGCACTCGCCGCGCACATTCATAACGCGAGGTGCATGTGGATCAAGATGATCGCTGCAAATCATGGCGTTGCGGTGCCGCGGACTGTCGACCCTCGCACAGTCAAACCATCAGCCTTGTCACGCGCCCTTGAACGCAGCAGCAAAGGCATGATTGACGTGATCCGGCTCGGTGCGGCGCGTGGTGGCACAATCCCTGCCGCAGCCTGGCAAAATTTCCCTACCGATCTGTTTCACTTCCTTAACTACTTCGTCGCTCATGAAGCCCATCATCGTGGCCAGCTCTGCATGTTGGCGCGGCAATTGGGCCATCGCCTGCCAACCGAAGTCACTGCCGGGTTGTGGCAGTGGAAGAAACGTTCACGAGAGTAATCTCAATCAACATTCGCCCGTAACTCCAACGCCTTCAAGACTCGCGCGATCCCACGATTGATATGCGCTCCCAGCGCGATGAGACCGAAACGGATAATCGAATAACAGCTCACAGTCGATATCAACTGCAACACATGCATACGATTTGAAAAGTCAGCCAGCAGGAGAAAGCTGACGATAAATGCGCTCTCAATGATCGCAGCCACAAAGAACGCGATTTTAAAATTTCGTTCACTACGGATCGAGGAGAAAGTTTATCAGGTGTAGTACAGTATCTGTCGCATGCGTCTGCTTACACTCATTTTAATCGCTGTTGCACTGTCCGTTTCGGCAACCCAATCCCCGCAGGAAACCCGTCCACTGACAGCAGCGGAGCGGCGCGGGCGCGCCATTTTTCTGCGTGGTGAGGTTCCGGGTAAGAAACCGCTCATGGCGATGGTTGGGGATTTGGAGGTGCCCGCGGCCACGATAAATTGCGCCGGCTGCCATGGGCGCAGAGGTGAAGGTAAAACGGAAGGCGGCGTCGCGGCCGGGAACCTGACGTGGTCAAACCTCACCAAGTCGTATGGTCACACGCATCCAAGTGGACGCAAACACGGAGCGTTCAACGAATCATCGTTTACGACTGCCGTGGTGCGTGGTGTCGATCCTTCTGGAAACGATCTCAACGTTGCCATGCCTCGCTATCGCCTCTCGATCGAGGACATGAACGATCTCATTGCCTACATCAAACGGCTCGAGTTTGATCGAGATCCGGGACTGACCTCGGAAAGCATCGATGTGGGCGTGCCGCTGCCGGCGAATACTGCTCTGGCGGAACTGGGCCAGGCTATACGTCAGGTCATGTCGGCTTACTTCGAAGATCTGAACGCGCGTGGCGGTATCTACAATCGAAAAATAAAAATCCATTTCACTGAAGCGGGTGCCGATGCGGCGACCAGTCTGCGAAACCTGAATAGTCAAAACCAGATCTTCGCATTCATTGGCGGCGTGAGTGCCGGCGCGGACAAGGAAATCGGCACGCTCGCACGCGAGGAGGAGATTCCGTTTATCGGTCCTGCAACGCTGCTGCCGCAAGTCGAGCATCCACCCAACCGTTACGTTTTCTATCTGCTACCCGGAGTGACTGAACAGGCAGCGGCTTTAGTCAACTTTGCCGATCAGCAGCTCGGCGCGAAGAAACAACGTGCGGTGGTTCTGTTTCCAACTACGGAATTGCCTTCAGCGGCTGGAGAAGCAGCGATGGCGCGGGCTAAGGAAGCGGGCTGGACTGACATCGTGAAGATGCCTTACTCCGCGTTCGACGCAAACAAACTTGCGCAGCAGTTGAAAGCCGAGGGAACGGCGACTGTATTCATGTTCGGTGGCAGTGACGTCGTCGGCTTCCTGGGCGCGGCCAGTGCGATTCAGTGGACGCCGAACGTTTTGTCACTCGGTGTCTTAACGTCAAGAGATCTTGCGGCGAATGTTCCTGCGCCGTTTACGAAAAAAGTTTTCCTCGCTTTTCCGACGGTACCCGGTGACGTGACCGCAGATGGAGTTGCTGAATACCGGGCGCTCGCTGAGAAGTACAAGCTGCCGTCACAACATGCTGCCGCGCAGTTAGCCGCACTGGCGGCTGCTAAAACTTTCGTCGAAGGACTGAAGCGCGCCGGAGCAGACCTGAGTCGTGAGCAACTCATTACCGCGTTGGAAGGTCTCTACGAATACGACACTGGTCTGACACCAAAGCTCATCTTCGGCCCCAACCGCCACGTCGGCGCCGCGGGCGCGTACGTAATAACGATCAACGCAGAGACCAAAGAACTCGTCACCGCGAGTGGGTGGGTAGCAGCTAACTAGCCACAAAAAGCACAAAAAAGAACTGGGTGGACCATCTGTTGGCCCATGTCGATAAATTTCTTTTTTGTGCTTTTTGTGCCTTTTTGTGGCTAATTCAGTGCCTTCAACTCTTTGCCGCAGACTTGCTGAACGCGCAAGGTGTTTGCCTTACTCTGCGTCTTGTCAAAGCCATCGTCGGGGATCAGCCACTCGCCATTCTCATCCTGAATCAGGTGGCCCAGCTCGTGCAACAGAATCAACGCTCTTGCGGCGCGACTGCCGGGGGCAAAGTTGCCGACGTCCGAAGGAAATTTGCGTAACGGATCCGCGCGGCGCTGGTAGAAAGATCCGTTGGTGTTCACCATCGTCTTCTCGAAGAGTCGATACGACGCACCGGTTGCTGGATCGCGAATGATTCGTGGACCGGCCATCTCAAACGACACCTCACGCAAGAGCGACTGCGACTTCACTCGCGTGACAAAGCCATTGAGTACTGTAGTCGCGGTACGTGGTCCACGATAGAACTCACTACATGTATTTGGATTACTTAAAATCTTGAAGACGTCAATATATGCCTGCGTGATATTCCAATCTTTCCTGGTAACCACGAGCGGGCGCGATGGTTCCTCCGAAGGCGCGCCGTTCTGTAACAACAAAACACAGATGACGGTGCTGGTCCAAAGAGACATATCCAACCTCCTCTCAAACCAATTCAGCAACGCAGAATTGATAACTGAGCGGCGGTTCCGTTTTATTGGAACAGCGAACGCAAGATTACATTCTTTTGAATAAGCTTCTGCTTTTTGGAGATGCGTCTTCTTGCGTCGAATGAACGTTGCTTGTAAACGATCTCGACGACAAGAATGTTCGCGTGAGGAAACTTATTCGCTGGTGATTCCAAACCACTGAAAAGCTTTGGCAGGATTTCCGTTCATCGTCACGACTTCGAGCTCGTCGAGAGCGACCATGGTGAAGTTGCTCGTGAGACTTTCGATCCACTTCGGATCGTGATGACGAACAGTGACGCCTTCAGGCAGATCGAAAACTCCGTAGTTTCCATATTTCTGTTCGTCACGCGCGTATCGTGTGAGATTTCGTTCGTCTGTTTGTAACCATAGGTCGCTGATGTAGAGAAGCCCGCCGCGATTCAACACACGATTCACTTCTTTCAAGAGCGCTCGTTGTCCTTCGTCAGTCGGAATACAAGTCAGAACGCTGAACAAAAGCACGCCATCAACCGAAGCGTCCGGCAGCGGAATGGTCGACGATTGCACGACTTCAAATGCTATCTCCGGATATTGCGCGCGGGCGGCCGCGATCATCGCCGGTGAGAAGTCCAAACCGATCAGGCTCTCGTAACCTTCGTTGTACAACTCTCCTAAAATTCGTCCATACCCACAACCATAATCGAGAATGGTGCTCTCATCAGATACCCACTGGCGGATGCGTCTGAGATTGAGCGGATGCGCGAAAGGTTTCTGCGTTCCGGCTGTGTTCCAGTATTCGAACTGCGAATTGAGATCGATCAATGTCTGCTCCTCGCCGCTAAACTAACGGTACGTAATCGTATTCCCCGATGCCTTGCAAAACCAGAAACGTTGCGGAGGTGTCGCCATCATTTGTCACGAGATGCGGACGGCCCGCCTTGACGCAATAGCTGTCGCCGGTCGCGAGCCGCATGTCTTCGTCAGGTTCTCGCAGAAACAAACGGATCTTTCCGGCTACCACGTAAAAAGTATCGTCGATATTATTGTGCAGGTGCCACGGAACTTTTTGCGTTGGCGAAATCTGAAGCTCACTGATCCTGAAGCCAGGTCTCTCGCCATAAAGCGCACGACGTTCGACTTCATACAGGCCCCTGGCGTCCTTGAACGCTTCTTTCTTTTCCATTTAGGCCTCCACCGCCCGGAAAATCGAACCGGAAGATTAACAGAAATGATATATATGAACCACGTGATGAAACCCCAACACCTAATCTTCGCTCTCGTACTCGCAATTAGTCACGCGTCATTGCTTGTGGCCCAAACAGAAGAGATCAAGCTCGATGCTGTCCAGCCGAGGATCACCACCGTCTCCGCGATGCGCGCACGCAAGGCGCCGCAGGTCACGGCTGAAGAAGTCGTACGGCTAAAACTCGGCACTGTCGTGAACGCGGTCGCACGCTCGACAAATCAAGACACGATCGGCGGCAAGACTGATTACTGGTATCGAGTCGACCTGCCAAACAACCAGACCGGCTGGCTCTTCGGCGGTCTGTTGCTCGACTACAGCGCGAGTAAACGGCAAGAGCTGATACGCCAGATCATCGAAGCGCGATTGAAAGCCGAGAACACTGATTTCGCGGATCGGCAGGAAATCTACAACCTCGCCGTGAATTCACTTAATGAAGCCAAAGACGTGAGCACGCGGGCTGAGTTTGAGCTTTTGAAAACTCTCGCGCTCGCCAACTGGGCCTTGAGTGTTCCATACGAGAACGACAAGCCGCCGTATCGTGAATGGGTGAAGGCGCATGCGACGGAAATCGTCTCGAACGAGTTTGCCGGTGGTTACCAAATGCGCGCGGACGTGCTCTGGAACCTGGAAAAGAAATATCACACGTTGCCAATCGCGGATCGGATTGCGTGGGAAGCGTCGCAGGTGTGGCCACCATCAGATTGTGAAGGTGATGCGGTCTGCTCGTTTTTTCTTTCGGAAGGTGAAATAAAATATCTTGGCTTGTACGCTACCGGAGCACACGCGCCCGAAGCCCTCAAGAACATCACAGAAGCTTTGACAGACGAAGTCATTACTTTCGCGAACGACAAAGCCGGCGACAAATACGCCGCCGAACAACGAACGGAGTTGAAAAAGCTACTCACCTCGCTGCGACTAGCAGTCTCAAAAACCTCCGCCCCCGAGAAGACTGAGCTCGTGAAGAAACTCGAACGAATCAACTGAACAGTTGGCGAATCTTTGCGCGAACTTCGTCTAATTTGGAAGCTCTTATCTTCGCCGCCGTATATGAGATCACGGCGTGATCGACCGTGAAGAGGCGATTAGGTCGGATGAAACTATCGACGTTCAAACGACCTTTCTCAAAGTCGCTGCTTGCGAGTGAAACGGAGTAGGTGTCGCGGCGAGACTGGGTAGTTATTTGACAGAGGATCAAATCGTCACCGGTGAGATCCGCGACGACGAGAGGCGGCCTACGCTTTCCGGCTTGCAAATCTGTTTGAGGAAAAGGAAGAACCACGACCTCGCCGACTACAGGTTTGCCCATGCAGCATCTTCCTCTGGCGTGTCCCAATCCTTACGCAAAGCGGATTCGCTTAAAAGCAATCCATCGAATCCAGCCTCAGACTTTTCACGCAGGAAACGAGCAAAGTCATAAACCTCACGTTGCAGGTCTTCGGGTAGATTCTCTACCTCTTTCCTAATTAGCTCTTGCGTATTCATGGATGCAGTTTATCGCAAACAGTCCTGATCTGTAAGACAGTTGTTTACAGGATTACAAGATGAGACAGGATTTACATGATCATCTTGAAATCATGTAAATCCTGTCTAAGACTGACTCGGTAAATCAGCGCGTTAGAAGCTCTCGACGCCTCGGAATCCACCCTTGGCTGTCTTCATGATCCAGCCCAGCACGCGGGCGGTGTCGTAGCAGTAGCCGAGGATGTAGTTGCATGTCGACAGGCAATGCTGCGAGCACTCGCGTTTCATCTCGTCGAGTTGCTTCACGTCAAACTTGTGATCGCCGACGACGCCCCAATCATGCGTGGCCGAGTACATCGGGAAACAGGGAGCGAGTGAGCCGTCGGTACGAATGATCAGCGAGTTCTGACCAGCGCGACACTGCCACTCGGGAACCTTTCCACGCATCAGGAGTTTCATGTCTTCCATGTGCTGGATCGGATTCACCATCTTGTAGCCTTCGTTGCGTCGCTTGTCGTTCAGGTAGTCAAGCAGAGCGTCGACTTTCGGCCAATCGTCCGGCGTCAGGTAAGTCTCATTCTCCGCGAGGTGCTTGAAGTGGTCCTGCTCGGTCATCGGCGTCTCGTTGATGTGATAGTCAGTCGCGATGCCGTTCGCGCGCGCAATCTCGGTCAGCTCAACAACATCGTCCATGTTGTTATGGCAGATGTTGATATTGAACATCACCGTGTAGCCGTAGACCTTCTGCTTCTTGACGAGATAATCGAAGTAAGGTCGAATCGGATCGAGTGCTTTCGGCAAAGACTTTCGCTCCTTCACTGAATCGACCGCGAGATTGACCGTCGCAAGTCCCGCATCACCGAGCCGATCGATCACATCAGGCTTCATCAAGCGTCCATTCGTCGGCAGGTAGACGAAGATGTCTTTCTTCGAGCTGTAGTAGACAATCTTGTGGATGAAGTTGGGTCGCAACAGCGGCTCGCCACCCATCAACGCCAACACGCGCGAGCCAATCGAGTGCAACCAGTCGATCGAACGTTTCGCAACGTCCTCGGTCATTCCCTTCACCTTGTTGTCGTACGACCAGCAATAGTGACAATCAAGATTGCACTTCCAGTCGGTGAACAGGTAAGGGATGATCGGGCGCAGTTCTTTTCGGTGGTTCGGGTACCGCGATCTGAAATAAGGCGCGCCCCACGTCTTCCACATACGAACGCCATTCAGCTTGAGATACTCTTTATGAGTCATCTCTTTGGCGTTGGGTCGCTGCGGATACGGCGGCTCGGGCAAGACCTCGTCGGGTTTCGGTTCCAAGTGTTCGCGGCCCGGTCTTTTATAAAGTATCTGGTGTAGCTGCGGGGCGATGCGAAACGGAGGCGGGGTGGCTCCCGAATTAACATCGTGCGAATTAGTACTCATCTGTTGGTCCTCTGATGGTTTAGGAATACAACGGTTCAGGCTTTAAAACAGTCCGATATGTTGCCACAAAATAGCACAAAACGCACAAGATAGTAGGGGTCTTGTGCGTTTTGGCGACTATTTTGTGGGCTTTTGTCAGGGCTGGATGGCGATTCTAACCTTGTTACTGGTCCGGCCATGCACCGTGACCGTGACAAGCACTTCGCCGGCATCGTCCAGATCCCTGTTGAGGCGCAGCACGATTTGAGAAACGTTGGGCAATTCCGCCAGCGGGCTGACAAACTCGACACGCAAAGGATAACGAGCCTGCGCCGCATCCTCTGCCTCAGCAGTTACGGCTTCAGCATCTTCGCCGGGAAGCAATCCAAGGTCGGTTCCGAACACGATAATACGCGTACGGTTACGCCCGTCAGATAACAGTGTGGAAGTGAGAGGAAAAGGTCCATCAAGAAACTGCGTCAGCTCCAAAGCAAGGGCGCGGTCCGAGCCAGGAGACGTTAACAGCACCGGCAATTTCGTCGCCTGAAATTCCGCGGTAGCGTCAGTAGTAAGATTGTTGAAGGTTTGGACCAGTGGCGACATCACGTAGCCGTCTTGCGCTGCTGTCACGGTACAACTCGAGCCGCCGGGAATGTCAGTAAATGAGTAAGCGCCGTCGACCGTTGTCGTTGTAGTGCGATTGACCGAGCCCGAGAGAGCTACCAACACGCCCGCCATAGGTTCACCGTTACTGCTCACGACACGTCCGCTGATCGCAAACTTCTTGAGCGACGCCGTGAGCTGCGCGGTGAAGTCCGCGATTTGATCTCGGCTCGGGGTGATAAATGTCGCAGTAGCAGAGTTGAATGTGTATTCGTTTTTGAATGCCGTGATTACGTAATCACCGCTCGTCGGCAGATTAGCAAAGAAATAATTGCCGCTGTCATCAGTCGTGGTTGTTACTGACTGCGAGCCGCTGAGAACTACAGTCGCGCCCGAGAGCGGAGCGCCATTGTTGTCTGTGATGCGGCCGGAGATGGTGAAGGTCGGTGACGGAAGCGTCGACAAGTAATCATCCAATACCTGTTTAGTAGCATCGACGCACGCCGAATCGTTGAAACAGTGGATCAGCAGATTCGACCAGTAGAAGTGAGCTGCAGGATCCGGATCGCGTCCGAGTGCGTCAGCAAAGCGCGCGCGCACGTATTGCACCGGATCGTCCGGCGTGTCGATCGTGATTGTCTGCTGTGCGGCTGAATCCAACTGCCCGTAGGTTGAGTTGATGGCGATCAGTTCGCCAGTGTTGGAATCAGCGAAGAGATGATCGGCATGCGCGACGCAATTTAACTGGTCCAGTATTCCCGTGCCGACGTTATTCAGCGCGATAGCAGCAGCGGCATTATGACTCCAACCGTAGTGAGATTTTTCAATGAACACGCGGCGCGCATCATAAATCTGATGTCCAAACGGACCGAAGTTGGACACATTCATGTACAGTCCGGTCACGTAAACGAGATCTATCGGCGCGCTTTCCGGCTGGTAGCGATAAGGCAGCACGCTCAATCCCCAGAAGCCACCCTCATCCATAAACACATTGCGCAACACCACTTCACGACGCGGTGAAGTGATGGTTGGTGGCGCGGCGTTTCCGACGTTGATCCACGAAATAGGCGGCGCTATTCCTGTCTTACTGAAGAAATCCGGGCGACAGCCGTAATCGAGAAACGTAGTGTCTGTGACGGTGATGCCACGCCATTCCAGATTCTCGACGAGTGGAATGTACCAACCGCTCGTCGCCGTAGACCCGAGAAACTTGCTCAACGAGATTTCCAGATCACTGCGCACCGCTTTGACAATTCCGCCGCCGGGGTACAGCGAAGCCAGACCATAGAACTCATTATGCTTGAGCTGCGCTTTGTCGATATCGGTTAAAAACAGCGTGATCTGAGCATCTGTGACAACGCTCGGGTTACCGACGAAGGCGATGTCTTTGACGACGAGATGTTGCAGCCCGCTGATACTGATCGCGACATTATCGAAGCCGGTTTGCGGGTGAACTTCAGTCGCTAAATCGAGTCCGAGGCAGAGCTGGTCACCGCCGGCCGTGGGAGGCGCAGGTATCGTCAGCGATTCAACGCCAGTGATCGTGATCGTCGAGGCCAATCCGTTGAAGTCTTTACTGACTGGCGTGGCGATTACATATTTTCCTTCGGGAATGAAGAGCGTTCCACCGCCTGCGGTAGCGAGCGCGTCCAGCGCTTTTTGAAAAGCCGGAGCGTCATCGGTAGCTCCATCGCCAGTCGCGCCGAAATCGCGCAAATTGAACGTTGCGGGCGCAGCGAAAGTATTCGTGTTGAGACAGATCAAGGCAAGACATAACGCGAGTAAACAAAGAAATATTCTCGTCATGGTAGTGCGTAAATGTGTTTGATTATCGAAAGTCGCGGGGTCTAGAGAGTCGTGAGATTGAGTGGTCCAACAAACAGCTGGGCCAATACTACTGGCCCCGCATTTACTCTACCACAAGTGAGGAGTTTATGGACCAACAATTTTTATTTACACATGTGCGGATGTGCATTTGTGGCAGCCACATTCCAGATTATCACTGCCTTCGAGGAACTCCTTTACAGTCTTCCTGCACTTCGTCATGTTGTTCTTCCAGGCGGACCTGATGTCTGCCACTTCCGCCGGCGTCAGGTGCCATGAGAGTGGTGCGTCAGGATTGTTGAACTCGAATATCACCGTGTGAATCGGAACATCTTTTGCAGACCACTTCTGCTGCAATAATTCCAGCTCTATGTTGTTGTGAGCAATCTGACCAGCAGTCCGAACGTTGAGAAGAGTCTTGACCGGAGCGAACCACTGATAGAACCAGCCTCTGTTTTTTGCATGTTCAGGCATGTCAGAGTTGACGGGAGCGCCGTGAATCTGGATGACCAGCACGCTTTTGATCTTCTCATGCGCTTCTTCGAGCTTTTGTACTCCTTCGAGCGCCTCGTCTAGCCACTCGACCAGAGTCGCCATGCCGTAGTTGTCATAATAACCGCCATCTACGACGTGCGGTTGTGGTCCTTCCATCAGAGCGCGAGGCTGGCGTCACGTACGGGAAAGTTGCCGAAAGCCTTGCTGCGGTCACGGCGCGAACATCAAATGTTTCGCCATTGATGGTAAGTAACTCCGTCGCATCTACAAGTGCTCCTTCTCCGTCCCGGGGCGCGGTCAACTTTGTAGTAGCAAAAAGTAGTCGCTCTCCAGTTTCGGTGATGGTGGCGTTCATGACTACAGCAGGAATCTCTCCTTCAGCCACCATTGCATCCCAACTGCTAAGTGGTTGGTCCAAAGTTTTAGCCTCGCCCGACTCGGGCTTACAATTGAATACCCACGCTCGTTCGAGGGCACGGCCGCGCCCAATCAGACCTCCAAATAACCATGGAAACAAGGCACGCCAAAAATCGGGCCAGGCCAAGCCCCAGGCGACCTCATCGAGACTTGACTCGACGGACGCCTTATCCGGCCGGCGCGCATCCTGCTTATGCGCGAGCCAGTTAACAAAGAACCCATTGCCAACGCTTCCGCCCGAAACAGAACTGATCATACGCAGCGATTTCTGAAACTCTTCCTTCGAATCTTCATACAGGCCGTACAACACCTGCGCCGCCCAGGCGCCGGCCTGTATACCACCACCGTTCGCAGCCACCACGATTACTCGGCTCTGGCCGGAGGCTGTTATTGTCTTAGTCGCATTAGCGGCAAAACCAACGCGTTCCCGCAAATTATAGAAATGATCGGAGCGGTGAGACTGCGCCGTCAGCACGCCGACAACAACGACAATGAGGATTGTCGGGATATGCCAGGCATCAAAGAAGAAGGCCAGTGCTGACAACATCCAACCAAGCATTAACACCAACATCAGCGCTGAGCACAATGCAGGAACAGTCTTCTTCTTCCCTAATTGTACCCACCCAATAAATCCGACTATCGCATACAAAATGCCGGTCGACACGAACGCTGCCAGCGCGAAGAGATGATGCGGCCACGGATTGGAATCAGGATTTATGCCTGTCACGTAACCTGAAAACAGTCCCGTACTGCGCAAGAAGTCTGTAAATCGAGGCTCGGTGAGATAAGGCACGGCCAAACTAATCGAATTGGTGCCGTGTTCCAACAGTATTACTGCCGTTAAAATGACAATCCCGAGGCCACTCACCGCGGCAAGGACCAAACGGCCGAGGTGATGGCCCTGCTCAGCAGAGAACCTCACCGCAAAACCGATGATCAAAATGCTCAACGACAGCATTAGGATCACCCATCCCTTTGCGGAGAGCAGCGGGAAAGAAAAACCATCCAGCTCAGGAAATCTCGCGTTTGCATTGTTGAGAATGATTGAGGCTGTGACGCAGGCCGTACCTGACACGGCAAGCGTAGTAATAGTAACTACAAACAGGCTCAATGGCGTGAGGTCAAACAAACCTCGCAGCAGTGTTTTCGCACCAGTGAAAAATGCGATGAATGGTAGCGCTACGAGCACTAAGGCCAGGAACAGCGGAACACGCAGAAATACCGCGTACTCCGCGGTGTGACGCCATGAATACGGATACCACGCGATTACGGGCGTGAAGGCCAACACGAGCAGACTAAGCGCCGAGAGCTTCGACGCAGAACTGATCCCTTCAAAGCTGGCCTTTGTGGACGAGATAATTCCGCCAATGGCTATTCCGATTAAAGCGGCACCGATTAGTCTTTCTACTGTCGCACGGACCGGGCTTGGTCCTGCTTCAAAAAAGAACAGGCCGCCCTCTGCTGCGAGAGTCAGGAAATAAAACAGCCATTTCAACTGTCCGAATCGCCTGGCGGAACCTCCCTTCTCTCGGACCATGCGGAGTATTTGAAAGTCCTCGATGTAATCAAATATCCCAGTAAATCCGGCAAGCACGATGATCACGATCAAGCCGCGCGAGATCCCACTCCGAACCCATGGCACGGATAGAAAAAACGCGATGTAGAAAACAATGAAGGCGAAGTCTATCCTTTGGAATCGCTCTGCGGCCTGGCGGTTAGCCTTGCCAGGAGCTGTGTCTGCTTTGCCGAGGACCTTATCAACAAAATCAAGCGAATCGGCGAGCTCGAGGGCCAGCCCCGGCTGCTCCGCAAAGGGCCAAAATGGTTCTTTCGGCGTCACGAACTTACAGAGCCTATTAAACAAGACGCCGAAACCTGCGAGGATCGCGATTAGTAGAAGGGGTGTGAACGTAATCAGTTTGGACATAGTAGCTCCAGGAGTCGGAGATCCATGAAACTCCAAAATCATCCAAGTGCGATTGCTACTTTGAGGCAAAGCCGCCTACCGTTGATGGCTGAGTTTTGGCGAGTGTGCAGGGAGCAGAGGCTCGGGGGATTAGCCGTCAGCGGATAAACGCGGACGGTATACTCCTGTCCGAATCAAAAGGCAATAGCCAGGCTGGTTTCTTTTTACCGAGAAGCTAACTTACTGACTCACTCTTTCGGTGCTACGTAACTCCTGCGCGCTTTGACGACCAATTTGCCCTGCGATTTTTCAGTGGCATCTGCCAGGTCGATCTTCAGTTGGCGAACACTTCCATCACGCTTTTTGTTGGTCGAGACGAAGGAGAAACTGTAGCGCGTGCGCAGGTGTGTGATCAGTGTATTGAACGTGTGGTCGAGCTCTTCAGGCTTATCACGCAGGATCTCCCCTCCCGTTTCGTCAGCGAGTTTTTGAATGTCAATATAAGGAGCACCGGCAAGCTTGCCAAAGCGAGTGGCCCAACGCATCACACCGTTCTCTGCTACTTGTTCGGGCGTCTTCGGAATTATGGCCGAGACAACACTACCCGACTCGAAGACGGTATGCGCGACCGATTTGTTTGATGGCCCACCTCTGCAATCCCAATTGCGCGTCACCCCGGTAACCACGACGATCACGCGGCGACCGGTGGGATTGCCGGCCTTCATCATGTAATTGGCTGCATCATCGAAAGCGATGTTCAGACAATGGTTGGCGCGCTCGTCATGTGGCGGCACGTAATTTATCGCCCGCTCGAGCAGGATGCGATCGTGCGTGAATCCCTGCCGCAGCTCCGCCGTGTCGTGATACGTCATCACCGCGACTTCATCGCTCGGTTTCAGTTGCGCCAAGGCATCCTTCGCCGCCCTTCTTACTTCCTCCCCGAACGGATCCAAACAACCGCCACGATCGATCATCAACAACACCGATAGGGGGAGAGTGTCCTGGCTGAAATGCGTGATCGTCTGCCTCGTGCCATCCTCGGAGATGAGAAAGTTTTCCTGTTTGAGACCGCCGACCACGCGCGCCGTGTTCTTCTGAAGCACGAGCGCGTCGATCGTGATGAGATCGACGTCGGTCTTGATGATGTCTGCAACTTTGATGTTGGCATCAGCGCGATTCGGCGTGACCGTTCGTTCGCGAGTTTGAGGCAACGCCGGCGAGATCAAAAACCCCGCAAGCGCGAAAATCAAAGTTATAAACAGGAGAAAAAGCTTTGAGGACAGGATCGATTTCATAAACACCTCCTTCGGGTTGGAGACTCGGGGAGAGTGCTTCGACTGTGGGAGAGATCCGGATTTGCGGGGAATAATAGATCGGTTTTCGCCGTTTGGGTAGGTTTTAATTCAAGCGGTTCTTCTCCGAGATTTCAACGGTCAACCCCAGAGCCTCGCAGACTTTCTTGAGCATTATGTAGCTGACATTCGCATCGCCGTTTCGTATCCTCGAGACGGTCATCACTCCCACACCCGCTTTTTCAGCCACCGTCTTATTAGTCAGACGGCGAGCTCCCATCGCAGCATTGATGAGATCAGTTCGATAGGGCGGATTTTCGCTCATTTGTTTCTGCTGTACGGAATTGGTGCGCGCAACGGAGAGTAGCACGAGAGGTATGATCGGATCAATACTCATCTGTAACGGTTTATCACCCATCTTCGCAAGCACGCGTGTTACACGAGCCCCTACCAAAATTAGACTCTTTCTCTTTTGGCGCATCATCGCGTTGGAGTGAGTACGAAAACCATCTGGATGGTAATCAGGAATCCAAAACCCTTCGGGGACTTCGTCCAACAAACTCGACACGAGAAAAGTCTGTCATGTAAGGACGTGGAAAAGAGGAGCGCTCGTTTTGGAAAACCCATCGCGGGAAGTTACGTCAATCGGATCGAGAACAACCCAGCGCTGCACCCCACCGCAGTCGCGCTCAAAGCGCTGGCGTATGGTCTCGGCGTTCCACCGGTAGAGGTGTTCTCACGTGCGGTCGGACTTGTCGAGTCCGGCGTTAAATCCGAGGAGGTTCAACTGCTTTCAAGGTTCAGAGAGTTGTCGCCGGAAAAAAGAGGTTTGGTTTTAGATATCGTCGACATGTTGTATTCGAAAGAGGCACCACGCCGAACTCCCAAACGCAAGTCGTAAGGTCGCGGCTTGTCTAAATGCGAAAGTAGCGTATCGAGCAGTTGCGACGCAGATCAATGGCGATCACACGACCAAGATTGTCTGCGACTGTGAGGGTATTTTCCGTTAGCCTCGTTGAGACTTGCTTTGCACTCGCGAGCCATAGTTGGGCCGTCACGTCCTTTGACTGAAGGTCGATAACGCGAACTCTGACGCCGTCTGTCTCGAGCACTGGAGAAGCCACCCACCTGCCGAATATCTCAGGTATTAATGGTTCGCACGACTGGTCGCCGATAGACAATTCAAACTTTTCCCACTCACCTTCAAACACACGCAGCTTAAGAGACGGAAGCGGCGTCAGCTTCGTCTCCTCCAGCAGGCAGTAACTCGACTGATCCACATACAAGCCGTCTGGAGAAAACGCCTCGCGACTGTGCATACGGATCGTCTTATCTGGTGGCTTGGGAGGAGTCGAACGAGTTCGTAACGTCAGTAATGGAAGCCGGTACACCCACTGCTCTAAATCTGACCACTCACTCGAAGCAGTGAGAAAACTGCACGACGATTCCGAACGAGCGACCTTGAGAACTTGCCTGCCGGCTTCCGGCACTCGCCAGAGCGCGTCAAAACTTTTTGCCTGCGAGTCGATAGCGTAAAGGTCACCTTGAGCGCCAAGAAACCAGAGGCTGCCATCGTAGTTCGAAGCAAAAGCATCGATCTGCGCGTCGCACCAATCCTCACATCGCCATTCGATCAGATCGAGTCGTGACAGTCGCCAAACCTCTCCGCGGCGCGCGAGTGCGATGGCACGAGCACTGTTATCCGAAATCACCAACCTATCCGCAGGCTGATCGAAATGTGTGACGGTGCGGCCGTCGCGTGTTAAGAGTCTGACGCCGATCTCTCCCAGTGCGACGAGCATCCGGCCGTTTGGCAGCAGCAGCGCATCATGTACCGGGATAGACCCGCAATCCGCGGCGGTGCACCCGAGCGAAAGGAATGGAGTAACCGGCTGGTCGCGCTCCAATGGAAACGGCGGCACGTCTGTTCGCAATGGACCATCACCACTGAAGTTGACGAGGCGAGTGAACTGCTTAGCACTCACTGCACTGGCGTGTTGACCTGCATCGCGCAAAATAGCACGCGCTGTGACACGAGCTAATGTTCGTGCTTCCTTCGTATTTTCTCCGTTAGCGAGTGCTTCGGCGAACGACGCACGCGTTTCGTGTAGCTCGAAACTCTCATCCTCGAGAAAAGTCAGCGCGCGGCGACGTATGTTCTCAAAATCCTCCGGAACAATCGACAACTTGCGGGCGAGCATTCGGCCGGCTACTGGTCCACCAACTTCAATTGCCTTTTCTATCCACTGACGAGCTGTCTGCCGGTGAGTCTGAATGGGCCAAATGACATCAACTGCACCCGCGTAATTGCCTCCTTCCGCCAGCGATGCAGCCCACACGACCCTTAGCTTCTCTGCCTGGTCCTTGTCTTTCTTTTCAAGTCGCAAGACCGCATCAGCAAACGACTGCTTTCGTCGCGCGATCTCGACAGCTCGCTTAATGTTGCCGGCAATAAACCATTGACGCACGACGAGCCCGGGCGGCAATTCACGCCCTTCTGCGAGCTCCGCAGCAAGCTTTAGCTTGCCGTGTCTTTCGAGAAACGCGACCGCCTCTTCATTCGCCCGTAGCAATTCAGCGAGAACAAACGCGGCTTCTTCGATCCGATTTTGAGCCTCCAGCCGTTTGAAAGACGCGCGGTAAAGCTGGTAGAGGTAAGACATAACATCGGTTCCCAGGCCGATACCTCGTACGTTCCGCGCTCGCCCCGGCAGAATCGAAAGACTGTCTCTCGCGGACGGCACACCGAGAGCAGGCGCTTGAGTCAGCGATGTAAGGTCACCGAGCGGGATTGCATGTTTGAGAGCTTCATTGATATCGCCGCGCTCAAACATGTCCATCATCTTGCTGATATACGCAGCTTGCCGGCGACCCAGTATCCGCGCGATACGCGAAGCGTGTAATAGACGCAAGCCGAGGCGAGAAAGCCACGGGTTCTCTTTGGTGAGCGGCTCGGTGGTGCGATAACGAGATCCTGAACCGGTGGAGACTTGCCACCGCGCAAGTCTTCCCATGACCGCAGAAAACGAACCGATCAGTCCTCCCAACCATCCACCTAACTCCTGCACAGCACTCCAATCAGACCGTTGACCCCTTCCAGACGCCGCCGACTTAATCGCAGCAATTGCATCGCGACGTTCTGAAGCTTCCGCTGGTACACCATCGAGCCTCGCCCGAGCGTCAAATGGCAGCGGCTCGCCGACCACCTTTGGCTCCGCAAAAGCTGCACCCAGCGACGTCACTTTCACAACATTGAAAGCTGTAACATCGAGCCACGTCTCAGGAGATTCAGCACTCGACGAACTTAGCTGCTTGACGTACGCAACGCCGCCTTTCGCGAAAACAACTGAATGAGGCGGAGCCTGCAATAGCTCAAACTCATCCGGCAACAACGGTAGCGCCGACAGCACATTTTCAACTTGGACCAGAGGCGTCGCAACGGAGTTGGCAGAGTCGACTCTGACGCTTGCTGACAAACGAACGAAATGAATCGGTCCGTCCGTAAAGACCTGCACTCCTGGTTCCCAGAGATTGAGAATGCGGCGTCGAGTTTCTGCAACTCCGATCAGATCGGTGTCGAATAGAAATCCTGCTGCCTCGACCCGACCTTTATGCGCAACTTTCCGTGGGCGGAGGTTTGTCATTTCTCGCCCTCCGGACGATAGCGACAGAGATCCGCACGATGATGCAGTGAATGGATCACGATTTCACCGTCGACGGTTGAGTAGGCGATATAAGGCGCTCGTTGGCATAGCGCGATGTGTTCAATAGAGGCATGAGCGCGAAGAATTTCTCTTCGCCAGTTATGTCCATTCAAACTAACAGTCTGAAGATCGTCCTCGAGTGCGAGCAAACCGGGCTCCGCACTGTTACGGTCGTCGACAAACACGCCGAATACTTTCGCGCCATAAGGCTTGACCAGGTCCTTTTGCCCTCTACTAAAAATGACAGCCCATTGAGATTCGGTTTGTCCCAGCGCGACCAATCCAAACTCCGGGTGAGCGATTCTTGACGGTGGTCCAAAGAAGGCCTGAAGCGCTTTTTCTTCTAATGGCGTATTCCTTGAAATCTCTTTTCCGATAGAGACAATGCGAAATACATTGTCAGGCCATTCACGACCAACATAAACAAGACGCGAATTCAAAACGTTAACTGCAAGAACGTCAGTCGCAATCAAATGCAGCGTCCCTGACAATGGCCTTGACCCAAGCGACTTCGCTTCACCTTTTAGTCGCGAAAACCGAAACAACGAGCCGGCTCCGTCAACCGCAGCCATCTCTCCTTCCCACGGCAAGGAAAAGCATGGCATGAGTGGACCATCATCCGCAGAAGGTCTGAAGAACACATTACCGTTGTAGCCTGCGTAATCACCGGGCGGGAGTTTTATCGGCGCCTGCCGGCAGTATTCAAGGTGGACGAAGCGATTCTCAGGCGAGATCAAAGCTATCGCCCGGCCGACTCTTCCCGCCGCGCACACAAGCTGCCATCTGCGCGTGTGATAGCTCTTTGGTTTTCCGGTGCCGGCTCGCGGTGAGTTCGGAACGTTGAACGCACTCACGCCCCATTTCGCTGTTCGCGTGAAGAGTTTTGTTCCGGTCATATCGAAGAGAAGTCCGGAACCGGTGTAGGTCGAAACTTTTGCCTTCTGGATCTCGGGAACTGCCGCCTCAAACGGATCGCGCAGGAGACGCGTACTGATGTTGTTTTTGGGAAGTTCGAGCGTTACTTCCGCTAACGATCCTGAGGCGCTGTTGCACGACAGTTTGAGCTCATGGCTATCAGGTTCGAGTACGTCCTCGACGTAGAGTCTTGACGATCGTTTTTCAGTTTGGATGCGCGACAGTCTTTGACCGCCGATTAGCCAAACGTCGTCGAGTCCGTTCCAGGTCGCAAGCTGCTCCTCCCACGCTGTTATGTGATTGTCACTAACCTCACAATGACTGCGCGCTGCCAGGAGAGTCATGATGTTGCCGGCATTTACTTCTCGATAGGCCGGCGTTTCCGGCTGCTGCAACACTCCCCACGAAAAGCTCGAGCCGGCCGAATCAGCGCGGTTGGCTAATACAATCAGTGCCGCAATGTGGGCGATGCGAGGCGAGCCGAGCTGACTTGGACCAGCGTCGAAGAGCGCCAGCGAAGATCTTGTCCCCACCGGCGATGAGTGCGCCCGGTTCAGAAAGAGGTGTTCGCCCATTACGGCGCGTCGCATGAACTCGTCTTCAAGCTCATCAGCGAGCATCCACTCGGATAGTAACAGTCGTTCGTAAGTGCCACGCCGGTTGAGCCCGTCAAAACCATCGGGT
>Ga0207710_10000433_pt1 | contig 27417 bp, 26 predicted proteins | sample KBSS24metaG_FD_184400 | JGI IMG/M metagenome (GOLD analysis project Ga0207710, IMG submission 184400) | Switchgrass rhizosphere microbial communities from Kellogg Biological Station, Michigan, USA - KBS S2-4 metaG (SPAdes) (version 2) | ecosystem: Host-associated > Plants > Roots > Rhizosphere...
TCTGCCCCACCAGCTCTGCCCGCCCCACCAGCTCTGCCCGCCCCACCAGCTCTGCCCGCCCCACCAGCTCTGCCCGCCCCACCAGCTCTGCCGGCCCCCGCACGCTCGCGCTGGTGCCCTACCGCCAGCTCGCGGCCCACGGACTGCCCTGCGTCGACGACGCGACCCCCCTCGAGTGCCTGCGCGTGACCGACCACCAGCGGCTCCCCCTCGCCACCGTCCTCGCGGCCCTGTCCCGGCAGGCGGCCCCGCCCGGCCCACCCACCGGCGGCCAGTTCGACCTCGATGACGACGAGTACGCCGACCTCGTGCGCACGGTCCTGCGCGACGAGATCGGCCGTGGCGAGGGCGCCAACTTCGTGTTGCACCGGACGTATCTCGCCACCGTCACCGGCCCGCCCCTGGCCACCGCCCTGTCGGCCCTGCGCCGCCTGCTCGTCGGCGAACCCGGCGCCTACTGGACGTTCCTCGTCCACACCGGACACCGCACCCTCGTCGGCGCGACCCCCGAACGTCACATCAGCGTCGACGCCGGCCAGGTCATGATGAACCCGATCAGCGGCACCCACCGCCTGCCCGCCGCCCGTGACGCCGACCCCGCGGAGCTGCTGCGCTTCCTCGCCGACCCGAAGGAGACCGACGAGCTGGACATGGTCCTCGACGAGGAACTGAAGATGATGGCCGCCCTCGCCCCCGGCGGCGCCGCCGTCCACGGCCCCCGTCTGAAACCCATGTCCCACCTGGTCCACACCGAGTTCCTGCTCACCGGCCGGCACCTGCCCCGCAACGCCCCTCCATCCGAACCGGGCCCGCCGTCCGAACCGGGTCCGGCGTCCGAACCGGGCCCGCCGTCCGAACCGGGTCCGGCGTCCGAACCGGGTCCGGCGTCCGACCGTGGTTATGCCGACGTCCGCGACGCACTGCGGGCGACGATGTTCGCCCCCACCGTGACCGGCAGCCCCGTGCACAACGCCCTGCGCGTGATCGCTCGCCACGAGGGGCGCGGCCGGCGCTACTACAGCGGAGTGGCCGCCCTGCTCGGACGCGACGCCGCCGGCGGCCAGACCCTCGACGCGCCCATTCTCATCCGCACCGCCGAGATCACGGCAGACGGCGTTCTGCGCGTCCCCGTCGGCGCCACCCTCGTCCGCCACTCCACCCCCGAGGGCGAGGTCGCCGAGACACACACCAAGGCCGCCGGCATCCTCGCCGCCTTCGGCCTGGGCACCCTGCCCACTCCAGCCAGCGGAGGTCTCGCGCTCGACGACCCACGGGTCGCCGCGGCGCTCGCCGCCCGCACCTCGCGCCTGTCCCGCTTCTGGCTCGACCGTCCCGTCGGCGACGCCACCGCCGTTCCCGCCCTCACCGGCCGCTCGGCCCTGATCATCGACGCCGAGGACGCCTTCGCCGCCATGCTGGCCCAGCTGCTGCGCGCGCTCGGCCTCGTCCCCACCATCCAGCCGTGGCAGCAGGCCGCCCACGCGCCGACCGACCACGTGGACCTGCTCGTCCTCGGCCCCGGACCGGGCGATCCCCGCGCCGCCGACTCCCCGAAGATGGCTGCCCTGCGCCACCTGCTCGCCGAGCGGCTCGGCCGCGCTCAACCCCTGCTCGCGATCTGCCTCGGCCACCAGCTGCTCGCCGGCCTGCTCGGCCTGCCGCTGCACCGCCGCGCACGTCCCTACCAGGGCTTCGCCCGAACCATCGACCTGTTCGGCCAGCCGCGCCGCGTCGGCTTCTACTCCACCTTCACCCCGCTCGCCGACAGCCCGCTCGCCGACGGCCGCCCGGCAGACAGCGACGCCCTCGCCACACCCCACGGCCGTGTCGAGCTCGCTCGCGATCCCGTCGACGGCGCGGTGCACGCCCTGCGCGGTGCCACCTTCGCCGGCCTGCAGTTCCACCCCGAATCCGTCCTCAGCCCCGATGGTCTGACGATCCTGCGGGACGTCCTCACGAGCCTGCTGCCGACCCCGTGAACGCTCCGCGGAACGCGCCGAGACGCCCATCTCCGGCGCGTTCCGCGGAGCGCGTCTGAGTCGTCAGGTCCCGCCGCGACGGTGAGCGGATGGGGCCGTTGCCGACTCCACGCCGGACGCCGAGGCCCGCATAGCGGGACACCGGGGCGGCGGCTCACCCCACGACGGCCCCAGCCATGCGTTCCGCGGAACGCCTACACGCCCCACCCGGTGGATCTGCTGCCCGCCGGGCGGACTGCAGCGACCTGCCGACGGCAGACAGCCAGAGGTGGGAGTCCCGTGGGCAGAAATTGTCGGTGGCGGGTGCGAGCATCGTCCCGTCCGACCATCCAGCCCTCAGCCCCTCAGAGCCACCGCCCCTCAGAGCCACCGCCCCTCAGAGCCACCGCCCCTCAGAGCCACCGCCCCTCTGCCCCTGGTGACGCCGATGCCTCCGTACGCCCCCTCGCCCTCCGACGCCCCGCGCCCCACCGGCACCGCACCCACGCCGCCCGTCTCCCTCGGAAGCGCGGGGACGCCGGGATCATCAGCGACGCCGGCCACCGGTGCCCCCACACCCTCTGCCGACACCCTGCTGCTCCTCGACCCCGACACCGCGCCCCTCGACCAACTCGAAGCGGCCGTGTGCACCTGGGCCGGGCGCCTCGCCGCCGCCACCTGCCACTGGCTCGGCCTGCTCGCCGCCTTCGACCGCCGCAAGGCGTGGGCCGGCATCGGCATCCACACATGTGCCCACTGGCTGTCCCAACGCTGCGGCCTGGGCCTGCGCACCGCCCAGGATCATCTGCGCACCGCTCACGCCCTCACCCACCTGCCCGCCCTCCGCGCCGCCTTCACCGCCGGCGAACTCTCCTACAGCAAGGTCCGCGCCGTCACCCGCGTCGCCGAGCCCGACACCGAACACATCTGGCTCACCCACGCCCGCGCCACCACCGGCAGCGAACTCGAACGCCTCACCACCGCCTACCGCCACCACCGTGCCAACCCCACCAGGCAGCACCAGGCCCGCCGCCTCACCTTCCGCACCGACGACGACGGCATGGTCCACCTCACCGCCGTCCTCCCCGCCGCGGACGCCGCCCTGCTGTTCACCGCCCTTGACACCATCCACACGCAGCTCACCACCAGCGCCGCCGCCGACGAGCCGGCCGACGAGGCCGGCAGCGACACCATCCCGCCCGACCACACTGCACCCCCCGACGGCCCTGCCCCAGGGCCGCTCACCACCCTCCGTGACCAGCAGCGAGACGCCGACGCCCTCGTCGCCCTCGCCGAAACCGCCCTCCACCACCGCCCACCCCGACTCCTCGACCCCGCCCACGCCATCACCGCCCACATCGACACCAGTGCCCTCGTCCCCCTCACCCTCAGCAGCGTCCTCGGCCCGAGCATCGGCCTGCCCGCCGCCACCCTCGACCGCCTCGCCTGCGACGCCCGCCTGCGCCCCCTGCTCACCGACGCCGACCACAACCCGCTCCACCTCGGGCGCACCCGCCGGCATCCCACCCCCCACCTGCGTACCGCCGTCTACCTCCGCGACCACGGCACCTGCCAGTACCCCGGCTGCTCCCACACTCACTGGCTCCACGTCCATCACTGCCAGCCCTGGACCTCCACCGGCGAAACCACCATCGAAAACCTCATGCTGCTGTGCGGCACCCACCACCGCACCATCCACAACCACCACATCACCATCCGCCGTCACCCCACCGGAACCCTCACCCTCACCCACCAGCACGGAGACATCCTCACCAGCCCCGCCCCCACTCCCCTCGGCCCCAACCCACTCACCAGCATCACCACCATCACCGGCGGGGTGACTCCCACCACCATCCACCCCGACGGCACCGGACCACTCAGCCTCGACGACTCCCTCTACATCCTCCTCAACAATCCACCCATCAATCCGACCAACGACAGCCACTGCGACGATGACGATGACTGGTGACGCCGTGCTGCCGCCGTCCGGCCGGGCGGGATGGAAGGATTGTGCGCCATGGTCACGATCAGGGCGGCACGGCCATCCGACGTCGCTGGAATCCAGGCCGTCTACGCACCGTTCGTCGCCGGGTCGGCAGCCACGTTCGAGGAGGAGGTGCCGACGCTCGAGGTGCTGCGGGACCGGATGACGGCGACGCCACGCAAGCCGTGGCTGGTCGCCGAGGCCGGCAGCGGCGCCGCGGCGGTGGTCGTCGGCTTCGCGTACGCAAGCGCCCACCGGAGCAGGTCCTCCTACCGCTGGTCGGCCGACACGTCGGTCTACCTCGCTCCCGACCATCACCGACGCGGGCTGGGATCCCGGTTGTACGCCGTCCTGATCCCGGAGATGCGCAGGCTGGGATACCTGAACCTGTACGCGGGCATCACGCTGCCCAACGCGGCGAGTGTCGCGCTGCACACCTCGGCGGGCTTCGCCCCGGTCGGCGTCTACCCGGGCGTCGGATACCGTCTCGGCGCGTGGCGGGACGTCGGCTGGTTCGGGCTGACGCTGGTCAGCCCGCCACCGGAGTCGCCAGGGGAGCCACAGATCTGGGTCCCGGACGACGTTCTCGCGCGGCCGAGCTGACCGAGCAGTCCGGGCAGGCGGGGCAGTCCGGGCAGGCGGGCGCGGGGCGGAACGGAGGGGGTAGTGCGGGCGGTCGGAGTCGTGCTGCATCCACGTCGGGACGCGACCCGTGCAGTTGGGGCGGTGCTTGACTGGGCGGCGCAGCGCGGGGTGGAGGTCGCCGGCATCGCGGGCGAGGTCGAGCGGCTCGGGGCCGCGGTCGTTCCGCTGGACTCGGGCGCTCTGGCGGCGCGCAGCGACCTGCTGGTCAGCCTGGGCGGGGACGGGACGATGCTGCGTGCCATGCGGCTCGCCGACTCCGCTCGGGCGCCCGTGCTCGGGGTCAACCTCGGTCGGTTGGGGTTTCTCGCCGAGGTCGACGTGCCCGAGCTACCCGCGGCGCTGTCGGCGATCGACCGCCGCGCCTACACCGTCGAACCGCGTCTGGCCGTCGACGCCCACGTGCTCCCGGCGCCGGGCGGGGTGGGCACGGCGGCGACGATGAGCGCGTTCAACGACGTGGCGGTGGTGCGGGTTCCGGGGCACGGCGGAAGCGCCGCGGTGGCGTTGCGGGTGGGCGGGCGGCCGTTCGTCCGCTACGCGGCGGACGCGGTGGTCGTCTCGACTCCCGCGGGATCGACGGCGTACAGCTTCTCGGCCGGCGGGCCGATCGTCAGTCCGTCGGTGGAGGCCCTGCTGGTGACCCCGGTCGCGCCGCACTCGGCGTTCAACCGCGGGATGGTGCTGTCCGTTGACGACACGATCGCGCTGGAGGTGCTGACCAGAAGCGCCCGGCTCGCGGTCGAATGCGACGGCCGGGTCTTCGGGCATCTGGACGCCGGTGCCACGGTCACGCTGCGCGCACGGCCGGGGGCGGCGCGGGTGATCCGCCTCGGGCACACCACCTTCTACGAGCGTGCGGCGCGCAAGTTGCGGCTCGCCAGCTCCGCCGAGGTCGACGGGGATGCCGGGCACCCCGACGGGGCCGGCTGACGCCAGCGCCGCCGGGGGTGCGTGGGTGGGGCCGGGGGCGCGGGCGCGTCAGCGGTCGGCGGCCCAACGGCGGTCGGACTCGTCCCACTCCTCGTTGCGGGCGTCGAGGCGGGTCTTCCAGTTCTCCGCCTGCTCCGCGCTGTCGTACGGGCCGAGACGGCGGTGCCCCGGCGCGTCCGGCGGGTTCTCGGCCCGCTCGTGGTCGAGGCACCACCACCAGCCGGTGGGATTCCACGCCGTGCTGTCCACCGCGCCGCCGCCATGCAGCATCCGCCGCAACCACGTCCTCATACCCGATCACTACCCGGCATTCGGGGTCGCGTACCCAAGCCGGGCCAGGAGGAGCCTGGCTAGAAGGTGGCAGCGACGGGGATGACCCGCTCGGCGAGCAGCTCCAGGGGACGCAGGGTCTCCACCCCGGGTACGGAACCGTGGTAGTGGGTGACACCGAGGGCGGCGAGCCGGCGCATCTCGGTCAGCAGCTCGTCGACCTTCTCGCCGTCGGGGCCGGGGTCCAGGGGGCCAATGACGGTCTTCTCGATCTCGTCGTAGTCGCGCCCGACGTCCGCGCAGTGCTGGCGCAGGACGTCGAGCTTGTGCTCGACCTCGGGGCCACCGAACAGGTTGCAGGCCTGGGCGAACCGGGCGACCAGGCGCAGCGTCTTCTTCTCCCCGCTGCCGCCGATGAGGATCGGCGGGTGCGGGCGGCGCAGCGGCAGCGGCACGCACAGGGTGCGCTCCAGCTGGTAGTGGCGGCCCTGGTAGGGGGCGTCCTTGCCGGACCACATCTGCAGGCAGATCTCGAGCGCCTCCTCCAACCGCTCGAACCGCTCGGCGGTCGGCGGGAAGTCCAGGCCCAGGCCACGGGCCTCGCCCTCGAACCAGGCGGCACCGATGCCGAGCGCGGCACGCCCCTCGGACAGGACGTCCAGCGTCGAGACGAGCTTCGCGAGCAGACCCGGCTCGCGGTACACCACCGCGGTGACCCAGGCCAGAAGCTCGATGCGGGTCGTGCGGGCCGCGAGATAGCCGAGCGTCGTGTAGGCCTCGAGCATGTCGTGCTCGGGCGGCCCGATCACGTGGATCTGCCAGAGATGGTCCATCACGCTGAGCTTGGCGAACCCGCCGTCCTCGGCCGCGACGGCGACCCGGGCGAGGTCGCGGGCGAGGGTGTCCGGCCCGCCGGACCAGGTGAAGTCGGAGATGTGCAGCCCGATATCCATGGGCGTCCTTCCCGTCAAGCCGGGGGTAGGCCGCACCGCGCGGCCTACGCCTGGTCGGGTGGAGGGTGGTGCGCGACCGGAGCGGTCTCCGCATCCGACCCTATCGCCCGTCCGACCGGCACTCGGGCAGGCCCGGGCGCGCCGGATCGGCACCGCCGTTCGGGTACCGCCGCGCGGCGGTCCCCCGAGGCGTATCGGCGGCGGCAGGCGTACCGATCGGGTAAGACGGAAGGAGGCGTGCGTGACGTCAGCGGTAGGGACGATCCGGGTAGAGACGATCCGGTCAGACAGGACGGCGATGACGCGAGCGGCATGGGCCGAGCAGACTATCCCGGCGGCACGCGAGTACCCCTCGAGCCGCTTCCGGCTGGGGATGGGATCGCCGACCGCGCGCGGGCTGCGGATCCCGGCGCGGCTCGGCCCGTGGCTGTCCGGGCCGGCCGGTGACCCCACGGCGGGGGCGCTGGGCGTGCTCGTCGACAACACGATCGCCGGCGAGGTCTACCGGGGTGCCCCGGCCGAGATGGGCTCGGTCACCTCGGAGCTTTCGTTCGACCTGGTCGCGCCACCGCCGTGGGTCGGCCCGGAGCTGTCCGCCGAGGCGACGCTGTTCGGTCGCGACGACGCCGGGGGGGGGATGGCGGGCTGCGAGGTCCGGGACGGCTCCGGCCGGCTCGTCGCGGTTGCCACCGGCCGGCTTCGCTGGATCCCCCGGCCGCCGCAGTGGCGGTGGCGCGGCGACGGGGCGGGCCTGCCCGCGCTGCCGCCGGCGCCGCACGGCAGCCTGCTGGCCGCGCTCGGCATCCCCGGCGCGGGCCCGACCCGGCACGGTGAGCTGGGCCGTCTGGTCCTGCCCAGCTCACCGGCGTTCGGCAACAGTGCCGGGGCGGTGCACGGCGGCATTCTGTTCTGCCTGACCGACCTGGTGACCGACGCCCTGGCCGAGCCAGGGCGGCCGGAACTCACCACCAGCCTGCGGATCAACTACGTGCGGCCGGCGGCGGTCGGAGCGCCGACCACCGCGACGGCGGAGACCCTGCACCGCGGCCGGACCGTGGTCGTATACCGGGTGACGACGGCGGGCCCCTCTGACCTCCCGTACACGATCGCCACCGTCACCCGGGCCCGCGCTCCCGAGGACTCCGCCTGATCCAGGCCCGGCGGGGCACAGCGGGAGCAGGCACAGCGGGAGCAGGCACAGCGGGAGCAGGCACAGCGGGGCGGGCTACGGGATCGCGGCGCGGATGGTCTGGCGCAGCGAGGACAGCGTGGCGGCCAGGGCGGTCGGCTCGTGGCCGCAGTGGGCCATGCAGTTCGCGCACCGGGGGTCGCGGCCGCGGCCGTAGCGCTCCCAGTCCGTCGTCTCGACCAGTTCCCGGTAGGACTTCGCGTAGCCGTCGCCCATCAGGTAGCAGGGGCGCTGCCAGCCATAGAGCGAGTACGACGGAATTCCCCAGGCCGTGCAGGGAAAGTCGAGCTTTCCTTCGAGGAAGTCGAGGTAGAGCGGCGAGTGGTTGAGACGCCACCGCTTGCGCCGACCCTCCGCGAAGGCCTTGCGGAAAAGCTCCCGGGTCTCCTCGACACCGAGGAAGTTCTCCTGGTCGGGGGCCTTTTCGTAGGCGTAGGCGGGCGAGATCATCATCCCGTCGACGTTCAGCTCGTTGTTGAGGTAGTCGAGCACCTCGATGACGGTCTGCGGGGTGTCGGTGTTGAAGAACGTCGAGTTCGTGGTGACCCGGAAGCCGCGGCGCTGGGCCTCCTTGATGGCGTCCACGGCCTGGGTGAACACGCCCTTGCGGGCCACGATCTCGTCGTGCCGCTCCTCCAGGCCGTCGATGTGCACCGCGAGCGACAGGTACGGTGACGGTGTCAGCTTGTCGATCTTACGCGGGATGAGCAGCGCGTTCGTGCACAGATAGACGAACTTCTTCCGCTTGACCAGGCCCTCGACGATCTGCTCGACCTGCGGGTGCATGAGCGGCTCGCCGCCGGCGAGGCAGACCACGGGGGCCCCGCACTCGTCGACCGCGGCGAGGGCCTGCTCGACCGGCATGCGCTGCTTGAGGACGTCGGCCGGATGCTGGATCTTCCCGCAACCCTCACAGGCGAGGTTGCACGCGAACAGCGGCTCCAGCTCCAGGGTGATGGGGAACTTCTCCCGACGCAGGAGCTTCTGCTTGAGGAGATACCCGCCGACCCTGATCGCCTGGCGTGGTGGAATGGCCATTTTCACCCTCCTGGAGTTGATCTCGGCTCACCGGGTGGGTGGAGTGTCGCTCTGCCACGTCCAGTGTAGATGTGAAGCCCGTCGGATTCGCCACCGTGCACCTGTGAGAGCTATATAACCAAGTGCCCCGGGGATTTCGCGTCGATCTCCGGAACGAGCAGCTGCCTGGCGGCCTGGCCTATTACCACCGGTCGCGGGCGCGGGCGGGCGAGAACGCGATGCTGGCCGGATCCGGTGAACGCTCGGCGAGACGGTGCGGAAATCCGCTTTCCGCACGGCTGCGGCGTGGAACTACGCTGGGCGGCGTGGAGACCGAATCGCCGAAGTCACCCGTACACGCCGGGGAGATCGTGCTCGCCTCCGGCTCGCCGCGGCGGCGCGACCTGCTCGGCCGCCTCGGTGTGCCCTTCGAGGTGGTCGTCAGCGGCGTCGACGAGTCGGGCGCGGTGGCCACCGAGGCGTCGGCGCTGGTGATCGAGCTCGCCGAGCGCAAGGCGCGCGCGGTCGCGGCGTGCCGCCCCGGCCGGATCATCCTCGGCAGCGACACCGTCGTCGAGCTTGATGGCCGGATCCTCGGCAAGCCCGCCTCCCCCGCCGACGCTCGTGCCATGCTCCGTGACCTGCGCCGACGCACCCACCGGGTGGCCACCGGCGTCGTCGTGCTCGACGGCTCGACCGGCGCGGCCCACCGCGGCGCCGCCACCACCGCGGTGACGATGCGCGACGTCGCCGACGCCGAGCTCGCGGCCTACGTCGCGACCGGCGAGCCGATGGACGCGGCCGGCGCCTACGCCATCCAGGGTGGCGCCGCCGGGTTCGTCACCCGGATCGACGGCGACCTCGACACGGTGATCGGCCTGCCCACCGCCCTCGTCCGCACGCTGCTCGCCGCCGTCGGGGTACCCGCGGGCGGGTAGCCGACGCGGCGGCAGCGTCAGGCGGGTCAGGACGTCAGGCGGGTCAGAGCGTCAGATGGAGAAGTCCTCGCCCTGCCAGACGCCCGAGGAGGGCGGACGGATCGCGGCGGGCTCGAGGGAGCTGTCCCCGCGGCGGTCGCGGTGCGCGTCACCGGTGCCGGCGTGGGTGGCGGCCTCGAGGCGGTCAACCCGGGTGAGCAGGGACTGCAGGCTCAGGCCGACGAGGTCGGGCTGGGAGTCGTCGTCGCGAGCCGGCCGCGGGCGGCTGCGGGTGATGATCTGTCCGGGCACCCCGACGACGACGGAGCCGGGCGGGACGGCCCGCACGACCACCGCGTTCGCGCCGATGCGGCTGTCCGCGCCGACGGTGAACGGGCCGAGCACCTTCGCGCCGGCGCCGATGACGACCCGGTCGCCGATCGTCGGATGCCGCTTGGTGGGCTCCAGGCTCGTCCCGCCGAGGGTGACACCGTGGTAGATCGTGACGTCATCGCCGACCTCGGCGGTCTCGCCGATGACGACGCCGGTGGCGTGGTCGATGAACACGCCGGTGCCGATCGTCGCCGCCGGATGGATCTCGACGCCGGTGAGCGTGCGGGCAAGGGTGGCCCCGACGCGGGCGGGCAGCCGCAGGCCCCGCGTCCACAGCCGGTGGTTGACCCGGTACGCCCACAGTGCGTGCACGCCGGGGTAGCACAGGGCCACCTCCAGTGCGGAGCGGGCGGCGGGGTCACGGTCACGGGCCGCGCGCAGGTCACGGCGCAGCTGGGCGAGCACGGCGATCCGTCCCGCCGTCAGTCGCCGAGGCCGGCGTACAGCGGCGTCGACAGGTAGCGCTCGCCGAAGTCGGGCAGCACGACGACGACGAGCTTCTCCGCGTTCTCCGGACGGGCCGCGACCCGCAGCGCCGCGACCACCGCCGCCCCGGAGGAGATCCCGACGAGCAGGCCCTCCTCGCGAGCGAGCCGGCGGGCGAGGTCCATCGCGTCGTCGGCTTCGACCTGGACGATCTCGTCGATGATGTCGGTGTCGAGCACCCCGGGCACGAACCCGGCGCCGATGCCCTGGATCGGGTGCGGCCCCTTCACCCCGCCGGACAGCACCGGGGACGCCGCGGGCTCGACGGCGACGAACCGCGCCGACGGCCGGCGCTCCTTGATCACCTGGGCGACCCCGGTGATCGTTCCACCGGTGCCGACGCCGGCGACCAGGATGTCGATCTGCCCGTCGGTGTCGCGCCAGATCTCCTCGGCGGTGGTGGCCCGGTGGATCGCCGGGTTCGCCGGGTTCTCGAACTGCTGCGGCATGACGTACCGCGAGTCGCTCTTGACGAACTCCTCGGCGCGCGCGATCGCGCCGGCCATGCCCTCGGGGCCCGGGGTCAGCACGAGCTCCGCGCCGTAGGCCCGCAGCAGCATGCGGCGCTCGACGCTCATCGTCTCCGGCATGGTCAGCACGCACCGGTAGCCGCGCGCCGCGCACACCATCGCCAGCGCGATACCCGTGTTCCCGCTGGTCGGCTCGACGATGATCGTGTCCGGACCGATCGCGCCGGCCTGCTCGGCGGCGTCGATGAGCGCGAGACCGAGCCGGTCCTTGACGCTGTGCGCCGGGTTGAACGACTCCAGCTTGGCGACGACCTGAGCCCCCACCCCGTCGGTGACCCTGCGCAGCCGCACCAGCGGGGTGCCACCCACCAGCCCCGTGATGTCCTCGGCGATCCTCATCGACGTCCATCTCCTCTCGTCCCGGGCCAGGGTATGTCGCGACCACCGACCGGAGCCTTCCGTGAACAATCAGGCACTTCCGGGCGGCGTTCGACGGCTTGGGCGGACCGGCGGACGGCGCCCGGGCGAGCGGGTTAGGTTCAACCGCGTGGCGCTGCGTCGAGCCCGGCTGCGGGCGACCGCCGGACGGGTCGGAGCGCGATGAGGATCGCGTTGTTCGTCACGTGCCTCGTCGACGCGCTGTATCCGCAGGTCGGGCAGGCGACGGCGGCGCTGCTGGAGCGGCTCGGCCACCAGGTGCTGTTTCCCGCCGGGCAGACCTGCTGTGGGCAGATGCACGCCAACACCGGCTATGCCCGCGAGGCGGTCACGCTCGTGCGCCACCATGTGGACGTCTTCGAGGACGCGGACGTGATCGTCACCCCGTCCGGGTCCTGCGGCGGCTCGGTGCGCCACCAGCACGCCGTGCTTGCCCGCGACGCCGGTGACGAGGCGCTCGCCGCCCGGGCGCGGGCCGTCGCGGCGCGCACGTACGAGCTGTCGGAGCTGCTCGTCGACGTCCTCGGCGTCGAGGATGTGGGCGCCTACTACCCGCGCCGGGTCACCTACCATCCGACGTGCCATTCGCTGCGGGTGCTGCGGGTCGGTGACCGGCCGCTGCGGCTGTTGAGGCAGGTGGCGGGCATGACGCTGCTGGAGCTGCCCGACGCGGCGACGTGCTGCGGCTTCGGCGGCACCTTCGCCGTGAAGAACGCGGCGACCTCGACGGCGATGCTCGCGGACAAGATGCGTCACATCGTCGGTTCCGGCGCGGAGGTGGTGACGGCCGGCGACGCGTCCTGCCTGATGCACATCGGCGGCGGCCTGTCCCGGCTGCGCGCGCCGACCCGGACCGTCCACCTCGCCGAGATCCTCGCGAGCACCGCGGCGGGCCCGCGATGAGCCGCGTCTTCCTCGGGGTTCCGGCACCGCCTGGCGTTCCGGCACCGACCGGAGTCGGCCAGCTGCGCGGGACGCGACCCTTCCCGGACGCCGCCCGCGACGCGCTCGCCGACCCACAGCTGCGCCGCAACCTCGCCCACGCCACCGGCGTGATCCGCGCGAAGCGGGCCGCGGCCGTCGCCGAGCTCGACGACTGGGAGGCCCTGCGCCTGGCGGGCGAGGCCATCAAGCGCGCGACGATGGCGTCGCTGGACACCCACCTCGTCCGCCTAGAAGCCGAGGTCAGCGCCCGCGGCGGGACGGTGCACTGGGCCCGCGACGCCCGCGAGGCGAACGCGATCGTCACCGGACTCGTCCGCTCGACCGGCGCGGACGAGGTCGTCAAGGTCAAGTCGATGGCCACCCAGGAGATCGGCCTCAACGACGCGCTCACCGCCGCCGGAGTCACCCCCGTAGAGACCGACCTCGCGGAACTGATCGTCCAGCTCGGTGACGACCGGCCCAGCCACATCCTGGTCCCCGCGATCCACCGCAACCGGGCCGAGATCCGTGACCTGTTCCTCCGCGAGATGCCGGGCGTCGACCCCGACCTCGCCGCCGAGCCGCGCGCGCTCGCGATGGCCGCCCGTGCCCACCTGCGCCGCACATTCCTGCGCGCCCGGGTCGCCGTCTCCGGCGCGAACCTCGCGATCGCCGAGACGGGAACCCTCGCCGTCGTCGAGTCCGAGGGCAACGGACGGATGTGCCTGACCCTACCCGAGACGCTGATCACGGTGATGGGCATCGAGAAGGTGCTGCCGCGCTGGTCCGACCTCGAGGTGTTCCTCCAGCTGCTGCCCCGCTCGTCCACCGGCGAACGGATGAACCCGTACACCTCGCTGTGGACGGGCGTCACCCCCGGCGACGGGCCGCGAGTCTTCCATCTGGTGCTGCTCGACAACGGTCGCACCGCCGCGCTCGCCGACCGGACCGGGCGCGACGCGCTGCACTGCATCCGCTGCTCGGCGTGCCTGAACGTCTGCCCCGTCTACGAGCGCACCGGCGGCCACGCCTACGGCTCGATCTACCCCGGCCCCATCGGCGCGGTGCTCGCCCCGCAGCTCACCGGCATCCACGGCACCCCGGACGGCGATGGCGGCAGCCTGGACTTCAACGGCTCGCTGCCGTTCGCGTCCAGCCTGTGCGGTGCCTGCTTCGACGCCTGCCCGGTGCGCATCGACATCCCGTCCCTGCTCGTCCGGCTGCGGGCCGCCGCCGTCGACGCCGCCCGCGAACGGGCGCTGCCCACCGCCGAGGCGCTCACGATGGCGGCCGCCGCCCAGGTGATGGCCTCCCCCACCCGCTTCGCCGCCGCCGAGACAGCCGCCCGCCTCGGCGGCAGGCTTGCCGGTCGGCGCTCGGGCCGGCTGTCCGCCCTGCCCTGGCCGCTGTCCGCCTGGACGGCCACCCGCGACGCCCCTCGCCCACCCGCGCAGACCTTCCGCCAGTGGTGGTCCCACACGCACCCGGACCAGCCGTGACCCCCGAACGCCAACCGGCCTTCATGCCCCCGCTCCGCCCGGCGCCGACCGCCCGCGACGAGGTCCTGGCCCGCATCCGCGCCGCCAACACCGCCGCCGGCGCGAACCCGACCACCCCACCCGATCCAGCCACCCCCGCCCCTCCCGCCAGCACCGCCCCTCCAGGAAGCACAGCCCTGCTGCTCGATCTGTTGCGCGAGCGCCTCATCGACTACCGCGCGTCGGTCATCGACTGCGCGCCCGGCGGGGAGGCGGCCGCGATCCGCTCCGCGCTGGTCGCCGCCGGCGTCATGGCGGGCGACTCCGAGTCCGCGGCGGACGGCCCGGCGGAGTCGGAGCCGGAGGGGGGCGGGCGGGTGGTGATCCCGCCCGGGCTGCCGGTGGGCTGGTGCCCGGTCGGGGTCGTCGACGAGGGGTTCGGTGCCGCCCGGCTCGACGGCTTCGCCGCGGTGGTCACCGCCTGCGCCGCGGCCTGCGCGCTGACCGGGACCATCGCGCTCGACGGCTCCGCCGACCAGGGCCGCCGGGCGATCACGCTGGTTCCGGACGTACATGTCTGCGTGGTGCGCGCCGAGCAGGTCGTCCGTGGCGTTCCCGAACTGTTCGCCCGCCTCGGCCAGAAGCCGACCCGCCCGCTCACCCTCATCAGCGGTCCGTCCGCGACCAGCGACATCGAGTTCGACCGTGTCGAGGGCGTCCACGGTCCCCGCACCCTCGCGGTGATCCTGGTCCACTGACCCGGCGGTCCCAGACCCCCACCTCCCGGCGGTCGTGGTCCTCCCGGCGGCCCCAGTCTCCCGGCGGCCCCAGTCTCCCGGCGGCCCCAGTCTCCCGGCGGCCCCAGTCTCCCGGCGGCCCCAGTCTCCCGGCGGCCCCAGTCCGCCTGGCGAGCTCAGTCCGCGCTGCGAGCTCAGTCCGCCTGGCGGTCCCGGACTTCCGGCGCGCCCGGTCCGACCGCACCGCTCCGATCCGATCCGATCCGCGCCGACACGCGTTCCGCGGAACGCGTCTGGACACCGCATCGCCGACCTCCGGCCGCCCCCCCGTGACCATGTCACCGAGTGAGGCGCGCCCGAGGCGTTCCGCGGAACGTGTGGGGTCGCCGCGGATGGCGCAGGCCGACACACGGAGTCGGCCTCACGAATCCGAACAGGTGTTTGCCTTCCGCCGGCCGCATCATTAGGGTGATACCCGAGATCCATCAGGACCCGGCCCGTGAACCGGCCCGATTGTCAGGAGACGCACCATGGCACGCGAGGTCATCTCGATCGTCAACGTGTGGTGTGACAACGTCGGCCAGCATCCGCAGGACAAGGCCGCCGCCACGACGACCGCGACCCTCGCGTACGACGGCCAACTCGTTCGTCTTGATCTGTGCGATGAATGCCGCGACGAGATGTCGTCCGTGCTGGGCGAGTACGCGGGCTTCGGGGAGAGCTCGCCGATTCCCCGCACCGCCCGCCTCGACACCGCCTGGGTGCCGGTGGAGCAGAACGACGCGGTCACCCCACCGCCCTCCCCCGAACCGAGCCCACGCGCGTCGGCGGCGCGGGCTCGGCCACGCCGGCCCCATCAGTCCGCCGGGGTGGCCGAGGTCCGGTCCTGGCTGGTGGAGCATGCCGACGAGCACCGGCTTCCGCTGCCTGACCGCCGGGCGCGCGTCTCGGAGGAGCTCAAGGCCGTCTATGATCGCGCCCACGGCTGGGCCGAGACCGATGGCGCGTGGCATCCAGCCGCGGCGGCGGAGGCTGAGCTCGCAGGGGCGCCGGCCACGTAGGTAGCGCCTGGCCGGCGAGAAATCCACTGGTCGTCGCTCGCCCCGACCGCTAGAACCGGGGCATGCCAGTCGACGGCCGGAACGATCTGCGCACGCGGGTGCCGGATGCGGACGATCATTCCAGGGTGCAGCGGGCGCTGCGCGAATGGTGGGACGGGCTGGACAGCCCAGCCCAGGTCCGGGAACGTGAACTGCTGCTTCCGCGGCTGTTCTTCCAGCACTTCACACCCGGTAGCCGCGTGGTCGAGTCCACGGACAGCGCGCTCGTCGCCTTCCTCGTGGGCTTCCTGTCGGACTCGGATCCGGCCGGCGCGTACATCCATTTCGTCGGGGTGCGTCCGGACCATCGGCGGGCAGGTGTCGCGGCCTCTCTCTACCGCGGTTTCTTCGCCTACGCCATGGAGCACGGCCGAAGCCGGGTGCAGGCGATCACCAGTCCGGCGAACCACCGCTCCATCGCCTTTCACACCGGGCTTGGGTTCACCGTCGACGCTGGCGACGCGACGGTGGACGGGGTGGCCGTGCAGCGCGACTACGACGGTCTGGGGCTTGCCCGGGTCGCCTTCACCGTGGATCTTCGCTGAGCTCCTCCTATCTTCTCGACTCCGCCGGGACGTTCGGCACCCAGAAGATCGACGGATGGCAGCCGTTCGGGAAGATGCTCTTCGACGCCGGGGTCATGACCGACTCGGACGGCAGGGCGCTGCGTTCCGAGCCGGACTATTCGAAGATCTTCACCGCCGACTACCTGCCGAGCTGACGCACAGGTGGTAGCGACAGATTCCGTTGGCACGGAGTCGGCGGCCGCGGGGGAACCGGCGTCGGCCGCGGCGATGGACGTGCCCGGGCGGCGCCGGCCCCGGTCGCGGAAACGCTCCGCGGCGCGCCAGGTCGTCGACCTGCTGCCGGCGGTGGTGGTGTTCGTCGCGCTGTTCGCGGGCTGGCAGATCCTCGTGCGGGCGAGCGGCATCTCGCCGATGACACTGCCCGGGCCGGTGCGCATCGTGCGGCAGGGCTGGGAGTTCCGCGACATCCTGTGGCGGCACACCGTCCCGACGCTCAAGGAGACAGCGGCGGGGTTCGGGGTCAGCCTGCTCGCGTCCTGGCTGGTCGCGACGGTGCTGGACTTCTCGGCCCGAGGCCGCAAGGTGCTCTATCCGCTGATGGTGGCCTCGCAGACCATCCCGATCATCGCGATCGCCCCGCTGTTCGTGATCTGGTTCGGTTTCGGGCTGCTCCCGAAGATCATCTTCGTGGTACTGGTGACGTTCCTCCCGCTCGCCGTGAACCTGGCCGAGGGGTTCGCGTCGGCGGACGGGGACGCGATGCGGTTGCTGTGCTCGATGGGCGCCGGGCGGCTGCGCTGCTTCAGGGCGTGCCGCACGGGTTCATGTGCATCCCGGCCATCGCCAGCGGCGTGTACGCGCTCGCCACGGCCGCCGACCACCTGCGCGACGTCCTGTCCGCGCCGACGGTCACCCCCCTGGCCTTCCACGCCAGCCAGTTCCGCCGCCTCGCCGCCTCCTGACCAGCCCGCGCGCCGTGGCGTCGACCGCCTCCCAGCGTCTCTCAGCCCTCCACGAGCGCGCAGATCGGTGCGTACAGGTAGACGCCGTCGCCCTCCCCGGCCCGGCGAATCAGCCGGGAGGCGACGATGTTGCCCCGTCCGATGGCGAGCATCGCGGTCGTATCCAGCACCACGTGGGTCGAGGGCTTCACCACGACACCGGGATGCCGGCATCGGCGAACCGCCGCCTGAGCTCGGCGTCGGCTTCGGCCTCCTCCTCGGGCGTCGGACTGTAACCGCTGAAGGCAAACAGGTCGGCCAGCGCCTGCTGCGCTCGCGCACGCCGCTCCTGAACAGGCCGCGTCCTCCGTCGTCCGCTCTGGCCGACCGGTCCGGCACCGCCGGCCACCACGCCCGCTACCGGCCTCGCTATCCGCCGCAGTTCCTGGCCGAGGTCGCGCGGCGCGTCCGCGCGGGGCCGGCTTGTGGAGCCGGTGCGCCTCACAGCCCTCTTCGCCGCACGGGACGCCTGATCATCCCGGCCCGGGCACGCCCTCGCAGGGTCGGAGGGCCGGCGCCGTCAAGCTGAGACAGTGCCGCGACGTCAGGGCGCCCCGAGTCGCGTCTTCGTACTCCGGGCGACGCATCGCCCAGATCATGATGACAGCGAGCACCGCCGCACCACCGGCTACGTGAGATATCGCGGCCAGAACCCGGACAGTGCAGCCATCGTGCCGAGGCATCGGCACGGAATCACCCTCGAAAGTGGGCCTGGCCCTCGGCACAATGGGTCGGCTGGCCGTGCGGGCGGGCCGATCGGGTACCGGCTGACAGGCCGGCACCCGATCGGCGCCACGAGATGTCGAGCGACAGACCGTAACCCATGATCCCAACCACCGCTGCCGTGGATGGGGACGAGGCACGTACGGCCGGCCGCCGCGGGTTCGTCAGACGAGCCTTCTGCCGTCAGGGCGCGAGCCTTCGAACCCTAGGCCAGCAGGGTGAGGGCCTCGTTGAAGGTGACCGAGGGGCGCATCACGGCGGTGGCCTTCACCGGGTCGGGCTGGTAGTAGCCACCGATGTCGACGGGTGAGCCCTGGACGGCGAGGAGCTCGTCGGCGATCGTCTTCTCCTGGTCGGTCAGGGACTTGGCCAGGGGGGCGAAGGTCGAGGCGAGCGCCGGGTCGTCGGTCTGCGCGGCGAGTTCCTGGGCCCAGTAGAGCGACAGGTAGAAGTGGCTGCCCCGGTTGTCGATGCCGCCGACGCGGCGGGCCGGGGACTTGTCCTCGTCGAGGAAGGTCCCGGTGGCGCGGTCGAGGGTGTCGGCGAGGACCTTGGCACGGCTGTTGCCGGTCGTCGTCGCGAACTGCTCGAAGCTGACGGCGAGGGCGAGGAACTCACCCAGGCTGTCCCAGCGCAGGTAGTTCTCCTTGACCAGCTGCTGGACGTGCTTGGGCGCCGAGCCGCCGGCGCCGGTCTCGAACAGGCCGCCCCCGTTCATCAGCGGGACGACGGAGAGCATCTTGGCGCTCGTGCCGAGCTCCAGGATGGGGAACAGGTCCGTCAGGTAGTCACGCAGCACGTTGCCGGTGACGGAGATGGTGTTCTCGCCGCGGCGGATGCGCTCCAGGGAGTACTGGATCGCCGCCACCGGGGCCTTGATCTCGATGACGAGGCCGGTGGTGTCGTGCTCGGGCAGGTAGGCGCGGACCTTCTCGATGAGGCGGGCGTCGTGTGCGCGGGTCTCGTCGAGCCAGAACACGGCCGGGTCGCCGGTGGCGCGGGCGCGGGTGACGGCGAGCTTCACCCAGTCGCGGATCGGGGCGTCCTTCGTCTGGCAGGCGCGGAAGATGTCGCCGGCGGCGACGGTCTGCTCGAGGATCGCCTCACCGGCGGCGTTGACAAGCCGGATGGTGCCGGTGGTCGCGATCTCGAAGGTCTTGTCGTGGCTGCCGTACTCCTCGGCCTTCTGCGCCATGAGGCCGACGTTGGGCACCGAGCCCATCGTCGCCGGGTCGTAGGCGCCGTGGGCGCGGCAGTCGTCGATCACGGCCTGGTAGATGCCGGAGTAGCTGGAGTCGGGCAGCACCGCGAGGGTGTCGGCCTCCTGGCCGTCCGGGCCCCACATGTGACCGGAGGTGCGGATCATCGCCGGCATGGAGGCGTCGACGATGACGTCGCTCGGTACGTGCAGGTTGGTGATGCCGCGGTCGGAGTCGACCATGGCGAGCGCCGGGCCCTCGGCGAGCTCGGCGTCGAAGGAGGCGCGGATCGCGTCGCCGTCGGGCAGCGCGGCGAGACCCTTGTAGATGCCGCCGAGGCCGTCGTTGGGCGACAGGCCCGCGGCCGCGAGCGTGGCGCCGTGGGCGGCGAACGTCTTCGGGAAGAAGGCGCGGACCACGTGACCGAAGATGATCGGGTCGGAGACCTTCATCATCGTGGCCTTGAGGTGCACGGAGAACAGCACGCCCTCGGCCTTGGCGCGGGCGATCTGCGCGGTGAGGAACTCGCGCAGCGCGGCGACGCGGAGCACCGCGGCGTCGACGACCTCACCGGCGAGCACCGGCAGGGAGGGCAGCAGCACGGTCGTGCTGCCGTCGTCGCCGACGAGCTCGATGCGCAGGGTGTCGTCCGCCGGGAGCACGACCGACTTCTCGGTGGTGCGGAAGTCGTCGGCACCGAGGGCGGCGACGTTCGTCTTCGACGTGGAGCTCCACGCGCCCATCCGGTGCGGGTGGGCGCGGGCGTAGGCCTTGACCGAGGCGGGGGCGCGGCGGTCGGAGTTGCCCTCGCGCAGCACCGGGTTCACCGCGGAGCCCTTGATCCGGTCGTAGCGGGCACGGATCTCCCGCTCGGCGTCGGTCTTCGGGTCGTCCGGGTAGTCGGGCAGGGCGTAGCCCTGCGACTGCAGCTCCGCGATCGCGGCCTTGAGCTGCGGGATCGACGCCGAGACGTTCGGCAGCTTGATGATGTTCGCCCCGGGGGTCCTCGCCAGTTCGCCGAGCTCGGCGAGCGCGTCGTCGATGCGCTGCGCGGGCTCGAGGTGGTCGGGGAAGGTCGCGATGATCCGCCCGGCGAGGGAGATGTCGCGGCTTTCGACCGGGACTCCCGCCGCGGCGGCGTACGCCTGCACCACCGGAAGGAACGAGTACGTCGCCAAGGCCGGAGCCTCGTCCGTGTGGGTATAGATGATCGTCGAGTCAGTCACCGACACTCCGCTTCACGTCTACTCCATCTCGATATCACGATATGCCGCCCACACGCCGCCGCCGCAGGCACGCAGGCCGGTGTGGGCGGCTGCTCGTCGACAGGCGGGCACCGACCACTCGCCTTCGGTGACGGCAGCCGGGAACCGCTGCCGGCAGCGCGCCTGGGCAGGGGCGTTCGGTTCGCAGAGCGGGGTCGACGCCGGGGTCGGTGGTCCGCCGCGGGGATATTACGGCAACCCGCCCGTTGCGGTGTCCGCCCGTATCGCCCACGTAACGACCTCGAGGACGTGCCGGCGCCGGGCGACCACGCCCCCGAGCACAGCCGTGGGCGTCGTCCACAGCCCCTTCGTCATCCACAGGCTGCCCGCGGATCCCGCATCGGAGCGGCATCGTCACCACAATGGGGTGATGGACGTAACAGACGACAGTGGACCTGCCGAGGCCGGCGGCGGGGCCGGCCCGGTGGCGGGGCAGCGGTGGGTGGCGTCCTGGTCGACGTCACTGCACGCACCCACGCCACCGCCGGAACCGACCGGCGTCATCTCGGCGTACGACAACCAGCCCGACCAGTCCTTCGTGGTGCCGGACCCCACCGCAGAGGGGTTACGCGACCAGACCATCCGGATGATCGTCAAGCCGGACCTGTGGGGGAACACGATCCGGGTGCGGTTCTCCCACGTGTTCGGCGATCGGCCCCTCACCCTCGGCGCGGCGACCGTGGGGCTCCCCGCCTACGCCGCCAACCTGGTCGTGGGCACCACCGTCGCACTGTCGTTCGGCGGCCGCCCGGCGTCACGATCCCGCCCGGCGCGCGCGTCGTCAGCGATCCGGTACCGCTGCCGTTCGTCGACCAGGCGCCGCGGCACCTGCTCACCGGCCGTGATCTCGCTGTCAGCGCCGCCATCACCGGCACCTCCGGCCCGGTCAGCAGCCACACCACGGCCTTCAGCACGTCGTACCTGAGCCCGCCCGGCTCCGGTGATCTCACCGCCGCACCCGACGACACCGCCTTCCCCTGGACGACGACCACCTTTCTGCTCGTCGACGCCCTCGATGTGGTCGCGCCGCAGGACACCCTCGTCGTCTGTGCCTTCGGCGACTCCCTGACCGACGGCACGTTCTCCACCTTCAACGGCCACGACCGCTGGTCCAACGTCATGTCCCGGATCCTGCACAATGCCCTCGGCGACCGCGTCAGCGTCGTCAACCAGGGCATCGCGGGCAACGCCGTAGCCGCCTCGGTGGCCGGGGAACCGGCGGTCGACCGGCTCGACCGCGACGTCCTGGGCCTGCCCGGCCTGACCACCGTGGTCTGGCTCGAGGGCATCAATGATCTCGGCGCCGCCGCCAGCCCACCCGAACCCGTCCTCGCGGGCTACCGGAAGGTCGTCGACGCGCTGCGGGCGGCCAGCGTCACCGTCATCGGAGTGACGATCCCGTCCTCCCGCACCCCGCAGGGCGCCCCGCCACCCACCAGCCCGATCACCCTTCTCAGCGCCGAGCTCGCCGCCTGGCTCGGCGGGGACGAGGTGGATGCCCGGCGCCAGGTACTCAACGCCTTCATCCACACCAGCGGCACCTATGACGCCGTCGCGGACTTCGACGCCGTCGCGGACTTCGACGCCGTCACCGTCGACCCGGCGACGGGCACGCTTCGCCCGGAGTTCGTCCCCAGCAGTATCGGCGCCGCTGGCGACTACCTCCACCCGAACCGGGCGGCCTACCAGGTGATGGGGGCGGCCGCCGCTGAGGCGGTGCTGGCCCAGCTCCCCTGACCCCGCGCGGCATCCCGCGTTGCCCGGGCGGACCCCACGCTCCAGCCCGGGCTCGCGGTCTCAGTACGCGAGGAAGAGGATCTGCTCGCGGGTGTAGTCGTGGCCGGGGTGCTTCTCCGCGAGATGTTCCTGGGTCTTGGCGACCAGGTCGTCCTCGTCGTCACCCTCGATGTACTCGCCGCAGGGGCAGTTCAGGCGCCTCGCCACCGGCTTCTCCCTCCGCCGTTCGCGAACGTTCAGGTGTGTGCGTGCAGCCCCGCTCACCGCAGGGCCCGCTCCCAGGATGGCGAGCACGGGCGACGCCCGGATGGCCTGGGTGTGACACTCCGGCGACACCAGGGCGACAGAAAATCAGCCTCCTGGTTGCGGAGGGTTACCACCACTCCCCCGTCACATCCGGTGCCACCGCGGTTATGGTCCGGGACGAAATGTTCCCACGATCGTGCGCAGCTGGGCAACCGCCGCCTGCCAGCCGTCGTCGGGAACCCGCCAGCGCAGCGCATAGCCGTGGCCGTTGCGGATCATGCCGAGATCGATGACGTGGATGGTCCGCCCACCGGAGGTGAAGGTGAACTCCCAGATGGCGGCGGTCGTGCCATCGCCGCCGTCAGCCGGCCGGATGGACAGCAGTCGGTATCCGTCGGTGTCGAGGCGGACGGTCGGTTCCAGGTCCCGCCAAGCCCCGATCGCCGACTGCCCGGCCTTCGCCTGCAGCTCGATCAGGAGATCGGGGAAGCCGCCGGGAGCCGTGGCAACGGTCCGCCCATCGCCACGGACGCTCGTCCGCCAGCCGGTGGGCACCGCGACGGACCACCCTGAGCTGTCCCGGTGGATCGCATAGCCGGAGGGGGCGGTCGCGGGGCGGGTCGAGCTGGGTACGAGAGTCCCGAGATCAGCCGTCCCCCCCGGTGCCGGGGAGGCCGCCGACATGGGCGTGGGCCTGCCGGACGACGCCGAGGCAGGCGTGGGCGACTCGGCCGAAGCCCGCGGCGAACTCGAGGGTTCGGATGTGCCGGCGCCCGAACCAGTCGGTGACGGGCGTGGGCCCGGCGAACGGGAGGACGTCGGCGGTGGGGACGAGGTGAGCGTGCCGGCGATCGACGTCGCATGCGCCGCGGGTCGCGACGGCCCGCCCCCGCCGGTCAGCGTCAACCCGAGGACGACCGCCACGGCCACCAGCACCACCAACGCCACGGCGGCACCGGCGATCACCAGGATCCGGCGCCGCCCGCCGGATTCCGATTCCGCCCGAGATCCGGCGTCGGCACCCTCCGGGGGCCCCGCCCCTCCCCCAACGCCTGCCAGCCCGCCGGCCCTGACCGCCGATCCCGCCTCGGCGGCCCACTGCGCCGCCGCCACCTCCGGCGGATCGACCACCGCCGAGTCGGCCGGGGATCCAGCACCGGCCGGGGATCCAGCACCGGCCGGGGGCACAGCACCGGCCGGGGGCACAGCACCGGCCGGGGGCACAGCACCGGCCGGGGGCACAGCGCCGACTGGGGATGGATCGCCGGGTTCGTGGGGCAGCGCCCGCGCGGCTGGCTGGACCGCTGCGGCGGCGGGAGTGGGTGAGCTGCCTCGTGAGAGGGTCGCATGACCCGGCTGGGAACCGTCGTCCTTCGGCCCGGAGACCGCGTCGCCCGGCTGGGAACCGTCGTCGTCGGGCCCGGAGACAGCGTCGTCCGGCTGGGGAAGTTCGACGAGTGTGGCCTCGACGGCGCGGGCCTTCTCGTCCAGATCCTCGGCGATCCCACGCAGCCAGGCTCGCGCCTCGGCGAGGGTCGGGCGCCGGGCAGGTTCGGCCTCGAGCAGCGCGGCGAGCACCCCTTGCAGGGGACCGCTGTGCTGGAAGGGACGACGGCGGTCCTCGACGATCGCGGCGAGGATCGCCAGCGGGCCCTCGCCGGCGAACGGCGGCACCCCCTCGACAGCGGAGAAGAGCGTCGCGCCCAGGCCCCAGACGTCGCTCTCGGTCCCCACCCGAGCGCCGCGGGCCCGCTCGGGTGCGATGTAGGCGGGCGAACCGACGAGCGTCCCCGCTTCGGTCAGGGTGGCATCGCCTTCGGTGACGGCAATACCGAAGTCGGTCAGCCTCGCCTGGCCGTCGGCGGTGATCAGGATGTTGGCGGGCTTGACGTCACGGTGGACGACTCCGGAACGGTGGGCGGCATCGAGGGCGTAGGCGAGGCTGACGCCGATCCGGGCGACACGCCGCGAGGGGAGCCGGCCATGCTCGCGGATGAGGTCGGCCAGGGATGTCCCGTCGACATACTCCATGACGATCCAGGTGTGATCCTCGGCGTCGATCACGTCGTAGACCGTGACCAGGCCGGGATGGCGCAGGCGAGCCGCGGCACGCGCCTCGCGCAGCACCCGCTCGGAGAACACCACCCGCTCGGGCTCGGAGGCAGCGGCCGGCAGGCGCAGTTCCTTGATCGCCACGCGGCGGCGCAGGAGCAGGTCCTCGCCCTCGCGGACGATGCCGCTGCCGCCGCGGCCCAGCATCCGCCCGAGACGGTAACGGCCGGCAAGGCGGCGTTCCTGACCCGCAGCGCGGTCGGTCGGCATGGCCGGGTCTGCCCCCTTGTTCACGAGGATGTCACTCTATGACCTCATCTTCTGACGTCCTCTCCACTAACGGGGCGGAAATTCCGGGCCGGCGTGAGATCATGACAGACCGCTTCGACCGCCGGCCGCTGGCGAGGGCCGGGAGCCGGCTGGTGCGACCGGCAACGACGGGCGCTGTCGCCCCGCAACCCGCCGTGGGAGCGGGGCGCGCGGACGGCACCCGTCCGGCGCGCCACCGCGCGTTGTGCACCGGTGTGCCGTGCTGGAGGCTGGAGCACCGCTTTCCGCCGGCACGCCGCCGGCGTCACGATGGTGACGTTTCCCGGGGCCAGCGACCCGGCGGGCTTCACCGCGACATCGGTGACCTCGCTGTCGCAGCGCCCGCCCCTGGTCTCGCTGGCGCTGTCGACGGAGTCCTCACTGCTCCCGGCGCTGCAGGCCGCCCGAACCCTGATCGTCCATCTGCTGGCACACGACCAGCACGCGCTGGCCGTCCGCTTCGCCAGACCCGGCGCGGACCGCTTCGCCGCGCCCACCCGGTGGCGACCGCTGCCCACCGGCGAGCCGCTGCTCCTCGACGCTCCGGTCTGGCTGCGCTGCCGGATCCGCGAGCGCGGCGCGGGCGACCACTGGCTGGTCGTCGCCGAGGTTCTCGACAGTCACGTCGAACGGACCACCGCGCCGCTCGTCTACCACGCGGCGGCTACGGCACCTTCCTTGGCGCGGTCAGCTCCCGGCCTTCGCGAACGGATCCTGGCACCGGCCTCACTGCCGGTGACCCTGGCATTCGGACGGGTCGGCACAGTCCCGCGGCAACGCCCGACTGACGATCAGCCGACTGACAGACGGCTGGCGCCGAATCGGCCAGCTCGTGATCGGCCGGCTGGCAGTGGGCCGGCTGGCAGTGGGCCGGCTGATAAAGATGCCGGCCGACGGACGGCAGGTCGGCAGGTGACAGACGGGCCGGCCTCCTCGTGTTGGCGGGCGCCTGCACTCGGCATGTGTGGTCCGGCCGGGGGCCTCTGCACGCGGTCGCGCCGGCGGGCACCACCCATGGCACTGCGGTGGGTGCGGTGCCACGCCCGCCCGCGCCCATCGAGCGCCCGCCGGCCGGTCGCCGCGGGACCGCCGGTGGCGGACGTCCACCGTGCCGCCGATCCCTGGTCGGCCAGCCCATGCCTGAGAGACGACCCGTTCGTCCACACGGTGGCGGGCCGCAGTCCGCACCAAAGGGTTACGCCCTCTCCGTAGGCCTGTTTCGGTGATGCACGGGCCGCGTTTTCCGGCGACAGTCCATGGCATCCCGGCAATCGGACCACCTGCCAACCCGAATCGCCCGCCTTTCCGGATTACCGATTGCCGGGCTGATCTCCGCAGCCGCCCGTTCCGGCCCCGGTCCGGCGCACGCCGCATACCCGATCCGGGAACTCCACCCCCACCAGAGGTGTACCGGCAGAATATTGACCGAGGGTTGCCGCTGGCGCCCTTCGTATTGCTACCCGGCCGAGCAGCCCGCATCGACCACACCGCCCACAAGAGGCCTCTGAGCTGGGGATTCACTGGAGTCGACGGAGCAGCGCCCGCACCCTGCCACACGGGTGGCACATTCTCGCCCGGGCGTGGTGCCCCCGTGTGAACAATCGCGGAATCCGGGCGCCAGCCTCTATCTTCACGGCGCCCAACCGGCGGTATGGTGCGAACGACCAGATATCTGGATAACATGCCGGGAGCTCTACTAGAATGCAACGGACCACACGCTCTCTGCCGAGAGCGGGAGCTCGAACGATCGGCGCCGTGACGGCTACGGTAGCCCTGTCGTTGGGTTTCCCCGGCGTGGCGCTGGCGGCCACGCCGTCAGGCCAGGACGTCGAACCTGTGTCGTTGTTCCAAGGCCAGTCGGGTGCCATCACCGACGCCGCGGGCGATCCTCAGGCGAGGATCAGAAACCTGGTGGCCCAGGGCTTCGCCGATCCGACGAGCCCCGAGGTCGTCCGGTTCTTCCCCCCTCCCGTCCCGGTCGCGATCCCCTGCAAGGACGGACTGCCCGGCAAGGATGGTGCGGCGTGCGCGGTCGGCCTGCCCGGCCCGATCACCCAACCGGTCGTCATCGTGGGACCGATCTTCCCTCCCGGTCCTGTGCCCGTCCCCTGCAAGGACGGACTGCCCGGCAAGGACGGACTGCCCGGCAAGGACGGCGAGCCCTGCCCGGTCGGCGTGCCCGGCCAGGTGGGTAGCCCCGGCCCGGTCGGCGTGCCCGGCACTGTCCCCTGCAAGGACGTCATCCTCGACAAGGACAAGCCGGACTGCGTCGGCGGCGTCCCAGGAGGCGGGGTCCCAGGCGGCGGCGTCCCCGGCGGCGGCGTCCCAGGCGGCGGCGTCCCAGGCGGCGGCGTCCCCGGCGGCGGCGTCCCCGGCGGCGGCGTCCCCGGCGGCGGCGTCCCCGGCGGCGGCGTCCCCGGCGGCGGCGTCCCCGGCGGCGGCGTCCCCGGCGGCGGCGTCCCCGGCGGC
>Ga0207710_10000434_pt1 | contig 27407 bp, 24 predicted proteins | sample KBSS24metaG_FD_184400 | JGI IMG/M metagenome (GOLD analysis project Ga0207710, IMG submission 184400) | Switchgrass rhizosphere microbial communities from Kellogg Biological Station, Michigan, USA - KBS S2-4 metaG (SPAdes) (version 2) | ecosystem: Host-associated > Plants > Roots > Rhizosphere...
TTCTATCTGAACTGACTGTTCTATCTGAACTGACTGTTCTATCTGAACTGACTGTTCTATCTGAACTGACTGTTCTATCTGAACTGACTGTTCTATCTGAACTGACTGTTCTATCTGAACTGACTGGTTCTATCTGAACTGACTGGTTCTATCTGAACTGACTGGTTCTATCTGAACTGACTGGTTCTATCTGAACTGACTTGTTCTGTCTGAACTGACTTGTTCTGTCTCAACTGACTTGTTCTATTCCTGAGTTGCTCTTTTTCAGTAAGTCTGTTTCTTCAAGACGGGTGCTGAATTGTCTGACACCGCAGCGCCGCCCGATGGGTTGAAGATGTAGCTGTCGCGTGAACGAACCGCGAGGTTCGGCTGGCGCGCGCGCACTCTAATCTGGCGCCGCTGGCCCGGTTGAGGCGGACGTTTCGGGTAGTAGCCGATGCTGTACTGCCGTCTCAGCTCTTCCGCAACGTTCGCAAACGCATACGACATGTTTTGCAGTGAGTCAGCATGGTATTCGCGACCGCCAGTGTTGTTTGCGAGCTCCATCAGATACTGGTTACCGATCTCGTAATCACCTCTGCCCGTGCCGCGTCGTGACGGGTAACCACCACCGCCACCGCGGCGCCCGCCACGGCGACCACCGCCCAAGATGCCACCCAGAATCTGACCAAAGATATCTATCGGAGGCGCGATCTGAATATTGCCGGAGTTCATGTCCTCTGACGTGTCGTACTGGACCGGATAAATCAATGCATCCAGCTCCTGCGCGTCCATCAGGTTGCTTTCATAGCTTGCGAGACGGCTGGTCGTGTCGACGCCGTCGGTAAAGAGCACGATGGCTTTTCGGCCCTGGATGCGGCTCAGTTGCTGATTGATGACCATGTCGACCGCATCGTAGAGGCGCGTGCCGTCGTCAGTTCTGGCGTGCTCAATTGCCCGTTCGAGTTTGCGTCGGTCGGTAGTGAATTCGCTGAGTATCTTGATGTCGTCGTTGAATGAGACGACCATTACCCGATCGTCATTGCGAAGCTGGTTGACGAAACTTATGGCTGCGTCCTGGATATCTTCGAGTCGAAATGCAGTGGACGGGCTCGTGTCGAGCATCAACACGACCGAAAAAGGTTTGTCGACGGATTGGAAGAACGCGACTTCCTGTTCGACTCCGTCTTCCCAAACGCGAAACTCTTCTTTCTGAAGGTTCGGGATGTAGCGGCCGTCGCGGTCCATCACGCTGACGGGAATCGTGACGAGTGTCGTGTCGACCTTAATGATGTCGCCGGCATCGACTTCTTCCGGGCCTGAAGGTGTTGGATCTGTTTGCGGTTGCGGTTGGCGATTGTTCGGGTAGTTTGCGCCACCGAGCACGGGGGGTCTCGTCGGTGCGGGCGCTGGCGCTGTTGTTTGCTGAGTGCTTTGTGAATTACCAACGCGTCGCGGACGCCCTTGTCCAAAGCCTGCGACAGTGGTTGCTAAAACCAGGGAGAGGAGCGATAGGAAAACAGAAAGCTTTTTCATAATGGGCTCCAGCAAGGGTTCGGGCACACCGACCCCACTTTGATGCAGTCAGGTACCAATGGATGCTCGCGGTTTTTGAAGGATTCAAAAGGGAGAGATAACCGTGTAATACCAGGGAAGAATAGCGCTTTGTGGCGACGCAGGGCAAGGCTAACGGGTGATATGGCTTTGCTCCCACAATTAGTTTGACAGGATGACAGGATTTCATGATTTACAGGATTCATTATCTCCATCCTGGTAATCCGGTAACCCTGTCAAAAATACTAGTATCTGTTATTCCTCGGATGTGTTATTAGCGGCCGTCGATAGCGCGTTCCAGATAAATGGCAGAGTCGCCCAAGCCTGGCCGCGATGCTGGGGCCGGAAGCCGAAAAGAACGATTCGACCCTTTCCCACAGTCACTTCGGCAAGCGCGATCTGCCCGCTCAGTCTGTCCTCGCCAAGCAGCCAGCCACTCAGCAACACATTCTCTTTCGCATAGCGGGCGATTACGCGCACGTTCGCATCGGCTGCGGCTGTGTAGGCCGAGCTGTTGATGAAGTAAGCGGGCACGCTCGACGGCAGCGTCGACGCGATCGGGTTTTTGTTGTCGACATCCAGCGCGACGATCGATCCCGGACAGTAAAACTCCGACGACCTGACGCCTTCAAGCGTGTTCTTCAACGGCAGATTGAACTCCTTGATCGCCATGTCGCAAGCGTTGTCAAAACAGATCAGCATCCCGCCATTGTTCACGAACTCTTTCAGGTTCTTCACTCCGCTTTCAGTGATGCCGCCCGTGTACTCCGCCGGCAACGTTCCCGTGCCGTTTCCACTGACGATTTGCGTGGCTGCCTGCGACGTAAAGATCAGCGCATCAAACTTTGAGCTCAGCGCGCCCTTTCGCATGTCCGCGTCACGAACCGAAGTGTATGGAACGTTGAACGTGTCGAAGATGTAACGCGTCCAACCCTCGTCCATGTTGCTCGTCCAGCCCTTATAAATCCCGACACGAACCGGCTGCTTCACGGGATTTTTGATCGGCGACTCGTCTCCCTTTTTCAAGGTGAGTGCGAGATCGGCTCTGACTTCGTTAGGGTCTTTCAGCAGGGTTAACTTGCGCTCGCCCGCTGGTTCTCTGATCGCCATGACAACGGGCGCTTCGACACCCATTTGCAACGGCAGCGTCCAACCGGCAACGTCGTAAGGTCGTTCAGCCTCGCCTTGCCCGGTCAGCCTGTTTGGATAGATTTGCGGCTCGAAGAGCGCCAGCACGTTTGTTCGTTGTGGCTGCGCCAAAAAGATGATGTAGCTGCCAAGCGGCACTTCCTGCATCTGCGAAGACGTCAGACTAGCCAATCTTCGGTACGATCCGAGCTTCTCGGCGGTGGGATTTGTTCGACGTAAGATTGGTGTTGCCAAAAGAGCATGTAGCTCCCGATCGAGTCGATAAACTTCCACGCCTTGATCGATCAAGGTGCCGACCAGCTTCGCGACAGCTTCATCGCGCCCTTGTCCCGCCGGAATCAGATACGCCTGCGGCCCCTCTTTGCCTTCGATATTCGCGCGGCCAAGCTCGTAGAAGTTGCGCAGGTACTCGACGCGAAACTTTGCGGCCATCTCGAGAATCGAGCGCGCCGAGATCATCTCCATCGCCATGATGTCGCGCGGGCGCCATTCTCCCGCGGGCCACGGGTCAGGAAAGTTCGTGGTTGATTCCACCGCGTTGCGCATGCCACGCGTGCTGGATCTGGTGAGCTGCTCAGTTGTGACTGTTGCGGGCGTCATCAGTCGCGCACTCGCGGCTTCGGAAAGAATACCGATCGAGTTGTGAAAGTATGGAGCGGTGCGGAAGCCGCCGTGCCACCACGTGTCGTAAAGTGCGTTTGTCAGCACGCCTTTGTACCCGGCGGCTTGCAGATCGGCGGCAACCTTATGACCGATAAGCCCGACTTGCCTGAGTAACAACGGCGCGATATTCGGATTCGGTGGATCGTAAAAAGGCGGAATGAAGAATCGCGAGCCGTTCGAACCTTGCTGGTGTACGTCGTAAACGATCTGTGGAAACCAGTCCTGCCACAGCAGGCGTGTGATTAATTGCGTCTCTTTGAGATTGAGCATGAACCAGTCGCGATTGTCGTCGTGACCGGCGTAATGATGATAAAGCTCAGGTGGCTCTTTGCCTTCGTACGGCGTGCCGAGCGTTTTGCGATACCAGTTCGCGACGATATCGACGCCGTCGGGATTTGGTGACGGAATCAGCAGCAGGATTGTGTTTTGCAAGATCTCGCGTGTGCCTGCGTCCTGCGCGGTCGCGAGCTCGTAGGCGAGCTGCATCGACATCTGCGACGCGACGATTTCCGTTGAGTGAATCGAACAGGAGATGGCGACGACGACTTTGCCGTTGGCGAGTAGACGGTCGTGCTGGAGGTTTTGAGTGATCTTGCGTGGATCCGCGAGCTGCTGCTGGATCTCTTTGTATTTTGGGAGAGCCAGTATATTCTCACGCGCGCTAATGAAAGCCACGATCAGCGGTCGCTTCAAAGTCGATTGGCCCAGCGTCTGCACGAGCACGCGATCAGATGCGCGGTCGAGTCGTTCGAAGTAGTCTGTGATCTGCGACCAGCCCGCGACGGTGCGATCGTCGCCCGGGTTGAAGCCGAGGACTGATTTTGGTGAGGGGATGGTTGTTGATTGCGCGAGTGATGTGCTGACGACGGATAGGAACAGAAAGATTATAAAAGAGAGGCGTTTAGTCATTCGGCGGATCCTTTTCGACGGCACGCTTAATACAGGATTACAGGATTTACAAGATTCAAAAGATGGAAGAAAGCCCGGCAATCGTGGAGTCTAGCACAAACGGGCGGCGCAGTTTTATGCGTCGTTTGCATTACTGGTGGTCGCTGTTTGCCGCGGGGGCGCTGCTCGCGATTTGCGGGCCGCCGATATTGTTGTACGCCTGGCTGGTGAATAAGCACGATCTCGTTTATCCGTGGGCGCTCTTTGGCGCGCGCAACTGGCTGCGACTGAGTGGCGTTCGCGTGAGAGTGAAGGGACTCGAGTTGCTGGATCCAAAACAGACTTACGTTTTCGTCTCGAATCATCGTTCATACCTCGACACCGCCGCGATGTTCATTTACACGGGCAGGCGAATCGGTTTGCTGGCGAAGAAAGAATTGTTGAAAGTGCCGGTGTTGGGTGTAGGCATGGGCTTCGTGAACGTGATGGCAATCGATCGCAGTAATCGCGAGAGTGCGATTCGAACGACGGAAGCTGCCGCGCAACGTATCAAGTCGGGAGTTTCGTTTGCCGTTTTTGTCGAAGGGACGCGCGCGAAGCCGGGCGAGTTGTTGCCGTTCAAGAAAGGCGCGTTCTACATGGCCAGACAGGCGGGCGTGCCGGTGGTGCCGGTGGCGATCAAAAACTCGGATGTGTTGATGGGCAAGGGAACGGGTGAGGCGCGCTCGGGGACGATTGAGATGGTTTTTATGAAACCGATCGATACCGAAGGTCTGACGACGGATGACGATATCGATCGGTTAATAGCTGAGACGCATGCGCTAATCGCAAAAGAGTTGGAGACAGTTACTGTTTGAAATCATAAGTCAGTGTGCCGCTGACTCTGACGGTGATTCCATCCTGGACCATTGGCGGAAACGTCGCCTGACGTGCGGCGGCTTCCGCGGCTTCACGCAGTGCCGCCGGACCATTCTGAGCTACTGCTGAGACTACCTTGCCGCTCTCATCGACAAGCACCTTCACCACGATGCGACCGGTAAGCTTCAAGCGCTTCGCCTCTTCCGACAATACGGCCTTCGGCATCGATGTGGCTTTCGACTCGAGCGGTCCGCCCTCAACCGGTTTCGCCACGCCTGTATTCCCGCTACCCGGTGTCTCGTTCTCGCCGATCTCTGTGACTTTGAGTGTGGCGCGTGTTGGTGTGAAATCCGTGTAACGAATTTTCATCCGGATGTGCAGTGAAGTGCCGTTGTCGAAGATCAATTCTTCATCGGCGTACGAATAAGTCGGGAACCAGTAACGTCCATCGATGTGCTCGCGATAAGTTTCGACGGTTGGAAACTTGTTTTGCTTTGTCTCCGGAACACCCTTGCCCTTTGTCTTTACGATTTGCAGATCCAGATCGTCCACCCAGATGCGACCTCTGAAGAGTCGCTCTTTGCTCTTCTTCGGATCGGGGATGACTTTTGGTTCTACGTCGAAGATATAAAGATTGAGCTCGTCGATCTTTTCTTTGCCGACGTAACGGAAGTTGTACCTGCCTGCCTTCGCGGGCTCGAGCGCAAAGGGCTCGACGCCACCCATATCTTCAATGTCTTCGCTGGTCACTTCAGGCATTGACGACATCGGGAAGAAACTGATCTTCTCGTAGCGGTTTCCCTGATCGTCAAAAGTAAACGTTGAGACGCGATGGTACTCACCGGTGACCTGGCCGCCCATGCCGATTTTTTGCATCAGGGCGTCGCGCGTGAATGAGTAGCTATCGAGAGCTCTGCGAAACTCAGCTTCCTTGACGGTGAATGCGTGAATGATGCGATCCACCTCAGCGGGAGCCATCGTTACATTCCCGTTTGTTTGGGCCATAACACTGAAAGCGCTGAAGACCAACAGGGCCAGCGCGGCAATGATCGGAAAAATCTTGATACGTTCTCTCATCATTTTTGAAATATGTGAAAAGGGTCCTGGGTCTGGTCTGACCGTCGTTACCGCGCTTTGTAATGCGAAAACTGACCTGTCCTCAGATGCCGCAAGGAAAGAGTCCTGTTGCCAGCCGGGGAGGGGCGGGGAGCCCGGGAGACCAAGAACGCCATTTTCCTGTTGCAAAAAATCTTGCATCTAGTGTAAGGTTCCCCTACTAGAATAAGTTACGACTTAACTAGCGGCGCGTTGTTCACTGAAAAGTAGCCCGGTTGGCCTCGAAAAATCGCGGGCTCAGCTAGTTTGACAGTTTAGGTTTCTCAAGGTCCTCATGTCGACAACAGGCACTCGTCCAAAAACCGTGAAGCTTTACGGCGCGGGAGCGCAGACGTGACGCCGAGCGGCGGCGTTGCTTACACGGCGCGGGCGATAAACCAAGCTTTGGGAGGAGCTTGGTTTTACGTGGTCTGATGTCGATGATGTGCGCGGTGATTAGCGGCCCCTTCTGGGCGGGGTTGCTTTAACAAATCACCGCGCACACCCCAGCTTCGGCCTTTCAAAACAACAACTTACACAAACATTTCATCCACAGATTACACAGACGCCATGATCTTCGTAATCGGCGTAATCTGCGAATAACTAGCCTTCAACGAAATCGACCTGAACCTTGTGGGGAATAATGCCCCGTTTATGCCCTTCGTCCAGTAATAGTCGAACCGCCTCCCGGCCACGCTCGGTGTAATCCAGCGTCAACTCGTTTACCCACATCGCCACGAACCGATCCGCCAGCCCGGGGTCCATGTCCCGGGCGAACTGCATGGCGTACTGTAGCGCATCGTCCCGGTGCGTCAGGGAATAATTAATACTCTCCCGGAGCAGCTTCGAGACCTCCCGGATCCGCCCGTCGCCGAGATCCCTCCGAATCGCATTCCCGCCCATCGGCAGCGGCAGGTCGTGCTGCTCGTGCCACCACTCGCCCAGGTCGAGCACCTTATGTAGCCCCTTCGACTGGTAAAAAAGCTGCCCCTCGTGAATCAGCAGCCCCGCGTCACACTTCCCATCCAGCACGGCGTCGATGATTTTGTCGAACGGGACAACTTCATACTGGAATTCGGAATTGAAAATTCTCAGCGCCAGGAACGCGCTCGTCAGCTTTCCCGGAATCGCGATCTTTAAGTTCGGGATATCGGACGGCGTGGCCGGCTCACGCGAGACCACGATCGGACCGTATCTATCACCGATCGAGGCGCCGTGCGGCAGCAGCGCGTATTTTTCGTGAATGTATGCGTAAGCGTGAAAGCTGATGGCGGTGACGTCGTAGGTGCCGCGCATCGCTTCCTCGTTCAGCGTCTGAATGTCTTTTAGAAGATGCTCGAAATGAAGACCGCCCGTGTCGAGTTTGTGCGTCGCCAGTCCGTAAAACATGAAGGCGTCGTCGGAATCTGGTGAATGTGCGAGTGTAATTGTATCTGGCATATTGCTGTGTTAGACCATGCTGACGCTGGGTCGTTCGATGCGGTTGTAGACGGTGTCACGCTCGACCGCTTCGAAGCCTGCGTCTTCAATCAACCCGATGAGCTCGGTCTTTGTCATCCTTACTTCGTTGTTTGCTTCAACTGAATAGCTTGTCGTCAACTCACCGCCTTCGGTGATCGTGCCGTCGATGTCGTTGGCGCCGTAGTGCAGCGCAACCTGCGCGAGACGTTTGCCGAGCATCACCCAGTACGCTTTGATGTGATCGAAGTTGTCGAGCATCAGACGCGAGACGGCCATCGTCTTCAGCGAATCGACTCCCGATGGACCAGACAGATGGGCCAGTTGCGTATCAGGCGGATAAAACGCGAGTGGTATGAAGCACTGAAAACCGTGCGATTTGTCCTGTTGCTCGCGGAGCTTTACGAAATGATCGACGCGATCTTCGATCGACTCGATGTGCCCGTAAAGCATCGTCGCATTCGTTTTCAGTCCGGCGGCGTGAAGTTTTCCCTGGAGCTCGAGCCAGCGCTCGGCGTTGCATTTGTGTGCGCAGATCATCGAGCGCGTGGGCTCGCGAAAGATCTCCGCACCGCCACCCGGACACGAATCCAGGCCCGCTTCGATGAGTTTCTGTATGACCTCTTCGTCTGACATTTTGTAGAAGTGAGCGAAGTGGTCAAACTCCACCATCGTAAACGCTTTCAGGTGTAACTGCGGGTAGTGTTGCTTCAAAGACGAAAGCAGATCGGTGAAATAACTGAACGGAAGTTTTGTATTCAGCCCGCCGGTGATGTGCAGCTCGGTTGCGCCTTCAGCGACTGCCTGGGCTGCGACTTTCAAACTGTCGTCGATGTTGTGTGTGTAAGCGCCGGGCTGACGCGGAGTGCGGTAGAAGCCGCAGAACTTGCAGTCGGCGTAACAAATGTTTGTAGGATTGAGATGACGATTGACGTTGAAGTAGGTCGTGCGGCCGTGTCGACGTCGTCGCACAGTGTCGGCGAGTTTGCCGAGCCCCGGCAGATCGTCAGTGGTGTAGAGTGCGACGCCGTCTTCAAAGGAGAGCCGTTCCCCGTTCGTGACTAATTTCTCAATCTGGTTCAGTTTGTCGTCGTGTGAAAAAGACATCTCATTTACTCATTATCTATTAAGGAAAACAGCGCTGCCGAACGTTGCGAGCAGGATTACGCTGACAAACGCGTTCGTCGTAAAGAACGCGGCGTTCAGGCGACTGAGATCGTCCGCGCGGACGAGCCGGTGTTGATGGACAAGCAAGGCGCCGGTGGCAATCACGCCCACGAATGCGACTAGTCCAAGTCCCGTAATAACAAACAGCCAAACCAAAGCCAGGAATGCGGCTACGTGAAGTGCGCGCGCGATCCAGAGTGCCCGACCAATTCCGAAGCGCGCCGGGATCGATCTCAATCCCTCGCTGCGATCGAATTCGTAGTCCTGGCAGGCGTACAAAACGTCAAATCCCGCGGTCCACAGCAGGACCACGAGCGACAACAGCAACGGCACAGGGCTTCCAATCTCACCGCGCACAGCGATCCACGCGCCTGTGGGCGCAATCGAAAGACACGCGCCGAGTACCAGATGCGAGAATTGGGTCCAACGCTTGGTGAAAGAGTAAAGCAGAACGCAGCCCAGCGCCACGGGCGCGAGAATCAACGTCAACCGATTCAACCTCGCCGCCGCGAACAGGAACAAAGCCGCTGACGCGATCGTGAATGCCCAGACGAATCCGACTGATAACAGTCCGGCCGGTATTGCTCGCGAGGCGGTGCGCGGATTTCGCGCGTCGAACTTGCGATCAGCGATTCGATTAAAGGCCATCGCCGCCGAGCGCGCGCCGACCATCGCCAACACAATCCACAGAATCTGCCAGGCGGAAGGAAGTCCTCTTGCGGCGAGCACTGCGCCCAGAAATGCAAACGGCAACGCAAACAGCGTGTGCTCGATCTTGATCATTTCCAATGTAAGGCGAGTGTTTTTAAGTACGGTCGACACGGTTAGTCAGATATTGCCACAAAGAGGCACAAAAAGCACAAAAGCATCATTGTGATAACGATGTGGAACCGCTGCCTGTTCTGCTTATGTGTCTTTTGCCCTTTTTTGTGGCATGCTGAACGACGATGGATCTGAACGAATTGGCGAAGCTTTTAGCGGCTTACAAGAGCGGCGAACTCGAAACCAACGACGCAGTCGACCGTATCAAGAACCTTCACTTCGAAGACATCGGTTTCGCGCGTGTCGACCACTCGCGCGCGTCGCGACAAGGCTTTCCGGAAGTCGTTTTTGGCGGCGGCAAGACTCGCGCCCAGATCGTCGGTATCGTCGAGCGACTCGTCCAGCGTTCGCCCAACATCCTCGTCACCCGCACCGATGAAGGAACATTCGGCGAGATTCGCAACGTTGTCACAGATGCTGAATGGCACGAAGCAGCCCGACTCGTACGCATTCGTCGCGACAAGACAAACCAGGGTGTCGGCTCGATCGCAGTCGTGACGGCAGGCACGAGCGACATTCCCGTCGCTGAAGAAGCTGCTCTGACCGCCGAAACGATGGGCAACGCCGTGGATCGCATCTGGGACGCCGGTGTTGCCGGAATTCATCGCGTACTTGCCGAGCGCAGCTTGTTGCAGCGCTCGCGCGTCGTCATCGTTGCCGCGGGAATGGAAGGCGCGTTGCCGTCGGTCGTCGGCGGTCTCGTGGGCGTTCCAGTGGTGGCTGTGCCAACCAGCATCGGCTATGGAGCATCTTTTGGAGGGGTTGCGGCGTTGCTCGGTATGTTGAACTCCTGCGCGTCGAACGTGACCGTCGTGAATATCGACAACGGCTTCGGCGCAGGATTTGTCGCCAGCCTCATCAATCGTCGCTGGACGGTGCCCCGTTGAATAGACCAGCGCATTCTCGCCCGATAATCATCGTTCTGATCGCCGTCTCGCTGGTTTCGAGCGCCTGCATCTCCGCGCGTCGCACTCCCAACCTTGAACACATCTTCGCCACGGCACGCGCCCGGACCGGAAAGCGTCCGGTGATCGTGATTCCCGGAATTCTCGGAACGGAGCTGATGAATCCGAAGACTGGCGAAATAGTATGGCCATCGGCGTTTCGCACGTCGCAGGATGGCTTGCCGATCAGTCCTAACCTCGCAGCGAATCATGATGATCTCGTGCCGGGGAAGATCATCGAGACTGTGAAACTCGCGCGCGTGCTGCCCGAGGTTTACGTTTACAGAGATCTTTTAGTGGCGCTGCGTCGTTACGCCGGTTATCGCGATGGCGACTGGAACAATCCCGCTGCTGACGGCTACCAGGACACGTTCTATGTTTTCCCATACGACTGGCGACAGGACAACGTCAGCAACGCGCGCGAGCTCATCAGACGTATCTCGCAACTGAAGATAAAGCTGCAACGTCCGGATCTGAAGTTCAACATCGTGGCGCATTCGATGGGCGGACTGATCGCGCGTTACGCCGCGATGTATGGCGACGCTGATTTACCGCCCGGCGATGGTCCAATTCAGCCGACGTGGCTGGGCGCGGCGCACATCAGCAAGATCGTGATGATCGGAGTGCCGAACGAAGGCTCAGCCGAAGCGTTCGCGACGATCGTCGAGGGTTACTCGATCACGGAAGGACTGCGACGTCGTGTGCCGCTCCTCAATAAACTCACGGCGGAAGACGTGGTGAGTGCGCCGGCGGTATTTCAACTCATGCCGCACGCTCGCGCAGTGAAGTTTCTCGACGAGAACCTGCAGCCGCTCGCGATTGATCTCTACGATCGGGAAGTTTGGAAACGGTTTGGCTGGAGTGTGATCTATTCGTCGCCTGATTTCAGACGGCGTTATGCAAGCTCGGCGGGAACGGAAAGTGGGAATGGGAAGTCGGAGAACGATCTCGACGCTTATCTCGCCGCGACCCTGCAACGCGCGCGTCGTTTTCATGAAGCACTCGACGCGATGAGCGATCCAAACCCTCCGGTAGTGTTGCTTGCGATTGGTGGTGATTGTGAAGAGACGCTGAGCTCGCCCGTGATTCTTCGCGATGAAAAACGAAATCGCTGGCTGACGCTGACCAGACCGCGCGAGTACCGCACCTCCAGCGGAGTCAAGATCACGAAACAAAAAGCGACTGACGCGATGTACGCACCTGGTGACGGCCGTGTCACGCGCGAGTCGTTACTGGGCGAGAACATCTTCAAAAAGCTTTCGCGTTACGCGGTCTTCGGCTGCGATCTCCACGGCCAACTTCCACGCAACCCAAGCCTCCAGGACAACGCCCTCACCGCCATCGTCGGCGAAGTCATAAATTAGCCGTAAAAGGGACAAAGCCCTTCACAATAGAACAAGTCAGGAAGAGGGGCTTGCCCCCGCTCGTCCAATCCAAGCAACGGCGAGGGCAAGCCCCTCTTCCTGACTTGGTCTTTCCATTAGCTTTTTGTGGCTAATTAAGGATTGATGATCGCGTTCAGCTTTTCCGCGTAGTCAGGATCGATGTTGGTGAGGATCGTGTACTGCTCGAGCGCGGCGTCGCGATTGCCCATCGCCATCAACGTTCGCCCGAGGTTGTAGTAGGCCTTCCCAAAATCAGGCTTCAAACGAATCGACTGCCGGAAGGATTCCACCGCCTCGTTCAACTTATTCAACTCGAAATACGCCTCGCCCATGTTGTTCGGCGCATTCGCGTCGCCCGGCTTCAACGCCGCAAGCTGTCGAAAGATCTCGATCGCTTCGTTGTACTTCTTCGACTTCAAATAACGCGAACCGAGTCGCTCGTACGCGACCGTGTAATCCGGTCGCAAGCGAATCGCCTGCTTGTAAGCCTGAATCTCTTCGTCAGGCTTGCCCCAGTCGCGGAAGACTAGACCGAGCGCATATTGCGCGTCAGCAGCGTTGTACGGATCGAGTTTGATCGATTGGCGATAAGCGTTTTCCGCTTCCTTATATTGCTTCAGGTAATAACTCGCGAGCCCGATGTTGAAGTACGACTCCGCCGACGGCCGCAGGGTAACCGCTTTTTTCGAAGCCTCGAGCGCTTCCGCGTGACGGCCGAGTTTCTCGTTGCAGAAACCAGTCTGCGCCCAGGCTTCAGCGTAGTTGCTGTCTGACTCGGTCGCCTTCTCGAAATACGGCAGCGCCTTCTCGCAATCGTCTTTCGACAGAAAACTCAAGCCGTCGCGGAAAAACTGGACTGCCTTCGCACGCTTGTTCCGGCCCGTGCTCGCGACGAGATCTGCGAGCGACGTCATCGTAGCGACTTGCAGTTGTGAAATGCGTTCGGAAGGAATCGCGAAGTTAACACTCTGCCCACCGGTGATCTGCAAAGTGGCGATGCCAATCACCTGACCTTGCATGTTAACGACCGGACTGCCGCTCGACCCGGAAGAAATCGGCGCGGTGATCTGAATGATGCGGCCGAACGTCGGAATGTCGCGCACTGCCGACACGATTCCATTCGTGACGCTGCCTTCGAGTCCGAGCGGGTTGCCGATGACAACAACGCTCTCGCCTTCCTGTGGCGAAGTTTTATCGAGTGGCAGCGCGCGGACTGGCGGCGCCGGCGCGTCAATCTTCAAGAGTGCGATGTCGCCCTCGGCGTCGACCGCAAGGACGCCTTTGACCGGAAAGACTGCTCCGCTCGATGCGTGAACTTCCGCGCGATATGCGCCTTCGAGGACGTGTCGATTCGTGACGATGCGATCGGCTTCGACGAAGAAGCCGCTGCCGCGGGACAGTTTTTCACCTTTCGAGTCGAACGTCTCAATCGCAACCGCGGACGGTTTGATGCGACGAACGAGTTCGGGAAGAAGATCCTGCGATGCCTCGATGGGGTGGGGTATTAGCAGGAAAAGTAGAATCCAGACGAACTTCATGCCGGAGAACAAGTTTTACACGTTCAGTCCTGTCGATCCTGTCTCAGCTTAGCCACGACCTCCCCGATTCTAACATCCTCGCTCTTTTTTGCGCTCCGATCGAACAGCTCAACCATGCCGTCAGCGATTTTTTTTCCGATCGTGACGCGATACGGGATTCCGATTAGATCCGCATCTTTGAACTTGACGCCCGCGCGTTCGTCGCGGTCGTCGAGCAGCACGTCGAAGCCGGCGCGTTGCAGCTCTTCGTACAGTTTCTCGCCCGCATTACGCAGATCGTCCTGCTTCATGTTCGTGATCGTCACGACTACATCAAACGGCGCCAAAGACTTCGGCCAGATGATGCCGTCGTCGTCGTGGTGTTGCTCGACTGCGGCACTGATGATTCGTTCGACACCGATACCGTAGCTACCCATCACGATCGGCACCTCTTTGCCGTCCTGCGTCAGCACGGTTGCGCCCATCGAAGCGGAATATTTCGTCCCCAGCTTGAAGATGTGACCGATCTCCATGCCTTTGAAAATTTCGAGCGTGCCGGTCTCGCAGCGTGGGCAGCCCTCGCCCGCTTCGACCGTGCGCAGCTCGAACCACTCGTCAACGGGAATATCACGCGCGATATCGACGCCGCGGAGGTGGTGGTCGTCTTTATTTGCGCCAGTGGTCATGTTCCGGCGATTCTGCAATGACGAATCGGCCACGATTCGCAGATCACGCGATCTATTCTTTGCGCCGACGCCACCGAGACTGCCGGCGCTCGCACCCAGTAACTCACGGATCTCGTCAGGATGCGCTGGACGCACGGCCGTCGCGCGAAGACTGTCAGTGAGTTTCGTCTCGTGAAGCTGGTGATCGCCGCGCAACAACACCAGCACCGGACGCGACTCACCATCGATCGTCGCAATAAAGACCAGCGACTTGATCTGCCTGTTTGCATCAGCACCACCGGGAAATGTCGTCAGATCCTCGATCGTGCGAACTCCCGGCGTCGGAAACTCTTCGGGCACGGCTGGACCGGGCTCGTCTGCGATCGCTTCGAGTCGCGAAGTCGCTTTCTCGAGGTTTGCGGCGTAATCGCAGTTAGTACAACTGACGATCACATCCTCACCCGCGGGTGATGGGGCCATGAACTCATTCGACTCCGAACCGCCCATCGCGCCTGACGATGCTTCGACGATCAGAAACTGTAAGCCGCAACGCGTGAAGATCTTCTTGTAAGCTTCACGCTGATCGATAAACGACTTGTCGAGCCCGGCGCGATCGACGTCAAACGTGTACGCGTCTTTCATGATGAAGGTACGGATTCGCATCAGACCTGATTTCGGCCGTGCTTCATCGCGAAACTTGGTTTGGATCTGGTACCAGACCTGTGGCAGTTGCTTGTACGAACGAATCTCGCTGCGCGCGATCGTCGTGAACACTTCTTCGTGCGTCATGCCCAGCACCATGTCCGTGCCTTTGCGATCCTTGAGGCGAAACATCTCGTCGCCGATCGCGTACCAGCGACCCGACTCCTGCCAGATCTCGGCGGGGTGCAGCGCTGGCAGAAAAAACTCCTGGCCCCCGATGGCGTTCATCTCTTCACGCAGGATCTGCATGACTTTGATGGCGATTCGCTGGCCCAGCGGCAGGAAAGAATAAATTCCAGCCGACAATTGCCGGATCACCCCGGCGCGCAAAAGCAGTTTGTGCGAAATGACCTCGGCATCAGCCGGGTCTTCGCGAAGAGTGGGAATAAAGTATCGTGACCAGCGCATAGTTTGGGCATTCTCGCTTAGTGCGTACGAGTTAGGCAAATGAGCCACGGATTTGGAGGCCATGCACGGCGTGAGTTACCATGCGGTTCTTCTTAACATCACTTCACGAAGGTTCTTGAGATATGCGTATAGCACTCGCAAGCGATCATGCTGGTTACGCCGAAAAGGAACGTTTGAAGCCGCTGCTGGCGGACCTCGGCGTTGAGTTTGACGATCTCGGCACTATGTCGGAAGAGTCGGTTGACTATCCTGACTATGCGCGCAAGGTTGCGGAGCAGGTGGCGGAGGGAAAAGTCGAGCAGGGATTGTTGGTTTGCGGCTCCGGGACGGGAATGGCGATCACCGCCAACAAAGTTCCGGGCGTGCGCGCTGCTGTCGCGTGGTCGGAAGAGATAGCGCGCCTCGCTCGGCAACACAACAACGCAAACGTGCTCGCGATCGGAGCGCGTACGACGCCCGAAGACGACATTCCAAAGATCGTGCGCGCGTGGTTTGCGACCGCGTTCGAAGGCGGGCGTCATGCGGCGCGCGTCGAGAAGATTTCTGCAGTGGAAAGACAAAGGTAAAAATGGACAGAAACTCATCACTTGCTGAAGTCGATCCGGTGATTGCCGGCGCTATCGACAATGAAGTCGCGCGTCAGGCAAATGGGCTCGAGCTGATCGCCTCGGAGAATTTTGTTAGCGAAGCGGTGCTCGAAGCTGCCGGATCCGTGTTCACAAACAAATACGCTGAAGGTTATCCCGGCAAGCGTTATTACGGCGGGTGTGAGTGGACCGACGTCGTCGAGCAAACGGCAATCGATCGCGCGAAGGAGTTGTTTGGCGCCGATCATGCGAACGTACAACCACACAGCGGCGCGCAGGCAAACATGTCTGTGTATCTCGCGGCGATCCAGTATGGCGATCAGATTCTTGGAATGAACCTGTCGCACGGCGGCCATTTGACGCACGGCCATCCGTTGAATTTTTCCGGACTCAGTTACAAAGTCGCTGACTACGGTGTTTCGCGCGAGACTGAGCAGATCGATTACGACGAATTGCAGCGAATTGCTGAAGAGCATCGACCAAAACTGCTCGTCTGCGGCGCTTCGGCTTATCCACGCATTATCGACTTCGAACGTATTGGGCAGATCGCTCGCAGTGTCGGTGCACGGATGTTTGCTGATATCGCACACATTGCTGGTCCAATCGCCGCCGGACTGCATCCTTCGCCGATCCCGCACGCTGATTACGTAACCACGACGACGCACAAGACGCTGCGTGGACCACGCGGTGGTTTGATCCTCTGCCGGGAAGAACACGCGAAGGAGATCGATCGCAGGCTGTTTCCGGGCGTGCAGGGCGGGCCGCTCGTGCACATCATCGCGGCGAAGGCCGTGGCGTTTGGTGAAGCGCTGCGTGAAGATTTCAAAGAGTATCAGCGCCAGGTTTTGAAGAATGCGAAAGCGCTGGCGAGTGAATTACAGGAGCAGGGCCTGCGTCTCGTTTCCGGTGGCACTGATAATCACCTGATGCTCGTTGACGTCTGGATGGACGGCAAAGGCATCACCGGCAAAGACGCCGAAAAAGCGCTCGAAGCAGCGACGATCACCGTCAACAAAAACACAATCCCCTTCGATCAAAACAAACCCTTCGTCGCCTCCGGCCTGCGCATCGGCACACCGGCCGTAACGACGCGCGGCATGAAAGAAGCGGAAATGCGTGAGATTGGACGTCTGATCGCTGAGGTAATCCACGCGCCCGAGTCGGAAGAGGTTCGAAGTAAAGTTAAGCGTGGTGTAGCTGAACTGACGGCGAGATTTCCGCTGTATCCGAAGCGGTTGAAGGCGACGAAATAAAGTTGAACACAAAAAGCACAAAACAGACCTGCGGCAAGAAAGCACAAAAATGCTCTTGTGCTTTTTGTGATCCGCTTTGTGCCTTTTGTGGCTAAAGATTCATGCTTGAAGTTTTTGGTCCGGATGGACTGATCGCGACGGCGCATCCCGAGTATGAGTATCGACCTGGCCAGGTGGAGATGGCGCGGGCGGTGATGCGTGCGTTTGAGGAGAAGAGACATCTCATCGTCGAGGCAGGCACCGGCACCGGGAAGACGCTCGCTTATCTCGTTCCGGCGGTGTCGGCGGCGCTCGGTGGGAATGGGCGCGTCATCGTCTCGACCGGCACCAAGAACCTGCAGGAACAGTTGATGGAGAAAGATATTCCATTTCTCCAGAGTGTCCTGCCCAAGCCGTTCGCCGCGACCTACATGAAGGGTCGCAACAATTATCTCTGCCTCAACCGCCTCGCGCGCGCGCAGTCGGCGCCGGTGCTCGAAGGACTCGACGAGGTCGATTACTTCGAAGAAGTTTCGCAATGGTCACGCGAAACCGAGATGGGTGACCGCGCCGAGCTATCGAACCTGCCTGAGTCGCTCTCGTTCTGGCGTCACATCGACGCGCGCTCTGAATCGTGTCTCGGTCAGAAGTGTCAAGACTACGATGCGTGCTTCATCACGCGTATGCGCAATCGCGCGCAGGAAGCCGACATCATCGTCGTCAATCATCATCTTTTCTTCGCCGACTTGAGCTTGCGCAACGGCAACTACGGCTCAGTCTTGCCAGACTACACAGCAGTCATTCTCGACGAAGCACATCTCATCGAGGAAGTGGCGTCTGAATACTTCGGAGCGCAGGTGTCGAATTATCAGATCGACGACCTCGTCCGCGATCTCGGCATGCTGACGATTGAAGAGGCGGACGTCGATCAGGAGCTGACGCACAGCGTCGCGCGCATGTCGCGTTTTGCAGACAACTTCTTCATGGGATTTCGTGATGGACGTGGTGAAGACGGTCGCTACCCGATCATTCCGGGCACGTTTGCGCGGCGGAGCTCGAGCGGGGAAATGGAAGCGACGCCGCTCGGCGAGTTGTACATGGCTCTCGAAGGCGCAATTGCACGCACAGACACCACGCTCGATGCGTTGAAAGACAAGCCTCCCGAGATCGAGAGCCTGATACGTCGCCTGCGCGAAATTCGTTTCGAGCTCGAGTTTATCGTCACCGGCACCGACAAGAAGTTTGTCTACTGGCTCGAGCGACGTAACCGCGGTGTGTTTCTGCGTGCTTCGCCGATCGACGTCGCCGGACTGTTGCAGGATAAGTTGTTTGAGGAAGTGCCGACGGTCGTGCTGACTTCAGCGACACTCTCGAGTGGCGGCAACTTCGCCTTCATTCGCGATCGACTCGGCCTCGACACCGCCGACGATCTGATCGCCTCGTCGAGTTTCGACTACGAGAGCCAGGCGATACTTTACCTGCCGGCGAAGATGCCCGATCCGAGAGATCGCAACTGGGGCCTGGCGGCGGCTGACGAAGTCATACGCATACTGAACGCGACCGAAGGTCGTGCGTTTGTGTTGTCAACGAGTCTCGCGGGAATGCAGTCGCTGTTTGAAAATGTCTGGTCCGAGATTGATTACCCGTGCCTGGTCCAGGGCAGTGCTTCGAAGGGCCAGCTACTGAAGAGGTTTCGCGAGACGCCGAATGCGGTGCTGTTTGCGACGTCGAGTTTCTGGCAAGGCGTTGACGTGCGTGGCGAACAGTTGTCGTGCGTGATCATCGATAAGCTGCCGTTTGCAGTTCCGACTGATCCGATCGTCGCCGCGCGGCAGAGATCTATCGAAGACAGCGGCGGCTCGAGTTTTTACGAGTACAGCGTGCCGCAGGCGATTATCGCACTCAAGCAGGGACTCGGGCGGTTGATACGCAGCACTACCGATCGAGGCGTTTTAGCCATACTCGATCCGCGCTTGCGAACGAAAGGTTATGGTCGAACGTTCCTCCAGAGCCTGCCGCCCTGCCGCGTCACTTCGCGAATCGACGACCTTGCGAGTATCTTATCGTCAGACTGATTATGCCTGGACAATTTGAAGTAATGATTGAACGAAACTTCTCCAGCGCGCACCAGTTGCGCGGCTACCGGGGGAAGTGTGAGAACCTGCACGGACACAACTACAAGATCGAGATCTACGCGCGTGGACGCGAGCTCGACAATGTCGGATTGCTGGTTGACTTTGTCGAGTTGAAAGCGGCGGCGGATGAGGTCGTGACGTACCTGGACCACCGGAACATCAACGAGTTGCCGCCGTTTGATGAGTTGCAGCCGTCGGCGGAGAACCTGGCGAAGTACGTGCTCGAGCGGGTGGCGCAGCGCGTCGGAGACGAGCGTGTGCAGATCTACAAGGTGCGATGTTTCGAGACTCCGACGAGCGTCGCCACGTATCAGCTCGATTAAATTATTTTAACGACTCCGGCATATCAGCGACGGTATAAACCATCACGGCCATCGTCGCGACGCAGAGCGCGAGCTCGCGTGGGTTGACCTTGTCGAGAGTGTCGGCTGGCGTATGGTGAATGTCGAAGTAGTGTGTTCCATCCACATCCAGACTCGCGCCGATGACGCCTTCACGCATCATTGGTCCAATATCCGCTCCGCCGCCATCCGCTGCAATCTGATCCGCGCCAATCCCAGACAATAATTTAGCGATCTCTCGCATGTTCGAGCGTGCCTGCAATGGCGCTGTTTCTGCGAGGCCGAAGCCTTCCGGTCGATAAACTCCCGAGTCTGATTCGATTGCGAGAATGTGTTTCGCGATCTCCGCCTTATATGCGTCATGATAAGCGGTGCCGCCACGCAGACCGTTCTCTTCGTTCGTGTAGAGCACGACGCGGATAGTTCTTCGCGGTCTGAGCCCGAGCTCTTTGAGCAATCGCACTGTTTCCCACGCGACGATACAGCCGCCGCCGTCGTCATGCGCTCCCTGGCCCACGTCCCACGAATCAAAGTGCCCGCCGATCAAGACAACTTCGTCAGGCTTCTCCGATCCCTTGATCTCTGCGATGACGTTTGCTGACTCTGCGTCGGGCAAAAACTTCGCTTCCATCTTGAGTCGCAACCGCGGATGATCGCCGCGATCGTTCATGCGCTGCAAAAACTCCGCGACCTCGATCGTCACAGCCGCCACCGGAATCTTTGGTTGATCCGGATCGTAGCCCATCGCTCCCGTGTGCGGCGTTTGCAGGCTCACGGGCGTGATCGAACGCACGAGCGCCGCGACTGCGCCGTAGCGAGCCGCGCGTGATGCACCTCGCAGCCGATACTCGACAGTCGCGCCGTAGTTCACGTACGGCGCGTTATAGACGACGATTTTCCCACGCACCTGTTCGCCGAGACGATCCAGCTCTTCAAAACTGCGCACGACGATGGCTTCGGCTGTAATTCCATCAGCCGGAGTGGCGATGCTGTTGCCCAATCCGAGCATCTGTAATTTCCTCGGCACAGGAGCGAGCATCTCGAGACTCTCTTCACCGCGCACCCAGTGGGGCACCATCACTTTTTCCGCGCGCACGTTGTCGAGGCCGTCACGTTTCATTTCGCCGATGGCCCATTCGATGGCGCGCTCGAGGTTTTGCGAGCCGCTCAGGCGATTACCGATATGATCCGTCAGATGTGCGAGCCGAGCATAAGCGCGATCGCTGGTGAGTGCTGCGCCGATGATGCGTGCGGCAGCAGCGCGATATCGATCGATCTTGACGGTCGGCGGCGGCATAGGGGTTGGTGTTGGGGTTGGAGAGCCGGGTGGTCGTTGAGCTTGAACGGTGTAAAGAACTGTTAAGAGAAGAACCGATAGTTGTAAGAAACGCACGCAGAATCCTCCGTGAACTTTGGCAAACGTCAGGCAGTTTAGAGGTTTCTCACGCAAAGGCGCAAAGGCGCAAAGAAGACTTACGATCGCCTTCGCGCCTTTGCGTCTTTGCGTGAAAAAAACTCTAATCACCCACAGCACTCGGCTGTGTCATCAAAGCGGGGAGTGGCTTTTCCTTTTCCGCGCTCTTCACCATGAACGGCTTCTCACAGAACCAGAAGAACACCCACGCAAATATGATCGTCGCCGGCACAACAGCCATGAAGACGTTCGCCAGTTGCCACCAATTCGGATTCACCCATTGCCACGACAGCATGATCACGAGCTCATGCGTCAAATAGATCGAATACGAGAAGATACCGAGCGTCGAGAAGATCGAAACAAGCGACGGCAGTGTCGCGCGACGCAGCCAGCTTTGTTCGGCGAGCACTGTCCGGTTCACAACGATGAAGAATCCGAGGCCCCACAGCGGATGAATCAGGAACCAGCTCGTGTGGTGCAGCAACGTGTCTTTCGGAATCCACGGCAGGTATGTCGATAACGCCGACGCTACGACGATCAGCCCAGTCGCGAGTCGCAGATCGCGTGACCAGCCACGCAGCGTCGTCATTCCAAAAAATACTTCCACACCGAGCGCGCCGAGCGCCCAGGTGAACCAGTGTGACGCTGCCGCTTCCGGCACGGGAATGCCAAAGCCGGTCTTCAGCCACACGACATGGCTGAGTCCCATCCACGCGAGCCGCGCGAAGAGACAAACAGCGAGTGTCACGCTCCAGCCCCAGCGCACGCGAATGAACAGCAGCAGGAAATACGCGAGATAGAGTTGCTCCTCAACCGCGAGTGTCCAGAACACGCCGTTGATCGTGTAGCACGTGTGTGGATCGAGATTGTGAAGCATCAGCAGGTGCATGCCGAGGTCGTAAATGAAGAAGCGCGTCACATCGATGCCGACAGTTGACGCTGTCAGCAGCAGGAACAAGAGCAGCGTGATGATGTATGGCGGATAAAGCCGGCGAATTCTTCGTTTCCAGAAAGTGCCGAAGCGAATGTCAGGCTCGACGTCAGCGGCCTTGGCCCTGGCCCATTGCAGGTGAATACAGAAGCCCGAGATCACGAAGAACAGAAAGACGCCGATGTAGCCGAATGAGCTCGCGAATTGGACCACGCGAGCCGGGTATTGGAAGAGATTGTTCGGAAGAGCTTTATCGCCTTGCTCGACAGCGTGATAGAAAACGACACCTAGTGCCGCAGCGCCTCTAAGCGCGTCGATGCCACGAAGTCGACTGGGGAGATGAGTTGGGGGAGCGCTCATTTAGGATTTAGTCTGCGACCTCTGCGTATCTCTGCGATCTCTGCGTTATAACGCTACATTAAAACGCAGAGAGCGCAGAGGTACGCAGAGGTCCCAGAGTTTACTCACGCCGATACCAATGAAGGCACGTCGATGTTGTACTTCCTTATTTTGCTGTAAAGTCGCGGCCGGTAGATGCCCAAAAGATTGGCCGCTGCCTGCTTGTTCCCCCCGGTTCGTTGCAGTGTTCTTTCAATCACGAGGCGCTCGATGTCTTCGAGCGTCATGTTTGGTGGCACATCCCACGTAACATTCGGCGACGTTCCCTCCGGAAGCGTGCCGTTATCGAAAGGCAGATCGATCGGCTCAATCTGTTTATCTTTCGCGAGCAGCACCGCGCGCTCGATTACGTTCTGTAGCTCGCGCACATTCCCGGGCCAGGCGTGGGCGAAGAGTCTTTGATAAGCAGCCTGCGAAACACCCGTGATCGGCCGTTCATACTTTTGCGCGTACATGTGCAGGAAGTGTTCAGTCAAGAGCTGGATGTCTTCATTGCGCTCGCGCAACGGTGGCACGTGAATCGTGATCGTCGAGATGCGATAAAACAGGTCGTCGCGGAGCAAGCCATCGCGAATCGCATCAGCCGGCGGACGGTTCGTCGAGCAGACGAGCCGGAAGTCGACAGCGTAAGTCTTCTCCGATCCGATCTTGCGATAACTTCTCTCCTGCAACACGCGCAAAAGTTTCGGCTGCAATTCGATCGGCATCTCGGCAATTTCATCGAGCATCAACGAGCCGCCCGCGGCGTGTTGGACCAGTCCTTCTTTGTCTGCGTGTGCGCCAGTGAAGGCACCTTTCGTGTGACCAAACAACTCGGATTCGATCAGCTCTTTCGGCAGCGCCGCGCAATTAACTTTGATGAACGGCTTCTTGGACCGCAGCGACTGGTAGTGAATCGCATTCGCAATCAACTCTTTACCCGTGCCTGACTCGCCCACGATCAGCACGTTCGCGTCTGACTTCGCTACCGACTCAATCGTTTCGTAGATCTGCTGCATCGGTTTCGACGCGCCGATGATGTTGAAATACTCGGCGCGCGTGGAGAGTTGGCGCCGCATGTTCGCCGTTTCCGCAACGAGCTCGCGGCGTTCGAGCGCCTTCTCGACGAGCGGCTGTAGCTGTTCGAAATCAAATGGCTTCTCGACAAAATAAAACGCGCCGGCTTTCGTCGCTTCGACGGCTTTCTGAACCGAGCCGTAACCCGTAACGACGATCACTTCGGTGGTTGGCCGTGCGTCTTTCATGTGACGCAACACTTCCATACCGTCCAGATCGGGCAGTTGCAAATCACAGATGGCGAGGTGATGCCCGCCTTGATCGAAGAGATCGATTGCGGCCGCGCCCGTGGCGGCGGTGTCGACAGAGTATCCTTCCTCGACGAAATTCTGCCGCAGAGAGTCGGCCATTGTTGGTTCGTCATCTACTACCAGAATCCGCACTTCTTTGTTCTCCACCTTTTTCTCCTCTCTCGAAGTCGCTGCGCCTTGGGGCATAATGATTACTCCCTTTGTATAAAAGTTAGCGTTCAACCATTCAGCGGAAGCTGAACAATGAACTTCTTATCTATAAACTTTGCCGAGCCGCCGTGGGCTTCAATGATCTTTGCCGCGAGCGCCAGTTTGACCTCATCGCTGCCCGCGAAAGAGCGAAACGGATCGTGATCCAACTCGCGCAAGCCCGAAAATTCAATCACGGCCTGTGCGTCATCAGACGATTTTGTCGTTACGAAAATCTCACCGGCTTCCTCCAGGTTTTGCTTGTGCTTCATTGCGCCTGCACACAGCCATTTGAACGCGTCCGTCAGCTTAATAAGGTCGAGAGTGCCCTGAACCGAGTCTGAACTCGAGTCGAGAACCATCCGCGAGCCGCCCTCATTGGCACTCGCGCACACCCCGCGCAGGACTTTGTCCAGTTCGACGCCCGGCTGCTTTTTCAGCTCTACGGGCTGGCCGTACTTCACAATCGTGGACAAATCGTCGGCCGCGCGGTCGAGCCCGTTAATCAACTTGCCGATCGTTTCCTGCTCATCGCCGGGGCGCTCGCTCTTCTCAATTCGGCGTCGCAGGAACGTGGCATAGAGTTTGAGACCGTTGAGCTGATTCTTGAGGTCATGAACTATTTGCATTGAAGCTCGCCCGAGGTCTTGGAGCCGTTCAGTCTCTTCGGGCCTCGACATTGCAGTCTTCATCTGGGCAAATCTTTCTCTGGTCTAAATTAGGGGGCCGCAGGGGAGGGGACTCAAAGCCAGTTCCGAGTGTACTAATTAAACGCTGGCCTCGAATCCTTTTGTGTTGCGTTTCGATGCGGGATGTTATCAAAAAATGGGCGCGTATTCTAGTCGTACAGTAAAATCAACAACTTGCAAGGTGCGGAGAGGTAAAATTTGAGCGCGAAGTCAGGTGTGAAGATGATAGAGAAGGCTGAGCCACTCACCGTCTTGCTCGTCGAAGATACGGAAGACAACCGGTTTATGATGCGACGATTGCTCGAGATGTCGGGCTACCGGGTAATCGAGGCGATGAATGGTGAGGAGGCGGTAAAGCTCGCCAAATCGGAATCCCCGCGCTTGATTTTGATGGATCTCAGTCTGCCGGTTATCGACGGACTCGCCGCGACGCGTCTGATTCGCAAGCTCCCTGACTGCGAGTTGACGCCGATCATCGCCGTTTCAGCCCACGACACGTCTGACTTTCAGTCTGAAGCGATTGACGCGGGCTGCAATTCCTACGTTACCAAACCTATCGATTTCAACGAGCTGGAAGAATTGATCGGTCAGTTGCTGCATCGATAGTGAACCAAGACTCTGAACAATAGAACAAACCAGAATAGAACAAGCCAGAATAGAACAAGTCAGGAAGAGGGGCTTGCCCCCGCTGCTGCTTGGATTGCACGAGCGGGGGCAAGCCCCTCTTCCTGACTTGTTCTATCTCAACTGACTTGTTCTATTCTTGAGTCTTTAGTCCTCCCGGCTATTTTCCTTTTGTGCTTTTTGTGCTTCTTTGTGGCACAATTCTCGGCATCATGGCGGCTCCAGATCGACGGATCGAAACGAGCGATACAAACCGAACCCTCATCATCGGCGTGGCTGTGGTTGCTGCGATTTTAATCGCGGGCCTCTTCTACGGACTGATGCGTCTAGGCGGTGGCGGCGGCGGTCCAACCGGATTACAAGGCGCGATCCGCGAAGGCTCACCACAGTGGGACGCGAACAAGCAAAACATCGTTTTGGATGAACCGGAAGCGACCGAGGCAAAACGCGCGCTCGGCGATATCACGATGACTCTGTCGACTACCGTGCGTAATCTAACCGGAAAGACTTTGACCGGACTCGAGATACGCGGCGCTGTTGTCGACTACGATGGAAAGCCTGTGAAACAGCGCGCCGTCGTGGTAGTTCCGGGAAGACAATCCGAGCTCGCACCCAACAAGACCCTGCCGGTAAACATCACCCTGGACGGCATGGGCGATACCGACGCCCGCGCGAATATCAAGATGGAAGTGACGGGCTTTAAGTTTAAAGAGTAGCCACAAAAGGCACAAAAGGTTGATTTCCGAATTCTGTGCTTTCGTGCCTTTGTGTGGCTTAATCCGTTAACCGTTTGTTTTCGGATGAGTACGTTAAGATACTTTCTTCCGGTCTATTTGTTTGTCTATGTTCTTGTGGCGTTCGTTTGGCGCTCTTATATAGTTTGGAAACGCACCGGTATCAATCCCGTTACGTTCAAGGGTTCTGATACGGCTCACGATTTCATTGGTTGCGTTTCCAAGTACATTTTCGTTGTAATCGCTCTCGTTGTCTTCCTGTACTCATTCTCTCCCGTTGCTTATACCTACACTTCGCCAGTTCAATGGCTCGAAAACGGTTGGTTGAGGTCGATTGGCGTTTTCCTGTTGCTACTATCTCTGGCTTGGATTACCGTCGCGCAGTCTCAGATGGGACAAGCCTGGCGCATTGGAATAGATACTGAGCATCGAACGCCGTTGGTCCAAAAGGGGCTCTTCGGAATCTCCCGCAATCCCATATTCCTGGGAATTATCTTTACGCTCCTGGGTCTGTTTCTGACACTTCCCAATGCGTTTACGCTTCTTGCATTGGTTTTGGGAGTAGTGCTGATTGGAGTGCAAGTGCGCTTGGAAGAGGATTATCTGGCCCGCGCACACTCTGAAGCTTACCTTGAATACCGTCAACGCGTACGGCGATGGTTGTAGTACTCGAAGGCGCTTCACTCATTCGATGAGCACAAAATTGGCCATACGTTGATCACTGCAGCAACTTAACCGAATAGGCTGAGAACTGCGAATCTGCGGTGACAATGGTAAGCCCTTCTGCAATACTCTGAGCAATCAGCAAACGATCAAACGGGTCTTTGTGGTGAAAGGGCAAGGCATCAAGTGCCAAAACATGCGGCAATGCTACAGGCGAAACCGTTAGGTCGTTGGTCTCTTGTTGGTTCTTAACAAGCTCTTTCAAAGGCAGGCTCAATTTCAACTTACCCAATTGAATCTTGATCTTCATTTCCCAAACGCTCGCCACACTCAAGAGCAGTTCGTTAGCTTCATCTTCCAAAGCGGAAAGCGCGTCAGGAGAAAGTCTTTCGGGTTGATCTGCCCACCAGATGAAGATGTGAGTATCGAGCAGAAGTTTCATTCCTGGCCCAGCCAAAACTCATCCGGTAAGGAGTCATCAAAATCTTCGCTCGTCCAAATTGTGCCTCGATTGAGACCAGCTACCCGCTTCTTCTTAGCGTGCGCGACAACCGGAACCAGGCGCGCCACTGGCGTACCATGTTCTGTAATAATCACTTCGTTACCGGCTAAAGCCTGCGCCAGCAAATCCGGCAATTTGTTTTGGGCTTCGTCGACGCTCACTGTTTGGGTCATACAATAGTGCCTCTCAACTGGAGAGTATAACATTCTCAGATTTGATTTATGCCGAGTGCAGTATGTCATCCGCAGCGCGGCGAGAAAAAGGGGCTGATTCCTATTGCCTCTCGTAAAAGCCTCGAAATGGGATGTTAGCCCAAAGTAGTAATGTCACCTTTCTCCAAAGTTGAAATGTCACCTTTTGTGGTACTGAAGCTAGAACTTCAGCATGAAAGGTGCGGAGCAGGTGG
>Ga0207710_10000436_pt1 | contig 27277 bp, 26 predicted proteins | sample KBSS24metaG_FD_184400 | JGI IMG/M metagenome (GOLD analysis project Ga0207710, IMG submission 184400) | Switchgrass rhizosphere microbial communities from Kellogg Biological Station, Michigan, USA - KBS S2-4 metaG (SPAdes) (version 2) | ecosystem: Host-associated > Plants > Roots > Rhizosphere...
GGAATCGTGGCTCGTTACGGCAGGCCGCGCCTCCGAACCCGGCGCGCCGCTGAACGTACCGCCGATCCCCGCATCGAACTTCATCATCGGCAGTGGGCGCGACTACTCGCGCGACGATGGTACGCCAACGTGGGAAGCACTCGAAGAAATCGTCGGCGGGCTCGAGTCTGGCAAGGCGGTGGCGTTCGCGTCCGGCATGGCCGCTATTGCCTCAGTGTTTGATCAGCTTGCGGCTGGGGCTGTTGTGGTCCTACCGGATGATTGCTATCACGGTGTTGCACGTCTCGCAGCAGAGGGCGCTGAAAGACGGCGTTGGTCGGTGCAGCGCGTCGCAGTGGACGATACCGACGGTTGGATTCGCTCTTGCGGTGTAGCTGATCTGATCTGGCTAGAATCGCCGTCGAACCCACTGCTAACCGTGGCGGATCTGGAGGCTGTTTGCGCAGCACCACGCAAGTCCGGAACGATCGTAGCAGTGGACAACACCTTCGCCACGCCTTTGAATCAGCAGCCGCTCGAGTTCGGCGCCACGGTGTCGCTGCAATCGGCAACCAAGTTCATTGGCGGCCATTCCGATTTATTAGCAGGAGTAGCCACGACGAAAGACGATGCAATGTGGCACGCCTTGAGGAAGTCTCGCGAGTTGACCGGCGCGACACCGGGAACACTCGAATCCTTTCTTGCAGTGCGCGGCGCGAGAACTCTCGCGCTTCGCTTACAGAGGTCACAGCAAACTGCGATGATGCTTTCGGAGCGACTGGAGAAGCACCGGCTAGTGACTCGTGTGCGGTATCCGGGCCTGCCCTCACATCCCACGCATGCGACTGCCAAGCGCGCGCTCAAGGGCTTCGGAACCATCATTTCGTTTGATCTACGCGGAGGCGCGGAGTTTGCTGATGCTGTCTGCCAAAACGTGAGGCTCGTCCGACACGCCACCAGCCTCGGCGCAGTCGAATCGACTATCGAACGAAGAGCCGCAATCCCAAGCCAGCAACACCTTCCACCTTCGCTCTTGAGACTGAGCGTTGGTATCGAGGACGCCGACGATCTCTGGTCCGATCTCGACGCCGCAATCTCCGCTGCCGCACAGTGATCAGCCTACTATCGAAGACTCGCAAGAATATCTGAAAGTCTCAGAAATAAATGGTAGGCATCAATTGGTGACGGCTCAAAGCCAAATTTCTCATAGAAACGTTTAGCGGAATCGTCCTTCGCGTGAACGAGCATTGCCCTCAGGCCGGCGATCTCTGCCGCCTGTATTGTTCGAAGTAGAGCATCCTTAAGCAGCGCCGCGCCTAAACCATTGCCTTGTTCGGTTGAATCCACGGCCAATCGCGCGAGCTGAATCACTGGAATTGGGTGCCTCGGTAGTCCGGACTTTACGGTTTGCGGAGCTTCTTCGAGCGATACCGATCCGTAGGCAAGCGAGTAGTAACCAACTATTCGATCGCCCCGAGTTACAACATAGGTCCTCGCGGCATGCTTCTTCTGATTTTGTAAAGCATACTTTTTGATATAGTCGTTGAGCGCCGGCACACCGCAGTCGAAGGAATTACGGTCGTGGTCTTTTGTTAGCAGTACTGGCGCAGTGAGGTTTTTAGCGCTTGGCATCAAATAGTCCCGGCTTATTTAAGAGTTTACGTAGTGCAGGGATTGTTTTTGGCGGCGCATCAAGCGCGTCACAGAATTCCTTCCACTGCTTTTTCGGCAATCTAAATTGCACCTGATCAGCTATGACCTGCTGCGCCGCTGTGAGAGATTGTTCGAGCACAAAGTCACTAATCGTTGTATCTTTAATACGAGCGGCTTCCGCGATAACTTTCTTTTGAATAGCCGATGCACGAATACTAAAACGTGAGACCTTCTGCGTCGAAGCTTTCCGTATTGTGTTTGCCTTTGTCATTAAGCTTTTCCTTCTAAACCGCTCTCAGCATATCATGCATGGACACACAACGTACACCCATGCCCTTGTGAGATCTCATCGGACCTAAACGATACTCGCGAAGATTTAAATAGGACTTCGGGGATCCTGGAAGCAGTTTAGAACAACCGGGGATGGGTGATCGCGCAACTTCGGGAAGGATCCAGCGATTCCGAGAAGTGATCCGGCAGAGGCTAGAAGGATGTTCGCACCGGCATGAAAACATTTCCAGTGTTCACTTCTTCTTCCGCGCTTGCCGGCGCCGGATTGGTGTGCGCTTTTTGAGTAAGTCGGGATGGCGGCGCTCGATGATGTAGGCTAAGGATTGATATCTCATGTCCAGGAGAGAGGCGGCGTGAGACACGCGTCCGTCGACTTCGTCTAAAGCCCGTTTGATTACTACGCGCTCATGTTTTTCTAACTGAGCCCGGAGTCCACCGGGTTCGCTCAATAGAATTTCCGTTGCCTGATCGGTGCTCAACTCGGTATGGATGCTGGCGACAACGCGACCCGCGACATCAGCGAGTCTGAGTTTAATGTCCGGGCTTTGAGAGTTTGCGAGCCACTCGCGTGCTTGTCGATAAGCGGCTTGCAAAAGCTCAGGCGATAAATCCTGAATTTCTTCCAGCAAGGTGAGGGCGGCGAGTCCGGCAATATTTAGTGCATTGACCTGGTGAGCAGCTTCAATGGCTTGTCGAAAAACAATATGAGCGCGGGCAGTGCGGCCTAAGCGCGCCAAGGCTACACCTTCTGTTATCAGCGCTTCCGCCATCACACAGAAATGTCCACTCTTCTTTGAGGCGGACACTGCTCGACGTGCCGTGCATTCGGCCTCAACCAATCTTCCCTCCGCAATCAACACCTGTGCTCGGCTTTCATCAATTTGCGCAGTACGAGCTTTATCTTTGAACCTGGTCGTTAGTCGGCGAGCCTCGTTGAGGTACTTGTGTGCTTCTTTGTAGCGAGATAACTTGAACAGTAAGAAACCGACATTGTTTATTACATCAGCACGAAAGATCGGATTGCGAGCCAGTCTGAATTGACTCTCCGCTTCTTTGTATTCATTGATTGCTCGACGAAAGTATTCTGGTCTGTTCTCGGTCGTGGCAAGATTGCGAAGAATAATTGCCAGCTCGCTGTGGTAACCACCTTTGATTGTGTGGTTCGTGATTTTTCGGAATAGTGCCTCGTTATCGTTGAGTAGTTGTAACGCTTCGTGGAATCGTCCGGCTGTACATTCCACAGTTGTTAGTTTTAGCAATGCCCTCGCTCTTGCAGCACCTTCAAACTTCAGCTTGCTCAATGCGTCAAGCAACCATGATCGTGCCTCGTTCAATGTGCCTTCTCGGTAATAGCAGTAAGCAATCTCTGATTGCGCAATGGCGAACTTCGTTACGTCTCTGCTTGACTCAAAATAAGTCAGGCTTTGAGTAATTAGGTTTTTCGCGAGTTCCTGCGCGTCGCGAATCTGATTTTTACTTCCGATCCAACTCGTCAGAATACCTGCGCATAACAAAACCTCAGCGGCGACGGACGGCTCTAGTCCGGTTGTTTTAGGACGGTCTCCGACGCGCTGCCATAAAGTCCGCATCGTTTCCTGCGCGGCCGCGTAATCGCCTCTGTCTTTTTGTTCTAAGGCAGTCTTGCACCGACGCAGAGCTTCATCGTTCGCGTTCCGGTGCGCGGTGTCCAACTTAAGTGAGGCAATCTTCACGAAGATAAGCCCTTTGTCGTGAGTGTAAGAAGTCTTGTTAGCCAGCGTCGGATATTAGCCACAGCGCGGGACACCGTGTCAATAGTCCTATATGTATTTACACTATGCTGTTTTCTTGCCAGTGGACTGGCATTCCTTAACCTCAAAGGAGAAACAGACAAAATGAGACGTTTGGCATTAGCAATCGCTCTCGCATGTGTACTCTCAGGCATGGCTCACGCTGGTGAGATCCATTCCACCGGGGCCGTGGCGCCCCCGACACCAGGGGAAATCCATACTACTGGTCGGGCCGGAGAGGTTCCTTCGACCGGTGGAGAAACCACGGTACTAACGATCATCCTGACGCTCATTAGTATCGTCCCTTAAGCGTTTTGCGCTTAGTTAATTAAATTTGAACCTGCCTTTTAGCAGGACAGGTGAAGTGTGTCTAATTACGCTTACCAAAAATTGGCATGAATTCGAGATTGCATCCTCGCTGCAGAATCTTGTGATGGTACTTCGCCCCGGATATAAGGGCGCCAATTTCGATTGCCTCGCACCTCGCCCAGAGTGTGGGGCCGGGGGCGTCGTCCGTGGCCTTGGTGAGGGGGCCAAGGCTGGCGCCCCAGCTTTTCATTTGACGCGAAAAGAATGGCGACCCCCAAACAGGGCCGCCATTCTCATCATGGGGAGACGTGCTTGTTTACTTCCCAGTCAGCTTCGGTACGGAGAAGTTACCGCCCGTAAGCTGAATCGGATCAAACGTCAGATCGACCAGAATCGCGCCCGACGAACTCGTCACGCGCAGCCCAAATTGATCTGAGGATCCCGGCTCTCCATTGTCGATGATGCGAGCAATGAAGTTGGTACCACTACCGGCTTTTCCGGACGGTATCGCTTCATTCCCGACAATCGCCATCGCCCCCAAAGAGTTGCTCTTGATCACTACGTTACCGGTCGGTCGATGCTCGATGTAAAGCAGCGCCCCCTGAGCGTTTCCACTCTTCAGGTACTTGATATTCACACCGATATTCGCTTTATAACCGTTGTGAATAATGCTGCCTCCACCCGCCACGAATCCAAGCGATGGATCGTAAACAGTGAACACCGTGTCGCCTGTACCCTGATAGAAGTTCCCATTGATTGTCAGACTTACATCGTAGACGTTCACAGGAACATTGTTCATGGTTACACAGGCAGTGCGTGTCGCTCCTACTCCACCGCCACTCAAGACAGCAGCCGGTGAAATCGCCGAGCCACTGCCAATCGGAACGACGTTGACGGTCACGCTCGTTATATTGGTCGTGTCTCCCGGACTGCCATCACTCACCTCGTTCATATCGAAGCAGAGCGTGACTGGTCCACCCGTGCCACCGGGCGCGTTCACCTTAACCGCAAACGGATTCGCGGCTGACGGAGTAACATCGGCATCCTCTCGCGACACCGTGAGCGTGCCAGTGTTACTGCTATTCAGGAACGCCGTGTTGGTACTGGTGAATGCGGCTGTGATGGTGTGTGGTCCAGCCGGTACGGTTACCGTGTAAGACGTAGTAGCCACTCCGCTCGAATTCACCGCAACCGCAGCGCCCACAGGATTACCATCAACCGAGAATTGCACGTTACCGGAGATGGTCTGATCGAGATAAGTCGCCGGGCTGACAGTGGCCCGCAACGTAGTCGCATCACTGTAGACACCGGAGGCGGCATCCACCGTGACCGTCGTCGCGGTTGGTTCCTGCAAGCTCAGAATCTGATCGTGCGCGCCGAATGCGTTGTTATGGTGCAACAAGAGCAAACCGGTGGTGCCGTTGGCCGTCAGGTTTGCCTTGTTGTAGTTGACGGGAACAGATCCGCCATTCAGGTCGGCGTAAACCGGCAGGCCTGTCAGTCCGCCGGTCACGTCGAAACCGGGATTAGCCGCATCGTACGTGCGAGTTGTAAGCGTATCGATGGTGCCACCAAATCCACGGCTGTTCGTGGTGATGCGATAGTTGAATTTGGCATTCGCCGTGGTCAAGCCGATCGCGGAAGCGCTCACGGGAATAACCATCATGTTTGTGTTGTAAACAACGGTTTCAAGACCCGAAGGAGCGATGTTGTTGAGGAAACTATCCAAAGTAAATCCACCCGTAAACGGCGCGGGACGACGAGCCGACACGAAGACGTCAAATGCATTTCCCTGCGCATCCGCAGTAGCCAGGTTGCTGATCTGAAAATCATCGGTACCGTTCCGGTCTCGATCAACGAAGATGTTGACCTGGACATCGCTCGGTGTGGTCCATTTACCGTGGGTCGTGATGGCGAAGAAGATCCTGGTAGAAGCGGTGACCGAGTTTGTCGCCTTGAAGTCGCTGGTCACGCCCACTGACTTCAAGTCAGCGTTACTCGCCACACTTGTAGCCGGAATAGTGGCTGGACTGGTTCCCTGCAACTCGAAAGCACTAACGAGTGAAACCACATCGACTGGGAAAGTCCCGCCAGTGTTGACGTCTTGTCCCGTCAAACCGACGTTGGTCGAGCCTGTCGGTCCTGTTAACAAAACGTAATTATGATTGGTCGTCATATTTGAAGCCGGACGCGGAGCAGCGTACAACGGTAAACGCAGTGCCGTGCCACTACCCGGCGTCAACGTGACATAGCCCGATTCCTCGCTCATGTAATAACGAGGATTCGCTCCCTGCACTGCCGCCATCGTCGCATCGCGTACGTGCTTCATCGCTGCGGCATTCGCATCGAGCTGGACGGTAAATGTCGTCGAGCCACCCGCAGGGACGTTGATGTTTGGACCATCGGGGAACGAATAGCTCACGCCGGGCACGTCTGACAAAGCCACATAAGAAAGATCGTAGCTCACATCAACAGCGCCTTTGTTTGCTACACGCACCGTCCTCTGTATAGTCGCGGTGCCGACTACTTCGGGAGCGCCGAAGGAAACACTCACGCCACCTGAACCGTCGTCACTGTAAGCAATGACTTCATCGTTGCTGGCGTCCTGGAGGTCGACGCGTCCGGCGCCGATCCGAGCCACGCCAAACTTCGATCCGGTCCCGTTAATTCCGGTAAACAGATCGTGATTCGCAGTGTTCATCACGAGTGCTTTCAACTCTTCGACGGACCACGTCGGATGCAGCTGACGCAGCAGCGCCATTGCGCCGGCGATGTGCGGAGAAGCCATTGAAGTTCCGCTCATCGTGGCGGACAAGTTGCCGGTGCTGAAACCGGTCGAGATGATGTTAGTACCGGGCGCGGAAATGTCAGGCTTAGGACCGTTGTCACCACGTCGAGCGCCACGCGAAGAGCTGGCGCTGACCGTGTCGCCCAGGTGAGTAAAGTTCAAAGTCGCGTTAACGCCAGTGCCCAGTTGGGCCTTGATCGCATTGCCGTCAGCTAGCTGAATCGACAATGACAAGATCGTGATCGTGGGATCGGTGCCGCCCATCGAGATCGTGCCCGCAACGTTATTGGCCACGATAACGGCAGTCGCGCCCGCGTCCTGAGCGTTCTTTACTTTGAAAGTGAAGCCGCAACCACCGCCACGATCCACGAGCGCGATTAACCCGGTGAAGAATCCGGGAGCGAACGTTTGGCAGCCGTCAGTAGTTGTGCCGACCGTGCCCGCGGGTGATCCCGGAAACGGAGCGGTCGAACCATCGTTGGCGAGTTTGACACTTCCTGTGATGCTCGCCGGTGACAGTATCAACGGGTTGAACGTCGCCGGGAGCGACGCCTTGTTTCCAGCGATCGCCGCCGGTGAGTTGACTGTCGTGGTTGCCTGCTGAATGCCGAAGTCGACAATGTTGGCCACGGCAATCGCGCGAGACGAGGTAGCGGGGCTTCCCACGATGTAGTGAGTATCGCCTGCGTTACCGGCTGATGTGACAACGATTACGCCCGCCAGCGCCGCGTTGGTGCTGGCTGCGGCACTCGCGTCATTAGTAAGACCGAAATTAGCGCCCAGCGACATGTTGATAACGTCGACGTGATCTGAAGGATCTCCGTCGCCGTTCGGATCGACGGCCCAGTTGATCGCCTGTGTTGTCAGACCTGTGCTGCCCGAGCAGCCGAAGATTTTCAACGCATAAAGTGAAGCTCTTGGGGCGACGCCTGGTCCGATACTGAACGAGCTAAAAGGCACTGAGCCGTCCCATGGACCAAGAAATGTCGTGCCGTCGGCGTTGACGCCTAAACCGGTGGCCGTGCCGGCTACGTGAGAGCCGTGTCCGAAGCAATCGAGTGGATCCGGATCCGGCACTGGTACGTTAGCGCCTGTGTAAGCGTCTCCGGCGAAGTCCATTCCGCCGACGACTTTCGCTGTCGGAAACGTACCGGGCTCGATGATGGCTCGATTGTTGGCTGCGTACGCTGCGGCGGTGCCTGGTCCACCGAAGTTAGCGTGCAAATAGTCGACGCCGGTATCGATGACTGCGATCCTGACCCCGTTGCCGGAGTTGCCGCCTGTTGCGGCCCAGGCGCTGGCAGCTTTGATAAAAGGTAAACTCGACGAATTCTCGATGTGGTGCATGGGCAGCGCGTAGACGCCTTTGACATCCGGATGTGCTCTGAGTTGCGCGAGGACGCTGGCGTCGATTCTCGCAGCGATGCCGTTGTAAGCAGTCTCCACGTTGTAAAGCACTCGAGCATTCCGGCCGAAGGAGCCGAGTCGCGCGAGCACACGCTGCTGTGCTCCCTTGATTCGTGCCATTTGTGCGCGCGCTGCGCCTTGAGCTGCGGCGCGCTGTTGCGGATTGGCAGCGCGGTCACTCTGATTCCCCAGAGCGGCTGAATAGACTGTTGATGTCGGAGCGTCGAAGAGCTCGATCATCACGTTGAACTCGCCTGTTTCCGGAAGCTCATCCTGAACTTCGAGATCACCAACCGGTTTATCGTCCGCATATAGCGAGCGATCGAATCCGCCCGTTTGCGCGTGACTGACTTCATCCGGTTGAGTGAGGAGATAGGTGAGTAGACCTAAAGCCAATAACAGTGAGAGTGTCTTTAGTACAGTTCTTCGCGACATTCTTTCTTACCTTTCGATTGGGTTTTAAGGACTTTGGACCTTCTGTTGCCGCACAGACGGAAGGCAAAAGCAACAGCACTTACAAGTCCGAGGACTTAGGACAAGACCGAGTTATTGGCTTTATAAAGAATATGACAGGCCGCTCAATATATACGAGGTTAATTAATCCGACAAGCTTTTCACGGCAAGCGAACAACGCAGTACGATAGTTGTGCCGGTGGAATAAATGGATAAATCCAGGATCATATTCCGTATTCTCATCACGCTCTTGCTGGCGACTGTTTCATTGTGTGTTAGAAACAAGAGCGAGCTTGAATGGAAAGATAGAGCGCGATTGCCAGCAGTCAGTTTAGGTCTGGTCCAGTTTGAAATAACGCCGAAGGCGTTGGCTAATTCCAGCCCAGAGTTGGAGCGCCAGCGACAACTCTGGGATCGCTAAGCAAATTCGTATTAACCCTGAAGGGGTTCGGCTTTAAGACAAACCCTTTCAGGGTTCCATCGCATTTTGAGGATTCATACCCCAGGGTTCTCGCAAGCTCGAACCCTGGGCTGACATTAGCCAACGCCTTCGGCGTATTTTCGAACGGGCATACTGCAGTTTACGCGGTTGAGGAGCGGGCGTGGTCGGTGATATAAAGCCGCAGTTCTCACAATACTCAGTCGCGGAGCCGGCAATGAAAAGACTGCTCACACTCACACTCTTCAGTTTATTGACAATCAGTTGCTCTCATGGAGACAGTATCGGCACACATTCTTCCAAAGCCTGGACGATAACTCATAACGTGGGTACGCAAGGGGAGCTCGACGCTGCTAATCAAAGAGTGAATGATTACCGGCAGGAGTTGCTCCGGCAAGGCTTTCAACAAGTGTGGACGTCACACTCGGTTACTGCCGGGGTCGCCTCCCCCACAAAAGAAGAGTTCGCGCTCGAAGGCCGGTATGGCAAACTGAAAGACTTGAAGATTGCGTTCTGGATCAAAAAGCAGTTGGAAAAGGATCAGCCGCACCTCGGCAGCAGATTCGAAGCAACTATCAGCGACGAACAAGCCGAACGAGATTTTGATGAATTGTATAAGAAGGTATCGTTTGTAGTTACAGGTAACTCGCAATAGATGATCTCTGAGCAGCGACTGAATGACTATCGCGATCGTGGTTTTCTCGTGCTCGAGGGGTTTGCGAGCGAGCGGGAGTGTGATGAAGTGCGGGCGAGGGCAGAGGCGTTGGTCCAGGAGTTTGATCCGAGTGAAGTCGTTTCGATCTTTTCCACGCATGAACAGAGCCGCGTGGCGGATGATTATTTCCTGACGTCGGGAGATAAGATACGTTTCTTCTTCGAAGAGAATGCGTTCAATCCTGACGGAACGCTGAAGTATAAAAAAGAAAAATCGATCAATAAGATCGGACACGCACTGCATGATCTCGATCCCGTGTTCCGGAAGTTCTCGCGTAGTGAGAAGTTGAAGCAACTTGCCGCGGCAATCGGATTCGCAGATTCATTGCTGCTGCAATCGATGTACATCTTCAAGCAGCCGAACATCGGTGGTGAGGTGACGTGCCACCAGGACAGCACGTTTCTCTACACGGAGCCGATCGATATTGTTGGACTGTGGTTTGCTCTCGAGGATGCGACGGTGGAGAACGGATGTCTATGGGCCATACCGGGTGGCCATCGACATGGACTCAAATCGCGTTGGGTGCGGACAGCGGAAGACAAGATGAAGTTCGAGATCTTCGATGAAACGCCGTGGCCGGAAGATCAGCTTGTGCCGCTCGAAGTGTCCAAAGGAAGTTTGATACTGCTGCACGGGCTCTTGCCACATCGCAGCCTTGAGAACAGATCGTCGCGTTCAAGGCATGCATACACACTGCATCTTATAAAAGCGACCGCGAACTATCCCGCGGATAACTGGTTGCAGCGCGGTTTTTAGCCACAAAAAGGCACAAAAACACAAAATAAATCAATTCTTCTTTTTGTGATTTTACTAATTGCTGGGTCTTAAGAGGCCACGGAAGATTCCCTGGACGCGCACCTGGCTGGCCGGAACGGTGAGTGGCTGGAGTTGAGAGTTCGCGGGTTGAAGCTCGATGTTCATGCCGCGACGATAGAGTCTCTTCAAGGTCGCCTGATTTTCTTCGATCAACAGCGCAACAACGATCTCGCCATCACGCGCATCAGTGCGGTTTTCGATCAACGCGATGTCGCCGTCGCAAATATGCTCGTCGATCATCGAGTCGCCCTGCACACGCAACGCGTAAACACGATCCGGCTTCACTTGTCCCAACAGAAAACGCGGCACGGGAATACGTTTTTCGTCATCGACGACTTCGAGTGGCGCTCCGGCGGCGATGCGGCCGAGTAACCTGACTTCACACAGCGAATCGCTACTCTTGTCTTCGACTTTAACGTTCAGCGCAAACGATCCGTCTTCGTGTTCACGAACTAACAGACCACGCCGCTCGAGCGCAGCGATATGCTTGGCAATCGTTGCACGCGACTTCACTCCAAACTGCCGCGCAATCTGTGCGTAAGAAGGAATGTATCCGTGGCGTTCCTGAAAACGTGTGATGTAATCGAGAATGTCTTTTTGTCGCTGCGTTCGTGGGAGCATGAGTCTGCTGCTGTTCCCGATCACGTTGCCCGCTTGTAGTTTGAGAGATCGAATCGACCGCTAAGGGTGACGAAGCATTCTAGGTCGCATAATAGAAAGCGTCAAGGGTTTCACGTGATCAATTTTATCGAATCGAATAACGTACGAGTGTACGCGGGAAAATACGCACTGACGGAGGCATCTGAGCAAACGTCAGGTTCGGCCCTCTAAGCAGCTCGTCGGCTTTCTTTCCATAAACAGCTTCATTCAGATCGTTGTCGGGGGTGATCACTGCTCCCTTCAACGCGGCGCCGATAAAAGCACCTTTGCTCCGTGAGTAAGAAAGAATGCCCGCATCAAGCCGCGGATTCGTAGATGCGGCTGCTTCACGTCCGACTGGACCAGCCGAAATGCCCACTTCACCGCCGAGCTCAAACTTGTCTTTCAACAAACCATCGAGACCGCTCGGGTTCATGATGAGTAGTACGTAATCAGTTTTCTGCGCGCCGATCTGTGCACCAAAACTTCCGCCACCCAGATTAAAGAATGCCGGTGCGCTCCAACCACCTCTGACGCGACGACTGATCAGGCCCTGACCTCCACGACCACCGAAAACAAACGCTGCCTTGATGACGCCAGGAAAAACCGCAATCGCTTCAGCCGTGTCGAGTAGCTCTTTCGGTATCGCCTTGTCCTTGACGTTCATGATCTCAGTAAACGTCTTTGCGGCTTCACTCGCATGGCGCGCGGCGTCCTGAGTGCGGGACTTTTTCTGAGCCGGAGTTATGACTGCTGAGAAGACGAGAAGCGCGATGAGCGCTGCGGCACAATAAAGACGAGCTGATGACATGAAACCTCCGTTAGATTGGATTTTCACCACAACCTTTTTTTGACTTTCGCCTGTGGGGAATAATACATTGCGCCGCACTTCAGGTACTACTCAGTCCGTTGAAGCCCGCGAAGCGGGCGACAGCATAAAGCCTGGGGCGCAAGCCCCAGGTTAACGCGTTATTAAATGATTGAGCCCGCGGAGCGGGCGACAGACGATTGATACGTGCGCTGTCGCCCGCTTCGCAGGCTCAATCTGTTTTCTATTCCTGATCCTGGAGCTAACGCCCCAGGCTTTATGCTGTCGCTCGCTTCGCGGGCTTTCACTCACCGCTTCGCGGGGCTTCAAATGTAAAGGAGTCTTTCAAACTGGTTGCAATTCTGTGTCAGCATTGACAGGATTTTGTTTCTTGTAGTATTAAATCGCGACCTTCAAATGACAACGCCTCCCAATAGTTGTTGCTTGAAGGTATCGCACCTCGCAACTGCGATTACTTGCGTTGCCCGACTCAGTTTTGCCACATAGGTTAATTCCGCCCAGAACCCGATAATTTTCCTCACTGAATGTTCAAGTGAACCTGTCTGCTGTCGAGTGCGGCTCGCTGGCAATTGTCTAAAAGTGTGGGATTTCAATCTACATCTCCCCAGGTGGTCTATTTGGATAAACGAGTCGAAAAAATCATTCAAATGATGCGAGAGGACGTTCGTGGGGAGTTAACTCTCGGCGAGTTCGCTCAATCCGTAAACCTTTCCGTCTGGCGTCTTTGTCACATCTTCAAGTCAGACGTCGGCATGCCTCCAATTCGCTATCTCAGATTGTTGCGCATGGAGCGCGCCAAGGATCTATTGGAATCAAGCTTCCTCAGCGTGAAGGAAATCGCATTCCAGGTTGGCTTGAACGACGAGAGTCACTTCGTGCGTGACTTCAAATCGACCTACGGATTCTCTCCGGCGCTTTATCGATCGCAATTCAAGAAGAAGACCGCTACCGACGCTCATGGTAATGGTAATAGTCATGGTCCAACCAATGGCAATGGCACTCACAAGAGTGTTCGCGAGCACCTGGTCCAAATCGCGAAGCACTCAGTTTTGCCTTCGGTCCAACTGTTCGTGTACCTGTTTTCGATACTCGAATTAACAGTTAATTAACAGGTGGTCCATGATTCTGAAATTCAGTTTCAACCAAAAGCAAAAATCGCCAACGAACAACAAAATACGCCAAGCAACGGGTCTTGTTCTTCGAAAACTGTGAGCGTAATCTCTCCTTCGATTCAGCAACCGCGCACAACTTAAAAAATTATCTTGTACGCAAGAGTAAGTTTCGAAATTCAACTGACATTACTCAACTGTTTCAGCAAGAGTTCTCGCCTTTCAAACTGATCGCCTTGGTCGGGAAGTTAGATCAGGATTCGGGAGCTACCTTAGCGACACTCTTCGAGTAAAGGTCAAAAACCAACAGCAAGGGATTAGCTTTGAGGCCAAACCCAAACGGCTGAAAGGAGATACTATGCCTAAAAAGAAAGGCAGAAACCGGCAGGGAGTTGGAAAAGAGACTAAAGGCACTATCAGCAGAAGAAGTGTGCTCAAGATAGGAGCAGCAGCCGGGGCCGCGACAGTTTTGGCCCCAAACATGTTGAAATCAGGAAAGGTATTCGCCGCCTTTGATCCAGTGGCGCCGCCGCTGGCTCAATGCGTCTCAACCGCCGCCAGTCCACCGCATACGCCCTTTGTGGATGATTTCGACGCTCCGCCGATGGCGGTGGACCATCCACTGAGCCCGATGCCAACTGAGACCGCTAACACGGGCGCGAATGAATGGAACCGAGCGCCTCATCAGCGCTGGGCTCAGTTCGCTCCAGCCATCGTGACCACTGAAATGGAAGCCAGACCCGGCTTGCATCAGTTTCACTCTGACTACGGTCCGAGTTACGTCTGGGGATTCAACGGTATATATCCAGGTCCAACGGTCCTGAATAGATACGGCCAATCCTGCATCGTGCGCTTCCGGAACAGCTTGCCGCCGAGCGGCGATAACACGTTCGGCCATCCCGAGATCACGATCCACTTGCATAACGGTCACCACGGATCAGAGAGCGACGGTTTCGCGGGTGACTTCTTCCCGAGCGGCTTCTGGAAAGACAATCTTTATCCGAACGTCTACGCCGGCATCGACGCATTTGGCGGCAGCCCGGGTGGCGACGGCGTCGGTGACCGCCGGGAAAAGATGGGCAGTTTCTGGTACCACGATCACCGTGCAGAGAAAACCCTCAACAATAACGTGATGGGTCTGAACGGAATGTTCCTGGTCTATGACAGCTCAGATCCGGGCCATGAGCACCCCTCCGCGGGTTCGCTTATGTTGCCGGGATACTACGGTGTCACTGACTTTCCGATGATCCTGACCCAGAAGCGGTTCTGCGCTCTGGATGCCCAGGGACGAAATGAAATGGTCAACGCGGCCGGCGGCGACAAGTTCATCATCAACGGAAAAATTCAACCGAAGATGACTGTCAGACGGAGAAAGTATCGCTTCCGCATTCTTTCTACCGGTCCGACAACGGCTCAATGGGACCTGACACTGATCGGCCCCACTGGCGCTGTTGAAACGATTACGCTGATTGCCACTGACGCCAATTTCCTCGAGCATCCGCTTAAGATCGATGCGGGTGCGAACGCTGGCAATACCAACTCCATCGTGGGCACCACGGTCCAGGTTCCGGGCGCACTGCGAGTGAACGTCGCTGAGCGCTACGACATAATCATCGACTTCGCGCAATACGCAGCCGGCACCAAGCTGTATCTCAAAGAAAACGCTTCACAGAGTGTCAACCCAGGAAACGTGAATCCTCCGGGATTACCGCCAGGACTCAACATCGGCAACGTGGTCATGCGATTCGACGTTGTGGAACGCGAGGCATGGTTCCCGAAAGATACACCGGCGATTCCGGAGACCCTCTGCGAATATCCGCCGATCTGTGAGCCGGACACCACGTTCACGTGGAACTTCAATCGTGATCCTGCGGGAACGGTGCCCCGGTTGTTCAAGATCAACCAGCGCGTCTTCGATGCCAACGTGCCGCAGCATTGCATTATCAAGGGAACCTGTGAAGAGTGGTTCATTAACAATAACGCCGACGTCGGTACCAACTGGGCCCACCCGGTGCACATTCACTTCGAGGAATTTCGCATTCTGAAGCGATTTGCGCTCATCGGCGGCGTATTCCAGGAAGTTCCGGTACCTCCACCATACCAGGGAAGAAAAGACGTAACCAAGGTGGAGCCGGGAGAAGCCGCACTGATCAGGATGCAATTCCGAGATTATGTCGGCAGATACCTGATCCACTGTCACAACATGGGCCACGAAGATGCGTTCATGATGGTGGCCTGGCACATTGTTCCTGACGCGGCAGCCAAGGCAGCTTGTGACGCCTTGATTGTCCAGAGTCGTAAGGAGTTCGAAGCCAAGCTCCGGAATGAGGAGGTGTCGTAATGGATAGAAGATCACTGTTAACCAGAGTGTTCCAGCCGCATCCCAATTCGCCGGGCGCTGCGAAGTTCACAAATGCGGTGCTTCGAACGCACGATAACAAAGAGGTCAGGTTCTATGACGATCTGATCAAAGGCAAGCAGGCCGTGATCAATATGATGTACGCAGAATGTCACGGTGCGTGTCCTTTGGTGACGACGGTCATGAAGAGAATGTATCGCGATCTCAAAGATCGCATGGGTAAGGACCTCTTCTTTTACTCAATCTCGGTAAAACCACAGGACGACACGCCGGCCGCGTTGAAGCACTATGCCCAAACGCGCAACGCGGATCTGCCTGGCTGGTATTTCCTGACCGGAGATCCCTACGATATCGAGACGATCCGCTTCAGGCTGTTCAGCATGAACCATCCTGGGATCGACCTTGATTTCGCCATGCACTCCGGGACGTTCCGGATTATCAACGATGCCACCAACTACTGGGGCCACGCCGGGGCATTTGCGAGCCAGAGAAATATCATGGACCGCATCTCCTGGGCCGATCCATTCAAGACACACGCTGAATGGGCGGTTTATAGCCGGAATCGCCAGATCCTGATCAATCAGGACATCAAGAAATACGGTTATCGCCGGGACGTCTAGTTTGCGGCACGGTTGTCAGGGATAGAAGCTGCCGGCGGTGGCTTCTATTCCTGGCCCAATCTAAGGATTCTCTGTGCCCCTGTGGTTGTTTTTAACGCAGGGTCTCAACCACAGAGACACAGAGAACACAGAGGTGGCACAGAGGGAATACATCATGAAACTTACTGCCATTATTTCGCTGCTCGGTATTCTGCTTTTGACCTCGACCGCAACCGCGTTGGCCCAGGAAAAGAGTTGTTCATTCGACCTCGTGGGAACCTGGAAAGCGCAGGTTTCAACCACTGAGGCAATACTCTATCGCTTCGATTCCAAGGGTGGCGTCACTGTACTCTCGTCTTCCGGCGCAGCCGAGCCTCAACAGATCGCTGCTGCCAGTTACACAGTAAACAATGAGCTCGGCAAACCTGACTCGGTTTCGTTTACTGCAACCGGCAAGAACCGGATATTCGGAGCCGTCAGAAAGACGATGAAGATCGTCAGCTATGACGACTCGTCGATCACCTGCGCAATACCGGGCACAGGAACTATTCGTTGGACCAGAGTTGATCCTGACCGGTATTTCATTGTGCTCGCGGCGCGCAAGGATGAGTTCTACGACACCAGCGGCTCGGCCTTCCCCATCGTTATCAAGCTGGCTGGAGGAGTCCCCACGATCGACGCGTTCGGTGTCTATTTAGCAAATAAGGAAAAGAACTTTGGCACCGTTCCCGCCTCCATCTACAAAGAGTATTTGAGAGAAGCGCGTGACGACTCTGAAACCATCGCGCGCCTGGAAATCAACTCCCGCCAGTATGAAAGGGCGTTGAAGATCATTAAGGAATGGGAACGACGCGACCGCGAAGGCGCGCTTTTGTACACCACGGGCACCAACAGAGACAATTCAGAAGAGGCTAACGCGCTCAATAACATTCTGGTCGTCAAGGCGGTTGCAGAATCGCTCAACCAGTGCTCGCAGGATTTCAATCTGTACAAACTAAATTACGTGGTTGCGGACGACTGGATCACCAACAAGGTCAGCTCCCCGCTTGTTCCGTTCTATTACTTCCAGGAACTCAGACGAATGAATGAAGCGCGAAATATTCCCGAACAAAAGTTTCAGGAACTCGTGCACATACCAAACCTGGCGAGCCGATAGGAAATTGAGGTTATGAAACGCATTCTCTTCATCTCGCTGTTGATATTCATGGGAGTCAGTGCCCAGCAGGCGTTCCGCGTCCAGGCGCAAGCCGCACCTGATGAGAAACAGCCGCGGAAACGCGGTGGGATTTTCACCCTGTACCTGGTCGATCCGGTGGCCCGTTCACTGTGCTTTGCCGACGGGAAAGAAGGGTTCACGACAATCAATAATGACTGGGGTAACCGTTGCAGTGATCTCAGTTTCACCCTGGCGAGTGGCGGCAGTTTTGTGAGCGGCATTGAAGTCAATCGAGTGGCGGCAATCGTCGACCTGGGCACGGCCGACGAGCTTCGTGGGCGTTATGGCTTTGAGGACGCCAACGGCGGTGGAACTGGTTACGCGTCGCTGCATCTCGAGGGCGACAAGATCGTGGTCCTCAAACAAGATCTCAGCAAGCCGGAATATCAACCGCTGCAAGAGGGCCCCAAACTCTTTACCGAGGTTGCGCCGTCTGCCACGGCGCCGATTAAGTTGGGCCACATTTACCTCGTGCGGATTGCGGACAAGAAGGACACAAATTTCCAACAGCTCGTGAAGCTGATGGTGATTGCGTATCGACCGGAGGAATCGGTCACGCTGCGATGGGAGTCGCTCTAATTAATAGATCCAACCCGGAAGGCGTGCCGGCATAAATTCACTAGCGCTTCCCTTAAAAGGAAGCAAGTTACAAAACTTCCATTCTTGAAGGAGAACAGGTATGAGTCAAGAATTAAGAGGAGGCGGCGGCAACACCACCACCAGCTTTACCACAGGTCAAGTATGCCCCAAAACCGCCCTTTACAAATCGACTGACGGCAAAATTGAGTTTACTGAATTGATCACGATGAACTCGCTCTTCCCGCCCTTCCCGGGTGGGACTGGAACAAAGAAGGGTACTTGGACTCGTTTGTCACTAGCTGTCGATGGCGCTAAGACCGGGGTCAATGCTGTCAAGGTAGAAGCCGGCACCCTGTAAAGACAACCACCACCTACCGAACCAGCGGGTAATGAACTCTCTGCGTATCCTCTGCGATCTCTGCGCCTCCGCGGTAAATATGTAACTGTTAACCGCAGAGACGCAGAGGTCGCAGAGGCTACGCAGAGGATAAAATGCGCTTGAAGCCAAGGCTAAAAATGCTTTCCACCGTGCTGCTCGCGTCCGCATTGCTTCTTTCCGGTTCTCAGGTGTACTCTGTGGCTGTCGTTTCCGCAGCACAGAAGGAACACGCGGCTCCTCTTAAGAAGCCACTCAAATTCCACTATGTCTGCCCCATGCACGAGGACATCACCTCGCAGAAACGTGGCACCTGTCCGAAGTGCAAAATGAAATTAGTTAAGAAGCCCGTCACGCAAGAACCGGCTCAGTAGTTTAGTTGCAATGAAGCACATAAGGCACAGAATCCTTTCCGTTGGTGTTCTGTTCTTTTTGTGCCTTTTTGTGGCCGCTGAACCCTTTCGCATCGCCAACGCCGCACTGGACAAAGCCGGCACGATGCCGTGTTGCGCCGGCAAAGCAGGACATTGCGAATCGGGAGTCGCGGCGAAGAAGGTCCCGCCACCCAAGTCGGAGCCGATGTGTGGTATGCACGGCGCCGAGATGGAAAATGATGGCATCACCATCGTCGCTGAATCCCCTGCTGAGTCTTCACACTCACACAGCCATGCTGCTGAATCAAACTCCTCACAACCAAGTGCTGAATCAAAATCGTTGGGTCGTCCCTGTCACATGGATTGCTCGTCCTGTGCAGCAAACGCGGCTCGACAACAAAAACGCGAACGAAGCATCGTCCAACCTAACCGGCAACAGACTTCCTCGGTAACGACCCGATCGTTTTACGAGGAGCAAGTGCTCCTGTTTTCGTCAGTCGAGAATTTGGAGCAGGCCAGTCCACGGGGACCTCCGTCAATCTCCGCTTAATAAATACTCAAATCTGATCCGACTTCAGGACTCGACTTAAAGTCCGGAGGGGGTTCATCTATTTTGCGGGGAAGTCCCATGAGAATACTTATCTATCTATCTGCTGCCCTCTTAGTTTTTATTGTTTCGGGTCTCGGTGCAGCTCAGCAAAGCGTCACCTCCGGTACGCTCAGCGGCCGAATTGAAGATGCACAGGGCGCTTCAGTGAGCGGCGTCACGGTGACGGCTACTCACCTCGAGACCAACCATCAACTTTCAACCACCAGCGATGTGGAAGGGAGATATCGATTCCCTTACCTGCGCACCGGCGATTACGATCTGAAAATCCAGGCCGAGGGTTTTGAATCGCTGACCAAACAGCTCACCGTTTTAGTGGGTCAGGCTCTCGATCTGCCGATCAAGTTGAACGTCGCGGGCGTTACGGCTCAAGTCAACATCGGCGGGAGTGACCTTCCGGTCATCGAGACAGTGCGCACACAAATCACCGAGACGATCAGGCCGCGAGAGATCAACGAGCTGCCGCTCAACGGGCGAAATTTTCTCGACCTCGCGCTTCTAATCCCGGGAGTTTCACCAACCAACACCGGAAGTAATCAGCGCTTCGCCGAAACTTCCGCCGTGCCCGGACAAGGCATCTCGATTGCCGGTCAGCGAAACCTTTACAACAGCTTCGTTCTCGACGGTGTGTCAGCTAACGACGACGCGGCCGATCTCACAGGCACTTACTACAGTGAGGAGGTAATCGACCAGTTTCAGGTCGTGACTTCCGGCGGTATCGCGGAATTTGGCAGAGCTTCGGGCGGCGTAGTCAACATGCTGACCAAATCAGGCACGAACGATTGGCACGGCGGCTTGTACGGGTTCATTCGTAACCAGCGTTTTGACGCGCGTAATCCGATCGCCCCGACCAAAGATCTGCTGACGCAGGCGCAGTATGGCGGCACGATCAGCGGACCAATCCGGCACAACCAAACGTTCTTCTTCACTAACTTCGAACAGACTCGTCGAAACTATTCCGCCGTCGTTACGATCGATCCAACCCTCGTCGGCTCTATCAACAATCGACTGCGCGCCACTAACTATGGCGGTTCATTGATCAATACTGGCGTGGTGCCGGCGAGTTTTGACACGACCAACTTCTTCGGCCGGATCGATCACAACATCAATTCGCGCAACCAGCTCAGCGCTCGTTACAGTCTGTACCACATCAATGCCGTCAATTCGCGCAACGTGGGCGGACTCAACGCCGTCAGCCGCGGCACGGCTTTGAACGACACCGATCAGACAGTGCAGGTCAATAACGTGACGACTTTCAACGCCCGCACACTGAACGAGGCGCGTTTTCAATACACAAACAGCCGGCTCGACGCGCCGGTCAACGACACGGTTGGACCGGCAATCAACATCACCGGAATCGCGAACCTCGGTATTGCGACATTCTCGCCGCAGGCTCGCGATATCAACCTGTTCGAAGCCGTAGACAACGTCTCCACGCAGCGCGGCGCGCATACGTTGAAAGTCGGCGGTAACTTTCTCTATAACCGCGTCAACATTTTCTTCCCCGGAGCGCTCGAAGGCGTTTACCAGTTCGCTTCGATGAACACCTTCCTCGCCGGCAACTATCAAACGTTCCAACAGGCGTTCGGCGTGCCGGGTCAGCTTCAATCGAATCCCAACGTGGGCGTGTTTGCGCAGGATGAATGGCGTGTCCGGCCCGATCTGACGATCAATGCCGGACTGCGTTACGATCTACAGTTCCTGCCGGATCCAATCCAGACGGATACTGACAACATCTCGCCACGACTGGGAATCGTCTATGCGCCCGGCGATCGCAAGACCGTCATTCGCGCGAGCTTCGGCCTCTACTACGATCGCATTCCGCTGCGCGCCACGTCCAACGCTTTGCAACGTGACGGCTCGAAGTACATCGTGGTGCAACTGTCGCCAACTCAGCCCGGCGCGCCGGTCTTTCCTAACATCCTTTCGGTGCAGCCGGCGACCTTGCCCACGAAGCCAAACATCACGCGGATCGATCCGAATATCGAATCCAGTTACAGCCAGCAGGCGAATTTTCAGATCGAACGAGAGCTGCCGGGTAATGCCGTCGTCTCCGTCGGTTACCTGCACGTGCGCGCGCTTCACCTGATACTTTCGCGGAATGCGAATGTCCCGACAGTTCCGGTGTCAGCGGGCATTCCCAATCTGGGGCGGCCGGATCCTAACTGGGGAAACATCTCGCGCTTTGAGAGCTCGGGAAAGTCGAACTACGACGGTATGGTCGTTTCATATAACCAGCGCGCTACAAGCTGGGCCAGCATGCGCGTCTCCTACACGCTCTCGAAGGCGATTGACGATGCGGGCAACTTCTTCTTCTCGAGCGTGCAAAACAACTTCGATATCAACGACGATCGCGGCTTGTCCGACAACGATCAGCGCCATCGGCTCGTAGTGAGTGGTTCGCTCGAAGTGCCACCACACAGCAAAGCCACAGGGTTCCAGCGCTTCCTGTGCGGTTTCCAGATGGGTTACATATTCACTTACGCGTCGCGTTTGCCGTTCAACGTGCTTCTGGGAAGCGATCGCAATTTCGATACGAATTTCAACGATCGACCCATTGGCGTCGGGCGCAATACGGGGCACGGGTTTGACTTTGCATCGCTTGATTTGCGTTTGAGTCGCAGGTTCAGGCTGACGGAGCGAGTCGATTTGCAGTTGCTGGCTGAAGGCTTCAATGTCCTGAACCACGCGAATCTGGGAGTGCCGAACAATACGTTCGGCTCGGGCGTCCAGCCTTTGCCGAGGTTTGGACAACCGACCGCCGCATTCGATCCGCGGCAGTTTCAATTTGGAATGAAGGTGAGCTTTTAAAGAGGATTTCTCCCGCCGCGACGCAACGGCGCTGCGCCTTTGCGCCGCTGCGGGAGAAAGTTTGTTTTACGTATGTCAAAACTTAACTGGATAATAATGCTCGTCGCACTGCTGGGTTTGGCGGGTTGCAATCACATTGCTGCGACCCGCGAACCTGTCGCGCCACCACAACCAATCCAGATCTCCGCGCCGGGTATCGATGCGGCCGAACCGGCGACGGCGACGGCTCCGGACGGCACGTTCTACGTCGCGTGGGTCAATCACGACGCAAAAAATGCCGACGTCATGCTCGCCCACTTCAACAACAAAGCGGAGATGCAGGGCGCGCCTGTGCGCGTGAACCGCCAAGCCGGTGTGGCGACAGCGTGGCGCGGCGATCAACCGAGCGTCGCCGTTGCTGCTGACGGTGCGGTGTACGTGCTTTGGACCGCGCGCGTCGACGCCGACGACAAACACGGAACAGACATCTATCTCTCGGCTTCGACCGACCGCGGTCAGAGTTTTGCCAATGAAGTGAAAGTAAATGACGACAAGGTTCCGGGCGCGCATGGCATGCACTCGCTGGCCGTCGCGAAAGACGGCCGGATCTACGCTGCCTGGCTCGACGAGCGCAACGTCCAGGCGCCAATGCCTTCGATGAAGGCTGAAGGCCATCACATGGAGAGCAACCGCGATCTCTATCTCGCGACATCGACCGATGGCGGCCGTAGCTTCTCTGCGAATCGCAAAGTCGCGTCGGAAGCGTGCCCGTGTTGCAAAACTTCGCTGGCTGTTTCCGCTGACGGAACGTTGTATGCCGGCTGGCGCCAGGTGCTGCCGGGAAATTATCGTCACATCGCGGTCGCGAGCTCGACTGATGGCGGTACGAAGTTTTCCGCGCCGGTTATTGTGAGCGACGATCGCTGGATGTTGCAGGGCTGTCCGGTGTCTGGTCCATCGTTGTCGGTGGACAAAGCTTCGGGATTACTCAAGATCGTGTGGTTTGCAGCGGGTGAAAACGGCGCGCCGGGAGTTTACACCGCAGAGTCAAAAGATAAAGGTCAGAGCTTCTCACCGCGACAGTTGCTGTCGCAGGAAACCGTGCGTGGCACACCGGCACTCGCCAGCAGCGGTCAAAGTATGATAGCTGTCTGGCAGAGCGCTGATACGGCAGAGACAAAGATGCACGACATCGGGACTACCGGCTCGGCGCTGAGTGTTGCGGCAAAGGCCGAGTTGCCGGCAGGCGTATTCGCCAACGACAAGCTGTTCGTGGCCTATATTGGGAAAGATAAGGAGAAGCGAAGTATATGGCTCTTGCGAGCCGAGTAGTTTTTTTCTGTGGAGCGGTGATCTTGCTCAGCGCCTGTGGTGCTCCACCAACTAACAAACAATCAGCAGCGACACCGAGCGGTCCAGCCGCTGCTGTACAAACAAACTCTTATCACGGCACCGGGGTTGTCAAAGCCGTGTATACGAACCCGAAAGCTCCCGCGATCGAGATCGATCACGGCGACATCGACGGGCTCATGCCGGCGATGCAAATGGAATTTCCCGTGACCGATCCAAATCTCTTGAACGGTATCAAAGTAAACGACCAGATCGACTTCACGATCGAGGCCGCCGCCGGCACGATGAAGGTGTCCGCGATAAAGAAAAAATAATAGGTCCTATAGGACATATAGGACCTATTCACAATTACTGTTTTTGCAGACTCGCCAGGGCGGCCAACACTTCCTCACTGTGTGCGGCCACTTTCACTTTCTCAAATACCTTCGCCACCTTCCCCTGAGGATCGATGATGAAAGTGTTGCGTGCGGAGAGCTTCGCGCCCTGGTACTCCATAACCGATCCGTACTGCTCGGAAACCTTCGCATCTGTGTCTGCAAGAAGTTTGAAGTTCAAACCTTCCTTGGCGCAGAACTCCTTGTGTGATTCCGCAGTATCAACGCTCACGCCGAGAATCACTGCATTTGCGGCTTCATACTTGGCGAGGTCGCGCTGGAAGTTATGAGCTTCGAGCGTACAACCGCTGGTGAAGTCCTTCGGATAAAAATAAAGCACCACCCACTTGCCTTTGAAGTCGTTGAGATTAACCTGCTTGCCTTCGTTTGTGGTCAGATTGAAACCCGGCGCTGCCGCTCCCACTGCCGGGAAGTCAGTGACTGCGCTCGCACGGTTGCAAGCCAGCACTGCCACGATCGCGAACGCCAGAATAAAAGCATACTTCGTCATTCTTAAACCTCCGCCCAACTGTTTTGGAATTTGGACCATACTATACAAGTTAATGAGCGTACTGCGCCACGATCGTGTCGCGGATTTGCGCCGGCGTCATCTTCTGTTCCTTCTCCAATTTCAGCGCCAACACCGCTTCCCGAACACAGACGTCGCAGTGCGACGCGTGCTCGTCTTCGAAGCAACTGTAAAGACTCTTGTGTCCGAAGCCGCGATCGCAGTGGCAGTAACATGGCAACTGCGCGAGCGTCACTGGTATCTCTCGCGCGGCACGATACGCATCACGAGTGATGCCGGTGAATGAGTTGGGATCAAGCGTCGGCCCGAGGCTCGACTTGCTCGGCGGCACTTCAAAATGCGCGGGCATGGTCTGAGCCGTGGTTGAATGATCGTGAGGCGCCGGTGTTTGCCCACTCGACTGATCTGTGTACTTTATTGCCGTTACCTGCGAGGGATTGTAAGCCGAATTGAGCATCAACACCGCGGCGACGACCAGCAGTGCGATCCCTACAATTAATATCCAGTTTTTCTTCATTAAAGCTTACTCCTTAATTAATGCGTTCCGTGCATTGATGAGCTCATGTTCATCGGGCCAGGTCTTACTCTCACAAAGACCTTCCACGAAACCGGATGCGATCCGTAAATCGGGTCGAGGATCGACGGCTTCGAATAGAACGTCACGTCGCTGCCGATCGCGACAGACGTCTTTTCAGTGTTCCAAATATCGCGCGCGCCGCCGGCTGTGTAAGCTCCGATACGGAACGACGGATGATGGTCAGTGATACCGAGACTGAGGCGATCAGCATCGCGCAGTATCGAGTTTTTATCCGTCAATTCGAGGCGCGTGTAGAGATAGTTTCGATCGAGAAACTTCACGGTGGATTCTGCCACATATCCGTTCAGGTTGAAAATTTCGCCGCCGTGGCTCTCGTGGTTGCGGCCCCAAATTAAACTCGACGCCCAGTTGCCGCGCTCGAATGGCTTGTTGTAACTGATCGAGGCTGTCGTGCGACGCACGTCACCCGGCTCGAGCGCTTCCGGATTGCGCAAAAACCCATGACTCACCTGCATGGACCAGTTACTGTTTGGCGCAAACCACAACCTGATCGAGCGTGAGTTCCACGGGTGCGCTTCGAAATTGTAACGGTTCTCGTCCGGCTCGCGGCCGTTGAAAACAGAGCCTTCCAGCTTGAACCAACGATACGTAAATCCGGTCGTGACGACGCCGAACGCGATGTGCGTCGAGTCTTGCAAGTGGTGCGAAAGCGGCGCCGACGTATTCTCCGAAGCGGAAGCGCGGTGCATGAACGCGTTTGGTCCAAGCGCGGGCTCGCCGGGATACCCGGCATAAACAAACCAGCTCGCCCGATCGCCAACCGGCACGGTGTAACTCGCGCTCAGCTCCATGAACAGATCGTGTGGATGCTGGCGATCGATCAGTGGCTGGCCTTTGTAACTTTCACCGGTTTGGAAGAGTAACGGCGAGCCGCCGGGCGGAAACGTGAATGGCTCGGCGCTGAGCATGCCGCGCAGCTCGAGTGTGCCCGGACCGGCGCGCCGGATGGCTGAAGGCATGAACCAGTTTGCCGACTCAAACTTCGTCACGCCTCTTGGTCCACCCTGGCGATTGACGCCGGCGACGAAGTTGTAATGAAACATCAACAGCCACTCGCCCACTTGCTTGTGCAGCATCAAGAGCGGACTCGAATCTGGCTGCCACGAGGTGCCGGAGCCCATGATGCGCGCCATCGGCACGAGGTTCGATTCACTCTGCCCGAGACGAATGAACATCTCGTCATCGTGCATTACAAAGACGCCGTGGTCCATGTGGCCGGACATTTCCATCGCCGGTTGCTCAGCGGGCGCCTGTGGACTCGGAGCGGGAGTCGCCGGCGACGCCGCTGGTTTCGGCGGCGGCATTTGATGACCCTCGTGTTGTGCGAAGATAGTTTTACCCTGCGCGATGACGAGTATCAGCGCAGCAAAAATAGCGTATTTCACGATGAATAATATGGGCCACGGATAACACGGATGTGTTACGGATCAGCGCTGATCGCTTTTCAAAATCCGCGTTATCCGTGGCTACAAACTAGGTGTCCTTCTTCTTGTTCTTGTCCTTGTTCTTCATGTTGCAGCATTCGCCCTTGGCGTCTTTGTCGTGCTTCATCTTCGCGTCGTGATTCTTCATCATGTCGCACGAATCACCACTACAACAATCATGTTTGCCTTCGGCGTTGGCCTCGCCTTCTTTCTTCATGTCGCACGAACCGTCTTTGCAACATGAGTCCATCGCACAGCAGCTCTCGGTCTTCTTCTTTTGCTCGCCCTGCGAGGGCGTCTGCGCCGAGACTGCGGCAAAGGCAACCAACAGCAAACCAAGGAGTAGGATAAGAAAAGTATTCTTACGTGGGTTCATTGTAGTTCTCCTGTTTTCCAGAGATTTAGTGTTCTGACTGAATTGAGCTCCAGGCAGATCTCTAGATCAGAAAGACACAACAACGAAGGTAGGTTGGACCACGAGCGGGCAGGAACGGAGCAACGAGAGTGTTGTCCGTATGCGCGATCTGTTTCTCGAAATTGGGTAAAGCAGCGATTGGACCACGTCCGGGATCCGGTACGTGGGTACTGTTTTTCGAAGTGACGGCTGTCGAGTTCACGACCAGCGGGCACTCATTCATCATTTCGTGCGGAGACGGGACGAAAGAAGGCACACCCGCGAACTGTTGCGAATGCTTCGCGTGACAGCTATGTCCAGCGCTCATCACGCTCTTGCTGCTTTGAGCCGCCTCGGCGCCCATCGCTGTGTTCGCGCAACCAAACATGCAACCACCTGCCATCCAGATGGACACGCTGACCGCTAATAACAGGCGCACCGCTTTGTTCGAAAACACAGCCATTTGTTCGCAGTCTACTCCTCAGCACACATTTTTGTCGCGGCTTGGATCT
>Ga0207710_10000439_pt1 | contig 27129 bp, 31 predicted proteins | sample KBSS24metaG_FD_184400 | JGI IMG/M metagenome (GOLD analysis project Ga0207710, IMG submission 184400) | Switchgrass rhizosphere microbial communities from Kellogg Biological Station, Michigan, USA - KBS S2-4 metaG (SPAdes) (version 2) | ecosystem: Host-associated > Plants > Roots > Rhizosphere...
GTCAAGGGCACAGCGATTAGACACCCTGTGAACTACCGAGGACTTCCCTATTTCCCGTGGCCGGATTGACAGCGGTCGAACAACTTCCAGTCTTCGGACGGTCTACCGGCATGGACTGGCCAGTTACTCAAACGTTCCGGGCAGAACTTACTCGCCGTTCAAGCAAAGCAAGTTTGAAAATGTTCAGTGCGTCCATGACCACGACGGTGAGTCTGGTCGGGCGGCCCTGGCTGGGGTTGCTGTCAGGATCGGCGCCGATGCTCCGGCATGACCCGCAAGGTAACTGGCGACCTGTTCACGGGTCTGCCGTGGCCCCGAGATGTCTGCGGGAGCGTCGGCGCCGGCCTGGACCACCCGTTGGCTTGATCAGCAGCTTGTCCGCCGACCTGGCGTGACCCGTCACAGTTCCGCCACGCGGTGCCTCCCAGCCCGGCCGACCCCACAAGCCCGCCGGACAAGGAGAACATTCCGTATGCCCCAGCTCGCGGGCCAGGTCGACGGTGTCGTCGGCGTCGACACCCCCGTCGACACCCACCGCGACACCCTCACCGCCGCGGTCGTGAACCCGATCGGTGCGGTGCTCGCCGACGCCCAGGTATCCGCGGACGCCGACGGCTACCAGCGGCTGCTCGAACTCGCCCGTCAGCAGGTGCCTGGCAGGCGGTGCTGGGCGTTGGAAGGCACCGGTAGCTACGGCGCGGGCCTGGCGGACTTCCTCGACGCCGTGGGCGAACATGTTGTCGAGGTCTGCCGTCCCAAACGTCCGGCCCAGCGCGGAGGCCGCAAGACCGATGCCCTCGACGCCATCCGCGCGGCACGTGAGGCCCTTGTCTCCGAGCATCTGATCCACCCCCGCCGCCGCGGTGAACGCGAGGCCCTCCGGGTCCTGCTCGCCACCCGTGGCGGCGCTGTTCTCGCCCGGACAGCGGCGGTCAACCAGCTCAAAGCGCTCATAGTGTCCGCTCCCGAGGCTCTCCGCGCCGAGCTGCGTGGACGGACGAGCAAGCAGCAGATCGCCTCCTGTCTGGCGCGGACCACGCGCCCCGGCGACGACGTCGAACTACGCGCGACCATGCGGGCGCTGGGGTGCACCGCCGAGCGGATACAGACGTTGACGACGGAAGCCAGGGAACTCGAGCAGGAGATCGACCTGCTGGTCCAGGCGATGGCACCCGAGCTGTTGGCACTCGTCGGCGTCGGGCCGATCAGCGCCGCGCAGATTCTGGTCAGCTGGTCGCACCGCGGGCGGTTCCGTTCCGATGCGGCGTTCGCCGCCTTCGCCGGCGCCGCACCAATCCCCGCTTCCTCTGGCCTGACCACCCGCCACCGACTCAACCGAGCGGGGGACCGCCAGCTCAACCGGGCCCTGCCCACGGTCGTTCTCGTCCGGGCCAGGGTCGACCCAGCGACTCGTGCCTAGCAGCCTCAGGGCGGGCAGACTCGGCGCGACCGAGCCCGACACCCGGTGCATCAGGTACCAATCACCTGGTTTTCGCCGTTCCGGGATAATCCCCTCACTTATCAGCGCAACCGGCAACGGACGGCTGTTCCCGTGACCACTCATGGCCTCCGGAAAGGGCCCGCCCGAAACTTTGGTTATTTCCCGTACAGGCGAAGTTGCCTTGTGGGATGATCCCCTTCGGGTTGATTGTCAACCGGAAAGGGATCATTCCACATGAGTAACGTCACGAATCTGACCGTACTGATCGACAGCCAGCCCGCCCCGGACGGCTGGACAAAGATCAACAAGGATCTCAACGCCGGTGCGGGCGGGGCCTATCTGTACTTTGCCTTCGACCGGGGCGCCGGAGATCCCATCACCAACATCATTTTTCTGCTGAACAAGGACGAGGCCGCCCCGCCGCATTACCACCGTATCGACGTCGATCTGAACAAGGGCGCCGGCGGCGCCTACATTTACGCGGCCTTCACCCGGGAACCCTCCCAGGGGAAGCCGATAGCAGATCTTGATGTCATCCTGGGCGACAACAGCGGAATTCAGCCGCAGGCGCCCTGGCAGCGCATCGACGTCGACCTGAACAAGGGCGCCGGCGGCAAGTACATCTACCTCGTCTACAAGAACAGCTGATCTCGCTCGCCGTATACCCAGGGCTGTGCAGCCCAAGTCCGCCAACTATCGCTGGTGGTCACATCTGGCGCGCTGCGGAGGTGAAGGTTCCCCCGTTGATCTTCCATTCGGTGGCGAGCCGTCAAGGGTTTCCCAGGCTGGGTGTCACTGGGCGCGCTACTGACTTACCTGATTCCGATGGCAGTTCTGCGCAAGGGTCGATCGGTCGGCGGCGGATGTGCGGGGCAGAGGCGGTCGGCTCTCGATCCTGATGTGGACGCCGGGTCGGGAGAATGCCCTCAGGACTGGCCGCGATCCGATGCTCTCTTCGGGTAGGGAGGCTCGGTCTAGCTCATGCGCGACGTACGCAGCCAGCCGCGGACGACGGCGTGCTGCGGTTCCCATTCGCCCCAGGCCGCGTGCGCCCACTCGTAAGCACGCGCCTTCGCCACCTCCGCGGGTCCGTCGAGCGGCACGTGCCTCCAGCTCAGGCGTTCAGCCGGTAGCGCCACCGGTCTGTATAGCCGGTCGAAGACCGGCCGCTCGACCATTCCCCGATGGAGACGGGTGCCGAGCCCTGGGTCCACGCCGTCTTCGAGGAACATCGCGAGGGTCATGAGGTGGATGCCCACAGATTGGACCGCCCGCCGGTCGCCGCCGCCCGGGTGTTGCACTGCGTACGCATCGACGATGAGCTGGTGGAAGGCCATACGTTCCGGGCTCGTGTACTGCACTGCCAGCAACGCTCCGTAGCCTTCCCAGCAGGCTGGTGAACTCGTCATATACGGATGCGCCGGCTGCTCCTTCGCAGGCAACACGAGGCCGCATCCTGGACACGAAGTAGCGGAGACCACCACAGCGTCGACGCTACCCGCGCGGGAAGTCCGCCGCTGGCTGCCAGGCGCAGGTTACGGCCTTACCTGGATCTTGTCATTGTCGCCGCCGAGAAGACATCCAGCTAGGGAAAACGACACGCGGCGCGGGAGCCTACAGCCACCGTGTAGGTTCCCTGGATGATCTGACAATCGATCTTGCTTGACCTGCGGTTTCCCAGCTCCGATGTCAAAAGGCGCAGGGCTGAGTTCCCAGCTTTCGCTGCCAGTTCCACGCCGGCCTCCGCATGAGGTCCGCCCGACGCGCTCACCCAGACAGGGGCAAGCCGGGCGGTACGCAGCGCAGCCGGCGCGCGGACCACCGCCGCCGGCCGAGTGGCAAAGATCGCCGGGAATTGGAAGATCAACCGGCTCTGTCGCTGATGTTGGGATGACAGCCGAATCTCTTGATCGTCTGGTTGCGTTCAGTCACCTCCACCCGTGATCGTTTGCGGTTGTTCCGTTAGCTGATCGTTGATGCCTGGCGCGGACAGTGATCACTGTGTGACCTCTCTAGCCTCGGGCCGCGTTTCCCTGGCAATTGCCAGGTACGGCGTGCGCCCGCTTCGGGGGCGCGCGGAGCGTGCCGGCTCCGGGGACGCCTATGGCCGGAAGCCGTCGATCGCCAGTTCCAGTAGGCGGTCGGCTTGGGCGGCGCCGTCGGGGTCGTCGGGGGTGCGCCAGAGGCAGCTGATCAGCATGATGACGTCGGCGGGGTTGAGGCCGGGACGTACCTCACCGGCGCGTTCGCATGCGTCGAGGAGTTGGCCGACGGCGGCGGTAACGGAGGCGGACGTCGTGCTGACGATGTCCTGTGCGGCGGCGGTGTTCAGCGCGTCGCCGAGGCCGTGCTTGATACGCACGTAGGCGGCGAGGGTGGTCAACCAGCGCCGTAGCGCCTCCAGTGGGGCATGCGCGGCGAGAACCTCCGGCACGGAGCCGACCAGGCGGTCCATGTCGCGCCGGTAGACCTCCAGGATCAACGCCTCGCGGGTCGGGAAGTGTCGGTAGAGCGTGCCGGCGCCCACACCTGCTCGCTTGGCGATCGAGTTGAGTGACGCGTCACCGGACTCGCTGAGCGCGTCGTGAGCGACCTGCAGGATCGCCTCCCGGTTCTTCAGCGCGTCGGAGCGCTGCGGCGCGGCATCGGGCACGAGTCCTCCTGGCGTGCGACGGTCACCCGGTTTGCGATACGGAGAGTTCTCCGCTAACGTCTCCCAGGCAAGGCGGAGAATTCTCCGGTTGGATCGTTCCCCACTGTAGGAGTCCCTGTGCGCTACATCAAGCTCGGCCGCACCGGCCTCGACGTCTCCCCGGTCGCGATCGGCGCCATGACCTACGGCGAGCCGGGCCGCGGCCACCCCGTCTGGTCACTCGACGAGGAGGCCAGCCGCCCCCTGATCCGGCACGCCCTCGAATCCGGCATCAACTTCTTCGACACCGCCAACCTGTACTCCTACGGCTCCAGCGAGGAGATCCTCGGCCGCGCCCTCAAGGACTACGCGAACCGCGACGACGTCGTCATCACCACCAAGATCCGCCACACCATGCGCCCCGGCCCCAACGGCAGCGGCCTGTCCCGCAAGGCGATCATGACCGAGATAGACCAAAGCCTGCGCCGCCTCGATACCGACTACGTCGACATCTACATGATCCACCGCCTCGACACCGAGACGCCGCCGCAGGAGACCCTGGAGGCCCTGCACGACGTCGTGAAGGCCGGTAAGGCCCGCTACCTCGGCGCCTCCTCCATGCACGCCTGGCAGTTCGCCAAGCTCCTGCACCTTCAGGAACGTCACGGCTGGGCCAGGTTCGTCACCATGCAGGACCACTACAACCTGCTCGCCCGCGAGGAGGAACGCGAAATGCTCCCGCTCTGCGCCGACGAGGGCGTCGCCACCATGGTGTGGAGCCCATTGGCCCGTGGCCGCCTCGCCCGCCCCGCCGATCAGGCGCACGCCACCGAACGCGCCGCCACCGACGGCGCCTACGCCGACATGCTCTACCCGGGGGCCACCGCCGACAGCGACCAGGCCATCCTCGACGAACTCGGCGCCATCGCCGATGCGCGCGGCCTCACCCGCGCCCAGGTCGCCCTCGCCTGGCTGCGCCGCAACCCCGTCGTCGCGGCACCCATCGTCGGCGCCCGCACGATCCAGCAGATCGACGACGCCGTCGCATCCCTCGACCACGACCTCACCGACGACGAAGCCCACCGCCTCGAAGCCCCCTACACCCCCCGCCACGACTTCCAGGGCGTCTCCGACGCACGCGAACTCGAACGGATCAAGGCCAGCGTCCCCGGCTACGGCAACCTCTGACACCGCGCCAGGCCCTACCTGACCCAGGCGCCGCGACTCTCCTGAAAGCTGACGCCCCGCCTGCGGCAGCCCAGCCGGTCCCGCAACACCACTCCCCAGATCAGGAGTTCATCACAGCACCCGGCTAAAACCCACGACGGCGACGCGGACGACGCCACTACGACGCTGGCCGCACCGACCGCCCCATGGCCCACATGTCCGATCCAGCCAGGCCCCCCGCAGAATTGCCATCCGAACCTGGTAAGTCAAGCACTACGCCCAGTGACACCGAGCTGGGAAACCCCTGGTGACGCATCGCCGATTGGAAGATCGCCGGGCTCTGTCGCAGATCTTGGGATGGCATCCATCCTTTCTTTGACGATCGTTACGGGGTGTGACGATCACAGGAGGAGGGTGCGCTTGCGGAGGAGGTCGAGTTTGGCCCGGCCGTACATCTGCCTCTTGAGCAGCTTCAGCTTGGTGACGTTGCCTTCGACGGCGCCGGAGTTGTCGGGCAGGGTCAGCCCGGCCAGCACTGCGTCGTAGTCGCGGCGGAGGCCGCGGGCGAAGTGGCGAAGGTCTGCGAGGTCGTCAGCTTCGACGGCGTCGAGCCAGGCATCGAGGTTCTGCGCGCCGGTGCGCTCGGTGAGTATCTGCGCGAACCGCGCGACGTAGCCGCGCAGCGCGCCGAGCGGTGGGCTGGCGGCGCAGGCGGCGTCGAGCGCGGCGGTGTCGTCGGCGTCGAGGTGGTCGGGGCGGGTCAGGGTCCATGCGGCGAGGTCGCGGGCCTTCGGGACCGGGGGTGGCGGTGGTGTGTCGGTGCCGCGCCGGGGTGGCTTCGGCTCCGCGGGGCGCAGGGTGGCCAGGTAGCGGGCGACGGTCATCACGCAGCCGGTGTAGCCGCGGTCGGCGATCTCGGCGGCCAGCGTGGCGGCGCTGGTCCCGGGGCGGAACCGTTCGCGCAGGTAGTCCTTGTAGGGGTTGAGCAGCCTCGGGCTGTCGCGGTCCACGGGCGCCGTCGGCGGGGTGGAGTCGGTGCGCAGCGTGGCCAGGTAGCGGGCGACGGTGTTGAAGCTGCCGGTGTAGCCGCGGTCGCGCAGGTCACGGTAGAGCGCGCCGATGGTGGTCACGCCCGGGCGGAAGTGCTCGTAGAGGTAGGGCTTGAAGGGATCGAGCACGCTGGGCCGGGGTTCGAAGCCACGCAGGTGGACGTCCTCGAGCGCCGCGGCCGTGTAGTACTTGTGCACTGTGGGCCTGGCCAGGCCGGTGCACCGGGCGATCTCCATCTGGGACAGGCCCTGAGCTTTAAGGGCCTGGACCTCGGTGAACCGTTCCCGGGCGTGGCGCACCGCCGGCGGCTCGACCCACGCCTCGGCGGGCACGGAGGCCCTGACCGGGCCGCCTGACCCGGCCGGCTCCTCGGCGCCCGGCGTTTCGGCGGCGTCGGGGTGCCTGGTCAGGACGGCGGCCCGGGGATCCGCGGGCTCGGGGCCGGTGGCGGCGGGTGGGCGCAGGTCGTTGCGGTGCCGGGTGACCTCGGCGAGGGTGTGGTCTCTTGCCTGGTCAGGACCTGATGGCCAGACCAGGTTCGCGAGGACGGGACAGTGGCCTCCGCGGAGGGCGTCGAGACCTCGTCCTGCCCCAGCTCGCGCCCATGGGACGACGACAACGACGAAGATCGCCCTACCTGGATCTTGTCATGTTCGCCAAGGGGATGACATCCCGCCGGGGAAAATGACGATCAACGGGGGGAACCTACAGCGGGCTCGCCACACTGACGCCGCCATGTCGAACTAAGGTTCGACCGTGTGGTGCGACCAGGGGTGCGGCGTGGGTCTCGCCGGGCAGGCCCAGGACCCCGACAGCCCACTCCGCCAGTACCTGACCGCCCACCTGCCGAACCTGTCCGCCATGCACGGACCCCTGGTCCGTGCGCTGCAGGGCGCCACGACGCTGCGACCGCCCGGGCTGGGCCCGTCGCCGATGATGCGCCGGGACTACCCCGGCGAGATCGCCCGCGCGATGAACTACCGGCTGCGGCTCGCGCTGGCCGCCGACGTGGGCCTCGCCCCGGCCCGCGGCATGGCCCTGCTCCAGCGCGTGATGCCGGGCGAGTGGCCGGTGCTCACGAGCGGCGCGTTCGCGCTCGCGCTCGCTCGCCTCGCGCACGAGGTCCGTCCGCACGATCCCGCGACGCCGGTGGCGCTGCCCGACCCGGAGCGTGAGCGGGAGGCATGCGGGCTCGCCTGGTGGCTGGGGGTGTTCGACCGGGTCGGGCGCACCGGCCGTCCTCCGATGGTCCCCGGCTCCGGCCGTCAGTCTGTCGAAGGCCTGTGCGACCTGATCGTGCCGATCGGGCGCGAGGACATGGCCGGCCTCGTACGCGCCGCCGGCGACAGTCCCCTCGCCCGCCTGCGCGCCCGGGCGGCCGCTCCCGTCCTGGCCAGCCCCGCCGGCGCCGGTGACGGCGCGAACATGCTGGTCGGGGACACCCTGCTGGCCTTCCACACGACCCTCGACCCCGCGACCCTGACCACTCCACGGGAGGCGACGGGACTGCTGTGCCGCCTGGCCGGCACTCTGCTCGTCGGCGACGGCGAACCCCGCCACCTGGCGCTGTACCTGACCCGTCAGCGCGTCGGCGTGAGCTGGCCCGTCGCGCGACTGCTCGAGATCTGCGCCGGGTCGGCAACGCCGCGCAGCCTCGCGGAGCACCGCCGCGCGTTCACCGCGACCTGACCGCAGGAGCGAATGCCCCTGACAGCCCCATCGCGAGGAGACCTGGACCTACGATCCGGGCAAGCATCAATAAACCGATTGATAACGTTGCTCCACACGTCTCGCCGAGAGGGGAATGATGCAGATCGATGCAGTGGGAGGCCAATGACCGGCGAGGCAATGAAGCTCGGAATCGATGGCGGCGCGCGTATCGATCTTCGCATCGTCGACTATCAGTATCCCGAGATTACCGGCGACGGAACCGGCAAGGGCTGGGACGCGAACTGGCTGGTCGTCGCGGGCGACGCCGTGACCGAGGACGGGCGCGGCTGGTCATTCCTGGATCCGTGTCTGACCACGTGGGAAGCGAGGGAACTCGGCGACTGGCTTCGAGGCGTGGTCGACGGCTCGCTAACACCTACCCCGCTCGACGGCGGTGGGGCAGGACGTCTGCTTGCCTTCACCGAGCCCAACCTTGCGTTCAGCTTCGCCGATCGGACCGATGACGCCGTGGTCATCCGGGTGTATCTCTCGCTAGAGTCAGGGCCGCCGTGGCCGACCGAACGAGACTTCCTGCTCGTCACGATGCAGGTGACGCACCTGACGCTGGCAATCAAGGACTGGGATCGCATGCTTGCCGCGCACCCGGATCGATGAAGCTCACGACCGAGACTGACGCGGATATCTACCCGTCCGGGACCAGGACCTGCACCACCGTCTTCCGAACGCCGGCGGCCATCATCGCCGAGGCGCGATGTCGGCCGTTGACGTATCCGTCGGCGTCCACATTGATCGGGAAGTACACGAGGGACTCGAAGGCCTCCCAGGCCCATCCGGTCCATCCCTCGGCTCGCGCGGCGATCATCATCCGGCTGGAGAGCTCGATGTCGCCCCCGGAATCCGCCCACGACACGCTCTGGTGCCAGCGCGGCGCGGCGACATCGCACAGCGCCGACGCCGTCTCGATCCCGTTCCACCCCTGGCCCGTCACCTTCGACGCCGGCCGCGCCTCGACGCGCACCCACGTACCCGCGTCGCTGGGCAGCCCGATCGACCGGCGCTTGCGCACCGCCGCCGCCCGGTCGAGGCGCACCCCCAGGGAACGCTCGACCCGCGTGAGGACCACGTCGTGGGATCCGGACCTGAGGTCCAGTCTGGGCGTCTGGGACACGGCGTGACCAATCTTCCGGGCGACCAACAGTACCCGCGCGCAGGGACGCGATCAGCTGGCAAGCCCAAAGCGGCCGTCACGGCGAAGCCGGCGCCGGCCAGCATCCGGAGGTAGTCCTCCAGCGGCCGGGTCCACGAGGTCCCGGAGTTGGCGAGCGTGCAACGACCCAAATGTCGGCCAGAGCCATCCGAGAAAGCGCCAACCGCTGCCGACATCACGTCGGCAGCGGCTGGGCCAGGACGAGCCGGATGGCCTCTCGCGGATTGTCCGTGCCACCGTCCGCGAAATACCCCTCCGCCGGTGGCCTGATGATGTCCGCCCCCCACATGTACACGTCAAGATCGACATGCACCAGGCGGACGAAGGTCGCGCCTTCGCCACCCCGGTCGGTGATGTCGTTGCCGTCCGCGTCGTAGAACCGCGACACCGCCCCCGTGTTCGGGGTGATGTGCCATCCCGGTGCCGCAGCCAGCAACGCCGCTCGCATGATCGCCGGTCGCAACGCCAACGCCAACGCGTGCCGCGCCGGATCGTCCCTGGTGTCACGAGCCGCAGCGATGAGCCGATCCACGGTCGTCATGCTCGCGGCGTTGAGCGCCAGGCGGACCGCCTCACGGCCTCTACGGGCCGCGGCGTCCGCCACCGGCAGGGCCCGGTAGTCACGCGCCGCGCCAAGCCACGCATGAGGGTCCGATGCCTCGTAGAGAGCCCGAATCCCCTCGTCACTGATGTCCTGCGCATCGAGGACCGTCCAACGGTCCTCTGCTTCGCCATCGTTTCCCATGATCCAACAATACAGTACCGTGTTGCGCTATTCAACACATCTCTGTGTAGTCGCGATTGTGGGCGCTGCCGCCCTCGGTATCCCTGCCCTCGACCAGTCCTTCGGCATCAATGTGTCCTCCAACGGCTCGGTGGACCGCGCGATCTGACGCGTCTCGCGCCCTGTTCCACCCATCCACCCAGAGCACTGCCTGATCCATCGGCGCGAACGACGCCATGTGAGCGTCCAACCGTCGATGGTTCAGGCAGCTCCCCTCGCGTGCTCCCACGCCGGGCAGCGGCGCACCGGGCCATCGTGACAGCTGTGCTACCGAGGCATCCGGAAGGCGATCAGATGGACGACCGCGGTGGCCGTGGTGGGGACGGTGACGAGGACCTCACGCTGAATCTGTGGATCGTGCGGGCTGATGGCCCGGCAGCCGAACGGTGTCTGCGCCGAGTCTCCCCCGATCGCGAAGCAGGTCCGGGTCGTCGCATCGACCCCGGCCGCCGCAGGAGCGCACCACCGAGACCGTTCGCCGCGCAGAACGCCCGCGCGCCGTTCGGCGTGGTGCTGAAGCGCGCCGTGTACACGGGCTGGTCGGCGGCGTTCGTCCTCGACTGGACGGCGACCTCCGTGGCGTCGGAGGGGATGTCAACCGCCGCGGGCTGTCCCTCGGACCGCCCCTGAGCCGAGGGAGCCCGGACTCCCGAGGAGGGGAGGTGGGTGCATCATCTGAGGATGAAAGGTGGGGGGTCGTCGTCTCGCTGGGACTTTTTCATCTCCTACACGGCGGCGGACCGTCGGTGGGCGGAATGGATTGCCTGGACGCTGGAAGAAGCCGGGTTACGGGTTCTCGTACAGGCGTGGGACTTCATTCCGGGATCGAACTGGGTACGGCGGATGCAGGAGGGGGTGGCCCAGGCCGACCGCACAATAGCGGTACTCTCGCGGGACTACCTGCGTTCCGTGTATGGCCAGCTGGAGTGGCAGGCAGCCCTGGCTGCTGATCCTCTTGGATTTGCCAGTAAGCTGGTCCCGGTCCGGATCGCCGATTGTGAGAGGCCGGGGCTGCTCGGGCAGATCGTGTCGTTTGACCTGTTCGGCTTGTCGGAGGAAGCTGCGGCGTCCCGGCTGTGTGAACAGGTGGAGATCCTGCGGGCGGGCCGGGCGAAGCCGCCGTCGCCGCCTGATTTCCCCGGCGGGTCATCGCGGGCCGATGCGGAGCAGACGCCGGTGACGGTGCCGGTGGAGACGTCGTTGCCGCCTGTACCCGCGGTGGCGTCGCAATCCGGGGTGCTCGTGCGCCGCGCGGCGCTGTATCACGGCACGCGGCTGGCCCGGATGCGGCGCCAGGCAGAGGTGGCGGCGTTGGGATGGTCCCCGACGGGGCACCGGCTGGCTACCGGTGGGGGCGACGGCACCGTCGGCGTGTGGGACATGCGGGACAGCGCGGCGCCGGTGCATCGGATCACGCTTCCGGAACAGAACGGTGCGGTCTGGGCGCTTTCCTGGTCGCCGGACGGACGCCGGCTGGCGGTCGGGCGCGACGACGCGCGCGTGAGCATATGGACCATTGGTAACAGGGAGAATCCTTCTTGTGAGAAGGTTCTCTCCGACTACAACAGCGCAGTCTGGGCGCTCGCCTGGTCGCCGGATGGCCGGTGGTTGGCCACCGGCAGCGACGAAGGTACCGCGCGGATGGGAGATGCAGCGACCGCGGTCGTGTGGGACATGACGAATCCGGCGACGCCGGACCATCGGCGCGTCCTCACGGACCACAACGGTGGCGTACGCGCCGTCGGCTGGTCGCCGGACGGCCGCTGGCTGGCCACGGGTACCGACGACGCCACGGTCGTGGTCTGGGACATGACGGACCCAGCTACTCCCACCCGTCGAAGCACCCTGACCAGCTATAACGGCTGGGTGTTGGCGATCGGCTGGTCCCCGGACGGACGCTGGCTCACCACCGGCAGTGAGGACGCCACCGTCTTGGTGTGGGACATGTCCGACACGGCCGCACCGGCGCGCCGAGCCACCCTTACCGATCACCGCGACTGGGTGAGAGCGACCAGCTGGTCACCGGACCGTCGGTGGCTGGCCACCGGAAGCGGTGACGGCACAGTGGGAGTGTGGGACATGGCGGACCCCGCGGCGCCCCGGCGTCAGGCGACCCTCACCGACCACAGCGGCGGGATCCGGGCGGTGAGCTGGTCACCCGACAACCGCTGGCTGGCCACCGCGGGCCGCGACGGCACGGCACTGATCTGGGAACGCCGCTGACGATCATCATGCAGGCGCCAGAGGACACCCTGGGAGTCGCGGTGGCCCCAGCCAGGTTGGTGCGACCGTGGGGTGCCGCGGCCGAAATGGTCGGCGTCAGGGTGCGCCGGCTGCAGACTACGGACAGCAATCACTCAATTACCAGACAACCCACCTGTTTCGGTTGATGTCCTCACCGATACTGTGCATCCTGCATCACGCAGACGATCCACCAGCCGGGGGGCGCACGCATGGCACGGGGGCGGAACGGGTCATCCATGGGGTATCGGTTCCTGGGATGGATCCGGCGACACCCGATCATCTCCGGGATCTTCGGCGCCTTCTGGCTGCTGATCATTCTGCTTGCCGTGTTCGCACCGAAAGAGGACGCCTCCAAGGTGGCGGCGGCGTCCCCCTCGCCGACCGTGGCAGCGTCCTCTTCGCCGGCCGTGTCCCCATCGCAGACTCTCAGCCCTTCACCCAGCCCGGCCGCGACCACCGCGCCAGCCGCACCATCGCGAGTGGCATCCACTTCGCCGGCAGCGGCTGTAGCCCCAGCGACACACCGGGCTGTGGTCGACGCGCCCCAGCCCGTACAGGCACCGCCGCCTGCAACTCAGGCACCGCAGCCTGTCACGCAGGCTCCGTCCTCGGTGTACTACGCCAATTGCACCGAGGCCCGCGCCGCCGGCGCAGCCCCGATTCAGCAAGGCCAGCCCGGCTACCGGCCGGCACTCGACCGGGACCACGACGGCGTCGCCTGCGAAACCAACTGAGCCCGCCCTCGGGACGATCCAGAGAGCCTTCCCGGGGTCTCGGGATGCGCGCGCCCGCCAGGGTGGGCGCGCAGTACCTCCAGGGGTGTGGCTGGCAGAGCCGTATGTTCGATCGATCTGTATTCGCAAGATCGGAGCGGCCCGCCGTCACTGACGGCGAGCGCCAGGGGGTCGGTGCGCCGGGCCTGGCTCAGGGACGGACGTGGATCGCGGCGGTAGCGAGGAACTGCTCCAAGGTGAGCCGGGCCTTTTCGCCCCGGGCCGCGCGATCCTGCTCGTCGGCTGCCAGGAGTACTTGGGTCGCAGCGTCGAGCGCACCCTGGGCCAAGGCGTTGAGCGTGTCATCGCCGCATAGCAGCCGTATCTGGCACAGGGTCCCGGTCGCGGTCGCGCGAAGCCGATACGAATCGTCGCGGACTGCGGCGAACTGCGGGCTCGCCGCATCGTCCTGTTCCAGATGCCAGCGGTCATTCTGGGCTCGCCGGAAATCGGTCAGCGCCCCCGCGAAGGCGCTGTAGGCGACGACCCTCTCGTTCCGTAGTTGCTGGTCCCGCGCGAACCGCTCAGCCTGGCGTGCGGCGTGGGCCTGGAAAACGAAAGTGAGCGCCGAACCGGCCAGCGTCGCGAACACGGCGACGACGCTCGTCACAAGACCGTCCATGGGGATCAGCAGACCACCGAGGCATGGGGGGCGAGCCGTTTTCCGTCAGCGTGAACCGACCCGCGCGCACGACGACGCCCCGTCAACATTGAGCCTTTCCGCGTAACGGCCCGTGCCGCTTAGCGATCGCCGATGTGTTGTTCGTGTAGTGGCCGTTCAGGTGGTGCGGCGGTGGTCCGTGTGGATGAGCACGAGGGCCGCCTTGGCGATGAGGCCGATCTTCCAGGGGTCGAGGCTGATGTTCCGGAGCGCCTTGTAGTGCTTCAGGAGCGCGTTCGCGCGTTCACCGACGGCCCGTAGGGCGTTGTGGATCCTGCTGTGTTTCTTCTGGTCGTCGGTGAGCGTTCCGCCTTTGGGTGTCTTGAACGGCACCGTGACCGTGCCCTGTAGCCCTTCGTAGCCGAGATCAGCGAACGTCTCGCCGCCGATCCCGCGGAAGTCGTCCAAGGCGTCGTCGATGTCCTGGGCACGCGCGGCGGTCGTGTCGTGCTCGCGGCCGGGGCGGACGTCGGACACCCACAGGATCCAGCCGTCGTCCGGGGCGGAGACGACCTGGACGTTGCCGCCGTGGTGGTGGTGGTGCTTCCCCGACCACCACAGATCGACGTTTTTCGTCGGGCCGGGCGTACGGACCCGGTCGGTCTCGATCAGCGTGCCGTCCACGATGACGTGCCCGTGGCCGGCGAGTTTCGCGGCGAGCAGGACGTTGTGCAGGTCAGGGGCCTGCGCGGCCAGGACCCGGATCCCCTCGTGAAGGTAGTCGTAGCCGGTCGACTTCTTGATCCCGTGGTCGACGATCAGTTGGGCGACCCGGGTGGCGTCGGCGAACCAGCGCAGCACGAGCACCGCCTGCTCACGGCTCGTGAGCTTCCGCGTCCCCTTCCGGGTACCGCGGCAGACACGCTCCGCTTCCAGCAGGCCGGTGACGAACTCGACCGTGTGGTCCTGGAACGGCAGTACAGCCGTGTATGTCACACTCATGGCGCGCGGGACTCCCTGAAGCTGATCTTTGGTCGGAACAGACTTCTACCGGGGTCCCGCGTTTCTTCTCCCACCGCCCCCTCCGGCCCGCCCTACCGTCCGTGATGCTCACGCAGAGCCACCGATCGTTGCGCGGAAAGGCTCATTGGCAACCGCTTCCGCCTGCTTGTCACCCGAGCGGGCCTCGAGCCCCGCCCCCACGACAGGACAGTTTCGCGGTCGCAACCCTGCTCGACTGGTATCGAGACGGCGGTGACGTCGCTGCCCGGCTACCTCTGCTGTCGACCTACCTCGGACACGCCGAGCCAGCGAACACCTACTGGTATCTGGACGCCGCGCCAGAACTGCTCGCCGAGGCGGCGCGCCGCCTGGGCCGGGTCGGGGCACGCCGCTGACGGTGGTTTGCGACCCCCACCCGCGTGGTGGTCACGGAGGGCCATACCTCCATCACCCGTGGAGCATCGCTCCAAGACATCACCGTCTACTCAAGATCGGCTTCTCCCTTCACGTTCGTGGCGCAAGATCACGAAAAGTCACTCCCGACCGAACTACTGCGTCCGAGTAGTCCCTCGCGGCGCCCGTCGCTGACGCATCGCGCGATGTTTTCTCACCATCGCACCGCGGCGCCGGCATCGGCCTCCATCGATCGAGCTCGGCAGACGCTGCGAGGGCCGATTCGTCCGGTTCGGTCACGACCTCGCCAGGCGGGTCACTACAAGAGGTTCACCGTGAAACTGTCGTTGCTGCCGATGTCAAGCTGGCGAAATCCCACTTCCCGCGAGTCGGAGGTGGCGGTGTTCTCGCACAGATTGAAGGCCCGCCACGGGATCCTTTCCAGGAACGGGCCGTCCCACACTCTCCCGTCATTCGAGAAGGCGTAGAAGTAGAAGTACCTGTTGAGGTCGTCAAGGTCACCGCCATAGGGGACCTTGCTCTCACCGGGAGCCATGACCCACCAGCCGGACTTATCCCAGTCGCCGCCGTCGGGACAGTTTCGGTGCAGCTTCATGATCGCCACACTGATCGTGGACGAGTACTTGTTGATGAACCGCAGCATGGACATTTCTCCCCTTCTTCAGGACCTGGCCATCAGTCTTACGGCAGAAGCTCCTGACGCCGACGCCTTGTCGGGTTCCGCCGGTGTCGACTGGCGGCCGGAATAGTGGTCCGCCATGTCACCGTACGATTCGATGGAAGCCGGAGTTTTCTCTGCCACGGCATTCTTGAAAGCATCCTGGTCGGCGTCGGTACGCTTGTCGATGCCAGGACCATTGGGCAGGTTATTCATTTTCGCGCCTCCTGCGGGAGTCTCGTCCCGGGTTCTGGACCGCAGGACCTGGCACAACGTAGCCCTCATCCCAGCCGCCAGCCGGCGGGAGCAATATCTTGTCCGCCAGTTTCCGATTCCGGTTATCCCGGGCGTGCGGGGGGCGATGTCGAGGCCGAGGTCGGGGATGCTGGCGGGGTCGTAGCGGGCGAGGTGGTGCTCGGTGAGGTAGCGCTGCTTGTAGTAGGCGAGATAGGGGTCGAGGTCGCCGTTGACGACGACGGCGCGGATCTTGAGGATGTCCTCGGCGCCGTCGGGGGACCAGCGGGCGCCGGTGATGCCGAAGCGGTCCTCGATGACGTGGCGGCAGGCGCCCTCGATCAGGCCGGTCGCGATCGGCCAGCCGTTGGTGAGGGCCTTGTCGTAGCGCATGTGCTGGTGGTTGTTGGTCAGGTAGGTGACTGCCCGGTCGACGTCGCTGAGGTCCTGGTCACGGGTGCGCGGGTGGGTGCGCCGCTTCGCGGCGAGCGACGCGAGCGTGGCGGCGACGGCCCTGGCGCGGCCGTGTGTGATCCGCAGCAGTTGCCCGTCGCCCCACTCGCTGATCTCGGTGGCGCTCTCGCCGCGGTTGAGTTGCACGGCGGCTTTGCGGACGTACTCGGCGGCGTGGATGAAGTCGATGATGATCGGGACTTTCAGGCCGCGTTTCTTCGCGTGTTCGCCGATGGCGGTGATCTGCTGGCGGTTGCCGTCGACGAGGAAGACGCGCTGGTGGAGGTGGTGGGGGTCGCGCCAGTCGGCCTCGTCGAAGGCCCTGCCGATCACGGCGGGCATGTCGTCGGTGATCGACGCGGAGACCCACTTGTCCCGCGCGACAGGTCCGGGGTGCTCCTTGCGGCGGGCGGCGGGGGCGGCGATGTCCTCGGGCGTTCGGGCGGCGGGGGTGAAGGTCGTGACGGCGACGATCTCGGCCATCTTCTTGACCCCGGGGTGGGCGGCGTCGCTCTTCGCGGCGGTGCGGTGCTCGGGGCGCAGCGCGATGCCCTTGCCGTCGCCCTGCATCGCTATCACGTCGCCGGGGGCGAGGTCGGTGGCGGTGGCGGCGCGAAGGTCGTAGAAGTCGGGGATCCAGCGGGCCAAGTCGTGGGCGAGGTCGGAGAGTTGTTTGCGGCCGACGATGACCCCGGTGCGCTGGTCGATGATCTCCTGGGTCTGGCCGTAGCCGCTGGTCGCGAGGTGGTAGGCCGTCAGGACGCGGATCCCGAGCGAGTAGGCGTCGTCGGCAAGGCGCCAGCGGGCGTCGGCGGGGTAGAGGTTCGCCTCGCGTCGGTTGCGGTAGGCGATCCGGGATGCCCGGACCGGCCCGAAGATACTGATCACGCCCCGGTCGTGGCCGGTCTCGGCGCCACCGTGGCGGATCCCGGCCTCGGACACCAGGTGGTCGACGCGCTGCTCGCGGGCGGTGTCGAGGGCGAAGGAGGTGTCCAGCAGTCTGCGCTGCAGTTCACGGCCGTCCGTGTCCAGGGTCTTCTCCCGGTCGCCGTGATCGGCCCTGCCGGCGTCGTCGATCAGCCAGCCGAGCAGCGAGGAGTACTGCTCGTTCGGGCCCGCGAGCAGGGCGACGGTCTCGAGGTCCATCGGGACCCTGCTTGGGAGTAGTTGGTGCCCTTGTCCCAGGCAGGTCGCGGAGGCGCTGCACGGTGGCGGTTGCGGTGACAGTGATGGTGGAGCACGTCAACGAGGACGGCATGATCTCGGAAGTCGGATGGAAGGTGACGGACCCGGCGGCGAGGCCCTTCCCGGCGATACTTCCCTCACGCGACCGGTGGGCCGCTGACCAGCGGCGATCACATTCAGTGGTGCCCGAAAGATCAGAAAACTCCGGACACGCCATGATCGGAAAGTTCGACCGCAATCAGACATAAACGCGGCTTTCAATGAAGACGCACCCGTTTCCGGTTGACGGGGAATTCGCCACATTCTCGCGCCCCAGAACGTCTCGCAGCACACCAGAAAAACCGAAATATACTCCAGAACCGCGCATCGAGCAACCAGCATCAAAAGCGGCCACCTCAAGCGCCACGCCCACTCGAATGCAAGTTGACGGCCGAATTAGATCGAGTATCGACGTGCTTTCGGAGATGACCTTTCCCGCGATCGAGACGCAGTGAAATGCAACCTCGGTTCCGGTTGCTGGCCGGCGGTGCTTGTAGTTCGCTTGGCCGGGGCGACGCGGCCAAGCGCAGCGTGACTATCGGAGCAAAGGAAGTAGGGATAGCGGTGCCAGGACAGCCCTTCGGATCTGCAGGACCGGACCCGGAACCAGGTACAACCGGTCGGTTTCTGGTTCTTCTTGACCAGGATGACCTATCGTCTGGCACGATCGCGGTCGAGCGGGCGGCGGACGTCCGCATCGCCGATATGGCGGACCTCCCGGCGGGAACCACGAAGGCGCCCAAGGGAGCGGACGGGATCCTCTTCCCCGAGCTGGGTGTGGCCGTCGTTGACGTCGCTCCCGGAGCCAGGGCGGGACTGCAGGCGGTGGCGATGGAGAACAGCGCCGTCCACGTCGTGGAGGCCGAGCGATACGTCCATGCCACTGCCCTGCTGGCGCCGTCTATGGGCCAGAGCTACCTGGAGGGCTACCGTGACGCCGTCAACGCCCTCGTCAACAACCTCATCCCCGCCTCGAACGGCCGGGCAGAACGGATGGTCGGGGAGCGTGTGCCCGGCGAGCGTGCGGTCCTGTCCTGGGACGAGTCGCAGCTGGCCTGGGGGCTTCAGGCGATCGGTGTGCCGGAGTCCGCCTTCAGCGGGCGCGGCGTCAAGGTCGCCATCCTCGACACCGGGATCGATCTTGGTCATCCGGACTTCGCCGGCCGCGACATCACGAGCCAGTCCTTCATTCCCGGCCAGGACGTGCAGGATGTGCTGGGGCACGGCACGCACGTCGCCGGCACCGCCTGCGGGCGCAGGCAACCAACGGTGCTGCCCCGCTACGGCGTGGCCTACAACGCGGACCTCTTTGTGGGGAAGGTGCTTAGCAACAGCGGAAGCGGCACCGACGGGCAGATAATCGCCGGTATCAACTGGGCGATCACCAACGGATGCCGGGTGGTGTCCATGTCGCTCGGCGCGCCGGTCGACGTGGGAACGCCGCCGTCGACTGTTTTTGAGAACGTCGCGCAGCGCGCACTGGCCAAGGGCACACTGATCATCGCTGCGGCCGGCAACGAGAGCAGCCGCTCGCAGGGAAAGATCAGTCCCGTCGGACATCCGGCGAACTGCCCGTCGATCATGGCCGTTGCTGCCATCGACGAGGCGTTCGGCATCGCCGACTTCTCCTGCGGCAGCAGGAACCCGAACGGTGGCGAGGTCAACATCGCCGGTCCCGGGGTCAACGTCCACTCAAGCTGGCCGATGCCCACCCAGTACCGCCGGATCATGGGGACAAGCATGGCTACCCCCCACGTGTCCGGAGTCGCCGCTCTGCTCGCCGAGGCGAAGCCGGACATCTCCGCCGCCGACCTGGCTCGGCTGCTGGAGTCGACGGCGAAGCCGCTCCCGCCGCTGCCGGTGAGTGACGTCGGAGCGGGCCTGGTGCAGGCCCCGTAGGTGGCGGGCGATCGAGGACCGGCCGAGGGGGCGACGCCGGGGCAGCAGGTGCCGGTGACGGTGTCGATCGAGGAAGGTCATGACATCGACGAGGTCGTCCGGAAGCTTCGGCGCGCCGGCGTCGAGGTCAACGAGGTCTTCGAGCCGCTGCGCCTTCTCATCGGCCGGGCCCGGGCAGACCTGTTGGCCGCTGTGCGAGGAACAACGGGAGTGGCGGCGGCGGAGGTCGAACGGCAGTATCACCTGCCGCCGCCCGAGTCCGACCTGCAGTAAATCTCGCCACGACCACTCGCCGGAACAGCCCACGGAAGCGCTCATCGGGGAAGCCACTCGAAGAGGAGTCGCTCGAAGAAAATCGGCACCCGCGCCGTCCGGGGCGGCGCGGGTGCCATCACTCCTGCGGGAGCCATCACCACCAAAGCCATCCGGCGGCGACGAGCGATGTGGGCGCGGCCCCCACCCGCGCTTTGGGTTTTAGGCGGCGCCCGACTTGGCGGCGGGTGTAGTTCCTCAAGAGTGAGTTGATCAAGTCGGCGTGTGGGGTCCCGCGTACTTGCTGTCGTGGTTGCGGTGGCGTTCCTGGTGGAGGTGGAACTGCCAGTAGGCATCGAAGTCGCGGTTGGTGATGACGGCGCGCAGTCCGAGGACTGCTTCGGCGCCTTCGAGTCCCCATCTCGCGCCGCTGACCTCGAAGCGGTCCATGACGAGGTGCCGGCAGGCCCCCTCGATCACTCCGGTCGCGATCGGGTAGCCCTCGGCGAGCGCGGTCGGGTAGTCGAGGTACGGGGCCTTCGCGTCGAGGTAGCGGGCGACCTCGTCGATGGTCTGGCGTCCGCTGCCCCGCAGGTCGTTGGTGGTCGCGCTGCGGCGGATCCCGGTCGCGACCTCGCGGGCCCGGCCCGCCAGGATCGCGCGCAGCCGGCCGCGCAGCCAGTCGTGCCCGCCCGGGTCGTCGGGGTCGTCGGACCCGAAGAACACTCCCGCGGCCTTCCACAGGTAGCCGATCACGTGGATGTCGTCGACGAGCGACGCTGACAGCCAGCGGTCGACCGGCCGGGGGGCCGTACGGCGCTTCGCCGCCCGGGCGGCGGCGGCCTCGGGGGTGTCCCCCCGGCCGGGAGCGGGGACGATGTCGTCGATCGTGCGCGGGGCGCGGGCGATCCGGTAGACGGTGGTGGCCTCGGCCATCCGCTTGCGGCCGGTCTTCTCCGCCGACGCGAGTCCGGTGCGGCGCCGGTCGGCGGCCTTCGCGGTCGCGGCGCGCAGCCCGTCGGGCCGCATCGGGACGCCTTTCCCGTCGGCCTGCATCGCGAGAATCGCTGGAGCTGGTGCGTCGCCGTCCGCCTGCGCCCGGTCCTCACGCTCGCTGCCGGTGAGACCCTGGTCGCCTGCGGCGGTGGTCGGGGTGGGCTCGCGTTCGTCGGGTGCCACGGCGTAGAACGCCTCGATGTCCCGGGCCGCGTGTTCGACGACCTGGACGGCCTGGCGCTTCCCGACCCGGACCCCGGTGTCGCGTTCCACCGCGTCGATGGCCTCGTCGTACGGGCTGATGGCCACCGCGCGCACGATCCGGCGTCGCAGGCCGTGCGAGTACTGCCCGTCGGGGAGGTTCAGCTCCCGGTCAGCCGGGTAGAAGTTGCGCACCCCCGGGGCGCGGTAGGCCTTCCTGGTCACCCTGACATTCCCGAAGATGCTGGTCAGGACCGTGTCGTGGTCGTGTTCCACCCGGGTCCGCGTGATCCCGTCGGCCCCGACCGGCCGAGGTGAGGCCAGCTGCTCACGCAGCGCGCGCAGGTCCAGGTGGTCGGACATCGCGCCGCGGCCGATCGAGCGCAGCTTGCCGTCGAGGACGTCCTCGACCGCGTCGTGGGTCAGCCCAGCGGCCTCGGCCGACTCCATCGCCTCCACGAGGTCCGCGCACCGCTCAAGCGTCCTCTCGAAGTGACCACTCTCGGCGAGCCGCGCCAACCTCCCGTACGCTGTCACCGAGGCTCCTTTTTCGTTGACGGACAGTGGCGTAGACACCCGCGACCGTAACGAGAAGGAGCCTTCCTATTGATCAACAGCACCCCACAAATCAAAGATCATCGCGCCAACCAGCTCACTCTGTAGGAACTACACCCCTTGGCGGCTTGGCGGCCGCCTTCATGGCCTTCTTGAAGTCGCGGGCTTTGGCCGGGGACTACGGTCGATACCCTCTGGACGGTGAATATCGAGTGGGCGCTGCAGGAGCTTCGATCGTTCGTTGAACTCACCACGCTGGGGCCGTATCCCGTCCAACACCGGGGATTGTCGACTTCACCGATAGCCGGCGTCCTGTGGGGAATCCAGACGACATCGTGGCGGCGGCACAGGTCGTCGAGCAGATCCTTGGCCGGATGCTGCCAGGGTGGCGCGGCAGCGTTCCTGAGGACTCCTCGCATCGGTGGCAGCAGGAGCGCCAGGCGGCGCAGCGCGCGATCGTACAGCTTGATGAACTGCGGGAGACGCTCGGGGACAACGCGCCCCAGCTGGACGCCGCGCGGATGCATCCATGGGTATGGCAGGGAGCGCGGTCCCTCTGGCAGAGCGGGCACCTCCGCGAGGCGGTGCGCGCGGCGTCGGTGAAGCTCAACGCCGAGGCGCAGAACAAGCTCGGCCGCCGGGACGTGACCGAGACGGAGCTGTTCCAGTCGGCGTACAGCAAGGACGACCCGAAGCCGGGTCCGACCGCAGCACCATCGTGCGCTGACTCACGGGTAGATGTCGGCATGCCTGGCGAACGCGCGGGCGGCAGTCTCCCTGCTAAACCAACCCGGACACGGGGCTACTCAAGCCGCCACCCGTGAATGGACACAACCGACAGTGTCCTGTCAACCCTTTCCGCAGTCTGTCGTGCCGTCGGGAAGCTCGTAGCAGGTGGTGGCCGCCCTGCTGGGCTTGGCAGGTGCGGCTGCCATTGCGAAGCTGGCAAGAGTCATCAGGGCCATGGCAGCCAGTAGAAGCAGGATGCCGACTCGGAATGCCGTGGTCCGGGAGACTGTTTCGGTGGTCATGGTATCCCCAATCTTAAACCCGATGTTGGTAGAGACGTGCCAGGCGGACCGCGTCTCCGTCATGAGCGGATCAATCTATCCCTGCACGACCCGGAAATCGTAGTGCTTGGTGTCGTCGAGACGAAGTGAACTGCTTTCGCATTCCTTGAAGGTCCATTTCGCCTTCCAGTCGTCGCACACGAAGACCGCGGCGAAGTCGCTGTTCAGCCGTGTCGAGGGCCTGTCGCCCCTGTCCTTCGAGAAGAACACGAGGGAAACGGCGAAGGTGTTCTTGCCATCCTTGGATATGTGCCTGATCGAAGGTTGCTTCTGTTGACCGCCCCAGAACTGGGAGTACCTTCTGTAGTCGGAGTGGAAACCGCCGTACTTCTGATAGTTCCTGGTCACCATCGTATCCCAGGCAGTTCGGCGGGTCGCAGGATTCATGACCGTTCTCTCGTAATTCTCAAAGTATGCGCTCGCTGAGCTCAGTGAGATCCCTGGTTCGAAGGTCTGCGTTGCCAGCAGCCATCCTCCTGGGATGGCGAGGAGCGCGCCCATGAGCAAGCTGAGCATTTTCCAGCCGATCCGTCCTCTCTCCTCGCTCTGGATATCCTCGTTGTCTCCCTGACTGAGCTTCCTGTTCATCTCATCCATCACTCACGACCCTCCATCGACATGGGGCTGTACTGGCGGTCGAGAGATTTCGGGTTCTCGCGCGCGACGTACCGGTGCGCGCAGGTATCAGTTCAGCCGCCTCTCAAAGGATGCGCTCTCGACTACGAAGGCCGACTCAGGTTCGGCACGCGATAGGTCGTTCCGCCCGCAATACCCAGGCCGACGAGGAAGGCTATGGCGGCGGTGACCCACTGACCGGCGGTGATCGTGTCGAAGCCAGTATCCTGTCCTTGCAGCGCGGTGAGCAGGGATGAGAGGAACGCTATGACGGCACTGACAGCTGCCGAAACAATGGCTTTGAGGTAGTTAGGTGCCCTCTCCGGGCTCTTGGGCATGTCGGTCTCCCCTCTTTCTGTCCCTCGGTCCAGCGAACAAGATTCGCCGCTTCTGCGACCCCGAATTTCGGATGGAGATGCATGGAGGGTCATGGTGGCGATCTGTTCATACGTGCTACCTCGAGGCGTCCCCGTTCTCACGCTGGTCTCCTAGGGTGCGACCCCGAGGACTGGCTTTCGGGGGAAACCCAGGGTGCGCTGGCGGACATCGTGGTCGACGGCATTACACACCCTCTGTCCCGACATGCCGGTGCCCACGCTCCGCCTGTCGCCGCCCTCAGCATCTTCCATCCGATCCTCCCCCTCCCCTCGCCCCTGGATCTGAGGATCCCCTCTTACATCGCCCACCACTCACCCTTCGACGACAGGGGCCCTGACGGTCGAGGGTTTTCTGGCTCCTCGCGCGGCGTCTCCAGTGCGGCTACGTCCAGGCGTACCCGTTCTCGCGGTGGTGTCCTGGGGTATGACTCCGAGGGTGGGGCTCCCTGACCTCCCCAGAGTGCCGATGCAGCCGACATCGACGTCGACGCGGGTGGGGTGCCGGTCACCGCCGGCTCGGTGCTGCGGGACGGGGCCGGCGTGGGGTGGTTTTGTCGCCTGCGGTGACTGGATCGCGTCAGACGTCCCGGTTGGTTGGTCTGCGGGACGTAGAACATCGCCATGGTTCGGGGGCGGGACAGGTGGCACTGGCAGCGGCTGCTACTCGTGGTGGCCGGGGCGGCCGGACTGGTGGTGCTAGCGATGCTGTGGATCGAGGCGCCGGCCTACGTGCACGCCAAACACGGCGGGGATCCCAGTGTGGCGGTGTCGAACACCCGCACCGGGATCGCCACCGCGATGGCGGGGTTCATCGCCTTCACCGGCGTCGTGATCAACATGGCTGAGGTGCGCCGGGCGAACGAGAACACGCGCCGGGCGAATGAGAGCTGCGGCGTCTCGAACACAAGAGAGAGTAGCGGTCGATGATATCCGAGCATCGGGTGAGTCGGAACGTATTGGAGATCATTCCCTGGTCACCCAGCTGGGCGTGGACCCGCGAGCCACTCGACTGCCTGGCCCTGTCGAGAGAGAGCGTAGCTACCCAGAAACAGGTCGAAAGATTTTCGACCCGATGTCACAGAAGGGCACATATCATGGTGGAGTCGAAGTACAGTGGTCACACGGTCACGTCGAACATCCCCGACGAGATCGCCGATCTGAAGGTCGACCAGACGCTGTCGGAGATGCCGTCTCCGGTCGCCGCCGAAGGTGCTTTCAAGGGTGAGACCGAGGATGTCGAGCGCCCGCGCAGAGACCAGCGCGCGGAAGTCTCCGAGCTATTTTCAGCCCCGGCGATGACAAATCTCTCCGACATCGGAACCGCATCGTTCGGTCCACTTCCGGACACTGCGGAAACAGTTCACGGACCAGACGACCGCGTCCAGATCACCAACACCTCGGTCTACCCGTGGCGGGCGCACGCATCACTTCTGATCACGGCCGCGGACGGTTCGCTGTGGACCGGAACGGGCTGGTTCATCGGCCCCCACACCCTCGCCACGGCGGGACACGTCGTCTTCATCAAGAACAGCGGGGTGCCCGGACGTGACGGCTGGGTACAGTCCATCCAGGTGATGCCTGGACGAAACGGGACGAACCTGCCGTTCGGCTCCACGACAAGCACAAACTTCCGTTCGGTCACGGGCTGGACAGCCAACGGCGACCAGAACTTCGACTACGGGGCGATCATCCTGACGACGGACGTCGGCAACACCGTCGGCTGGTTCGGTTTCGGCGTGTTCCCGGACGCGGACCTGCTCGCATCGGTCGGTAACGTCACCGGATACCCGGGCGACAAGCCGGCTGGCACTCAGTGGTACAACAGCCACAAGATCGCAGCGGTCGACGCCCGCAAGGTGTACTACGACATCGACACGTTCGGCGGGCAGAGCGGGAGTGCCGTGTACCGAATTATCGACGGAAACCGATACGGAATAGCGGTTCACGCCTACGGCGGCGCCGCGACGAACTCGGGCACCCGGATCATTCAACCGGTGTTCGACAACCTGTCCTCCTGGAAGGCCTGAGAGGTTCTAGGAAACGGTCATCGATGAACGAGCAGCCGGTGCTGGTCGGGGGCGTCGTCCTGGATTCAGACGGAACGGAGGTTCCGTTGGCCCGTGTCGCGTTCAGTCGCACTCCCGTGTCGATCCCGGATGTTGCCGCCCTAACGAGTATCACTGGCCACTTCGTTCTCAGCGCACCGGTCGGAGGTGAATACGAGATCTCGGCGACTTCGGATGACGGAAGAAGTGTCGCCGTCACCGTCGTCGTGCCGGTCGGGGGAGTCCAGGACCTGGAGCTCCGTCTCCCAGGCTGACGGCAAGCCACAGCGAGAAACCACGGCGACGGCTTCCGTGTCTTGCCTCAGAACGGAAGAGAAGACCGGGGTTGCAGGAGCCGCGCCGTTGAGAGGCGGCAGGCGGCGGCCGAGGACCGCGCTACGGCCGTGTGAGCACCGCCGTCCTCGGGGTACAGAGCGCACCCGTGCCAGCTGTCAGTGCCCGAAGTCGTGTTCACGGGCAGGGCGATCCCCCGTTCTGGCAGCGCCCCGCTGGAGGAGTAGACGCGTTTTGGCCTCCGGTCTCCCGGAGGCCAAAACGCGATCACATGTGGAGGCTACAGCTGCGGCCCTCGGTTACCGTCGATCAGTGGTGCTGGACTCTCGGAGCCGGCCGATGGTCACTCCGATCAGCGGGGGGGAGATCAGGCCATTCCACCGGCTGATCGTGCGCCTCCCCCTTCGGAGTCTGTCGCTCGTGGCGACCGGCCGGTCCGGTTGGACACATCCCGGGGAACAGCGGCGAGGACATGATCATGATCGGCAATTGAACAATCTGTCCGGCCACCCACCGGCCACCCCGGCCGTCACCCACAGCCACAACAAGCCCATGCTCGTCGCGCTGTGCGACCAGCTGATGAAGGTTTACGTTTGCACGCTCTGCCAACTTATATTGTCGGCTATGTTCGGGTTTCGACGTCGCGCACGGCCGCGAACCAACCCGGCGCAACCGGCACCGGCTCAGGCTGCCGGACCACCTCCTTCATCTTCTCCACCTCCTTCATCTTCTCCGCCTCCTTCACCTCGTCCAGCTCCTCCGGTAACGCCCGGCGTGGTGGCCTCTTGGCGCCTCGACGGGGACGACGCGGACCCAGCCGACACCAGGGCGGTGGTGGCCCACGCCCGGGCGCGGTACCGGAGCTGGGATCTCTACGTCCCCCAGCTGGAACTCGTCTCGTGCGCCCGGTCACCAAGCCGGCGATCTTCTTCAAGGTCGGGGGTAGTGAGTACCCGCACTGGACAAGCGACTCGTTCCTAGGCCCAGATGCCGGCCGATCTTGCCGGTGACCTCGACCAAGCGAACCCCCCGCACCGCAAGATCCAGGTACCGGCCGACCCACACCTCCACGCTGTCGTCCCCCGGCCCAGCCGGGCGGGACAGGTCCGCCATCTTCCGTGAAGCAAATTTTCCGCGTTCCTGAGAAGGTGTTTGAGAACGCCTGCTGGTGAACGGTGTGTGACTTTCCGGGGTGTGCGATGGGGGTGCACTCGTCGGATCACGGCCAGGTGACGGGGGGCTGGGAGCTGACCGTGGACGGATGGCGCAT
>Ga0207710_10000440_pt1 | contig 27128 bp, 28 predicted proteins | sample KBSS24metaG_FD_184400 | JGI IMG/M metagenome (GOLD analysis project Ga0207710, IMG submission 184400) | Switchgrass rhizosphere microbial communities from Kellogg Biological Station, Michigan, USA - KBS S2-4 metaG (SPAdes) (version 2) | ecosystem: Host-associated > Plants > Roots > Rhizosphere...
CCGGTTTTCTGGCATGCTACTGTCCCCCGGCGCCTTTCGGACCGAGGTTAGCCATCAGGCCCAGGAACCTCCCTTCGAGTTCCTCCCGGCTGAGCCGGGGATACGACCAGCCGTTTTCGTGGCGCAGCGCCTCCTTCGAGCACTCCGACCACCACGGGGCAACCTCACCCTTGGCCCGGTTCCACTCCAGCCGAAGCGCGGCCAGCGTCCACGGAACCGGCGTCAGGTCGGCCTCGAGAATCCCATAGGAACGCTCGGCCTCGCGCTGTGACACGCCGGCTTTCACCCGGGCCAAGCCCCAGTTGAACACGAAACGCGCCGCGCCAGCGTGACGCGACAGGCCGGCACGTTGAGCATCGTTCGGATCGAGAGCGAACCGGAACGCCTGAAGGGTTTTCATTCGGCATCTTCCGTGACGGCCGCGACAGCTCGCTTCGCCCGATTCGCCGCGGCGCGACGGCCGTACAGCCGGGCACACATCGACGTTAGGATCTCCGTCATATCCCCGACCAGGTCATCATCCACCCCGGCTGGGTCCACGACCAGAAGCCGCCGGCCCGACGCGGCCAGCGCGGCCTCCACATATTCGGCGCCGAACCGGGCGAACCGGTCCCGATGCTCAACCACGATCGTCGACACCGCCGGATCACGCAGCAGCGCGAGGAACTTCCGCCGCTTCCCGTTCAACGCCGAGCCAACCTCGGTCACAACCCGTCCCACCGGAATACCCTGCCCGGCCGTCCACGCGGTGATCCGAGCGACCTGCCGGTCCAAGTCCGGTCGCTGGTCAGCGGACGACACCCGGGCGTACACGGCGGCCAGCCCAACCGTCGGCGGCCCATCCGGCTCACCGACCAGAATCAGCCCGCCGACCTTCCGGGCAGGAACCGGGAGCAGGCCAGCCGCATGCCAGCGGCGAGCGGTCACATACGCCACGCCCTGCGCCTCGGCCCACTCCTTCAAGTTCACACGACCACTATAGCACGCTACAGAGCGCTATAGAGCGCCTGATGGCCACCAGCTGTACGCCCCATCATCACGATCCCTCCTCGACGAGAACGCCACAGCCACCCCTCGTCACGGTGCCTGCCCGCTGGCCACCCGGGAACGTGTGCCTTCTGTCCCAGCTCACGGTGATGTTCGGCCCTTACCTCGGCGAGCGGGCGGTACCGGCTCCCAACCCGCCCGGCGCGCGGTCACGACGTCGCCGAGCCGGCGCCGGGACCCGGCCCGGACCAGCCGCGGCCCGTCGAGCGGCGCGCCGACCCGCAGAACCATCCGCACCGGCCCCGGTAGCCCGCTGGCCTGCCCCCAGCCGTCGGCCGCGGCCGGCGCGGCCGGCGAGACGCCGAGACCGAGAGCCGAGGCGGTCAGCAGAACCCGAGCCAGGGCCTGGCCGCCCATCAGGTCGTCGAGCGGGTGCTCCCCCGCCACGCCCAGGAGCAGGATCCCGACGGTCGGCGCGAGCCCGGCCGCGACGGCACCACGGGGTGCCCCGCGCCACGGTTCCGGCGAACAGGTCTGGTAAAGCGGTTCCGGCGGCTCGGCCCAGTCCGGCCGCGCGACGAGATCCGCCCGGTTCACGGTCGTCATCTGGAGGCCGACGTCCTCGACCCAGCCGCCCTCCCTCTCCGCCGCCGCCCGCACCTGGCGCACCGCGCCCGGCGGGACCGGCCCGACGGTGAAGCAGGGCCGCCCGTGATGGCGCCGGCGGGCCGCCTCGGCCAGCGCGCCCTCGGCCAGGACGCCCCCGGCCAGGACGCCCTCGTCCGGCGACTGCCAGCGCGAACCGAGCACCTGGATCCGCGCGACGGGTTCTCGCGGGTTTCTCCCGGCCTCCCCGGGACGCGGCGGGCTCGCGGTCACGACCGCGTCCAGGCCGGCCTCGCTCAGCGCGACCCGGGCGTAGAGCAGAGTCGCCCCCAGGCTGACCATGAGATCGTGGTCGCCTAGGCGCGGGCCGCCGGCCAGGCGGTCGGGTTCGGCGTACAGGGCGAGCGCGTCGGCGGCGACCGACCAGTTCCAGGGTTGCCGGTTGCCGGCCGACGGGGCCAGCGTCGCCAGCGCGGCGACGTCGTCCAACCGGTGCCGGAGACTCAGGCCAGCACGGGTCAGCATCGTGACCACACTCCAAACGAAGGGACCGAAGCCCTGGTCTGGATGACCGCCCCCCGGTTGCGCGTCGCTCAGCGCGCGGGCACCTCGATCGATGAATGCCGGACGGGCTCGGACCCGCCGAGGTCCAGCCGGAACGGCGGGTAGGTATCGGTCATCAGCGCGGCGTAGGCGCCGACTCTGATCACCCACCGGTTCAGCCCGACCACGAGGTCGTAGAGGCCGCGCGGGTAGGAGCCGGTGAAGGCCAGCGCCAGCGCGGCGATGATCGCGACCGTCCCGATGAGACCGCCGCCCGACAGCGCCATGAACGCCGGGCTGTGACCGAGCGACGCGCCGAGGAAGAACGCGACGATCAGATAGTGCGGTATCAGCAGCAACCACCACTTGACCAACACCAGCGGCCGCGAGAGCTCGGCGGGATAGTCGATGCGCAGCCGCGCCGGATAGTCCGGGTCATCGTCCAGCGAGAACGGCGGATAACGGTCGGTCGCCAACGCGCTGTACGAGTAGTAGGCCACCCGCCACGACCAGCGCATGACCCCGACGTTGAAGTCGAACAGTGATTTCGGGTAACGGCCGGTGAAGAGAATGGCCACCCCCGCGACGACCGTGAGGACCGCGAACGCCACCCACAGGAAGAACAGGATGACGTAGTGCGGTACCGCCAGGATCCACTTGACCAGCCACAGCCAGCGGGACAGGGATTCATCCAGCCTCGCCTCGACCTCGACGGGCTGCCGGGGAACGTCCATCACACACCCCCTCGCGCCGAAGCCGGCGCCGGAGCCCGACCCGTGGTGAGCCGGGCGAGACGCGCGTGCAGCCACCGCTGGTCCTCGGGCGGATCGTCGACCAGCTCTTCAATGATCTTGCTGGCCGCCGTCGCCCAGTGCGGCGCTGTCACCGCGACGAGCAGGTGGAACGGCGCGGCCCGGAAGCTGCCGTCGGCGTTCGCCTCCCGCCTGGCCTCCGCGACGACCTTCGGAAGGTAACGGGACCACGGCAGGGCCTCGTGTTCGGGGCCGGGGAGATCCGCGTCCAGCGCATCGCCGCGGGGCGACTCCCGCACCCAGGGCCGCGTGAGCAGTGGGCGCACGCCCGAGGCGTCGATGCCGACCTCAGTCAGCAGTTCCCGGGCCCGCTCGGCAAGCTGAGCCGAGTCGTCCGGGTAGAACCCCAGCCAGTGCGGGCGGCCGACGGCCTCGACCAGCACCAGCAACAGATGCGCGGTGGTCACCGCCTCGGCGCCCTCGGCGCGGGCGATCCTCGACGCCTCGGCCAGGATCCCCTGGGAGTTCTTGTCCAGCCGGACGAGTCCGCTTTCCCACTCCGTGAACGACATCGCGGCAACCTCCCACAGCGAGGCTCGGTTGTTCTCGCCCGAGCCGGGCAGTACACCACAGGTCAGCCCGCGGTGACTCTCTTTTTCCCATCATCGGCGCCCGGCGGCCGGCCGACCAGGAACGAGCGTCGCGCCCCGACGGTACGAAAGACACCCCGAAAACCGGCCGCGTCCATGTTTACACCTACCCACGTTTACCCCGCCGCGTTTTCACCTACCGGCGTTTCCGCCCGCGTTCATGCCTTCCCGGGTGAGTGGCCGGGGACGGCCTCGGCGCCAGCGGCCGGCGCTCGGGAAAGATCAGCCGGTCGGCTTTCAGAGCAACGTAGCCGAGCGCTGACACCGCGCACAGGATCAGCAGGTCCACCCCGGCGAGGGAGTGCGTGCCGAGCAGATCCCGCAGGAACGGGACGTAGAGGCCGGCGATCTGGGCCAGGAGCGCCCCCGCCACGGCGACCAGGAGCAGCGGGTTGGCCGCCGTCGCGGGGCGGGCGCGGGAGGCGAGCGCGACGGCGAGCTGGGTGGCACCGAGGGTGAAGAAGGCCATGCTCTGCCAGGGACGGCCAGTGGCGTGCCCCCAGAGCGCGACGCCGAGCGTGAGCGCCGCGATGACGGCGCCGACGCGCGGCACGCGCTGCCACAGGCCGGCGCCGACGACGCTCTCCGCCGGCGGCCGAGGCGCCCGCAGCATGGCCCCGGGCTCGACCGGCTCCCCGCCCAGGGCGACTCCGGGCAGACCGTGGGTGATCAGGTTGATCCAGAGGATCTGCGCCGGAAGCAGCGGCAGGGAGAGGCCCACGAGCGGGCCGATGAGCATCACGAGGATCTCGGCACTCCCGCCGGCCAGCGCGTAGAGCAGGAATCGGCGGATGTTGCCGTAGACCCGGCGGCCCTCCTCGACCGCGCTGACCACTGTGGCCAGTTCGTCGTCGGCGAGGACCAGATCGGCCGCTTGCCGGGCTACCTCGCTGCCCCGGCCGCCCATGGCTACCCCGATGTCGGCCCGGCGCAGCGCCGGGCCGTCGTTGACCCCGTCACCCGTCATCGCGACCACGTTCCCGGCCGCCCGCAGGGCCTCGACGAGCTCGAGCTTCCGGGCCGGCGAGGCTCGCGCGAACACCCGGCTCCCGCGCGGCCCGATCTCGTCCCCGGCGGGCCCGGCGCCGCCGTCGGTCACAAGGTCGCCCGCGGCGATGATGCCGAGTGCCGTCGCGACGGAGCGGGCCGTCCCCGGATGATCTCCCGTGATCAGGACGGGTACGATGCCCGCCGAGCGGCAGGACGCGATCGTGGCCGCGGCCGACGCGCGCGGCGGGTCGACGATCGCGACCAGGCCGAGCAGGTGAAGATCCCGTTCCTGGTCGACCAGCGGACCGTCCTCTCCTTCAGCCAGCCGGTCCAGCTCACCCGGACGGTCGGCGGCGGCGACGGCCAGCACGCGGTAACCGTCCCGCGCGAACTCCTCGGCGCGTCGCGCCGCCGCGTCGATCAGGGCCTGGTCGTCCGCGAGAACCGACGCGCGCAGGAGTGCCTCGGGGGCGCCCTTGCAGATCACACGCGTGCCGCCACCCGGCCGGCGATGCAGCGTCGTCATGCGCCGCCGGGCGCTGTCGAACGCCGCCTCGGCGAGGCGAGGGAACCGCTCGTGGAGCTCCGGCGGCGACAGCCCAAGCGCGAGCGCGGCCAGCAGGAGCGCGGCCTCGGTGGGATCGCCGAGCATCCGGGGACGGCCACCGTCCGACGCGGCCGGGGCCGCGGTCGCGTCGTTGCACAGCGCCCCCGCCGTGAGAAGGCAGCTCAGGTCGGGCGCGTCGTCGGCGGTCACGGGCCGCCCGTCCCGGCTGACCAGGCCATCCGAGCCGGGCCCCGCGGCGGCGACGGTGGCCTCGCCGACCGGCGTCCACAGGGCCCGCGCGGCCATCGTGCCCTCGGTGAGGGTGCCCGTCTTGTCCGTCGCGAGGACGGTGACCGAGCCCAGCGTCTCGACCGCCGGCAGCCCGCGGACCAGCGCCTGCCGGGCAGCCATGCGGCGCGCGCCGAGCGCGAGGGCGAGCGTGATGACCGCCGGCAGCGACTCGGGAACGGCCGCCACGGCCAGGCTGATCGCCGTGACCACCATCAGCTCGACCCCCTGGCCGCGGGCCAACCCGACCACCATCACCACGGCCGAGAGCGCGACCGCGGCCAGGGCGAGCACCCGGGCCAGCTCGGCGAGCCGTCGCTGCAGGGGCGTCGGCGCGGGGGCGGTGTCCATCAGGGCCGCGATCCGGCCCATCGCGCTTGCCGGTCCGGTGGCGGTGACGACCGCGAGGCACCGTCCGCGCACGACCGCCGTTCCGGCCGCGAGCGGGCTCGCGGGCTCCTTGGCCACCGGCTCCGACTCGCCGGTCAGCGCGGCCTCGTCCACCAGCAGTCCGGCCGCGTCGACCACCACGGCGTCGGCGGGGACGATCGCGCCCTCGGTCAGGACCAGGAGATCGCCGACGACCAGATCACGACTGGCGATACCACTCTCCCGCCCGTCGCGCACCACCCGGGCCTCCGGTGCCCGCAGCGCGCCCAGCGCGGCGATCGCTTGGTCGGCCCGGACCTCCTGGGTGACGCCGGCCACCGTGTTCACGACGACGACGAGCAGGATCACCCCGGCGTCGGTCCAGTCCCCGGTCGCGATCGTGAGGACGGCGGCGACCAACAGGACGATCACCAGCGGATCCCGCAGCTGGCTCAGAACACGCTCGGCCAGCCGCGTCCGCAGGGCCGCCGGCACCAGGTTCGGCCCGTCCACGCTCAGGCGCCGGGCAGCCTCGTCCGAGGTGAGACCGACCCGTTCTCCCACCGCTGTCCCGATGCTCATGGCAGGCCACGGACGGCGGGTGCTTTGGGCACCGCCGGCGCCGGGCCGCGGGCCGGGGCCGGTGGTGCGGCTCCAGTCGGGTCGCTCGCCATGGCTGGATGCTCCTTCCCGGGAGCGCTAATGGATCGGAGCCGGCCGGCGGAGGTTCCGGGACGGACAGGAGGTCGGCCCCGGCCGGCCCAGGCCGGCCGGGCGCGGGCCGGGCGCCCGGGCCAGCAGGATCGCCGAGCGGTCGTCCCCGCGCCGGCGCGAGCAGTGCGCCGCCACCGCCGCGAACAGCGCCGGCAGCACGGCGTCGGCGCCGCCGCGCCGGCCACCGGCCGCGACGAGGCGCTCGACGCCGAACTGGCGGCCGTCGGCGTCGCGGGCTTCGGTGAGGCCGTCGGTGTAGAGCAGGAGCCGATCGTCGGGAGCGAGGATGACCGAGCGGCTCGACCACAGGCGGCTGCCGGCGAACAGATCGGACAGGATCGGACCGGTCGCGTCCAGCTGGCGGGACGCCGCGCCCCCGCCCGCGCCGGACACCAGGACGGGCGGGGGATGCCCGGCGTTCGCGTAGGTCAGCCGGCCACTGGCCGGGTCGACGAGCACGACGACGGCGGTCGCGAACATCTCGCCCATGTTCCCCAGCACGGCGACCTCGTCCAAGGCCCGGCGGAGCACCTCGTCGGGCTCGCTGCCCGCGAGCAGCCAGTGGCGCATGACGTCCCGCAGGACCCCGGCCAGCGCCCAGGCCTGGTCGTCGTGCCCGGAGGCGTCGCCCATCGTCAGCCCGAGACGGCCGTCCGAGAGCTCGACGAGATCGATCCAGTCGCCGCCCGCACGGCCGCCGCCAGCGCCCCGCGCCGCGTCCTGCCGCCACCAGGCCCGTAGGGACGCGGTGCCGGCGGTCGCGGCGCGATCAGAAGTAATGCCGATCATTCGCGGCTCCCTCGGTCGGGTCGACCCGCCGCGCGCTCGCGCGGTGGCTAGTTCTGGCTCGCCCTCCGGGTCCGGAGCGGATGTCGCCAGGATCTCCGCCGGCACCGGCCGAGGACAGGGACTTTCGGACTCCGCGCAGCGGACCGTCCCGCCCGCCGCGGCCGCGACCACCGGCTCGGGCGCCCCGATTCGCCCGATCTGCCGCCCGGGCAGCCCGCCGCGGGCGGGCGTCACGTCCGGTCGCGGTCCGGGCGTGTCTCGTCAGCTTCCGCCCCTGACACCGGCCGGCACACATACGCGCCCGTCTCGGCGTTCTCGGTCATCAGGTACATGCCGTCCGCGGCGGCCAGCGGCACGGCGACCGGCAGCGCCCTCGCGGCTGGCTTCCGGATGGTGTCCCGGCGCCGGCGCGGGGCCGCGCGCCGCTCGGCGTGCCGGGTCAGGCGGGCGCGCAGCCGGTCGTGGACGAGGTCGACCGCCTCGGTGAGCGACGGCGCCTCGGCTCGGGCGCGGACCGGGTCCCCGTCGACGTCGATCTCCACCTCGACGGCCGCCAGCCGGCCCCGGCGCCCGGCCCAGGTGGTGACGTGCGCCCCGAGAACAGGCGCGCCCGCGAAGCGGCCCAGCGCCGCGGTCTTGTCCAGCGCGTACTGGCGCTCCGAGTCCGGCACGTCGCCGACAACCCGGATGATCGCTCGGAATGAGGTGTCCACCGCGTTCATGACGACCGTCCTTCCCGCCGACCGGCCACCGGTCGACACGACCCGGTCTACTCAGCCGGCGGCCCGCGCAGAGGGGACCTGTGTCGCCGGGCGCCGGACCAACGACCGGTCCGGCCGGCCCTTTGAGCACGTCCGGCGGGGGCTCCGCCGCGGAACCCTTTCCCCGAAGCGGGCGTTCCCGCGGGAGCGGGACGGTGGCGGGAGGACGGAGGACGGCAATGAACGAGAGCGGGAACACTCGCCCGATGCGCATCCTGGTCGGGGTCGACGGATCGGCGGGGTCCGAGAGCGCGCTGCGCTGGGCGCTGCGCGAGGCCGCGGCCCGGGACGCCGTGGTGACGGCGCTGCTGGCCTGGACGCCGGGCGGCATCCCCCGCAACGTCTACCGGCAGGCCGTGGCGGCCGACCATGACGGCCTGACCCGGGCCGGCATCGAAATCGTCGAGGCGACGGTCAGCCGGGTCGGCCGGCCGGACCCGCCCGACCGGCTCGAGACGGTCATCGTCCAGGGTCATCCCGTCGACGTTCTCGCCGAGCACGCCGCCGGCGCCCGCGCCGATCTGATCGTGGTCGGGCGGCGCGGCGCGGGCGCGGCGCGCCGCCGTCTCATGGGGTCGGTGAGCCAGCGCCTCGTCGAGCACTCACCCGTGCCGGTGGTCGTCGCCCGCGACTCGAGCGTTCCCCTTGACGACCGGCGCCCCGTCGTGGTTGGTGTCGACGGCTCCCCGTTCTCCCTGGCCGCGCTGCGCTGGGCCGCCGGCACCGCCGCCGCCCACCATGCCCCGCTGCGCGTCGTCCACGCCTGGGCCGGCCTCGACCCGCTCTACTCGGACATGCTGCTGTCCGGGGACGCCGTCGGCCACCTCGCCCAGAAGATCCTCGACGACACGGTCAAGCTCGGTCTGGACGAGGCCCCGGACGTCGACGTCACCACGGTCGTCGCCTCCCGGCCGCCCGCGCTCGCCCTGCTCAGCGAGTCCGAGTACGCCCAGCTCCTGGTCGTCGGCAGCCGCGGCCACGGCGGCTTCCCCACCCTCGCCCTGGGCTCGGTCAGCCATCAGTGCGTCCAGCACGCCGCCTGCTCCGTCGCCGTCGTGCGGGCCGACCAGCTCCCCGGCGCAGGCTGACCGCCAGTGGAAGCGGTGCCGGCGGGCCGGGGACCTTGTATCGTTCGCTGCATGGCGGCGATCACGGTCTTTCTCCTGGACGATCACGAGATCGTGCGGAACGGGCTGCGGCAGACCCTGGAACGGCACGACGACATCGAGGTCGTCGGGGAGGCCGGGCTCGCGGCCGAGGCGCTGCGCCGCATCCCGGCCCTGATGCCGTCGGTGGCCATCCTGGACGGCCGGCTGCCCGACGGCAGCGGCATCGACGTCTGCCGGGAGATCCGCTCGGCCTACCCGGACATCGCCTGCCTGATCCTCACCTCCTACGACGACGACGAGGCCCTGTTCTCCGCGATCATGGCCGGGGCCGCCGGCTACGTGCTGAAGGAGATCCGCGGCAACGACCTCGTCGGCGCGATCCGCACCGTGGCCAGCGGCCAGTCGCTGCTGTCGCCGTCGGTGACCCGGCGCGTCCTGAGCCGGCTGCGGGAAGGCCCCCGCGAGGACCCGGTGCTGGCGCCGCTCAACCCGCGCGAACGCGAGATCCTGACCCTGATCACCGAGGGGCTCACCAACCGGCAGATCGGCACCCGCGTCCACCTGTCCGAGAAGACGGTCAAGAACTACGTCTCCAGCATCCTGGACAAGCTCGGCCTTACCAGCCGGACCCAGGCCGCGGTTATCGCGCTCAAGCACCTCAACCAGGGCGATTCGGCCTGAGGCCGCACGTCGGCTGTCAGAGGGGGACGGACCAGCGCAGGTGAGTCCCTTCGCCCGGCGCGCTGTCGAGGGTGAAGGTTCCCCCGAGCGACTCGGCCCGGGTCCGGAGGTTGTCCAGGCCGCTGCGGCGGGTGCTCGACCCGAGCCCGACCCCGTCGTCGTCGACCTCGACCAGGAGCTGGTCGCCGACGACACGCACCGCGACGTCGACGGCGGTGGCCCGGGCGTGGCGGGCGGCGTTCGACAGCGACTCCCGGACGACCGCGCACAGGTGATCGGCCAGCGCGTCGTCGACCACGGCCTCAAGCGGCCCGCCGAAGCGGACGGTCGGGGCGAAATCCAGGCCGGGACGGGCGTCCGCCACGATCTTGTCGACGGCGCCCCGGACCCGGCTCGGTGCCGGGGAGGAGCTGGTCCGCAGCTCGAAGATGGTCCGCCGGATGTCCTTGATGGTGGCGTCGATGTCCTCGACGTACCCGGCCAGCCGGTCGGAGTTGGCCGGGCTCTCATACTGGGCCAGGTCCTGCAGGCCCAGCGCGACGGCGAAGATCCGCTGGATCACGTGGTCGTGCAGGTCCCGGGCGATCCGGCCGCGGTCCTCGGCCACCAGCAGGCGTTCCCGGTCGGCCCGGGTCCGGGACAGCTCCCAGGCGAGGGCGGCGTGACCGGCGAAGTTCGCCGCCATCTCCAGCTCGGACTCGGTGAACGCGGGTGCCCCCCGGTCCCGGCCGATCAGTATGACGGCGCCCTGCTCGGCGCGCTGCGCCGGCAGCGGCAGCACCAGCAGGGACGCCGTGTCCGGTCCCCGCTCGGGCGGCACCGCGTCGAGCCGGGGGTTGGCCACCAGGATCGGGTGGCCTTCGGCCAGGGCCTGGCCGATGAGCGTGCCGTCGAGATCGATCAGATCGCCGGCATCGCCTGACGGGCCGGCCGAGTCCGGCGAGTCGGCCGGCGCGACGGCGACGCGTGCCTTCGCGTCGCCGGTGGGGGTCGCGACCGCGACGTAGTCGGCCGACGCCGCCGGGCGGACCCGGCTGGCGATGACGGCCAGGGGATCCCGGGCGTCGGTCATCAGCAGCCGGGTCACCTCAGCCGAGGCGCTCATCCACTGATGGCGCCGCTGGGAGTCCTCGAACAGCCGGGCGTTCTCGATCGCGATGCCCGCGTTCGCGGCCAGCGCCAGCACCAGTTCCTCGTCCTCGGCCGTGAACGGCCGGCCGTCGCGCCGGTCGGTCAGGTACAGGTTGCCGAACACCTCCCCCCGCACCGTGATCCGCACGCCGAGGAAGGTCCGCATCGCCGGGTGCCCGGGCGGGAACCCGGCCGCCGCCGGGTCCGTCGCGATGTCGTCGACCCGCCGCGGCCGGGGATCGTCGATCAACGCCCCGAGCAGGCCGCGACCGGTCGGGAGGTGACCGATCCTCGCCTCCGCGTCCGCGTCCATCCCGACGTGGATGAACTCCTCCAGCGTCCGGTCCGGCGCGATCACCCCGAGCGCTCCGTAGCGGACGTCGGTCAGCTCGCAGGCCGCCTCCACGATCAGGCGGAGCAGAACCGGCAGCCGAAGATCAGTGGTGATCATCCGGTTGGCCCGCAGCAGACCCCGCAACCGGCCCTGGGTGGCTAGGACATCCTGGGCCCGCTCCACCAGCTGGGTCAGCAGATCGTCGAGTTCCAGGCGAGCAACCGCCGTATAGGCCAGGCTTTTTCCCTCGTCCGGAAGTCGGTCACCATTTTCCGGCAATCCGTGAGGCATTCGCCCGGAATGGGCGGAATCGTTATCGTGACCGTCCACCCGAAGACCGTCCACCCGAAGCCCACCCGGCTCGTCATCCGTCAGGAACAATGCTCCCACTGTAGTCCGCAACAGGTGTCGCGTTCACCGCGGGCGTGAGCCTGATCTGGTCCGAACGGACCTCTCCGCGAGGTCGATCAGCCTGGGAGCGGCGGTCGAAGGTCCGGGCCGGGCCACCGGACGGCCGGGAATGACCCGACCAGATGGACATCCCCGACGAACGTGGATGGTGCGACATGAACAACGCTCCCACGCCGGTCACCGCCGGCACGGTTCTGGTCGGGGCCGACGGCACACCCGAGTCCGACGCCGCCCTGCGCTGGGCCGCCCGGCAGGCGGTGGCCCGCGGGGCGCGGGTAACCGCGCTGACCGCGTGGAGCGTCGAGCACTGGCCCCGGGCCATCGACGGCGCCCTCGCCCCCACCGACCGGCATTCCCTGGCCGTCGCGGCCGCGCAGCTGCTCGACGGAGCCATCCGCCGCGCCGAAGCCTGGGGGATCTCGGCGCCGATCGACCCGGCCCTGGTCGAGGGGCATCCGGTCGCGGCACTCCTCGAGGCCGCGTCGACCACGAAGGCGACCGGCGGCCCGCCCACCGAGGCGATCGTCGTCGGCGCCCGGCACAGCGGCCCGGCGCGCCGGCTCGCCAGCTCGGTTGGCGAAGGCGTGGTCCGCCACGCCCACGTCCCGGTCGTGGTGGTCCGGGGCAGCGACACCGACGGCCTCGGGCACCGCCGCCGGGTGGTCGTCGGTGTCGACGGCTCGATGTCATCGGCCGCCGCCGTGCGCTGGGCCGCCCGCGCCGCCGCCGATCGGGGCGTGCCGCTGCGAGTGGTGCACGCCTGGGGCGGCCACAACCCGCTGTACTCCGACATGCTCCTGGCCTCGGAGGCGACGCTCGAACGGCTGAGCCGGGAGATCGTCGAGAGCGCGGTGAAACGCGGTCTCGACGGGGCGCCCGAGGTCGAGGTGGAGGTCGAGGTGGAGCCGGTCGTCTCGCCCCGCTCGCCCGCCATCGCGCTGCTGCACGAGGCGGCCGACGCCCAGCTGCTGGTGGTCGGCCGGCACGGCCACGGGGGCTTCACCGATCTCGCGCTCGGCTCGGTGAGCCACCAGTGCCTGCTCTACGCCCCGTGCACGACGGCGATCATCCGGGACGAGGAGACCGACGGCGTCGAGTAGCGGCGCCTGTGGGTCCGCTCGCCTCCGGGTCCGCTAGGAGACGGCGCGGCGGGCGGTGTGGAGCGTAGTCGAGACGGAGCCGGTGGTGAAGACCGTCGTGGCCTCGGGCCAGGGATCGGCCCGGCGCGCCATGTCGTAGAGGACCGGGGCGGTCGCGTCGGACACGCCGCCGTCAGCCCCGCCGGCCGTCCCGGATCGGGAGCGCGAGCGGTCCGCGATCCGGGTCAGGGCGATCTCCGGTGACACCGCGCACCGCAGCTGCACGACGTCGGCGCCGGCGGCCGCGGCCCGCGCCGCCGCGCGCCGCCGCCACGCCCGGCTGGACCACGAGGCGTCGAGGACCACCGTCTCGCCCCGCTCGAGCGCGACCCCGGCCCGGCGGATCATCTCCTCGTAGAGGGCGGCCGAGGCGCCCGGTGTGTAGATGCCCTCCCCCGGCGGCGCGGCGGCCGAGGCCGTGGCCGGCAGCCCCGCCAGTTCCTTGCGGATGACGTCGCTGCGCAGCACCGTCCAGTCCTCGGCCGCGGACAGCCCGGCGGCCAGCGTCGACTTCCCGGACGCCGGCAGGCCGCCGACCAGGATGAGCCGGACCCGGCCACGACGCAGCCGGGAGAGCGCGAGCGCGGCCAGGTTGCGCGCCTGCTCGGCCTGGTCGGCCTGGTCGGCGGCTCCCTGGGCGTGGCGAACACAGGCGACCTTGCACCGGACGAACGCCCGGTAGGCGACGTAGAAGTGCTCCAGCGACCGGGGGTGGGTCTCGCCGGAGAACTCCCGGTAGGCGGTCATGAACGCCGAGGCGAGATCCGGCCGGCCCAGCCGCTCCAGGTCCATGGCCAGGAACGCGACGTCACCGAGGACGTCGCCCACCCGCAGCCGCTGGTCGAACTCCAGGCAGTCCAGCACCCGCGGCCCGTCGTCCAGGCAGAACACGTCCTCGGCCAGCAGGTCCCCGTGGCCGTCCCGGACCAGCCCGGCCCGCTGCCGCTCCCGCAGCAGGGGCGCGCGGCCGTCGAGGTAGCGGGCGGCCAGCCGTTCGATCTCGTCCACGACCGCGCCGGTCAGCGGCCCGTCCCGGAACGGCGCCACCCCGGCCACGCCCTCGTCCCACAGCCCGCGCAGCACCTGTTCGCCGCCGGCCGCCGTGATCTCCTCGGAGGTCTCGCACCGGGAGTGGAACGAGGCGATCAGCCGGGCGACGTCCCGCAGTTCGCCGGTCACGCCCGCGCCCGAGCGGACCAGGGTGGCCAGGCGGCGCTCGGCCGGCAGCCGGCGCATCACCACCATGTGGTCGCACAGCTCGCCGTCCGGGCCGGTCACATCGGCCACGCCGAGATAGACGTCGGGCGCCAGCCGCCGGTTGAGCGCGACCTCCGCCGCGCACGCCTCCCGCCGGGCCTCGCGGCTCCGGAAGTCCAGGAAGCCCAGGTCAGCTGGCTTCTTGACCTTGTAGACCCGGTCACCCAGGAACACCAGCACCGAGGTGTGGGTCTCCACCAGCCGGGCCGGCGCCCCCGGTGGCGAAACTCCCGGTGCCGAAACCCCCTGCGCCGAAACCCCCTGCGCCGAAGCCCCCGGTAGCGGAGCCCCGGGAAACGGAGCGCCCGGAAACGGCGGGGCCGCCGGGGGAACCTCGTCGCCCGGCGGGCCCAGAGCCGGCTGGATCGGCGCACTCATGCCGATCAGGTTCCCGCAATCAGGTTGCCCAAGCAGCGCGCGGACGTCCGGGCCGGACCCGACCAACGGTCCCCGGCCGGGGGCCGAAAGTCCGACTTCGCCCCCGCCCCCGCTACCGGCGAGCCCGGGTCGCGGGCAGGACGGGCATCAGCCGGAACAGAGCCGGCTCCTCGACAGCGGTCGTCTCCCCCTCGTTGCGCCGCCGGGTCCCGGCCAGCGCGTCGACGAGGTCGGCCGTGGTCAGGATGCCGGCGAGCCGTCCCCCGTCGTCGACGACACACACGGCGTCGAGGTGCACGGAGCCCATGTAGGCGGCGGTGTCGCCGACGGTCGCCTCGGCGGGCACCGACGGTGCGTCGCCCTGGAGGATCTCGCCGACGGAGCGCCCCTGCGCGCTGAGCGGGCCCACCAGCCACTCCCGGACCAGCCTCCGGTCATCGAGCATCCCGGCGAGCCGCGGGCCGTCCATCACCGGCAGGTGGTGGACACCGGCCTGGGTCATGACCTCCCAGGCCAGCAGCACGTCGTCCTCGACGTCCACAATCATGACCTTGGTACTCATGATCTCACGGACGGGAGCTGCCGCCAGGTCACCGGCCCGCTCCGGGCTCGGGCGGCCGGCCCGCTCCGGGCTCGGGCGGCCGGCCCGGTCCGGGCTCGGGCGGCCGGCCCGGTCCGAAGCGCCGTCCGGCCCGCCGGCTTCGGCCGGGGAGCGGCCGTTGCGCGTACCCACCATCATGTTTCGCCCCCGTCACGTTGGCCCGTCTGGACGCGCGAGGCGTCGCCTCGGGCCTCACGCTCCCACGACCCGCGCGCCGCCGCGATCCGGCGGCTGGCCGCGCGGTAGCGCGCCAGTTCCACCCGAATTGCGTCGGCGACCGTGCCGGCCGCCGCCTCGACCGGCCGGCACGGGACGTCCCCGGCGCCGAACTCGCGCCCGGCGATCGCATAGACCACGGTGTGCTCGGGCAGCCGGCCGAGCGCGCGGGCGATCTCCAGTGCCTCGGCCAGCCCGATTGCGTGCGTCGAGGCGGCGGCGAAGACGGGCGCGGGCAGCGGCCGGACGCCGGCGTCGAAGCGCAGGATCGTCCCCGCCGGCGTGGCGGCGCGGACCGCGTCAGCCGCGTCGACCAGCCACGCCGCCTCGACGCGCTCGCCGGCCGTGAGCAGGCCGGCCGGCTCGCCGTCCAGCTCGAGGACGTCGACGCCGGCCGGCACCCGCCCGGCCAGGCGGCGCGCGACGAGCAGCCCGGCGCCGTCGTCGCCGCGGCAGAGGTTCCCCAGCCCGATCACCGCCAGGCGACCGGCCCCACGGCCACCGGCCCTCAGGGGAGCGCCTCGATCTGGACGGTCAGGAAGTGGGTCGCGCACGAGATACACGGGTCGTAGTCGCGGACGGCGCGCTCACACCGGGCGGCCAGCTCGTGATCGGGGGCGCCGAGGAACCGTTCGGCCACACCACGCAGGTCCTCCTCGATCCGGCGCTGGTTCTGGGCGGTGGGGGGCACGATCCGAGCGCTGACGATCGTCCCGGCGGCGTCCGTTTCATACCGGTGGTAGAGCAGGCCGCGGGGGGCCTCGGTGACTCCGTACCCGACTCCCGCGCGGGGAGCGACCGGCTGGGCCGGACGGTCCGGTTCGTCGTAGCCGGCGATGATCCGCAGCCCCTCGTCGGCGGCGTGCACCATCTCCACGCAGCGGATGAGGATGCTCCGGGACGGGTTGGTCTCGGGGGCGCCCAGGCCTGTCTCGGCGGCGACGGACCGGGCCGCCGGCGCCAGGACGGGCGCGTTCAGCCCGAAGCGAGCGGCCGGGCCGACCAGGTAGGAGCCGCCGTCGACCCGCCGGCCATCGCCCGCGGCGACCGGCAGAAGCCGGCTGTGCAGGGCGTTCGACCAGGGGACCTGCTCCTCAGCGAAGTATTGGTCGAAGTCGGCCGCGGGCAGGTCCAGGCCGGTGCTGGAGACGATGCGTCCCCGCTCGATCGGGTACTCGCCGGGCTGGGCCAGCGCGACCAGTACCGGGGCCGGGGCCGGGGCGCGGTCGGCGAAGTCCAGGCCGGCGGCGAGGCGGACCGCGCCGGCGGCCAGGTCGCGGGCGCGTTCCAGCGGGCCGACCAGTGTGTTCAGCTCGCGGCGGGTGGGCACCCGGTACCAGCCGCCGACCCGCACGTTCACCGGGTGCACCGAGCGGCCGCCGATGACCCGCATGACGGTGTTCCCGGCCTTCTTCAGCGCCAGGCCGTGGCGGACGAGCTCCGGCCGGTCCCGGGCCAGGGCGACGGCGCTGTCGTGGCCGAGGAAGTCCGGCAGGTGGAGCAGGAAGACGTGCAGGGCGTGGCTTTCCAGCCATTCGCCGCAGTAGATCAGCCGGCGCAGGGCGGCCGCCGGCCCGTCGACGCGGATGCCGCCGATCTGTTCCATCGCGGCCACCGCGCTGAGCTGGTAGGCGACCGGGCAGATCCCGCAGATGCGGGCGGTGATGTCGGGCGCCTCGGTCCAGGCCCGCCCGCGCAGGAACGCCTCGAAGAAGCGCGGCGGTTCGACGAGGCTCAGCCGGGCCGCCTCGACCCGGCCGCCGCGCACGCGGATCCGTACCGTTCCCTCGCCCTCGACCCGGGCCAGCAGACCTGTCCGGATGACGCGGTCCGGCCCCGCCGGCGGCCCCGTCGGCGGTGGCGCCGGCCGCGGCTCGCCCGTCACCGGCCACCGCCGGCGTCGCGGAACGCGTCCGCGCCGACGTTGAAGGTGTGGAAGACGCGCCGCGCGCCGGTGTCGTCGACCCCGAGGACGCGCAGCTGGGTGATCAGTGCCGGGGTGTTCGGGGTCTGCTTCGGCCCGAAGCAGCCGTAGCAGCCGCGGTCGTAGGCCGGGCAGATCGCGCCGCAGCCGGCGTGCGTCACCGGCCCCAGGCAGGGCGTGCCCCGGGCGACCATGACACAGACCGTCCCGCGCCGCTTGCACTCCATGCAGACCGACGAGGATGGGATTCCCGGCCGACGCCCGGCCAGGAACGCGCTGATCACCTCGAGGAGCTGGGCCGAGCTGATCGGGCAGCCCCGCAGCTCGAAGTCGACCGGGACGTGGGCCGAGATCGGCGTCGACGTCGACAGAGTCGAGATGTACTCGGGGCTGGCGTAGACGGCCGCGGTGAACTCGGCGACGTCGGCGAAGTTCCGCAGCGCCTGGATGCCGCCGGCGGTGGCGCAGGCGCCGATGGTCACCAGCCGCCGGGACAGGGCCCTCACCCGCCGGATCCGCTCCGCGTCCTCGGGCGTGGTCACGGACCCCTCCACCAGGGACAGGTCGTATGGCCCGCCCTCGGGTGAGCTGCCCGCCTCCAGGAAGTAAGCGATGTCGATCTCGTCCGCCAGCGCCAGCAGTTCGTCCTCGAGGTTGAGCACGGTCAGCTGGCAGCCGTCGCACGAGGCGAACTTCCACACCGCCAGCCGGGGCCTGGTCATCAAAGCTCCCGTACGGTGAGCAGCCGGCCGACGTCGGCGTAACGGTGGACCGGGCCGTCCCGGCAGAGCAGCAGCGGGCCGAGCTGGCAGGCCCCGCAGTGGCCCAGCCCGCAGAGCATGCGGCGCTCCAGCGACAGGTGGACGCGCTCGGCCGGCACCCCGCGTTCCAGCAGCGCGCCGGCGGCGAACCGCATCATCACCTCCGGGCCGCAGGTGAAGGCGACCGTTGACGCCGGGTCGAAGCGGGCGTCGGCCAGCAGCGCGGTGACCACGCCCACCCGGCCGGTCCACCCCGGGCCGGCGGTGTCCACGGTGGCGACGGCCTGGACGTCCGGGCGCTCGCGCCAGCGGGCCAGCTCCCGCCGGTAGGGAACGTCGGCCGGGGTCCTGGCCCCGACGAGCACGGCCAGGCGGCCGTAGTCGGCCCGGCGGGCCAGCATCCGCCGGACCAGGGGGCGCAACGGCGCCAGCCCCAGGCCGCCAGCCACGACGACCACGTCGGCCCCGACCGCCTCGGCGAGCGGCCAGCCCCGGCCGAACGGGCCCCGCACCCCGACCGCCGCGCCGGGCGGGGTGGCGCACAGCGCCTGGGTCACCGCCCCGACCGCGCGCACCGTGTGCGTCAACCGACCGCGCTGGCTTTCCCGCCCGTTGCCGCTACCGCCGCCGGCGACGGACAGCGGCACCTCGCCCACCCCGAACGCGTAGACCATCGTGAACTGGCCCGGCTCGGCGATGAGCGTCGGCCCAGACGCCGGTTCCAGCTCGACCGTCCAGGTGTCCGGGGTCTCCCGGCGGCGGCGGGCGACGCGGAAGAGCCGGGGGATCATCGGTCGGCCCCGGCGAGCGCCGCCGGACCAGCGGGCCCGTAGACGTCGAGCAGGCGCACCCGGGTGGCCTGGAGGCGTTCGATGAGGACGCGCGCCAGCCGGGACAGCAGCTCGTACCCGAGCGCGGGGTCGCCCGCGCACTTCCCGCGCAGGCAGGCCCCGTCCAGCGCGGTCGCCCGCACCGCCGTCACGGCGCGGGCGTCGAACTGCAGCCGGTAGGGCGGGAACAGCCAGGACCAGCCGACCACGCCCCCGGGCCCGACCGTCTCGATGGTGAGCGCGCCGCGGCCGGGAACGACGGTCTCGATGGCCACCGTCCCCCGCCGGATGACGTAGAACGCCTCGGCCCGCCCACCCTCACGGAAAATCATCTCGTTGGCGGCGAACGCGACCGGGCGACCGCATCCGGCCAGCAGGGCCGCGCGGTCCGCGTCCAGATCGGCGAAGACGGGCGAGGCGCTCAGCTCGGGCGGCTCGGCGTCGGGCCCGATGCCGGGCGCGGTGTCAGGACTCGGCACCGCCGCCTCCTGGGCCGGCGGCCGCGCCGGGGCCGGTCGCCGGCGTCAGGCGGATCGCCGTCAGCTCCTCGGTCACGTCGATGCCGACCGGGCACCAGGTGATGCACCGGCCGCAGCCCACGCAGCCGGACTCCCCGAACTGGTCGTGCCAGGTGCCGAACTTGTGGGTGAGCCACTGCCGGTAGCGCGAGCGCGGCGAGGAGCGGACGTCGCCGCTGTGCACATGGGAGTGCTCGAGGGAGAAGCAGGACTCCCAGCTCCGCCAGCGCGTCGCCTCCTCGCCGGCGAGATCGGTGACGTCCTCCACCGACACGCAGAAGCAGGTCGGGCAGACCATCGTGCAGTTCCCGCAGGTCAGGCAGCGGTCGGCCACCTCGTCCCAGCGGGGGTGCTCAAGGTTGTCCGCGAGCAGGTCACGCAGCCCGGTCGCCTCCACGCTCCGGCCCATCCGGGCCGCCGCGCGCTCGAGGGCGTCGCGAGCCGCCGCCACGTCCGCCGGCGCCGGCGGACGGCCGGCCGGCGGACGGCCGGCCGGCGGACGGCCGGCCGGCGGACGGCCGGCCGGCGACGACCGGTCGGCCTGCTCGGCCTGCTCGGCCTGCTCGGTCCGCTCAGCCAGCTCGGCCAGCACCTCGGCGCCGCGCTCCGTGCCGGCGCGAGCCCAGAACCGGTGCTCCCCCTCGAGGAGCTCGCTGAGCACGAGGTCGTAGCCGTCAGCCACCGCCGGCCCGGTGCCCATCGACACGCAGAAGCAGGTCCCGCCCGGTTCGTGGCAGTCCACCGCGACGATGAAGATCCCCGCCCGCCGCGCCGCGTAGTCCGCGTCGGCGCGGGGACCGTCGGCCAGGATCCGGTCCTGGACCGCGATCGCGCGCAGCTCGCACGACCGCGCCCCGAACAGCGCGAGCGGAGCGGATGACCCTCCGTCTTCGGCTCGGCCGTCCTCGGTGACGTCGAACCCGCCGGCGTCACCGTCCCGGCGCGCGCTCCACAGCCGGATCCGAGGTGGCAGCAGGTAGGACTTCCAGGAGTGCGGCCCGACCGCGTAGCCGAACCTGGCCTGGTCGTCGCGGCGGGCCAGCCGGTAGCGCCCCGCGTCCTGGACGTCGGTCCACCCCGCGGGGAGATCGGTGCCGCCGGCGATCTCGCCGTAGACGATCGCGCCCTCCCGGACGGTCGGGCCTACGACCGTGAAGCCCCGGCGCCGCAGCACCTGGATCAGGCCGTCCAACGCCTCCGGCGCGAGGACCAGCTCACTGCTCCCCCGAGCGGGAACCACCTCCGGTCCGGCCATGTCCATCGCCCCCTCGCCGCCGGTCCATCGTCCGCCGGTGACGCCGTGATCGCAGCCCGGAGGGGCGGGGACGGGCGGCGCGGGGACGGACAGCCGGGGGCCGCCGGCCGTTGGGCCGCGGGCGACGGGACGTCCGGCCGTCGTCAACACTCCCGCAAAAGGTCACAGTTCGTTACATGAGTCTCCTCGGCGCCCGACGCTCGCACCAGTCACCCCCGACCCAGGACCGCCGCCCGGGGCCGCAGCCCCCGGGCGACTCCTCGACGGCGGTGCTGCCACCGATCGACCCGGCCGCGCGGGCCTGCTGCTGCCCGAGCGAGCCGGTGGCCCAGATCGTGATCCCCGCCCGCGGTGACCGGCCCGAGCAGGAACTCCTGCTGTGCGCACATCACCTCCGGGTCTCGGCCGATCGGCTGCGCGAGCTCGGTGTGCCGGTCTACGACCGGGCCAGCCTCCCCATCGCCGACCCGGCCCGGACCTTCGCGGCCGCGCACTGAGGGACGACCCACCGACGACGCACACAAGCGGGAGATCATCATGATTCGTCATCGCTCGCCGAGCACCCCGGTCGTCCGCGACCTCGCTGTCGCCTACACCCTCGACGGCGGCGATCGCGTGCTGCTGCCGGCGTCGCTGCGTTACGACCCGGCCGACCCCATCGCCGTCAGCCTCACCGTCCGCTCCGGGGGCGGCAACCTGGTTACCTGGACCTTCGCCCGCCGGCTGCTCGCCGACGGCCTGCGGAAGGCCTCCGGCCTCGGCGACGTCCGGGTCACGCCCGTCCTCGACGACAGCCGTCACCGGATCCTCGTCTCCCTGTCGAGCGCGGACGGCCACGCCGAGCTGGACCTTCCCCGCGACCGGGTCGAGACCTTTCTGCGCCAGGCCTTCGCGGCCGTGCCGACCGGTATGGAAGGCGGCCTGATCGACTGGGCGGGCGAGTTCGACCCGTTGCTCGGGCCCAGCCGCCCCGACACCAGCGGGAGCAGCGCCTCCGGGTCGGGGGCCTGAAGTCCCGTCCGCGCGGACGGATCGGCCCGCGCCGGCCGCTACCCGCCGGGGCAGCCTTCCCATCGAAGCGCAGCCTTCCCATGGAAGCGCCGAACGGAGGCCGCAATGAACGCCAGGCAGGTCAAAGTTCGCGAACCGGTCACCCTCGCCCGGACGGCGACGGTCCACGACACCGCCGCCCTCATGGACGCCCGCGGCGTCGGTTCGGTGCTCGTCGTCGAGGATGACGGAAGCGCGGCCGGGATAGTCACCGACCGCGACCTGACCCTGCGGGTCCTGGCCCGGTCCATCCCGGCCGACGCCCGGGTCGACGCGGTGATGACCTGCAACGTGGTCGGGGTTCCGGTCTCCGCCGGGCGGGCGGAGATCATGCGGGCCTTCGCCGAGCACAGCGTCCGCCGCCTCGCCGTCATGGACGGCGCGAAGCCGGTCGGCCTGGTCGCCCTCGACGACGTCCTCGCCACCCTCACCGACGACCCCGCCGTGGCCGACCTGGCCGCCACCGCCCGCACGGAGATCGACCACCCCCGGCACGAGGCCGGCTTCCCCGTCCCGGTCGCGACCGCGCCAGCGCCGCCGCGCGGACGCCAGTGGGCCCGGCCGGGCGACACGCTCGTCGTCCACGGCGCAGCCCCCGGCATCTACCGGGACGGCGAGATCGTCGAGGTCAGCTCGCCGGCTGGCGAGCCGCCGTTCACCGTCCGCTGGTCGGACGGCCGCACCAGCTACGTCTACCCCGGTGCCGACGCCGAGATCCGCCACCACGCCCCCGCCCCAGCCTCGGTCCACTGAGCAATCAGCGTGCTCGAGCGGCCCAGTGGCTCCGGTGGAGCATAGAAAAAGGAGACCGCCCCGGCGTCCGTTCACGACCTCGTGGGAGATGGCGGCGGCGGTCCGGGGTCGAGGATGCCGGTCAGGATCCGGGCCATCAGATCCGGATAGCGGTCGGCGGGCTCTGCCCCGGAGGTTGGCTCGGCCTGGGTGATGAGCTCCGCGAGACGCTGGTGCTCGCCCGAGGCGATGGCGTGCCGCAGGTAGGCGGTGTTGGTCTCCTGGAGCTCCGGGCCGGCCTGTTCCTGAAGCGCGAACGCGGCAGTGACGCCGGTGAGCATCGCGAACGCCTCGAACTTCGCCGCGACACCCGCCGGGTGTGAGCGCAGCGCTTCCAGGACGTGCTCGATCAGGGCAAGCCCGTTCGGACCGATGACCGGACGGGTGACGGTGAGGCCCGCCAGCCAGCCGTGCCGGCGCAGGACGGCGCGCATCTGCTCGCCGACGGCGATGAGATCGGCCAGCCAGTCCCCGGAGGGGGCGGGCAGCGCGTATTCCGCGCCGACCGCGTCGGTCATCAGGTCGAGCAGTTCCTCGCGGGTCCGGACATAGCGGTAGAGCGACGCCGCGCCGGTCCCGAGCTCGGCGGCGACGCGGCGCATGGAGACCGCGTCCAGGCCCTCGCGGTCGGCGATACCCAGCGCGACGGCGGTGATCCCGGCACGGCTGCGCTGCGCGGGCCGGCCGGTCGCGGCTCGTTCCTCCCGCATCCAGATGCTGTCCAGGCCCGGACACCTCCGATGTTCGCGAACGCCGTCCTCAAATCTAGTACTCTTACTTCGCGAACACCGTACGCAAACTCTGGGAGGTCTGGTGAGTGCGACGCCGCGATGCAAGGAAGACCGGGAGCGACCCACAGCGCGGCGCGACGCGCCGCCCTGGCACGTGAGGTTCTTCGTGCGGCACTCTCGCAAGGGGCTGCCCGCGCCGCGGCACGCCGTCACGCTGGAGCGGGGCCTCGCGATCCCGATGCCGGACGGGACGCGCCAGGTCGCCGACGTCTACCATCCGGTGACCAGCGAGCCCTGCCCGACGCTGCTGGTCCGGACCCCGTACGGCCGCGGCTTCCCCTACGACTTCATGTACGGCGGCCTGTTCGCCGAGCAGGGTTTCCACGTCGTACTGGCCAGCACCCGGGGAACCGGCGGGTCGGGCGGGACGCACGAGCCGTTCGTCGACGAGGCCGCCGACGGCCAGGCGACGGTCGCCTGGCTGCGCGCGCGGGAGTGGTTCAACGGCTCGCTGGGGACGATCGGCGCGAGCTACCTCGGCTTCACCCAGTGGGCGCTGGCGGCCGACCCGCCGCCGGAACTACGGGCCATGGTGGTCCAGCTGAGCGCGGTCGACTTTTCCGGCTTCCTCTACCCCGGCGGCGCCCTCGCGCTGGAGGCCGTCCTCACCGCGGTCGCCACCAGCATCTCCCAGCACCTCGGGTTCCGCCCGTTCCTGCGCGCGGTGACCCGCCTCGCCCGCACCCACAAGCGCGTTGCCCGGGCCTACCCGCTGCTCAACGGCTACCAGCCCGCGTTCGGCGGGCGGGTCGGATATTTCGAGGACTGGCTGCGCCACCCGCCGGCCGACGATCACTACTGGGCAGCGCGACGAGCCGAGCCGGACATCAAGGCCGCGCCGCCGGTCAGCCTGCTCGGCGGCTGGTACGACGTCGTCCTCGACCAGACACTGGACAGCTACCGGCGCCTGGCCGACGCGGGCCGGCCCGTCCGGCTCGTCGTCGGCCCGTGGAACCACACGTCCGCCTTCAACGAGGACATGCCGGTCGTCGCGGGGGAAGCGCTCGACTGGCTGCGGGCGCACCTGGCCACGCCCGGCGCCGCCCCCGCTGACGTCACTCCCGGCGCGACGCCGGTGCGTCTCCACGTGGGGGAGATCAGCGGCCCTGGCGAGTGGCGGGACGTCGCCGACTGGCCGCCGCCCGCCGCTGTTGCCCAACGCTGGCACCCGCGGGCCGATGGCACCCTGGGCCACGTGCCGGCCGAGGGCACCTCCTCGTTCCGGTACGACCCGGCCGACCCCACCCCGTCGGTGGGCGGCCCGCTCATGGACTCCAGACGCTTCGGCCCGCGGCGCAACAACGCTCTCGAGGCCCGTGACGACGTGCTCACCTTCACCAGCGAGCCGCTGGACGCGCCGCTCGAGGTTATCGGGCCCGTCAGCATCCGGCTGTGCGCGCGGGGCAGCGGCCCGTCCTTCGACCTGTTCGCGCGGCTGTGCGAGGTTGACGCGAAAGGCGTGTCGTGGAACGTCTGCGACGGCCTGGTCAGGGTCAGCGACGCCACCGAGTGGAGCGTCCTCACGGTGCCGATGAGCGCGACCGCTCACCGCTTCGCCGCGGGCCATCGCCTGCGGGTCCAGGTCAGCGGAGGCGCCCACCCGCGTTTCGCCCGCAACACCGGGACCGCCGACCAGATCGCGACCGCGGTCAGTCTGGTCCCGGTGGACATCGAGATCAGCAACAGTGACACCGCCATCTCGCTACCGGTCATTCCCGCTCAGGCGTCGGCGGGGCTGGTAAGTGTGTCCGGCCGGCGCGAGGCCGGGCAGAGCCCTATCAGCAGCGCGGCGGTTGACTTGGAGCTTGTCGGAGATCTCCCGACGGACGATGTCAAGACGACGGCGGCGGCTCCGACCACCCGGTGAAGGGCCCCGCCGGGGCTCGCGAACCACGAGGAGTACGACATGCAGTTCCTGATCAGCCTGCACATCAACCCGGCCGTGCTGGACGCGCTGACCGACGAGGAGAAGGCGGCGATCGGCGACGGCCACGGCCGGTTCCTCCAGGGGCTGAAGCAGTCCGGCGAGCTGATCAGCACGCAGGCCCTGGTTGACCCGTCCCAGGCGGCCGTGGTGACCGTGCGAGGCGGCCAGCCGGTGGTCACCGACGGCCCGTTCCTGGAGGCCAAGGAGCACCTGGGCGGCTTCTACCTGATCGACTGCGAGGACAAGAACCGGGCGATCGAACTGGCCTCGCGGATCCCCGACGCCGCGATCGAGGGCTTGGGCGTCGAAGTGCGGCAGGTGATGTTCGCTGACGGACACCTCGTCGAGGCATGACGGCACCGGACGTCGAGAACCTGCTGCGTGAGCTCACGCCGCGGGTTCTCGGCGCGCTGGTACGCCGGCACGGCCAGTTCGAGGACTGCGAGGACGCCCTGCAGGAGGCCATCCTCGCCGCGACCGTGCAGTGGCCGGCTGAGGGAGTGCCGGACAACCCACGCGGTTGGCTGACGACGGTCGCGTCCCGCCGGGTCATCGACCAGGTGCGCAGCGACCGCGCCCGCCGCGAACGCGAGAGCGCGAACACCACGCAGGCCATGCAGGCCGAGCCCGCCGAGGTGCCGGACACCGACGACACGCTCCTCCTGCTGTTCCTGTGCTCCCATCCGGCGCTGACCGCTGCCTCCCAGACCGCGCTGACGCTGCGGGCGGTCGGCGGCCTGACCACCGCCGAGATCGCCCGCGCGTTCCTGGTGCCGGAGGCCACGATGGCGGCCAGGATCAGCCGGGCCAAGCAACGCATCAAGGCCGCCGGCAGCACGTTCACACTGCCGGACGGCCCAGCGCTTGAGGAGCGGCTGCGAGTCGTCCTGCACGTGCTCTACCTGATCTTCAACGAGGGCTACAGCGCCTCCTCCGGCAGCGAACTGCACCGAGCCGACCTCGCGCATGAGGCGATCCGGCTGACCAGGTTGGTGCACGCGCAGCTACCCGAGGACAGCGAGGTGACCGGGCTGCTCGCGCTGATGCTGCTGACCCACGCCCGCCGCACGGCACGTACGACGGCGGCCGGGGACCTCGTTCCGCTGGACGAGCAGGACCGCGGCAGGTGGGACCGCGCGCTGATCGACGAGGGCACCGGGCTGGTCAAGGCGTCGCTGGCCGGCCCGGCGCTGGGGCCTTACCAACTGCAGGCCGCCATCGCCGCCACGCACGCCGACGCGGCCACGGCCGAGGAGACCAACTGGCGGCAGGTGCACGCCCTCTACCTGATCCTGGAACGGATCGCGCCCAACCCGATGGTGACCCTCAACCGCGCGATCGCACTCGCCGAAACCAAGGGCCCGCGGGCCGGCCTGGCCCTGCTGTCCACGCTGGACAGCGACGAGCGGATGGCCGGCCACCACCGGCTGCTGTCCGTACGGGCACACCTGCTCGAGAAGACCGGCGACACGACCGGAGCGTACGAGCACTACCGGCGCGCCGCGAAGTCCACCGCCAGCATCGCCGAGCAACGCTACCTGGAGTCCCGGGCCAGCCGGGTGAGACCATAGATCACCAGGCGGTCTTTGGCGCGGGTCATACGGGTTCGAGCCGGTAGTGCGGGCGCAGCACAAGCGCGCGATGGAGCCGCAACTCGTGGTCGGTGCGGAGTACACCTCGATGATCGCGGTAGACGTGGAAGCGTTCGTGGATCGGGACGCGTGCGGCGTGGGCTCCGCCTCTACTACCCCGGACGACGACATATGCCCCTTCGCCGCCAAAGACTCCGGGCGGGGAGGACAGTACCAACGAACCGTCTGCTTGGGCGCTGGGACGCAGGAAGACCTGGACATTGCCGGACTCCAGCGGGAACGCGACGTGTACTGAGGGCTGGTCGGAGCCGGCGGCCAAAGCGACATTCACAGCCGCGTTCACATCCCGATCGTGCGTCGACCCGCACGCCCGGCATTTCCATTCCCGAACGGCCAGCGGTTTCGGGCCGTCCTTCACCCCGCACACCGAACAGA
>Ga0207710_10000441_pt1 | contig 27126 bp, 21 predicted proteins | sample KBSS24metaG_FD_184400 | JGI IMG/M metagenome (GOLD analysis project Ga0207710, IMG submission 184400) | Switchgrass rhizosphere microbial communities from Kellogg Biological Station, Michigan, USA - KBS S2-4 metaG (SPAdes) (version 2) | ecosystem: Host-associated > Plants > Roots > Rhizosphere...
GCCGGAACTCGTTTGAATACCGTCCCACTCGTTTCTTGGCCACTTGCAGCTCCTTTCTCTGCTAAGTGTGCCTATTTCGAGTGTCTCAATCTAGGGGTTCACTCCAACTCTATCCTGGTCGGGATTTTGAAACGTTTCGGTGGGCCGGCCAGGATCGACTGCGCGAGTTTCGTCTGGGCCATCATTCGTATCTCAGTCCTTTCGAACTGTGCCGCCAAATTCACTGAACGATCAAAGTCGGTCCACGCATAATAAGCAGCGTTCTGGGCGAGGTAAGTCAAAATTTCGCCAAGCGGGCCCTCGGCAGACATGTTCCACTCGCCATCACGCAGGTAGTTTGTATCGAACTCGTCAAGCTTCGCCGCGGCATCGATCAGCTCGTTCAGTTTTGGAATTAGTGATTCCATCATTACGAGACCACGATCACTCTTCACGGTGCAGTACAACAGCGCGACGCCGAGTTGACCTCTTATTTGGTCCTTGCCTGGTTTCAGCGATTGGGCGAGTGCGGCAGCTTGATCGAGCAGCTTCAAAGCGACGGGCCGGTTCTTCGCCCCGGCACTAGTAGCCAGATCTGCCAAAAACTGGATTTGGTCTTCCACTCGCTCGAACTTGTTGAGCGCGGTCTGAACCTTATCCAATTGCTCATCCGTTATTGAGGCAGATTCTTCATCGCGTTTGATTTGAGCAAGGAGTTGTCGCTGCAATTCAGGATTCGAGGTTAAGTCATTAGCTATCTTTTTGGCGCGCTCGGTATCGCCGTTTGCCAGCGCCTTCATAGCCGTTTGCCAGTAGATCATGCTTTCCAGATGGGGATACTTTTTTGCTACTGCAAGCAGAGCATCGAGATCGCCTGTCTCCTCGGCCTCTTGCAGCTCCTCGCGGCCCGGTTCAGTAAACTGGTAAGCCTCGGTGCTATCGTTCGTCACCAGGCGCTTTAATGGGAACGTATACTGCGGAGCAAACTTCTTCATCTGAAACATCAGGAAACGAACCTGCTCGCAAAAGGCAGCCGATTCCTCTGCGACATCTTCTTTGTTGCACCGGTTAGCTTGCGATAGTGAAATCCATAAATCGATGAAGTCTCGAAACGCCGGCTCATCAGCCAGCGGCGGCGTGAGGTTCTGAACCAGTAAGGCCGCGAAACGCAGTGGTCCCGGATGATGCGAGAAATCGGCCTCTCTCAACGAGCGAACTGTTTCTTTGTAGAGCGTGACGCCGTGTTCTTTATGTTTCTTGTGTAACTGTTTCAGTAACGGCACAAGATTGTCAGAGAACCCACGACTGAGTGATTGACGACCAATTTTGAGAGCCAGATCCGGATTGCGTTCGACGATCTGTGTGGCGAGCTTCAGTTCAAAGTCACGTTCGCGCTCGACGACGGCTCGTGGCAACTTCTCGTCGTTTGGTGCGGTTGCTCGCAGGAAGTCGAGTGCCAGCTCGCCATCGTATTTAGAGATTCGCGTCACGATGTCATTGCGCAATTGCGTAAAAACAATTGAACTGTAATCGTCTCTCGGGTTTTTGATTTCACGACCGTGCAGTCCCCAATTGATGTCGTCCTCAATACCGATGAACAGAGCCCGAGCACGCTTCTCATCGTGGGCCCAAAGCGAATCAGCGATGTTTGCGCCAATGCGCGCGCGATTCTCGGCCGATTGCAGATTGGAGACTTGAGTCGCGAGCGACTGAAGTAATTCGATGGCTTTCTCGCGCCGCGCGGCGTCAGTGGTTTGCGGTTTGTCCTGCGCGTGACTAACAGAGAAGAGAAGCAGAACCAGGATGGCGATGAAGGTTTTGTGATGACTCATCTTAGTGATCCGGGTCGTAATCGCCCCATCATCTTCGAATCGACATATTGTCCATCACGAAAGGCGTGTTGTCGCAGCGTCCCTTCAACCTCGAACCCGAAACGTTCGTAAAGATGAATCGCTGCTTCGTTGTCAGCATAGACCTCGAGCTCCAGCCGCATGAGATTGAGCCAGTTGTCAGCGAGGTCAATAATCGCGCGCATCAGCTCCGTCCCAAGCCCTTTACCTTGCCAATCCGCATGAACGCAGATTCCGATCGCGCCTACGTGCTTGCGACGCGGCTTATGAGGAAACGTATCGACGCCGGCCATGCCAATAATCTGATCGTCAACAATCGCGACGAGGTTGTAAACGCTGTCAACATTTTCTGAGAGTCGCCGTCGCCAGTACTCGCGCGATGGATACGGAACCTGAAGTGTCCCTTCATACACCCTGGCCGAGGCAAACATCTCGCAAACCTGTTCGTAATCGTCCGCCTCGGCCCGACGTATTTTTAGACCTTCGATGGGCACGATTTGTTCCTTTATCGATCGGGCGCCGTTGTCGCTCGTTTCAGCATCCACCCGTAGAGCAGAATGATGATGCCGACGAAACAGAGCACACCCAGCCATGGACCAGGTGCAAACTCTTCAGGCACGAGTCCGATGGGCGCATCCTTCGAGAGGCCGACGATGAGGCCCGCATTGAGAACACCCCAGAGACTCTCACCTACGATTAATCCCGAAGCGACGAGCGTCCCGAGTCGTTCAGCACGATCCGGGTTTGGAGTCTTGAGAGCGCGCCTGGTGTACCACTCCGACAACACTGCGCCGATTACGACTGCAAACGTTGCAGACATCGGCAGGTAAATACCGATACCGACTGCGAGCGGTGGTATGCGAAGTTTCCTGGCTGCCCCGAGAATTGTATCGAGCAGAATCAGACCAACACCGACCAGCGCGCCAATGCCGATCATTTTCCATTCGAGATTGCCGCCGATCACGCCTTTCGCGAGGGCCGAGATCAACGTTGCCTGTGGTGCTGGTAACGGATTTTGAGTAACGACGTTGAGGTTCGGAGCTCCTGCAAAACCATAGGCCTTGGCCAGCAGGTTAAGCACAAACGGAATGACAGACGCACCAGCAACAACACCGACGATCAACGCGATCTGCTGGCGCATCGGTGAAGCCCCAACAAGCTGGCCCGTCTTCAGGTCCTGCAAGTTGTCGTTTGAAATCGTCGCGCATGCAAAAACGATGGCCGTGATGAAGAGTGCAAAGGCGACGAGCGCTGGTTGTGTTACTGACGTCGGCGCGACTGCAAGAATGAGCACAGACGCGCACAACACGATCGACAAAATGCCGACACCTGAAATCGGACTGTTCGACGCACCGATCAGTCCAGCCATGTAGCCACAGATACCCGCGATTAGGAAACCGCCGATCAGGACAAATGGGATCGCGATGAGCGTGAGCGTGACTGCACTCGGGGCGAGCACGGTTGAGCGCGCGAACGTAAACGCGAGGTAACCTGCGATCAGTAGACATGCAATCGTCAGTATGAGGATCCAACTGGGTGGCAGGTCACGGTCGCGATCGTCTTCTCGTTCAGTCGCACGAGAACTGGCGAGCGTGCTGACCAGTCCACCGACGACAGGTTTCGCGAGCCTGGCGAGTGTGTAGATCGCCGCGATGGCAATCGCGCCCGCGCCGATGAAGCGCACCTGTGTACGCCAGATTCCGATCGTGTGTGCCGCGAGGGTGGCGCCTTCTGCCGGCGGCTGCATTGAAGTGAGGATCGGAACCGCGATGGCCCACGCGATGATCAGTCCCGTCAACATTGCCATGCCCACTGACAATCCGACGAGATGTCCCGCGCCGACCAGTGCGAGCGAGAATGCAACATCGTAGCCGCTCGAAGCGGTCGCGCCGAGACGGAAGAAACCTGTGACTGAAGCTGCTGCGATTCGCGTTGCAGTAAAAATGGCGAGTCCGGCCGAAGCGACGGAGCCGAGAATCACAGCTATGAGACCTTCGCGCGCTTCGCCAGTGTCGTCTTTAGTTTCGCCGCGGGCGCCTGATCCGACTTTTAAAACCTCGGCTGCTGCGACGCCTTCCGGATACGGCAGATCGGAGTTGGTCACGAGCGCGCGCCGGAGTGGAATCGTAAACAACACACCGAGCACACCGCCGCTCACGCAGATGAGAAACGACTGCCAGAAAGGAAAACCCGTCCACCAACCCACGATCACTAATCCCGGCAGCACGAAGATGATCGCCGAGAGCGTGCCGGCAGCAGACGCGACCGTCTGGACGATGTTGTTCTCGAGGATCGAGGAGTCCTTCACCATGCTCAGCAGGGCCATCGAGATCACCGCGGCCGGAATCGACGAAGCGAACGTAAGTCCGACCTTGAGTCCGAGGTAGACGTTGGCCGCTGTGAAGATCGTCGTGATGAGCGCGCCGAGAATCAGCCCGCGTATGGTCAGTTCTTTTGGTTTCATAGGCCGGGTTATTCCTTTTTGTTATTCAACGGGTGGCCACAGAGGGCCACCCCTACAGTTGTAGATCACGAACGTAATTGTAGGGGCGGCCCTCCGTGGCCGCCCGTGCGATTATAAGCTCGAGGATTTTTGCGATGACGAACGGACGACTGTGATTTTGACCGTCGATGGATACTGCCTTGAATGATGCACGGCGTTACGCGCGACTACGCCTTTCGTCTCGTCGAAGTTGTTTCCACCGGTGTTCAAATTGCGATCGAAGCGAGGGAAGTTGCTGCTCGAGATTTCGATACGAATGCGATGGCCCGCCTCGAAGTAATTGCTCGTGACCATCGGTCCGAGCGTGACCTTGTACACTTTCCCCGACTCCATCCACACTTTCGGTTTGTCATACCCGTCACGATAGCGCATGCGCTGAATCGTCTCGTCGAGGTTGTAAGCGCGGCCGTCGGGATAGACGTCGATTAGTTTCACGGTGAAATCCGTATCCTTCGCGTCTGACGACACGTAGAGCGTCACTTCAATCGGTCCACTGACTTCGAGACCTTCCTTCAAGGGCTCCGTACTGTAGACGAGTATGTCCGGGCGCGTCTCATTCTTGCGCTGATCGTAAGCGCCCGCTGTGATCGCGTTTCCAGTGCAGCAAACATTGCCGCCATAAGACGGCACGGGATTCATCGGATCGTATTCAAACCTGTCGGGATTGTCGGCTGTAGGCGCTGCTTCCGCGAGCAAGCCGTCGCCATTCATCGTGTTTGCCTTGCCGTCGCTCGACAGGAAAAAGCTCATCGACTGCGCGCCGGCGGGCGGCCACGTGTCTGACGATTGCCACTTGTTGATACCCATCGTGAAGTAACGCACGCGCGGCATCTTCTCGAGCACGCCGTTGCTCTCGCCTTTGAGGAAGTGATCAAACCACGCGTAGGTCAGCTCGTCGTAATTCAAACGCGCGTCACCGACGCTGCGCTCGCCGATCATCGTGTTTTCCGTCGCACGCTTGTAAGCACAGTGAAGCGTCGGCGCGATCACGGCGTATTGTTGATTCGCAATCTCCCGAGACGCAGTTTTACGCACGTGATTGAACGCTGCGAGGTTTGGACCAATCGACACGTCATACCACGACATGAACCAGAAACCCGGGATGTTGATGCGCATGTTGTCGTGCCAGAGCCCGCCTTTGTACCACGCCGGATCGTTTGGCTCGCGCTTAATCATCGCGCCGCCCGTGTCGACCGGCATGCGATCCGCGAAGATGCCGTGCGGCGCATCGACCGCGGCTAAGATGTCCTGCTCTGGAAGATGTCTGAGCGCCGTGGCCCAATCCACGTTCGGCAGTTGTGGCGCCAGATCGAACGACTTCGACGCCCGGATCAGATCTTCCTGCGGGGTATTAGGCGCGAACATCGGACGCACCTGGTTCTGCTGGCCGTAGAGCCAGGCAATGAACAGCATCTGGACCGCGCCGCCGCGATACCAGTTTCCCTGCTCAAAATAAGGAGCAACACGGCCGACGCCCGCGCCGAAGCCCTGCGGGATGAATGTCGTGTAAGCCGGATTGCCCTGGGCCGCAACAGCGAGTTGCCACTCGGCGGTAGATGAGCAACCGATGGTTCCGACTTTACCGTTGGACCATGATTGTTTTGAGATCCAGTTAAACTCGTCGACGCCGTCCGTGAGCGGTGGGCCGAGAATGTCGTAGTTGCCTTCAGAAAAGAAGCGGCCGCGCTCGTTCATCTCGACAAACGCGTAGCCACGCTTAACAGCATCGAGCTCGTTTGTGAGATCGCGCGGCGCGCTGTTACGGATGTCCCAGTAGTTGAAGTTGTAAGGCGTGCGCACGAAGATCGTCGCATACTTCTTCGACGTGTCTTTAGGACGATAGACGTCAGTGGCGATCTTAACGCCGTCGCGCATGGGAATCATGAGCTTGCGTTCGACGATCGCGATTGACTGTAGCTCGTTCTCGATGGCCCGGCGTTTATCGAGTTGTTCGGGTGTGACTTGCGGGCGCCCGGCTTGCGAGTGGACGATTTCGGTGCCGGGAATATGGACGACTATGCAAAACGCGGCGATAGCAAGCGCTACGGTCCAGAAGGCCTTCTTGTGCATGCGTGCGCTCCTGATTTTGGAAGTTCGATCTTAGCTAGGTCTGTGCTAATTCATGCCATTTATACAGCAATGCGCGCTCTTTATCACGGTCCAGACCGGCGTTTAGGTCTGTGAAGGTTAGATCCGGCCCAGGCCCGCTTCCCATAATGCGTCGCGCACTAGTTTCTTCTTGAATAGGCCCAATCTGAAATCGTGTCGATCTGATTGCGCGGTAAATGAGAGCCTGCCAGTGGGACTCAACTTCATATCTGTAATTTCACACCCGCCGACGCGCATCGGAAGGGGGAGGGTCTTGGCAAATGCGGCATATGCCCTTTCTGCCTTCAAGTGTTCGATATAAACCGCGGCGTGCTTTTCAAACTCCTCAGGCCGCAAACCTTGTTTCCAAAACTCAGTGCGTGACAGGTAGGTGCCACCAAATTTTTGCGTGATATAGAGCACTGCCAACACTAATAGCGCAAAGTCATGAGGCAATTGGTGTGAGATTCTTTCTCTTTGCTCTTCCAGATCGACTTCAGGAAAGAAATAGATCGTGTCGCGAGTAATAAAGAGATCGCCCGCAAATATGTACTTGCCGGCTATGCGATAGTAATTAACGTTTCTGAACCTGATTGGGAGGCCCATATTGCTTCACTGAGTTGTCTAGCGTCCGTATGTTTGGTGCCACTTATACAGCAATGCGCGCTCTTTATCACGGTCCAGACCGGCTTTTAGCGCGTCGTTTATTTGGCGCCACGTGAGGATATCTCGAATTGTGTAGCGCAGCGGGCGGGAGTTTAGACCGGCGCTGATGGCTTTATCCGGACTGATGAACATGAAACCTTTTAAGTGCGGCGCAGCCTCTTCCGGCAGCCAGAGCGGCAACTCACTCCAAGCGGCCACGTTTTCTTTGAGCAGAAAGTCTTCGCTGACCCACGTGAATTGCGCATCGCTGCCGGTTACCGACTTACATTCGTCGAGCAGTTGTTTCATCGTTAAGCTGTTCGGTACGCCATGAGCGTTGTACGCGCCCGTTGCCTTGCGTTCGACCATGCTGATCGTCCATTCCGCGAGGTCGCGAACGTCGATGAATTGGATAAAGCGATCTGGGTGACCGGGAGCCAGCACTGTGCCGCCACGAGCGACACGCACCGGCCAGTAAGTAAACCGATCAGTGTAATCGTATGGGCCAACGATGAGTCCGGGCCGAATGATCAGCACGCGGCCAGGCATTACCTCTTCAGCCGCCTGCTCGCAAAGTGCTTTCAACCCACCGTAGAGCTCAGCGTATGACGGCTCACCCGATGTATCGATCGAATTTGCGCGTTCTAATTGCTCGCTGGTGAGTGTGCGAAGCGGGTATGTTTCTTCAATCCCGGGAACGCTGACGTCTTTGTAGGCATTTTGAGAAGATATAAAAACATACCGCTCAACCTCGTCCGACAAAACCTCCGCCGTAGCCCTGACTGCGCCTGGCAGATGCCCTGAGGTATCAAGAACCGCATCCCAGCGCCGTCCTTGGAGCTTGTGCAGCTCAGAATGTCTATCTCCCTTAATGATCTCGACCGCCCCGAAATCACCGGTCGAATAATTCCCACGATTAAAAAGCGTAATCTCATGCCCACGCGCCTGCGCCGCAGTCACGAGATGTCTCCCCAAGAATCGCGTCCCGCCAAGGATTAGCAGCTTCATTCGATTAAGAGTCGATTGGGTTACCGAATATACAGGGTGACTACGAGCGCCGTGAACAACCGCTAATACTTCAAATTTGAAAAAGATCTTTTGGTGAGTCGATCTATCATTCGCGAGGCATAGCCTGGAGAGGTATGACCTATGTACTCATAAATGGCCTGAAGGTGGGAGAAAGCAGCCTCAGTCCAGAAGACGTTCACGACGGTAATTCAAATCCCTCCCTGACTGCTTTTACATCTACGGCGAGTTGGGTTTGTCAATCGTCATTTCCGACACATTTACTACTGATTCTTTTTTAGCCAGATAATGTCACCCTGATCTTTATCTCTCCCTGCGGCCACCTTGTTCCGCAGTAAATCTTGTTTGGAAAGTACGAAGATTTCCAGGTTATCAATTGCAATACTGATCCGGTTCGACCATGCTTCTTCGAACTTAACACCATCGATTCCTGTTAGTAGATCAATGCGCGAGGGCTCGACGCCAAACTGAACGATCAGATCTGTGGAAGTAAAATCCTCAGCGGACAACTGCTGGGACGGAGCGCCAAACTTACTGAGTGCGCGCATTATTCTGTGCGCATTTTCTGGATCGTTTCTGACCCATATGTCGATATCACCTGTCGCCCGTGGGAACCCATGAGCAGCCAGGGCATATGCTCCGACGACAAGAAAATCAACCTCTTCGTCTTTTAAGCACAACAACATGTCTTTGAAGTCTGGGTTCAACATTCAAGTTTTCCTTGAAAGACCACGCGTTCAGCGCAAGTTGCCACATCATGCCGATCAGTTCTGCGGGTGGCTTTTGTTTAAGGTCATTGCCGTGATCGACACTGTGTAAGGGACGTTTAGTTATGGAGATTCTTTTCATTAATCGTCAGCTCTCAAGTTTGCATGATCATAGTCTATTTCAATAGTGTTAGTCGCTCGTATTCACAGCCAAACTCTCGCTCGCCCGTGATCCCCCAGATCAGTTGATTGAGCGGATCTGGATCTGACTTACGGAAATCTACCCACGTCATTCCTTTCAGGAAAACAGGAAGACCGGGTTTCTTTGGAGCATTGTCCAAAAGGACAGGAATGACCGGGCACTTACGGCTGACGAACTCGCGCAGAAAAGCATCTAATTCTTGCCGTTGCCACGGACCAATTCCGTCCTCACCAACGAAGACTGCCGCTGACTTGATCTTTTCAATTTGTTTTTCAAGCTCTGGTTGCCAGGGAATGCCAGGTTGCAATTCCCACTCATCCAACCAGGGCAAGAGACCTCTTACTTTCAATAACTCGCCAACTTTCTTTACCGCAGCTTTTTCTTCACTATTGTGACAAAGGAACACATCAAAATCGTTCGTCGCGATCTTGCCTTGAATAATGGAGGCTGCTGTTTGTATTTCGCGCTGTGTTTCTACTGCTCGATCAATCTCGGAGATACTCGCTACTCGATGACCAGGAAAGTTTTGATGTTCTGGAAAAGCTCAGTCGAGCTTACAGTGGGTAGTGCATCCCAATTGATGCTGGTACGAATTGTCTCTAACAGTTCTTCGATACCCCAGCCCTCTTTGGCGCTCGTTGCAAAGTAACGATCAAAATTCAGCTCTTGGCAAAGCGATTCGATTCGATCACTTGCAAGTCGCTGGTGCGGTTTCTGACTGAACGCGTTGGGCCGGCACGAGTCGACGTTGGACGAATCGGCGCCAGTGCTGTTCTAAGGTTACATTCCCACAGTTGTTCGCCGGTTTCGACTTGCCATGCTCGCAGCTTTTGATCAAGGCAGACGGCTATGGTACTGCCATCTGGCGACCATGCGACGCTGTGGGTTTCAACGCGCGTCAGGTTTAATTGGGTTGTTGCAAAGAACCTTCTTAATAGACTACGGGGCTCTGAAGTCCCAAAGCTACGTAGTACTGCTCCCGACTCTACATCCAATATTTTGATGGTGCCATCGTTCGACCCTCCGGCAATTCTAGTCCCATCCGGGGACCAGGAAATCCGTTCGCTCAAGTCATGCGCTGTAAATGTCTTAAGGGTACAGCCAACAGGAAAATAAACGGGGTTCTTGTCTGGCATTTGAGACCAAGGAGGCAGAAATTACAAATGGCCTGGTTTCAAGAATGAGTTATGGAAGCAGACGATATGATTAACGCAAATTCCTGTCAATAGGATTGGCTACACTTGGTTTCACCATTGAACGCGAGCCTTGCGGGTTGAGCCAACTCTTATCAAGTGCTCGGGGTATTTCCCGATTCTGCATGAACCAGCGCCAGACGTTTCCGGTGCGCATGTTTTCGGCGCTCAAGAGAATGATGCCGGCGTTGATGCCGATGACGTCGGTGTCGGTCCAGGAGGTTTGGGGATTGAAGGCGTCGACGAAGCCGTACCGGCCGTAGATTTTGGCGCCGTACCTGGAGTGCATCGTTTCAAGGGCGCGGGTGGAGAGGTCGGGAGTGAACATAAGGGAGCCACCGGCGGCGGAGGGGACGATGGTGCCGTCAATGTCGGGATCGCGTGGTGGACCACCCCAGGCGAGGTAGCCTTTTGCGCTGTCAGAGGCAGTGATGCCCCAGATGTCTGGGCCAAAGGCAGGGAACTCGTGCGAGAGATTCATGCAGAAGGCGCGATGGGCGAGCGTGGCGGCGACGGAGTTCTGGAAATAGTCGATGCGATCGCCTCTCGTCTCGCGGCGATTGCGATAGTCGATCCACGCATGCGCGTACTGATGCATAAACAAGGGCACACCGATCGTCGTGAAGTAACTGTGACCTTCGTAGCGATAACGATCGCGCCATAAGGCATACCAGGAGGCGGGCGAAATCGCGTAAGTGGGCGAGCCGATCGCGAGTACATAAAGAATCGTGTCCTCGCTGTAAGTGTCCCAACGCGTGCGCAGAAAACCAGACTCAGGTTTCCAACCGTGCGACAGAAGCAACGGATGGCCGTTGAGCATCCAGCGAAAGTCGACGCGGTTGTAGATGCGAGTGGCGCTTTGGACGATTTCTCGATCGTTGCGAAAACACTGCCGGACGGTGAGAACTCCAGCCAAAAGAAGCGCCGTATCGATCGAAGAGACTTCACTGTTCCAGCGTCGCTCACCAGTCTTCGAGTCAAGCCAGTGATAAAACCAGCCGCGTTGCTGGAAAGCGCGCCGTTCGAAGAAGCGTAATGTGTTGCGTGTTCGTTCGAGGGCTTCGGCTTTTGAGACCCAACCACGATCGGCGGCGATACAGAGTGACGTCAGACCAAAACCAGTCGCAGCAATGCTCGCCACATTCTGATGGGTCGCGTCGAGAGCCGAGCCGTCCATGCGCGCACGATCGGGGACGAGACCTGTCTGCGGATCGGCTTGTTCCCAGAAGTAACGAAACGAGCGGTGCTGTAGATCGTCAATGAACGACTGCGCCGCAACGCTGACACAAAGAAGAAGTAGCCACGAAAAGGCACAAAAGACACAAAAAATGCTTTTTGAGCTTTTTGTGCTTTTTTGTGGCCTCTTTTCTGTGCCTTTTTGTGGCCTAATTGACGTTGAACTTAGCTTCGAGGACATCGACGGAATTGGCACCGACCATCACTTGAAATTCGCCCGGCTCGACGACGTAGCGCATCTCACGATTCCAGAACCCGAGATGCTCTGGTCCCAGCACAAACTCAACGCGCCGCTTCTCACCAGGCTGTAACGAGACGCGCTGAAACCCTTTCAACTCCTTAACGGGCCTCGTCATCGTGGCAACAACATCGCGAATGTAGAGTTGGACCACTTCATCACCCGCGCGCCGACCCGTGTTCTCGACTTCAACACTCACCGTCAACTTTCCTCTCGCAGGAATACTCGGCGCGCTGAGTTGCGGTTTACCGATCTTGAACGTGGTGTAGCTCAGGCCGTAGCCGAAAGGGAAGAGCGGCGTCCAGGGCAAATCGTAGTATTTTGAAGTGTAACGGTTCTGCGCCTCAGGTGGTCGCCCGGTGTTCATATGGTTGTAGTAGATCGGAACCTGGCCCACGGTGCGCGGCACAGTCACCGGCAGCTTGCCGCCCGGATTCACGTCGCCAAACAGAATGTCAGCAATCGCATTGCCTGACTGGCTGCCACCCATCCACGACTCGAGAATCGCCGGCGCATTATTCACGATCCAACCAACAGACAACGGCCGCCCATTCACCAGCACAACAATCACCGGCTTGCCCGCAGCATGAACTGCCTGCACGAGCTCCATCTGGCGGCCCGGTAAATCGAGCGTCGCGCGCGAAGCGGCCTCACCAACCATGTCAGCGATCTCGCCAACAAAGACGATCGAAACGTCAGACGCCTTCGCGAGATCGACGGCCTCCTGAAAACCCGCCGTCGAGTCACCAATGACGTCACAACCTTTCGCGTAACCAACCTTCGTTTGCGTCAACACCTTCGCCTTGATGCCGGCGAGCGGCGTGACAGTGTTTTCTTCCTTGCCGTCGCCCGCCCACCAACCAAGCGGCGCGCGTCGATCGTCAGCCAGTGGTCCAATGACAGCAATCGAGCCGACGTTCTTATTCAGAGGCAACGTTTCGCGATCGTTTTTCAACAGGACCATCGAGCGGCCCGCGATCTCACGCGCGAGACGAATACTCTCCGGACGCAGCAACGCAGTCGATTCGCGTGCTTCATCAGTGTACGGACGATCGAAGAGTCCGAGACGAAACTTGATCCGCAAAATACGGCGCACGGCTTCGTCGATCGTTGCCGTCGAAAGTTTGTTTTGCTTCAGGAGCTGTGGTCCAAACTGGTTATAGCTGCGACTCACCATCTCCATGTCGACGCCCGCATTCAGCGCAGCCGCCGCGGCTTCCTCTTCGTTCCCGGCAATACCGTGATTGATCAGCTCGCGCACAGACGTGTAATCACTGACGACAAATCCATCAAACTTCCACTCATCGCGCAGAACCTTCGTGAGTGTGAAATGGTTCGCCGAAGCCGGAACGCCATTGATCGCATTGAACGAGCTCATCAACGTCCCGACACCGGCATCGACTGCGGCCTTGAACGGCGGCAAGTAGATCTCACGGAGCGTGTTCTCGGAAAGATCAGTCGTGTTGTAGTCGCGTCCACCCTCTGCAGCGCCATAAGCTACAAAATGTTTCGCGCAGGCGAGGATCTTGTCGGGAGCGCCGTAATCGGTGCCCTGAAATCCACGCACACGCGCGCGTGCGAACGCTGCGCCGAGAAACGGATCTTCACCAGCGCCTTCCGTGATGCGGCCCCAACGCGGATCGCGCGCGATGTCGACCATCGGCGCGAAGGTCCAACGCAGTCCGACGTTGTTGGCTTCCTGTGCCGCAACCGCAGCCGAGCGTTCGGCAAGCGCTGGATCCCAACTACTCGCCTCTCCGAGTGGGATCGGAAAGATCGTGCGATAGCCGTGAATCACGTCGAAACCAAACAACACGGGGATCTTCAGTCGCGACTCATTCACAGCGACCCGTTGAAGCTGGTTTGTGCGTTGGGCGCCGCGGACGTTGAGCGTTGAGCCGAGCAGTCCTTTGCGGACCAGATCGACGTGTTCAGGACGAAAGTTGCCGGGGCCTTCACCGTCGAGTTGTTGTAGCTGGCCCAACTTTTCTTCGAGCGTCATCTGCGCGAGCAGCGCGTTGACGCGTTGCTCGACGTCGCGTGGTCCCTGGCTGTGGGCGACGGGAAAGAGGAAGAAACTAAAGACGCAAAATAATAGAAGCGCGAAGCGTAGAGTTCTGAGTCTCATGGAAGTTGTTTCACGCAAAGACGCAAAGGCGCAAAGAAGAAGTCAAACCCCTTTGCGCCGCTGCGTGAGTAATGTCTTAAAAGTTGAAGCGCGCTTGTAACTCTACCACACGTCCCGCGAGTGCGTTCTGCGCGCGACCGAAGTCACGGCTATCAACAGTCGGGGCGAAGAACCCAAACGGAGCGAGATTCAGACTGTTGAAGGCATTAAAGAAGTTTGCCTTGAACTCAAGAAACGCTCCTTCGCCGAGAAACGACGGTAATCCCGTCCGCTTCGCCAGACTCATGTCAACGGCAAAGTATCTTGGACCACGGAACGAGTTCCGTCCGATGCCCGGTAGCAGCGCACCATTCGGATTGTTCGGATCGAAGTAGAGCAACCCGCCGCCCGGGAAATTCCCGCCCGGCCTGATGAACGCTTCGTTGTTAGTATCGGTAAGATTGCCGCCAAAATATCGCGGCGGACGCGACGGACAAACGAAGTTGTTCGAATTGGCCGAGCGCACACACTGGCCCGTATGCGGCGTCCAGGGGAAACCGGTATGTGCTTGCAGTATGCCGTCGATTTGCCAGCCGCCGAGCACTTTGCCAACAATGTCTTTACGATCACGGAAGAACGGCAGATCCCAAAGACCCGACGCAGTGAAGTTATGCCTGACGTCGAAATCTGATGGTCCACGCTCCTGACTCAAGTCCTGCGGAAAGGTCTGGTTAGTTACAGCTCCGGGACCTTCGTTGGATAACGTGTCGATACTTTTGGCCAAACGATAAACCATATCAAACTGAAATCCGCGACTGAAGCGGCGTGTCAGACGTGCATTCAGCGCGTTGTAGTTTGCATTGACGTCGGGAGTTGGAATGAAGACCGCAAACGCGAAGTAGTTTGCAGGGATCACGGGCTGAACAAAAAGTTGATTTACGAGACGAATCAACTTGTGACTCGAGCTGCCCTGGTAACCGACTGTCGCCGTGAGCTTATAAGGCAGTGCATACTGAGCTTCTAATGAATATGTGTAGACATACGCGACCGGCACGTCTGGACGCGAGCCGTAAATTTCAACTGTGCGGTTCGGTGGAGTGCCGGTTGCGGGATCGATGCCGACTGCGAGCGCCGGATTGGCCGGGTAACTGAAAGGCGAGCTGCTGCTTCCCACGGCGTAAAGAATCTGACCGCCCACGAAAGGAGTACCGAAATCAGATGATGCAGTGCCACAGCAGATTGCAAAACGCGCGAAGAACGGCGGATTGCCGCGTGAGTTCGCGAAGACGATCTCGGGAATACGGTTGTAACTGATGCCCGCACCGCCGCGAATCACGAGCTTGTCTTCGAGCCCATAACGTTTCGGACTATAAGCAAAGCCAAATCGTGGTGCGAAGTTGTTTCGATCCGGATTGTAAAGATCACTAGTCGGCTCAACTCTCGATCCCGCCAAACCTCCGTTTGGACCAAAGATGAAATTGGCGATCTGATCATTCTTCTCTTTGAGCACGCCGAAATACTCGTAACGCAGACCCAGATTCAACGTCAGGTTCGGCCGCACTTTCCAGTCGTCCTGGAAGAACAGAGCATAATTGCTCGTTCGGAAATGGCGCTGCGCGTTGGCAACGCCGCCGGTCTCCGGATCCGCATTGATCTGATAGAAGAGCGGCGTGTCGTTCGCGAAGTTGAAAAGGCCGGCAAACGTATACAACGGACGTGAACCACCGTTGAGATTGTCGTCATTGAGCTCAGGACGATATTCGACACCGAATTTCAGACCATGATTTCCACGCACGTTGCTTACGATATCGCGAAACTCCAGCGTCTTTTCCGAAAAGATTCCCGGAGTTGTTTCTGACTGTGGCGCGCCAAAGCGAATACGACTGCCGTCGCGAAACAAACTCTCAATCTCGACGCGCGGTATGCCGAAGTTTGTTTGAGCAGATGACTCGACCTCGTTAAAAGCAAACTTGGTGAAGTTGAAACGCGCTTCGTTCAGCAGTGTCGGAGATATCGTGCGGTTGTATAGCAGCGTGAACGCGGTGTTGTGTGGCGTCGTAGTGATGTCAGCTTGCGGCCGTGCGCCCGAGCCCGCGTCTCCGTTGACGAAAAAAATTCTCGTCAGGTAAGTGCTGAAGGTGATCTGATCGTTGGAAGTCGGATTGAAGTCAAATCGCAGGTTGTACTGATTCGGTTTGTTGTTCCTCGGTTCAGAGATGATGACTCTTTGAATATCGGGTATGCCATCCAGACCGCCACCGCCAAGATTCGAAAGGGAGACATACTGGCCCAACCCGCCGGTCAGCGATCCGATGTCGAGACCACCGCTGACAGGCTGGCACGGGACATTAGAGTTCAAGTCAGCGCAGGACGGAGTCAACGTACCAGCAATCCGTGGCTGGATTCCTGCGCTCCTGAGAATTGCAGAAGTGATTCCCGATCGGGAGCTGAGAACTGCCTGCCGAAACTGCGGCGTCTCAATGTAACCCGTCGCCAGCGTATTTGTGCTTTCACGCAGTCCTTCATAGGAGAAGAAAAAGAACGCGCGATTCTTGCCGCTGTAAACCGTTGGACCACCTTCGCCGAAGTGAGGCCAGTAAAGTGGACCACCTACGCTCCCACCAAACTGGCGGAACAATCGCTCGACTCTTTCGGTGCGCCCGCGACCAAAATCATTGGGGTACTTATTAAACGAATTAAGCTTCGGACTGTTGTATTTGATGAACGCGCTGCCGTGAAAGTCGTTGGTGCCGTTTTGTGAAACGACTTTGATCTGCGCGCCGGAGTTTCTGCCGTCTTCCGCGGAATAGGTTGACGACGAGATCTGCAGCTCTTTAACCGACTCCTGATTCGGCGTCACGACCGCAGCGCCGCCGTGGCTGAGACTGTTGACACTCACGCCGTCGATCTGAAAATTGTTTGCCGAGATGCGTTGACCGTTCGCGGAGATCTGCGGTTGGTTCTCAGCCTGAAAGATCGAGATGTTTGAGCCACCGGGTCCGGGAGAGTTTGGCAGGCCGCTAGCGCCTCCGTTTGGACTGCGTCCTCCGTCACCAAAGACTCCGGGCGTGAGCCGTGCCAATTCGTAAGGATCGCGACCCGTCTGTGGCAGTCGCTTGACCTCGGCTGCCGTGACTGACTTGTTGATGTTTGCGTTCTCAGTTTCGAGTTGCTGCGTGGCTTCGTCGGCAACCGTAACCACGGCGGTAATCTCGCCTATCTCCAAAATGACGTCGACGCCTTGTACAATTTCAGCGCTGACGGTGACGTGTTCAGAAACTGATTTCTTGTAACCCGTCTTCTCGACAGTGAGCTCGTACCGGCCGGGAGCGAGACCGAGGATGCGATAAAAACCCTCACCAGTGCTGTTTGTTTCCTGAATCTTTCCGGTTTCGAGGTTTTTGAGAGTGATCTTCGCATCGGGCACGAGTGCGCCATTCGAATCGGAAATCGTTCCCTGCACGCCCGCGCGGAATTGAGCGTTCGCAGTCATTATTGCGCACAAAAGAAAAAGACCGCACGCGGAGATGCGGACCAATCGGTAGATAGCTCGCGACATTGCACGACCCTCCTGAAGCCAGTGTTATGCTGAAATGCTTTCGCCAAGAAGTCGGGGGATTTTGGGGGGACGGCTAAAGATAACACAGACCGCGGGGACGCTGGATCAATTTCCGTTCTTTTGACAGGATTTACAGAATTTAGGATGCAGTCTGGAGAGAATTCAACCTGGACCGTACCGCCGCCATCTCCGTCTTTGGAGAGTGGCACGGTCCACGTGTGGCGCATCGCGTTGGACCAGCCGGACGAGAGTTTGAAACGCTTTCGACGAACGCTGGAACCGGACGAGCTCAACCGTGCCGGCCGCTTTCATTTCGAGAAGCATCGACGACACTTCATCGTCGCGCGCGGCTTTCTTCGCTCTGTCGTTGCGCGCTACCTCGAGACGCAACCCGAGACGCTGCGGTTTTCGTACGGCGCGTACGGCAAACCAGAACTCACGAGTGAGCACGTTTTACGCTTCAACCTGTCGCACTCGCACGAAGTGGCTCTGCTGGCAGTGACGCTCGATGCGGAGCTTGGAGTTGACGTCGAACACATCCGCGCGGATTTTGCGAGTGAAGACGTCGCGCGGCGCTTCTTTTCGCGCGCGGAAGTCGAGGTGTTCAATGCGCTGCCGAAAGAGGAGCAAGTCGCGGCATTCTTCAGATGCTGGACGCGCAAAGAGGCCTACATCAAAGCTATCGGCAAGGGTTTGTCACAAGCGTTGGATGCGTTCGATGTAACCCTCGCGCCGGGCATGCAAGCAGCGTTGTTGCGTGCGGAGGAGGAGGATGCGGAGCGATGGTTGATGCGTGATGTCGATGTCGGAGAAGGTTATGCCGGTGCGCTCGCAGTTGAGCGCCCGGTTGCAGAAGTAAGATTTTTTAGACAGGATTTACAGGATTAGCAGGATTCACAGAATGAATCTTGAAAATCCTGTTAATCCTGAAAATCATGTCAACGACTGTCGCACAAATCGATCCTGTCTGCGGAATGACGGTCGATCCGGAACATGCCGCCGGATCCGTCGAGTACCAGGGGAAGACTTACTACTTTTGCAGCACGCATTGCGTCCATCGCTTTCGCGAGAACCCTGAAGCCTTTCTTAACAAGCAGGCCGTACAAGCGGTCGGCATCACTCGACAACCGCCCGCCAAACCTGATCAGAAATACACCTGTCCGATGCATCCCGAGATCATTCGTGATGGTCCAGGCAGTTGTCCGATCTGCGGCATGGCGCTCGAGCCGCTCACCGTCTCGCTCGACGAGGAAGAGAACCACGAGCTGAAAGACATGACGCGCCGGTTCTGGATCGCGGTAGCCCTCGCGATTCCCGTGTTCGCGCTCGGTATGAGCGATCTCATTCCCGGCCAGCCACTGCAACAACTCGTGCCGATGCGCATGCTGCAATGGGTGCAGCTCGCGCTTGCGTCGCCGGTGGTGCTGTGGTGTGGGTGGCCCTTCTTCGTACGCGCGTGGCAGTCGATAGTGAATCGCAGCCTGAACATGTTCACGTTGATCGGGCTCGGTGTGGGTGTTGGTTATTTGTTCAGCGTGATTGCGGTGGTCCTGCCGGGCGTGTTTCCGGCATCGTTTCGCGATGAGCACGGGAATGTGCCCGTTTATTTCGAAGCCGCGGCAGTGATCGTCGCGCTCGTGCTGTTGGGCCAGGTGCTCGAGCTACGTGCCCGCAGTCAAACCGGTAATGCGATTCGTGAGTTGCTCGGGCTCGCGCCGAAAACGGCGCGGCGCATCGCTCACGGACGTGAGGAAGACGTGCCTTTGGATCATGTGCATCCCGGCGATCTACTGCGGGTGCGTCCGGGCGAGCGAGTGCCTGTTGACGGTGTTGTGGTTGAAGGTTCGAGTAGTGTTGATGAGTCGATGATCACAGGCGAGTCGATTCCGGTCGAGAAAACTCAAGGCGACCGCGTCGTCGGTGCGACTGTGAACGGCACGGGCTCATTTGTGATGCGTGCGGAGCGCGTCGGGTCGGAAACTCTGCTGGCGCAAATCGTGCAGATGGTGGCGGAGGCGCAACGCAGCCGCGCGCCGATACAGAAGCTCGCCGATGTTGTATCCAGCTACTTCGTGCCGGCGGTCGTCTTGATTGCGGTGCTTACTTTTATCGTCTGGAGCATCTGGGGACCGGAGCCGCGGATGGCGCACGGCTTAGTCAATGCGGTAGCGGTTTTGATCATCGCGTGTCCGTGCGCGCTCGGGCTCGCGACGCCGATGTCGATCATGGTCGCGACCGGAAAAGCCGCGCAGAACGGCGTGCTCTTCAGGAATGCTGAAGCGATCGAGGTCATGCGCAAGGTTGATACGCTTGTTATCGACAAGACCGGGACGCTGACCGAAGGCAAGCCGCGACTCGACAGCGTTGTCGTAGTGAATGGATTTGATGAACAAACAGTGCTGCGCCTGGCGGGAAGTTTGGAGCGAAGCAGCGAACACCCGCTTGCGGCGGCGATCGTTGCGGGCGCGAATGAGCGTGGGATCGAGATTAAAGAGGCGACTCGCTTTCAATCGCTAACAGGCAAGGGAGTGGTCGGCGAAGTAGACGGACATCACGTTGCGGTCGGGAATCGATCGCTGCTTGATGATCCAAAACTCGAAGCACGCGCGGAAGAGCTGCGCGCGAACGGACAGACGATCATGTTTGTCGTCATCGATGAAAAACCAGCAGGACTGATCGGTGTCGCTGATCCAATCAAGGAGACAACGCCCGACGCCGTCAAGCAACTGCATGCGGAAGGCATTCGCCTCGTAATGCTCACGGGCGACAGTCGCACGACAGCCGAAGCTGTCGCACGCAAACTCGGCATTGATGAAGTCGTGGCGGAAGTCTTGCCGGATCAGAAAGTCGAGGTGGTGAAGAAATTTCAGGATGCGGGACGGATCGTGGCAATGGCCGGCGATGGGATCAACGACGCGCCCGCGCTCGCGCAAGCTCACGTCGGCATCGCGATGGGTACTGGCACTGACGTAGCAATGAAGAGCGCAGACGTGACGCTCGTGAAAGGTGATCTGCGTGGAATTGTTCGCGCACGCTCGTTGAGCCGGGCGACGATGAGCAACATCAAACAGAACCTCTTCTTCGCGTTTATCTACAACACACTCGGCGTTCCGATTGCGGCTGGCGTTTTATATCCATTCTTCGGTGTGTTGCTCAGTCCGATGCTCGCAGCAGCAGCGATGAGCTTCAGTTCCGTCTCAGTTATCGCCAACGCGCTCAGACTAAGACAGGATTGACAAGATTTGACAGGATTTACATGTTAATCCTGAAAAATTTTGTAAATCCTGTCTACTGTAGTCTGTGACTAATGATCCGATTGCCAGAAGCAGTGAACATTGCGCCGAGCACTTCGTCAGTCACAAATCGTTCATCGAGATCAGACAACCTCACCTCGCGATCCGTTCTGCCGTTGTTGATGTTCACGCCAGCCAACCCATTCCCACCACGATCGAGATCTGTATAGAAGTACATCCACTGTCCCTGCAGCGTCGCGAGCCGCTCACGATGCCAGAGGAAGCGTGAGAGTCGATCAAGTTGTCGCGAAGGATCGATCCGATCCTGCACCCGCCGCGCGATCCCAAACCGCTTGAACCCACTGGAACGCTGCCGGCGATTCGATGCTGTCGCGAGCGCCTGTAAATTTGAAAACGACGAGCGCGACGCCAATCCAGACCAGCTCAAACTCGTGGCGATCTGCACGCCGCGAAACGCCGTCATCGCCGGTCCACCAAAACGGAAATAGAGCGAAGCCGCCCGCGCCGCAATCGCAGCCACGGTGCGAAAGATGCCGCGTCCGGGCGGTGTGTGTCGCGCGCGCCAGAGCTGCCGCCCATTCACCGGATCGAACGCCGCGATTTCTGACTGGCCACCAATCACGATTTGCCCGTTTTCATTCAATGTTCCAAACGAAGCGCGCTCGATCTTGTGCGAAGCGCGCGCCCGTCGCTTGCCGTTACTCGCGTCGATAAAGATCAGATCGTCACGATCTGCAATAGCAATCGTGTCTCGATCGGGCATGACGAGGTTTGTAATGCCTTTGTCAGCGCCCTTGTAGCGCCAGAGAACTTTGCCGCTGCGAACATCGATTGCACTCACGCCATAAGAGCCGCGCTCGATCGTCTCACCATCTTTCAAGCGCGTGAATTGCCCGCCGGTGCGCACGTAAAGAACATCTCCAACCAGAACCATCTCAGGCGTGAGCCCGAGATCTTTCGCTTCCCACTCCGTATCACCACTCTGCCGCGAGATCGCTCGCACGCGCCCGTGCCCGGAAACGTAGATCGTGCCCTCGGTAAAGATCGGTTCGGCTTCGGTGAGCGCGAGCCCGTCTTCGTTGACGCGATACTTCTCGCGCAGTCGCTCTTTGCCGCTGCGCGCGTCGAACGAGGTGACGCCTTCGTAGAACAAATACAAACGACCGTCAATAAACGCAGGCGGGTAATAGTTGTCGAGCGTGTAGTCGACTTCTTTGCCGGAGTCTTCCGGCCAACGTGCAGGCATCATCTCGACTTCGCTGATGTCGTATTTCCAAAGCTCGTCGCCGGTCGCCAGATCGAGAACGTGTAACAGCGGGCGGCGTTTGAAACCATCGCGCGCACGGCTCTTCACGTCTTTCGCAAGCACGACCGCGAGCAGATTGTTTGCTGTGTCGACAGACGTCTGCATCACAGCGCCTTTGATCTTTTCGCTGCGCCAGATCGAGTCGCCGGTCAAAATGTCGACTGCTTCGATACGCGCCTTGTCGCCTTTCTCGAAACTCAGGAGCAACAGATCGGTGCCCGGAACGGGTGCGACGTCGGTTTCGTCGAGCGAAGTGTCTTTGCGACGCCAGATTGTGTCGCCGGTTGAGGCGTCGATCGCGTAGAGCGACTTTTCAGTGCCGGCGATGAGTACACCCATTTCAGTCGGTTGGTAGAAGCTGATGTCTTTATCGAGTTTTGCTGTCCACGATTGGGCGAGAGCGGGAAAGGAAGAGAGCAAAACAAAGAGCACCGTTAGCCCGAGGGCGCGGATTAACTTCATGCGACTAGGATAACGCAAATCTGATATGCTTTGCGGCGAATTATGGCCAAGTTATTCGCCGTCGTCGTTTTACTTCTGGCAGTTGCCTGCGTTTCCGCGCAATCGATCGATCCGAACGCGCCCTCGCCGGTGCGCAGCAACAGCGTTAGCGGCCGGATCGCCGCGCGCGATCTCGGCGATGCACGACTCACCGATCATTACTACGCAATCACCGGCACGCCGGGCGACCTCCTGATAACCGTCAACAGCCAAAATCTCAACGGCGACATCGACGTGTTCACTGCCGGTACGTTGCGACCGTTGCTCAAACTCACGCTCTACGCTGAGAGCACGGCTCCCGTCACGAAGGGAATCTACCTGCGCAAACGCGAGGATCTGATCCTGCGCATCGAAGCGCGCAGTCCAAACGATGATGAGGGAACTTACCGTTTGTTCTTTCATGGATCGTTTGAGCCGATCGTCGGTGGGCCTGAGATCGCGGAAGCAGAAACGCCAACAACGGAGACAACCGTTCCGGGCGGACGCAAGGGGAAGCGCGTATCATCCGTCGGGGCGAGAATCGAAGAGCCTGAGCCACCAGTCACCGAAGTAGCTACTGCCACACCCGAGCCCACACCCGAACCAACGCCCGAAGCGAAGCCTGTTGAGACACCGGCAGCAAAGCCTGAGAAGTCTCCTGAAGTTGAAAAACCCGCGACGGTACGCAACACGCGCGGCCGCAGACCTATTCGCCGCCCCGCGCCGCGAGTCAAAGAGACACCGCCGCCTGCGACAGTCGACGAGCCGAAGCCGAAACCTGAACCCGACCCGGAAGTTGGACCACGACTCGTGATCGAAACCAACGACGGCACGCTGATCAATCGATCAATGAGTACGGTCAGGCGTGTGACGGTTGAGAATGGTCAGGTGGTCGTGACGGGTAAAGACGGGAAGATCGATCGCATCCTTCTGGCGAATGTCGTGCGAATGTCGATCGCTCCTTAGCCACAAAAGGCACAAAAACACAAAAAAAGAAAGTTCAGAGTTCAGCCTTTAGGATGTCGTCTCGGGTTTTACGCCCGCAAGCTAAAGCTTGAATTCTGAACTTTCTTTTTTGTGTTTTTGTGCCTTTTTGTGGCTACTTTCCTGCTTTGAGGCTGGCGAGCTTGTCCCGGAATTGCGGCAGATCTTCGCTATTAGGATCGACTTTCTCTAATTGCGCGATCGCATCCGCGGCGGCTTTCGCGTCGCCTTTTTGCAGCGTCGTGGCGGCGAGGCCGGCGAGCACCATCACGTCGTCTGACTTCATCTTCAGCGCGGCTCGATACCACTTCTCAGCCTGGTCATAGTGTCCCGCATCGAGGTTCACCAATCCGAGTAGCACGACAGTCTTATAGTCAGTCGGTTTGAGCTGATTCGCTTTCAACAAATACTCGAGCGCCTGATCGTATCGCTGAATCTGGTAGTAGAGATCAGCCGCCTGAATCTGCGCTTCAAAGTTTTGCGGCTCGTTGCGTGCCTTCTCGAGCGAGGCCTGGACCTGCGCCTGCATCGCCTGCGGGTTCGGCGCGTTCTGGCCGCCGGCTCCGCCTACTGGCGGATGATCTGCCGGAAGCGCGCCCGCGGTGGCCGGTTGCATCGCAGCCTTCTGGGCCATCGAGCTGGCAAACATGAAGCCGACTATGAAGCCCAAAAGCAGTCCGATAATTGCAAAAAGAATATTCTCTCTCGACATGATCTCCCTGTTTTACTTACTCGCCGCGAGTGTCTTCGCTTCGTTGATGCGCGCGTTGATGGTTTCAGCGACTTCCGAACCCGGCGGAACTTTCTTCAGTACCCGCTGCCAGTAGTCAATCGCTTTCTTGTAATCCTTGGCCTGGAACGCGGCGCTGCCGGCGAGCTGCAACGCCTTCGGATTTTCCGGATCGATTTTCAAAGCACGATTGATGATCTCGGTTGGCTTGCCTTCAAGACTCTTGCCGCCAGCCATGCCGGTGGCAAACGCGTACTCAGCCAGGAGATCAGCGTCTTTCGGATTCAGCTCAGTGGCTTTCGCGTAAGCGTCCGCGGCTTCGCTGTACTTCTCCATCTGGCTGTACGAGCGCGCCAGCATGGTCCAACCCTGTGCGTCGTTGGGACTCGACTTCAGACGCTCGGCAAGCTTCGCCACGTTAGCTTCGATCTGTGCCTGCGTGCGCTCGGGCGGTGCTGCTGATTCAGCGCTCGGTGGCTCACCAACCGGAGCTGGATGCGTGATCCGATCGGGCTCGCCGACCTTCAGGTAAAACACGATTGCGATCAAAGGCAATCCGATGCCGAGCAAGTAGGCTGTGTTGCGCGCGTTGATAGGCGCGGCGCCGGTGGTCTTCTTCGATCGGGTGGTCGCCGTATCTTCAAGCAGGCGACGCTCGATCTCGTCACGATCTTGTGCGTACTGATCTTCGGCGACGATACCGTTGCGCAGATCCGCTTCAAGCTCGGAAAGTTGATCGCGATAGACTTCGATGTTCGCTTGTTTGCGCTCGTCGTCAGACACGACGTTTGATTTTTCAGAATGCTGTAGCGCAGGCAGGATAAATGCCAGCGCGATCACGATCATCAGCGCGCAGATAACCCAGAAAAGAATCATGTCGTCTCCTTTCCGGGAAGAGAAGCGAGCAGCTCTTCGGCGCGGCGACGCTCGTCAGCGCTCAAAGGCTTTTCAGTGATCAAATCGCGTCGCTGCTTGATGTAGTGGAAAAGCAGGTACAAGCCGCCGAGCAATAAGATGAACGGTCCGAACCAGAGCAGGTAAGTCGTGTAGGTGACGCGCGGTTTGTACAGGATGAAGTCGCCGTAGCGCTGCGTAAGAAACGCTATGACTTCCTGATCGCTCTTGCCGGCTTTCATTTGCAGACGAATTTCGCGGCGCAGGTCTGCGGCGAGTCCGGCAGGCGAATCAGCCAGAGTCTGGTTTTGGCATTGAAGACAACGGAGCTCTTTCGAGAGGTTTTGGAGTCGCTGCTCGATCACCGGATCGTCGCTCGGAACTTCTTCCTCCTGCACCTGCGCCTTCACAAATGGCGCAAGGCAAATTAACACCAGAAGAATAGAACAAGTCAGGAAGAGGGGCTTGCCCCCGCTGTTGCTTGGATTGGACGAGCGGGGGCAAGCCCCTCTTCCTGACTTGTTCATTTCATCTGTCTTGTTCATTTCATTTGGCTTGTTCATTTCTTCTGACTTGTTCATCTCGCTGTCCCCTGGCGATTTAATTCCTGGACCACGGGGAGGATCTTTTCTTTCCAAACGTCGGGCATCATTGGGCCAACGTATTTAAATCGAATCGTGCCGCCCTGATCGATGACGTAAGTCTCAGGCGCTCCATAGACTCCGAAATCAATGGCCACACGCCCGTCGAAATCGACCGCGCTCACTGTATAAGGATCGCCCAGTTCGTCGAGCGTTGCGAGCGCGTCTTCGCGACGGTCTTTGTAGTTGAGACCGTAAATCGGGACGACGCCCGACTTGGCGTACTCGATCAAATAAGGGTGCTCGTCACGGCAGGCTACACACCATGAGGCCCAGACGTTGAGCAGCCACACTTTGCCGCGCATGTCTTCGTTGGAAATCATCTTGTCCGCCTCTTTGAGTTGCGGCAGACGAAATGCCGGTGCGGGCTTATTGATCAGGACGGACTTGAGCTCGTGCGGATCGCGCGTGAGCCCGATCGCCAGAAAGACCGCGAGAACGATGAATATGACTAAGGGAATTAAATAACGAAGCATAACTTTAGCTGCGGATCTAACGCGGATTATTCCGTTACTGATGCAGCAACTGTGCTCGGGATCTCGGTAGCTTTTATTGCTTCTCGAGCTTCGCGTTCTTTGCGTGCCGCGAGGGCGTATCGTCGATCGCTGACCGCGAGACCGCCACCGAGCGCCATCAACACCGCGCCAAACCAGATCCAGCCGACAAACGGTTTGTAATAAACGCGCACGCTCCACGCCTCATCGCTGACCTGTTCACCTAAAGACAGGTAGAGATGACGGAAGATGCCACTGTCGATGGCCGTCTCGGTCATGGTGTTGCCGCTGGCGGTGTAGTTCCGTTTCTCCGGAAACATCTTCTCGATCTCGACGCCGTCATGACTGACGACGATCTCGGCGCGGCCGGCGATGTAATTTGGCCCGGGTACTCTGGTGACGCCGTTGAACCGGAATGAATAACGACCGGCAGTCACGACGTCGCCGGGCTCCATGCGCACGTCCTGCTCGGTTTGATAGCCAGTGACGAGTGTTATGCCGACGATGAACACTGCGACACCGAGATGCGCGAGTTGCATTCCGTAATAACTGCGAGTCTGCGCGCGAATTTTTTGGAAGGTGTTGAGCTGACCGGAAGTGATTCGAATGCGTTCCCAAAGATTTACCAGAATCGTGGTAACGATCCAGACGGCGAGCAGCAGTCCGAGGCTCACACGCCACTTAAACCCGCCCAGAACAAACGGCAGCACGATCGCACTCAGCACGCTGATCACGAACGCCCAACGCAAACGCGTGATGAGATCCGGAACACTCGCTTTCTTCCAACGCGCGATCGGTCCGACACCCATCAGGAACATCGCCGGCGCCATCAACGGCACGAAAACGAGATTGAAGTAAGGTGGACCAACCGAGAGCTTTGCGCCACCGAGTGCGTCAACCAGCAACGGGTAGAGAGTTCCGAGCAACACTGACGCGGCCGCAACCGTCAGCAGCACGTTGTTCGAAAGCAGCAGCGATTCGCGCGACACCACGTCAAACTTGCCGCCCAC
>Ga0207710_10000442_pt1 | contig 27055 bp, 19 predicted proteins | sample KBSS24metaG_FD_184400 | JGI IMG/M metagenome (GOLD analysis project Ga0207710, IMG submission 184400) | Switchgrass rhizosphere microbial communities from Kellogg Biological Station, Michigan, USA - KBS S2-4 metaG (SPAdes) (version 2) | ecosystem: Host-associated > Plants > Roots > Rhizosphere...
GTCCCTTGTCAGTTGCGCCAATCGCCTGCGCCGCATCTTCGATGACCGGAATCCCATGACGCCGCCCGATATCGAGCAAAGGATCCATCGACGCGCACTGGCCATAAATATGTACCGGCATGATGACCTTGGTTCGTGGCGTGATCGCCGCGGCAACGCGTGACGGATCGATGTTGTAAGTGTGCGGATCGATATCGACGAAAACCGGACGCGCGCCCAGCCGAGCGACGCTGGCGGCAGTCGCGAAGAATGAAAACGCGGTCGTGATCACTTCATCGCCGTCCTTGACGTCGAGCGCCATCAGAGCGAGCAGCAACGCATCGGATCCGGAAGCGCAGCCAATCGCATGTTTCGCCTGGCAATACTCGGCGATGGAAGTTTCGAGGCCACGCACTTCGTCTCCGAGGACGAAACGCTGCGAGCGCATTACACGCTCGACTGCCTGCTGCAAGTCATCTCGAAGCGAGACGTACTGCGCCTGGAGGTCCAACAAAGGAACGTTCATAGAATCAGGAAATTTATATAGGTCCTATAGGGTAGGACCTATATCAGGGAAAATTAGGCGGTCTCACCGGCGGAAGCGCCCTGGCCGCTGTCGGTTTCGGTCGAGTAATAGTTCGAGTAGTAGCCGGAATAATAGTAGTCTTGCGTCTCAAGCCTCACGTTATTCAGCACCACACCAAAGATGTGCGCGCCGACGTCGAGCAACTGCTGCTTGGCCCGGCGCACGACCGCGCGCGAGCTTCTGCCGCCATGGACCACCAGCATGACGCCGTCGACCATCGTCGACAATATCGAAGCGTCCGTAAACGAAATCGCCGGCGGTGAATCGATGATGATGTGCGCGAACCGCTCACTCAAAATGCCCAGCAGCCGTCGCATCTCTTCCGAGCCGAGCAACTCCGCCGGATTCGGCGGCACCGGACCAGACGTCAGGATCTTCAGGTTATGCGTCTTCGGATAAGTCTGAAGGAGATTGTCGAGATCCTTTTCTCCCGAAAGCCACGTTGTCAAACCCTTTGAGTTGGCGACTTCAAACTGCGTGTGCAGGCGAGGCCGTCGCAAGTCGCAGTCGATGATCAAAACTTCGACGCCTGTCTGCGCGAGCATGAACGCGGTATTGATCGCCGTCGTTGTTTTTCCTTCAGACGGCTGGCTCGACGTGACGAGAATCCTCTTTGGCGGCTGTCCTGCTGATGACAACAGCAGTGACGTTCGCAAGTGACGATACGACTCCGCGATCGGCGACCTCGCGTCGTCAATCAGCGCCAGCGCCGTGCTTTCTGAAGGCCCGGTATTCGGCCGCGGAAGTCCTTTCAAATTCGCTGCGCCGCGGCTGGCCGGAATCATCGCCAAAGCCGGCAGGTGAATGTAACGATCGATGTCGTCGAGCGACTTCACTGAATCGTCGAGGAAGTCGAGCAGGAACGCCAGGCCGATACCGGCAACGAGCGACAGCACGAGGGCGATCATCACGTTTCGCAGGCGCGCTGGACCAACCGGAGCTCCCGGCAGGCGACTGTAGTTTTCAATTCTGACTTCGGAGCCCTTGTCGCCCTGGGCGATCTGAACTTCGCGCTGCTTCTGAAGCAACGTATTCAAATACTGTTTGTTGGTTTCGAGACGCTGCGTGTATTGCGCCATCTCGATTTGATCGCGGGTCTGCTGATCGGTAGTGCCACGTTGTTTTAAGTACATCTCCTTGACACTATTTTCATGAGCCTGCGCGGCCTCGTACTGCTGCTTCAGCATCGCGATCGATTCATCAGCTTCTTTACCCAGCTCTTCCTCGAGACGCTTGATCGAGGCGTCTATTTTTTTGACCTCCGGCCATTCTTTCGTGTAGGTCACTTCGAGGGCCGCTTTAGTTTGCTTGAGCTGAGAAATTCGCGCCTCGATGTTGCTGATGCGTTCCGACTTCCGTACCTCCGGAATCGAATAAGGATCCGTAGAATTTTTCGCGCTCTGATAAATCGCCTGTGCATTCTTGCGCGTGTTCTCCGCATCGAGAAGCTGGCGACTGATGTCAGCCAGACGTTGCCCCTCGACGTTCAGCGCGCTGTCCATCGTCGGCGGCAATCCTTTTTCACGAGCGTAGTTGAAGAGCGCTTCCGTGTCGTGCCTGATCTTTTCCTGGTAGGCAGCGATTTCACGCACGAGCAGCTCTTCGGCTTTGGTTGAGTTCTGGGTGGTGCGCTCTACGTTGTTAGCGCGAAAGACTTCAGCGAGTGCGTTGGAAACTTTCTGCGCGATCTCGGGATCTGTGTGACGATACTTGATGATGAACAGGTTAGTGCCGACCACACCTTCGACTTTTTCAGAGCCGATGATCGCATCTTCGTAAGGCTCGAGGGCCGACAACTCTTCAGGCGTCAACGGCTCATCACTTAGCTGCGCTTCACCGATCACGCTCAGTCCACCCGGAGCAGTGGCCGGAAGCGCCGCCGGCTTTTTCTCGCCGGAGACCATTCGTCGCAACGCGGTGAAGATTCCGCCCTGGGCCTGCGTGCCAAAGAAGCTCGGATTGTGCTGCAGGTCCAAACTCAGTGCGACCTGGCGCGCGAGTGCCGGACTCTGGAGTAGCTTGATCTGCGTGCCCCAGAAGTTTGCGTCAGGCTGCGCGTTGAGGACGAAATCTTTAGTTTGAAGGACGTTCTGGGTCCGCTGCTCGATCCGGATCATCGCCTCCGCCTCGTAAACCGAGGGCTGGCGAAACATCTGCACCGCCACCAGTGAAGTGACCACCAGGCAAAGGCTGATGATCAACCACTTCCGCTTCAGCACTACGAACAAGTAATCGCGAAGCTGGTTGGGCTCAGTAGCGGCAGGACCATAGGACCTCACCTGACCAATATCGCCAATCGGGCGGTCAAGACCACGATCGACCGCAGGCATCGGCATTAAACGGTTATCTTGCGACATCATGTTTCGGCTTTCGTCAATACAGTCAGTTAACTAATGCACACTACTAGAGGCTCGGGATGATATCAAACATTTAGCCACGGATGAACCAGATCCGCGTTATTCGTGGTGAATAAAGTGTGTCAGGCCGTCCTGCCAGGAAGGTAAGGGCGGCAATCCGACCGCTTCGGAGAGCAGGCATTTTAGTCTTGAATTGCGTGGTCGCGGCGCGGGCCGGCCGAGCGAGTCGCCGTCGATGACCTCGAGCAGGTCGCCGTTGAGACCGGCCAGTCGTAACGCTTCAATCGAGAATGTTTCGAAACTGGCGCCTTCACCGGAGCTGACGACGTGATAAATACCCGGTAAATCAAGCGCTGCCAGCTCGCGCAGCCTGACGGCGAGATCGCGGCCGTAAGTCGGCGTTCCCCAGTAATCGCGAATGGCTTTCATTTTTTGACCACGCCGGGCGAACGCGACGATGTTGCTCAGGAAGTTTTTGCCGCCCGGGCCGAAGATGTATCCGGTGCGGACGACGATTGTGCGCGCGTTTGCTGACTGTGCTCGACGTTCACCTTCGAGTTTGTAGCGACCGTAGACGCTGATCGGTCGTGGCTGATCGCGTTGCGTGTAAAAGCCGTCTTTCTTGCCGTCGAAAACGTAGTCAGTCGAGATCGTGATCAGGAGAGCGCCGGCTTTTTGACTGGCGTGCGCAAGATTTTCCGGGCCGAGTGAATTTACCTGCTCGGCTTTGGTGGGATTTGTTTCACAGCCATCGACGTCGGTCCACGCCGCGCAATTGATTACAGCATCCGGGCGTTGTGTGGCGATCACAGACTCAACTGCTCCGGCGTCTGCAATATCGAGGGCCTTATGGTCATAACCAAAAACCTCATCCCCGCTCGAGGCACAATGCTCCACCAGCGCCCGCCCTACAAGACCATTCGCTCCTGCGATCAGTATTTTCAATAGATGTAAACCTCTTCTTTGCGTCTTTGCGTGAAAGGTTTTTCTAACGCAAAGACGCAAAGGACGCAAAGGCGGGCCAAATTCTACAGTTCGGCCAAATTGGTTCCGTACTGCGCTTTGTAATACTCGCGATAGGCCGGGTTCCGGACCTTTTCGATCCAGGGACCATTGTCGCGGTACCACTCGATCGTCTTCTGCAGGCCGGTGGCCCACGTTTCACGCGGCTGCCATTCGAGCTCCGATTCGGCGAGCGACGGATCGATCGCATAGCGCCGGTCGTGTCCGGGACGATCTTTGACGTACGTGATCAAGCTGCGCGGTTTACCGAGCGTTTCAAGCACGGATTCGACGACTTCAATATTCCGGCGTTCATTGCGCGCGCCGATGTTATAAACACCGCCCGCCCGTCCCTTCTCAGCCGCAGCAAAGATCGCTCGACAGTGATCCTCGACATAGATCCAGTCGCGCACGTTCTGTCCGTCGCCATACACCGGGATCGGCTCATCATTCATCGCGTTCGCGAATACGAGTGGCAAAAACTTTTCGGGAAACTGCCGCGGCCCATAATTGTTTCCGCAGCGAGTGATCACCGTGTCGAGACCAAACGTGTGGTGCGCCGCGCGCACGAGATGCTCCGCTGCGGCTTTCGAAGCTGCGTAAGGACTGTTCGGCGCGAACGGCGACGTTTCAGTGAAAAAGCTCGCGTCGTTTTCAGGCAGGCTGCCCATCACTTCATCAGTCGACACTTGCACGAAGCGTTTCACACCACGCGCGCGAGCAGCGTCAAGCAGGACCTGGGTACCGACTATGTTCGTACGTAGAAACTCATCGGCTGACGCGATGCTGCGGTCCACGTGTGATTCAGCAGCGAAGTTAACAATGACGTCCGTATCCTGGTCCAGGTTAGCAAGTACTGACTTCGCATCGGCGATGTTTCCGCAAACGAAGCGATGCCGGCTTTCGTCCAGTCCGGTGAGATTGTCAGGATTGCCCGCGTAGGTGAGCGCATCGAAGTTAACCACGTGGCTGTGTGGATTTTCATTCAGCAGCAAGCGAACAAAACAAGAACCAATAAAACCCGCGCCGCCCGTCACAAAGAATCGATTCATAGGATCTAAAAATACACGTCTCTGAGTGCCGAAACAAAAATGCAATGCAAATGCAATTTGACCTTAGGGGCAAAATGCACTATTAAATCCCCCGCTTTTTTGAGACTAGGTCGCGTGACCTCCTCGCTCAGAGCTAGTGGACCTAAGTTTTAATTGGTCCGCTCCATGCAGAGTTTTCATGCTAACTACAGCTGGTTCGATCCGCCGGTCGTAGTATCCTTGGCCAACATTCAGGCCTAAGCAGCCGCTGCTAGTATTTTTCGCAGACCATTTCCTGTGATCAAGTTCTTCTTTCTTTAGTGTGCGGGCACTAGGGCCCCGGGTCTCCTCGCGTGAGACCCCTTCTAATCAGCCCTCAAGGAGAAAAATCCAGAATGCTAAACACTTTGCCCTCCCGATTCCGTTACACCGGATCGCGGTATTTTTTCGGTATCGCCGTTTGTATCGTTGCAGCCCTATTGGCGCTTCCCCTATTCGTTGGTTCTGCAGTTTCACCAATTAAACCAGTCAATAACGATCATGCTCAGAGCGCGATGCCCTTCAAATCCCACAGCACCATCGCTGCTCCCGCTCTTAACTTTCTGGCGCCTCCTCAGGCAGCACCAACAACGCTCGAAACATTCGCGGGCGATTGCACCACACCGAAGTCCGTTTTCAATCTTCAGGACACCGATCTAACCGTCTGCGCGAAGTTTACAAATGCGCAAATCGGGTGGCGCTTGATCTGGTCCAACGCGAATGCCATCGCCGTCCAGAGCGTACCGCTTACAACACAGCACGGAACGGCGACCTTTACACTTAACGCAAACTCCAGCCTGGGCGATTGGCGCGTAATTCTTTTCGAGCCCTTTGGCGGCACCGTACAAGCCGTGACGCGCTTTACGGTGATTGACGCCGCCAATCCCAGCGCCGACGTCTCCGTCTCCAAAGGTTTGATTTCTGCGGATGCATCGGCCGGCGCTCAGCTTCTTTACTCGATTCAGGTGACCAACCGTGGACCAAGTGATGCAGCGTCCGTCACGCTGACGGATGACGTGCCGGCGAACACCACGTTCCACTCGTTCGGACAGTTAGACGGTCCAACCTTTAGCTGCACCAGCCCGAATGAGGGGGAAACCGGAACTACGACCTGTACGATTCCCACCCTTTTACGCGGAGACACGGCAGTTTTCGTGGCGACGTATGTCGTCGGCACCGTTACAAACGGTACGATCATCTCCAATACCGCCAGCGTAAGCTCCACCACATCCGATCCAAACACCGACAACAACACCGATACAGCCAACGCAACGGTTGTTAACGCGCCCTGCGTGTTGTCGACGCCTGACAACATCACCACCGGCGTAGACACCGGACAGGCGGGCGCAGTTGTGACTTACCCGACGCCGACGGGCACAGGCGATTGCGGTTCTCCAACCACTGGCGAAGGTGGCGAGACCATTCCCGCAATCACTTGTAATCCAGCATCGGGTTCATTCTTCCCGGTGGGAACCACCACGGTGCTTTGCGCTGCTGTCACCGGTGCGACGGTGAGCTTCCAGGTTACGGTGGATAATCCTGGTGCCCTTTCGATTTCACTCCAGGGCGCAGAATCAGTGACACTGGAATGCGGTCAGCGATTCGGCGATCCGGGTGCGACGGCGATTAACGGTAGTGGCGACCCCATTGATGTTACAGTTGCGTACTCGGGTGGATTTGATCCCGACGCGCCGGTGGTTGGAACTTTCACAGCCACTTACACAGCCACTGAGGGAGCAAACTCTGTCTCGGCGACTCGCGACATTACGGTCCACGATACTGAGGGTCCGGCCATCACGGTTGACGGAGCAAATCCATACCGGATTCAACAAGGCTCCTGCTCACCGTTTGTGGATCCCGGCGCCACAGCATTCGACGACTGCGCTGGCTCGAAAGCGGTTACGAGCACGATTTCAGGACCGGGCGGAGCAACAGCGGTCAATACCAGCATCGCCGGAACTTACACCGTCACCTACACGGCGACGGACGGCACGCATTCATCAACCGCCACGCGCACGGTAATCGTCGGCACGTTCCCGGAAGATGAAGTAGACCAGCCCGGCACTGCCAACATTCCGCCAACACTGGTACTCAACGGTGACGATCAAATCACTGTCGAGTGCGGTTCGGGCTTTACGGACCCCGGCGCCACCGCGTCGGTTTGCGGAAACTCGGTTCCGGTCACTGTCACCGGCGCCGCGAATCCTAACGCGCCCGGCGTCTACACGGTCACGTATTCGGCCACTGCCAACGGCTTTACGACTGAGGCAACGCGAATCGTGACGGTCCAAGATACTGTAGCGCCAGTAATTACGCTCAACGGCGCTAACCCGATGCAGGTCGGATTCGGCACAGTTTTCACCGATCCTGGTGCGACTGCGTCGGACGGCTGCGCGGGTGATTTAACTTCTTCAATCGTCGTGACGGGTAGCGTTGATACCAATACGGTTGGTTTTTACGCGTTAACTTATTCGGTGAGTGATCCGTCAGGACACAGCGACACCAAAGTCAGGACCGTTGAAGTCTTGCCTTATAACTTCACCGGTTTCTTTGCACCGATTGACAATCCGCCGGCCTTCAATGAAATGAAGGCGGGCCAGGCGGCGCCGGTTAAGTTCAGTCTTGGTGGTAATCAGGGACTGAATATCTTTGCAGCCGGTTCACCGAGCTCGGTGCAGATTAGCTGCAGCACCAGCGACCCGATTCTGCCGGTCGAAGAGACTGAAACGGCCGGACAAAGCTCGCTTAGTTATGACGCAGCTTCGGCTCAGTACAAATACACTTGGAAGACAGAGAGTTCCTGGAAGAACACGTGCCGCCAGCTCACGGTTACGCTAAGAGACGGCACGGTTCATACGGCCAAGTTCAAGTTCAAATAGGGAGTTCGAGGGGCGGCATCACCAGCACTTCGATGCCGCACCTCTTTTATGAGGAATGGTCAATTAATTAATCAATAATGACCAGCAAAACCCTTTCAACGGCGGGGAAATTCGGCGCAACAGTGAACGGAACCAGTTCTACTGACGAGCCCCCCAAGACCTTCAACTAAAGGAGACTAAAAATGAGTAAGTTTCGGTTCACGATCAAGGTTTTGGCAATCGCGACTTTTATGTTTGCTACAGTCTCGATCGCCCAGGCCCAAGCCTCCCGAACATGGGTATCCGGCGTCGGGGACGATGCAAACCCCTGCAGCCGCACTGCCCCTTGCAAAACCTGGGCTGGCGCCATCTCCAAGACCGCGGCCTGCGGTGAAATTGATGCACTCGATCCAGGTGGTTTCGGCGCTGTGACGATCACCAAGTCGATCACCCTCGACGGCACCGGCACGTTCGCCTCGATTCTTGCTTCGCTCGTCAACGGGATCATCATCAACGCGGCGTCTACTGACGTGGTCACGATACGCGGTATATCCATTAACGGATTCTGTAATGGCATAAACGGAATAAACATCCTCCAGGCCAAAGCGGTTAACGTGGAAGACTGCGTAATCTTCAGGTTCAACACTGGGAACGGTATTACGGTGAACGAAACCGGAGACCTCCGCCTAAACGTCAGGAACACTGTGATTCGTGATAACACCCTCGATGGCATTAACACGACAACCAGTTCTCCAACGCTGAAAGTAAGAGTCACGCTTGAACACGTGAGCCTGATTGGTAACGGCAATGGTTTGCACGCCCGCTCGGGATCACTCGTGACCGCACGTAATAGCGTGTTCGGCAATAACATCGGCAACGGCATCTTCGCGGATGCGCTCGGGACTAATGCTGCCAGCGTGTTTGCGTGGGAGAATCAGATCACGAATAACGGTGGTATTGGTGTGCGAGCTGGTAATGCCGGTAACGCTGGCACCTCGGCGGTTGAGATCGCCCAGAACCAGATTAACGGCAACGTGAGCAATGGTGTGTTAGTCAGCACCAATGGTGTAATAATCACGTTCCAGAACAACTCAATCACAGGCAACGGCACCGACCTATGTGGGGGCTGTACGAATGGCGGACCTGGCCAGTAATGATTGGATGAATCCGTTTTTCGCTTTCCGAGGCGGCCGGTCTAAAATACCGGCCGCCTTGTTATTTCCAGCCACAAGAGGCACAAGAGCACAGCATGCGAATACTGCTAAGAGTAATCATCACTTCGCTCATACTGATTTCGAGTCTGGCGGCGCAACAGACTACTCCGCCGATCAGTAAGCCAAAGCTCAGTGGTCGCTGGCACGTTACATTTTCACTTCAAGGCGACCCGAAGAAGAATTTGATTTTCGAGCCGCGGGCCAACGGAGCCGGCACTTTTAAACTGCTCGATACTGGCGCCGACGATAAACCGGTTCCCGATCCGGCGCCGGCAGTTTGGTCAGAGTTAAGCAATAATCGCGTGAGCTTTACCGGTGAAATTGAGATGCAGCTCGGCAGTTGTTGCCGCGAAGTCGGGACCTTGATTTTCAAGGGCAAATGGCAGTCGAATACGTCGATTACGGGTAAAATAATCTTCGTCACCAGTGTCGACGAAGAAGAAAGCCCTTACCAATTCCGTTCGTATATTGGTACCTTTACCGCGATACCTGAGAAGTAAATGGCCGTTGATGCGATCGATCATCAAAGTCGAGAATTTGAGTAAGCAGTACCGGATTGGCGAAGGCAGGAACAGTTACTCAACCTTGCGCGACGCCCTGACTGGCGCGGTAAGAGCCCCACTCAAGCGCTGGCGGCGCAACGGAAACGAAGCAAACACGATCTGGGCGCTCAAAGACGTCAGCTTTGAAGTCTGGCCTGGAGAGGTAATCGGTATCATCGGTCGTAACGGCGCGGGAAAGTCCACTCTTCTCAAAATCCTCTCTCGCATTACAGAACCAACCTCCGGGCGCCTCGAGCTCTACGGTCGCATTGCCAGCCTGCTCGAAGTCGGTACCGGTTTTCATCCCGAGCTAACCGGACGCGAAAACACTTACCTGAACGGCGCGATACTCGGCATGACAAAGTCCGAGATCAAGCGAAAGTTTGACGAGATCGTCTCCTTTGCCGAGATCGAAAAGTTTATCGACACGCCGGTTAAGTTTTACTCGAGTGGCATGTACGTGCGGCTCGCGTTCGCAGTCGCAGCACATCTCGAACCCGAGATTCTCGTGCTTGACGAGGTGCTCGCGGTGGGCGATACGGCGTTTCAGCAAAAGTGTCTCGGCAAGATGCGCGACGTTTCCAGTCACGGCCGGACCGTGCTGCTTGTCAGTCATAGCATGGCCACGGTGGGCCAGTTGTGCAAAAAAACTATCTGGATCAATGAGGGACGCGTGGAGGAGTTCGGTCCGAGCGACGAAGTGATCCAGTCGTACCTGAGCTCTCAAAAGCCGGTGGAAGCAGAGTACATACGCGACGAATCCCGCGTCGAACAAATTCCCCAAGTCCTCATTTTGGGAGCCCGTATTCGCAACAACGAAAACCAGGTGGTCTCCAGCATTGATGGCACGCGACCATTTTCAATTGAAGTGGATTACCGGGTCACAAGTAAGACTTTGGCCTGGATCGGATTCGCAATCAGCACGCGAGATGGTGCGTTTGTACTGTCAGCAGCAGATGGAGACGTCGATGCTTATGCTTTGACTCCACGCGATTTAGGGGTCTATACCTCGGTATGCTATATTCCCGAGGCGCTCTTTAATGCTCAAGATTATTTACTGACATTGTATGCGTGCCGGACAGTGGGTGGCGGAACCGAGATTCTCGACTACCTGGAAAACGTCATTGCATTCGGAATTGAAAACCCGGGTGGCGTAGGCTCGTTCATGCCGAAGCGACGAGTTGGCGTAATCAGTCCGAGGCTCGATTGGGAAATGAAATCGGGCGCTCTCGTCGAACCCGGTGATACGGTAAGCGCAAAGGGGGGTAATTCATGAGTGAGAAGGAAATCAATCTCGGATATCTGGACCACGTTAGAAATCTCAACAAGGGGGGAATCGCCTCATCGACTAAGCCTCCCGAATCTCCTACCTTGAGACTGCGCTTCGGACTTTGGCGTTATGGCATTCTTAATACCTATATTCTACCCGCCTTCAGATTCATCGGACTCGTAACTGTAGGACTGACCCTGGATGTTTGGCTAAGATTGTCTCTATTATTTAAGCGAGCCAAACCTACAAAACTCACCAGTGAGGCGGTTAATACCGTCGATGAATTTGTCGGGCAGTATCCACTTCATCTATTCGCAATAGTGTGCAAGGCCTGGGAGCTTGCATTTCTATCTGATGAGCTCTCGAACCTCCTTGAGAAGGACAACAAAATTGTTGAGCTCGCTATCGGCGAAGGCACTCTGTCAGCGCGGGTTTTTCCCGAGCACGTCAGTGTCGTGGGTTTGGATTTAATTCCTTACAGTCTTAAAAAGGCTACCCTGAAACCTCACGTGAAGCAGGGGATTGTTTGCGATTGTATGACGCCTCCGATCCGGCCCGGCAGCTTTGACCTACTGGTTGCAAACAACTTTCTCCATCACATTACGAATAAGGAAAAGAGTTTGGCAGCCTGGTCGCGTATAGCGGAGAAGGCTTTTTTTAACGAGAATACGCCTTATTTTGTCTCGTGTTGGACTCCCCCTTACATCCTGGAAAAACTCGGCCGGAAAGAGGATGCCGCACGGGTCTCCGCTGAGATTGAGCAGCACTTAAGTCAGTGCCTCAAGCCCAAGGAGACGCTCGACACCATTGTCAACAAGGATTACGAGATACTGCATTCCGTCTCCTATTTTAGTGCTCGCACGTTTTTTTACTGCAGTATCTTCTCCTACATTTTCGGCTGCTATGGAGCCCCAACACCGCTCTGGATAAAAAAACTTTCGCGGTCAAATTACCTGCGGTGGCTCATTATTCCGTTGACAGCCGACCTGGCCAAACTCCTGATTCGATACGATCAATACCAGGATCGAGCGCGCGACACTTTCATATCGTACTCGTGCAGGAGCCGAAACTATGTTCCAACCCCGCTGGAAAATCCCCTCGCATGTCCCGAGTGCGGAGCCGCATTAACCCCTTCCAACCAATGCGCAGCGTGCGCGAGAGAATATACATACGATGACGGGATGCTCTTTTTGCTGCCCCAGGGAATGAAAGACATCCAGCGCGACTATAGTTATGAGCTTTCAGCACGAACACCGGAAGAGCATCTCTGAACGAGATACCTGTTTCGTTCACCGCGTCATACGATGAAGCAGCAGGAAATTAATTTAAGATACATCCCTCGCGAGCAAGCAGTCGCGGCCCTACCCCCAGGGACCGACGGGACACAACCACGTCTTAAGCAAGCCATCGTGGCCACGCGCCCCGGCAAGTGGCTGCGGTCGATCTGGCATTTCCTGCTCCGCGTAAGAAACCGCCTTCGGCCCGCAGAGCTGCAACGTCAGTTCCTCCTCGTGCAAAGGCTTTTGTTACTGCCGGTGGCCTACGGTACCAGCGTGGTCCTGATTGTCTATTTGAAGCTGAAGGTGGGAGCTAAAAAGAATTCCATCAACCCGCTTCACTTCGGCGCGATCGAACACGTCGATGAACTTGCCGAGCAGTACCCGCTCAGTCTTTATCCCATCTTGTACAAATCAATTCAGATCTCGTACCTGAAACAAGAGCTGAAAGATAAGTTGGCGGCTGACGCGCGATTCATCGAGATGGCGATTGGCGAGGGCAGTTTGTCGCGCCGGTTCTTTCCATCGGACGCGAACGTAGTCGCGCTCGACATCAACACGCGCGCGCTTCGCCGTGCCGCTACTCTGCCTCACGTCAAAGACGCGATCATCTGCAACATCATGGATTCGCCGGTCAAGCCGGGTTCTTTTGATGCGGTAGTCTCGAACAACTTTCTTCATCACGTCACCGATAAAGAACGCGTGCTCCAGATATGGGCCGGGCTGGCCCCAACCGCGATCTTTAACGAATGCACGGATGAATGGAAACTCTCGTGGCCCGGACCTTACGTTCTTTCAAAACTCGGATTGAAGGATTGGTCTGCGAGCAGGGCCGCGCGTGTCGAAGACAAATTCAACAACACTTTTCTGCCCGCGGATGTGGTTGACGCGAAGGTGCAAACGCATCATGACATTGCGCGCCGTGTGTCGTATCTAAGCAAACCCGTAATGTCACTGTGCTTTCTCTTTTGTGTGCTCCAGCGCGCCAATGGACCACTCACTGGAGAAGATGCGCGGCCGATTCTGGCGCTATGCCGGGGGATCCTTCGTCCACTCGTGATGCCTGCGACGAGAGAGTTGGCCAGGCTGTTGATTGTTTGGGACGCTCTTCGGAACAGAACTGAAGACGCCTACGTCTCTTACACAATAACCAGCCGCGATTTCACCAAAGCTGAAGGGACAGGGTATTTGCTATGCCCGAATTGCCGGCAGGATCTGGGCGGAGTTCCTGAATGTCCCGCGTGTGGCATCAAGTACGAAAGAATTTGCGGGATGTTGTTCTTACTACCGAAAGAGTTGGCGCACGTCCAGTCAGCTTTCAATCCGGCCGATGAGGGTTATCATGGTGGCAGCGAGTAACATGAGCCACTCTTATCCAGAAAGTCGAAAAGCCGCCGAGGAGTTTCCGCTGATGGTGGTGATATCCATCATCTACCCGTGTAACTTCGGCTGTCCGATGTGTCCTTACACAGACGGCAACTCCGAAATACGCAAGTTTTACGGCGAGCGTGACGGCGATCTTTTCCCGGTGAAACTCTGGGAGAGCATCGCGCGCGAGTGTGGTAAGTACAACTCGTGGATGCGCTGCACGGGCGGCGGCGAGCCGATGTTGCACCCGCACATGGTCGAGATGATCGAGTACGCAAAGGAGCGTGGCGCGCGTGTTTGGATGAACACGAACGGCAGCATGTTTGGACCAACAGCGCCGCGCCGCGAGAAACTCGAGCGTCTCATCAAAGCGCATATCGATCTGATCGAGTTTTCAATGGACGCCGGCGATCCGCAGCTTTACGCGCAACTTCGTCCACCGCGCGGCGGCATGACGAAGACGCCCGAGGTGTGGTGGGAACGGCAGGTAAGCAACGTCCGCGCTGCGCTCGAATTACGCAAGAAACACCTGGCGCCAACGCGCATCGTCGTTTCAGTAATTCGACAGGAAGCAATCGAGGGCAAGCTGCAGGAAGCGATCGACTTCTGGCTCAAAGACGTCGGCGTCGACGAAGTGATCACACGGAAGTTTCTGACCTGGGACGACAACACGTCGATCCCGCAGGGCAAAGCGCTCGACAAACATCTCTACGCCGATTTGCCAGCTGAGCGAAAGCAACCATGTGTGTGGCCGTTCGAGCGTTTGAACGTCGACACGCTCGGCCGCATCTCGCTTTGCGGGCAGGACATCTCGTTCCGCACCGCCGAGCTCTTCCCGAATGCCAACGACGTCTCGATCCAGGAGATCTGGAAAGGCGACGTGTTCAACTGGTATCGCGAGATGCATCTTTCCGGGCGCGGCGCCGAGTGTTTTCCGTGTCGCGGCTGCTCGGCGTGGTTCGCGGGCATTCGCGACTGGGAGCATGGCTGGCTCAAAGTGCTGAAGAACTCCGGCGACCACCTCAAACAAGTGCTCAGCGAAGATCTCGGCGCGGAAGTCGACATCTACACGCCCGAGGCCAGCGAATCAATTTCGATCTGATGAGTGATCAAACCGTGTGGCTGCGGCCGCTCGATCGACGTCATTTGGATCAGACGCTCGAGTGGGCCAACGATCCTGAGTTGATGCGTCTTCTGAATCGCGCGCAGACAGTTTCTCGAGACGAGCACGAGCAGTGGTTTGCGGGGATTCAGAAACGCCAGGACTGTTGCTACTTCGCGATCGAGACCGTCGAAGGCAAGCATCTCGGCAACGTGTGGTTGTGGGATATTGATCAACGGCATCGTCGCGCGGAGTTGCGCATCGTGATGGCTCTCGATCACGCGGGCAAAGGGGTAGGCTCGGAGGCTATCAGCCGGCTCTGTGATTACGCGTTCCAGCGACTGAACCTGCACAAAGTGTATGCGTACGTCCTCGCGCTCAACCCTCGCGCCCGCCGCTCGTTCGAGAAAGCCGGCTTCGTACTCGAAGGCACTTTGAAAGAAGATCGTTGGACTGGTGAATCCTTTACAGACGTCCACTTGTTAGCAAGACATTTCTCCCGCAACGACGCAGCGGCGCAAAGAAAAACCACGCAGGAGAATTTTTAATCTTTGCATCTTCCGTTGCGCCTCTGCGCCGCTGCGTGAGAAACCTTCTTCTGATGCTGAGTTTCTGGCCAACATTAAGCCCGTCCACGCAGGCGTTCATCCGAGTCGCTTACGGTGTGCTGATGCTCGGCACGCTGCTGTGGGCGCTGCCAAACTGGCGTCGCTTCTTTGTGAGCGAGCGTTGGGGTGGTTACGCGGAATCCTCACGCGAGATCGATTTCATTCAAAACCCGTTCGGCAGCGTCGTCATCGCTATCATCTGGTTTACCGCGCTCGTCCTGTTAACACTCGGCTACTGGACCACGGTGGCGGCGCTCGTCAACCTGATCTTCTGTTACTACTTCTTCGTACGCATGCGCTGGAAAGGAATACTGCGCGGCATGGGCGCACCCGGCTTCATGTCTTATTGGCTGGCCGCAGTCGTTTTCCTGCTCGAGTACGCGCTTCATCATCAACCGTCTTTATTACCACTCGTGCTGCTCGTCGCGCAGGTTGACTTCGCTTTCATCATGCTCTCGGCGGGGATTTACAAATTCACCGCAGGCTACGCGAGCAATCACGGGATGGAAGGCGGCATGGTCAATCCGCAGTGGGGTTACTGGTGGTGGATCTATCAACGAGTCTCGCCGCGTCATCCGCTGTTTCCGTTCTTGAATCACATGGCCTGGTCGCTGGAAGTGATCGCGGGCGTGTTGATGCTCTTGCCGCCGACGCGCTTTATCGGCGCGCTGCTGATGTTTGGCAGCTTCGTATTCATCGCCACGCACATTCGCCTCGCGCTGCTTTGCGAGATGGTGCTCGTTTGTTGCGTGCTCTTCTTTTATCCGGGCAGTTATGGTGATCAAATCATCTCGTTCTTGATTCCGTCGGCGGTTGTTCCAACGACTGTTGCGCTGCCGGGCGTGCTCGACAAGCTCGTCGAAATTTTCCTGTGGCTCTATCTCGTGTTGTTGCCACTCGCGCATGCCGGTCTCTTCTACAACTTCTACCGCCGCAAGAGTCTTCCGGCAGTAGTACAGCGCGCGCTCGAAACGTACACAAACATCTTCGGCATCATCATCTGGCGCGTGTTCTCCGCCGATCACACAAACTTCTTTCTGCGCGTCTACGAGCGTCCACAGGCTTCGAACGAGCGCGCGATCGTCTCGCGTTTCGGCATCAACAACGGGAGTCTTCGCTACAATCACGTCGCCGAGTCGATCGTGCTGACCACGCTCTTCACGACGCTGAAATACTATCCCAGCAACAACCAGCTCTTTCATGATCGCTTGTTGCGCTACGCGCGCACGGTCAAGCACGCGCCCGGCTCGATCCTCGAATTCGACTACATCTCGATCAAAAAAGCTGACGATCGATTTGAATTTGTGACAGTTGCAACGTACACAGTAGACGCAGCGGCGGGCACGATCGACGAGAACCTGTTCGATCCGGACTTCTCCGTGCGCGCCACGCTCTCCGGCTCGCCGGTGCACGAAGGCGTGAAACCCGGCAGCTACGTTCCGCTAAAGAGTTAAAGCATGTGCGGCATCAGCGGCGTCTTCGGACGACCCGACATCGAGACAGTCAAACAGATGATGGGCGCGATCGTGCATCGTGGCCCGGACGACGGCTACTCGGTCGCGGGTACGCACTTCGCGCTCGGCACGCGACGCTTGAGCATCGTCGGCGTGGTTGACGGTCGACAGCCACTCTCGAATGAAGACGGCACGATCTGGGCCGCGCAAAATGGTGAGCTTTACAACTACCCGCGCGTGAAACCCGACCTGCTGCGCCGCGGTCATCGACTGCAAACGCATACCGACACGGAAATCCTGGTCCATCTCTACGAAGACTTCGGCACGCGCCTGCCGGAACAGATCGACGGCATGTTTGCGATCGCCGTCTGGGACACGGTGAACAAACGCGGCCTGCTCGCGCGCGACCGCATGGGCAAGAAGCCGCTTTACTACTACCGCGACAACGACGCGCTTTACTTTGCTTCCGAGATCAAGTCGCTGCTGGAGGTTCCCGGTTTCGTGCGACGCATCAATCTCGAAGCGCTGCATCACTATCTGAGTTTCAAACACATTCCCTGCCCGCTCTCGATCTTCGAAGGCATCCACATGCTGCCGCCGGCGCACGTGCTCGAGTTTCAACTCGGCGAGGAGCCGGAGATTCGGCGTTACTGGGACCTGGATTTCTCGCCGCAAAGCGAGACGGCGAACGCGCCTGAAGAAGAGCTCGTCGAACGACTTCTCGCACTCTTGCGACAAGGCATCGAGCGACGATTGATGTCTGATGTTCCGATCGGATTTTTCTTGAGCGGCGGGATCGATTCCACGCTCTCGACCGTTCTGGCCGCCGAAATCTCGAGCACGCCGATCAAGACTTTCACACTCACGTATTCCGGCGACTCGACCACTGCAGGCAAAGAGCAGGACACGCGCTGGGCCCGCTGGGCCGCGGCGAAGTACGGCACCGAGCATCACGAAGAGCGCGTCGAGTTTTCAAACTTTCCGGAGAACCTGCGGCGCATCATTCAGTGTTTCGATGAGCCTTTCTGCGGCACTGTTTCGACTTACTTTCTTTCGAGCCTGATTGCAAAACATGTGAAGGTTGCAGTTTCGGGGGACGGCGCGGATGAGCTGTTTGGTAGTTATCTTTCGCATCGATTGGCGCAACCGCTGGCGCAGTTGGACCAGTATCGCGGGACGGATCAGTTTGAGTATCTGTCGCGGATGTACGAGGACGAGGATTGGAAATGGCGCGCGAAGCTGTTTGTGTTGAGTGACGACGAGAAGATGGATCTCTACGCGCCTGAGATCGCGGAACAGATGCGCTGCTTCTCTTCGCGCCGCCAGTTACAGCAATACTTCTCGAATTTAACCGCGACCGATCCATTGAATCGCGTGCTCGAGGCTGAGTTTCGCACGATCTTTCCCGATCAGGTGCTGGCGTTTGTCGATCGATTGTCGATGGCCCATTCGCTTGAAGTCCGCACGGCTTATCTCGACACGGATTTCGTGACGTTCATCGCGGGGCTGCGAGGAGATCTCAAGATCAAAAACGGTGAGACGAAGTACCTGCTGAAACAAGCGGCGCACAAGTATTTCCCGGACGAGATGGTCGATCGCAGGAAGGAAGGCTTTCTGATGCCGGTTACCGAGTGGCTCTCCGGCGATCTGGAAAGTTACGTTCGCGACACGTTGAGTGACGAGCGATTGAAGCGCCACGGGATCTTCGATTCAACTCAGGTGACGAAGTTGATTGACGATCTCTACTCCGGCAACAACGATTACCGCCACGTAAACAAGGTGTTCTCATTGCTCGTCTTTCAGGAATGGTTCGATCTCTACAAGCTGTAATGAGTGCTTCACTGATCGGAAATCTGTACCGCAGAATCCTGCCATCGGATTTGCGGCAAAAGCTTTGGCGATTGCGGCACGATCGCCTCGCCCGGGCGCGTGCCGATCGAGCAGTTCGCCGTCACGTGAGATGCAATGTATGCCAGGGCCAGCAAATAGTGCCGTTCCATAACCGCCGGATTCGGCGCATTCCGTTCAACTTTTATCTATGCCAACAATGTAATTTTATCTTCGTGTATCCAACGACAGACCCGGTCGCACACTATTCTGAGCTCAATATATCCGAACTGGGAGAAGGCGAGGTTATCTGGAACACTCACTATCTCGAAGCTATCAACAAATACTCCGCGGCCAAAGGGAGACTCCTGGAGATCGGTTTCGGTAATGGCAGCTTCCTGAAGCTGGCCCAAAAGGAGGGTTGGGACGTCCACGGTGTCGACCTCAGTAGCCCAAATGTGAGACACGCCCGTGAAGTACTCGAGTTACCCAACATCTTCCAGGGAACGATTGCTGACCTCGATTACGGGGACGACTATTTTGATGTTGTCGCCGCATTCAACTTCATCGAGCACGTCGCTGATCAGCGCGGGACATTGGCACATATCCGTCGCCTGGTACGGCCGAATGGTTTAGTGATACTTCTTTGCCCAAATACATCCGGTATTTATCACTTGCTGGTGGGAGACATTTTTTCTGAATCCGACGCGCTTGATATTTCGTGGATTCCACCTGATCACGTTGGATACTTTGATAAGAGAAACTTAAAACTCCTTTTGGAAAGTACCGGCTTCAAGGTCATCGGTGATGAAAGCCACCGCACCGCCAGTCTTTGGCGCCAACACGAGCTGACGATTGGGCCGAGCGTAACCGATCAAAAACGTGACGATCTTCTGGCCGAAATCAAGTCGTCAGCACTTACCGAAGAAAATGCCAGGCTGGCCGCCTATCGCGAACGAATTAAGAGCCTGGTACTGGAAAAAATGACCTGGACGATGGTATCGGAATTGATGCAAATCGAACCGGTGCTGGGCTCCGAAAACGCTATACTTTTTGTTAGTCAGAAGAATGGAAACGAGTGAACAAAAGGAGCGGACGCTCGTCATTCTTCAGCCGGGGTACTTACCATGGTTGGGGTTTTTCGATCAGGTGATGCGTTCTGATGTATTCATATTCTATGACGACGTACAGTTCGACAAGAACGGTTGGCGCAATCGCAACAGAATAAAATCACCCCGCGGACCTCAATGGCTAACGGTTCCAGTACGAGTCAGATCTTTAAGCCAGCTTATCTCCGAAACGGATATCGATAATCGACAGCCATGGGGACGCAAGCACATCGGCACAATCAAACAATTTTATGCCAAAGCTCCGTTTTTGAATCGCTACCTGCCGGAAATGGAGGCGCTGGTTCTCGGCAAGAGATGGGAACGGCTTTGTGATCTGAACGTCGCCGTGGTTAAGCTGATGTGCGACTGGTTGGGACTAAAGCGAGAGATAAAGCGTTCGTCGGAAATAGGCATAGCAGGCGACCGGAGTGAGCGCCTACTTAATCTGTGCCTTCATGCCGGCGCGAATCGTTACCTCAGCGGAAATGCGGCGCAAGCGTATCTCGACGTCGAGCTGTTTGCGTCTCACGGTATTATCGTGAAATGGCAGAACTACCAACACCCGACCTACCCTCAGCAACACGGCGAGTTCCTGCCTTTCTTGTCGGCGCTGGACCTGCTGTTGAACTGCGGAGACGACAGCTTAAAAATAATTTCGGAAGGAAGCAGAGACGCGAGATAGATGAAAACAATTTTAGTAACCGGTGGGGCTGGTTTCATCGGCAGTAATCTGGTCCGGCACCTCTACGAGAAATATCCCGATTACCGGCTGCTGGTCGTGGATGCGCTCACGTATGCCGGCAATGTGCACAACTGTCCTGACGGCGCGCTGGGTTCAAACAGGTATGAGTTCTGGTATGGTGACGTTCGCAACGGCGAGCTGATGGACACGCTCGTGGGCCAGTCAGACATTGTTGTCCACATGGCGGCGGAATCGCACGTCACCCGCTCGATCTACGACAACAAACTTTTCTTTGAGACTGACGTGCTCGGCACGCAAGCCGTCGCGAATGCCGTCGTCAAGCATCGCGATCGCATCGATCGGTTCATTCACATCTCGACTTCGGAAGTTTATGGCACTGCGCTGACCGAAAAGATGTCCGAAGAACATCCGCTCAATCCGATGAGTCCGTATGCGTCGGCGAAGTGTGGCGCCGATCGTCTGGTGTTTTCTTACTGGGCCACTTACAACGTTCCCGCGGTTATTGTCAGGCCATTCAATAACTATGGGCCATACCAGCATCTCGAAAAGGCTGTGCCGCGGTTTATCACGAGTGTGATTCTTGGTGAGCCGTTGACTGTTCACGGCGATGGCGAGATGGCGAGAGACTGGCTTTTTGTCGACGATCATTGCACGGCGTTGGATGCTCTCATTCATGCTGACATCTCTGCGATTCGAGGTGAGGTGATTAACATCGGCACCGAACGACATCGCAGTGTGCTGGAAATCGCCGAATCAGTGTTGCGCGCGATGGGACCCTGCGACAGCCAGATACAGTTTGTAGGTGGTCGCCCGGGGCAAGTGTTTCGACACACTGCCGACGCATCAAAACTCAAAAAACTCATTGATTGGGAGCCGAAGCTCAGCTTTGAAGAGGGACTCGAGCGCACGGTTCGCTGGTATCGCGACAATGAAGCGTGGTGGCGCCCGCAGATCTGGATGCGCCACATTCCGATCATCACCGCGGCTGGAAAGAAGGAAATGCATTGAGCCGCGAAAAGGCACAAAAAGCACAAAATGTAGCTTTCTTTATGCACGATCTCGGCCAGCCGGAGCTCGATGCTGTGGCTGAAGTGTTGGCGAATCCGATCCTTACTACCGGCGCGTGGGTCGAACGTTTCGAGAAGCGATTTGCAGAGTATCTGAATGTGCGACACGCGGTCGGCGTCACGAGTTGTACCGGCGCGCTGCACCTCGCGCTGATCGGGCTCGGTGTTGGACCAGGTGACGAGGTGATCACGACGCCGATGACGTTCATCGCGTCGTCGACGGCGATACTCGAGGCGGGCGCGAAGCCGGTATTTGTGGATGTCGAGCCTGAGACCGGCAATCTCGATGTGAACAATATCGAGGCAGCGATCACCGAGCGTACGAAAGCGATCGTGCCGGTTCATCTTTACGGGCAGATGTGCGACATGCGTGCCATTCGGAAGCTGGCGGACAGTTACGGGCTCAAAGTCGTCGAAGACGCGGCGCACTGCGTTGAAGGCACGCGCGACGGTGCCGGCACCGGTCAGCTCAGTGATGCTGCCTGTTACTCGTTCTATGCAACGAAGAATCTCACGTGTGGTGAAGGTGGCGCGCTCGTCACGAATGATGAGGAGCTGGCGGCGAAGGTCCGCCTGTTGCGTCTGCACGGCATGAACAAGAATGCCAACGACCGTCACCGCGAAGGCTACAGGCATTGGGACATGACCGTCTTCGGCTGGAAGTACAACATGGACAATATCCAGGCAGCGATGTTGCTGCCTCAGATGGACCGGCTCGAAGAAAACTGGCGCAAGCGACGTGAGCTCGCAGAGTATTACGAGTCGCGACTTTGGGACCTCCCGAATCTTTCACGGCCGAAGACGTTGCCCGGTGTCGAACACGCGCAGCATTTGTTCACTGTCTGGATCGGTGAAGGCAAACGCGATCACGTGATTTCAGAGCTTCAGAAAGCGGGTGTGGGCGTGATGGTGAACTACCGCGCGATCCACTTGTTGAGCTATTTCAGTGAGACGTATGGTTTCAAGCCCGGCGATTTCCCCGTCGCGGAGAGCATCGGCGACGCAACCATCTCGCTTCCCTTCTACCCAAACATGCCCCTCGACGACATTGACCGCGTAATCGAAGTGCTGAGAGAAATTCTGCATCAGTGATGAAGAAAACACGGCCACTGCGAGTGCTGCACATTATCGATACTCTCGGCGGCGGCGGGTCGGAACGGCTGGTGTGGGACATCGTGCGTCTCTCGGATCCGGCGCGCGTGCAGCACAGGGTGGTGACGATCTTTCGGGAAGGCTATCTCGCGACGCCGGTTTATGCTGAGCCGCTGCGCGAGTTGGGAGCGTACGGCAGCAAAGCAGCGCTCAAAGAGGATTTCCCACGCAGCGGCGCAACGGCGCAACGGGAAAACAGCAACGTTGCGCCGTTGCGCCGCCGCGTGAGAAATCTTCCTCCCGCGCTGAAGAACCCGTTGGTTCGCATCTGGAACTTTGGCTTCTCGATCTGGCGAGAAGTGAAGCACGTGGCAGAGCATCTTCCGTCGATGATCACAATACCGTCTGAATTCTTTCGCTTCAAACCCGACGTGGTCCATACACACGGCTTTTACGGTTTCAAATACGGTCTGTTGTTCAAGACTTTATTCCGGCGTCCTCTGGTACACATCGTTCCCTGCTTGCTCTCACAAATGGAGGCACAGAGAACAGGCTGGCTCTGGAATCGCTATCGCCGCTTCCATCGTCATGTGGATTGCTTCGCGCTCGACAGCGGTTACCGTAACGAACTGCTCAGCATTGACGTGCCTGCCCACAAGCTGCTCGATATTGACGGCACGTTGGACCTTGATGCGATCGGAACCAGCAAAGCAGAAAGTAAGCGTCATCGTCGTGAAGTTCGTCGCAAGTTATCCATCCCGGAAGACGCGATCATTGCACTTTCTGTAGGTCGCCTGGATCCGAGTAAGGGTCACGCGTACGCGCTCGAAGCATTGCCGTTGATGCTTAAACAGTTTTCGAACCTGCATTGGGCCTTGCTGGGTGAGGGCCAGCAGCGTCGCGAATTGGAAAAACGAATTCAGGAGCTCGGCGTGGCGCAACATGCACATCTGATCGGCTTCGATCCGCAACCTCTTCCGTATTACGCAGCGGCGGACGTCTACCTGCGCACAACTACAATGGAGGGCGAGAACATCTCGAGCCGGCAGGCAATTGCGATGGGACTGCCGACTGTGGGATTCGACACTTATCGTGACACTGATCTGATCGCGAAGCTCGGCCACGGCATACTCGTTCCAAACGCCGATGCCGCCGCCCTCGCCGCCGCGACGTGCCGGATCCTTTCAACACCGGATCGCGGCGTCGCGAGGGGCGCTCGTGGTGTTGATTACGCTAAAGCGCAGATGGGTATTCAGAAACACGTCGATGATTTGTTGTCCCTGTACCAGCAACTAAGCGTTCATTCTGAAAATCCTGTAATCCTGTCTAACTAGTTTTGTGGCAAAGTAAGCGTTTATGTGTGGAATCTGCGGAGTCTGGGGTGAGGGTCGTGCAGACGTGCGCGCGATGGCCAACGTGATGGTCGCCGCGATGCATCATCGCGGCCCTGACGACAGCGGCGTGCTCGAAGACGAACGCGTGACGCTCGGCATGACGCGGCTCGCGATCATCGACGTCAGCCACGCCGGACACCAGCCAATGATCTCGCCCGACGATCAGGTCGCAATTGTCTACAACGGCGAGCTCTACAATTTCCGCGAAGAGCGCGCTCTCCTCGAAAAGCTCGGTTACACGTTTCGCTCGACATCAGACACCGAAGTCGTGCTGCGCATGTACGAGCATTACGGCGACGACTTTCTGCTCCGAATGCGCGGCATGTTTGCACTCGCGATTCACGACAAGCGCGCCGGACGCGAGCGACTCCTCCTCGCGCGCGATCAACTCGGCATCAAACCTCTGCTTTACACGACGGTCCGCGGTCGTTTGATCTTCGCTTCAGAGATCAAAGCCCTCCTGGCGAGTGGCCTCGTCGAACCGGAAATCGATCCCGTTGCGCTGCGCTTGTTACTGACGCACGGTGCGATTGTTCAGCCACACACGATCCTGCGCGGCGTGAAGATGCTTTTGCCCGCCCATCGCCTCGTCGTTAGCGAAGGACAGGAACCGAGAGTCGAGCGCTACTGGTCGTTGGGTCTCGATCGATCCGACCTGCGCGATCAGAGTTACGAAGAACAGATTGAGGCAGTGAGACACGCGCTCGAAGAGTCGGTGCGCTCACAGATGGTTTCGGACGTCCCGCTCGGCGCGTTTCTTTCAGGCGGAATCGATTCGTCACTGCTCGTAGCGTTGATGGCGAAGCACACGAGCGGCGAGCGTCTCAAGACGTTTTCAGTCGGCTTCGACGCTGAAGGCGAGCACATCGACGAGACGGATCAGGCGCAAACTACTGCACAGTTTCTCGGCACCGATCACTCGCGCGTCGTCGTGCGTGGTGAAGACGTCAGAGATCGTATCGAGCAGATCGCTTACGCACTCGATCAACCGACAGTCGACGGCGTCAACAGTTATTTCGTCTCTGCCGCAGCGCGCCAACGGGTGACGGTGGCGATCTCGGGCACGGGCGGCGACGAGTTGTTTGCCGGGTACCCGTGGTTCGAGCAGATGGCGTTTGAAGAGACGCAACGCCAGGCAGCGCCGTTGAAGTCGGCGGCAAAGTCGCTGCTGACGTCGGTAGCGCGCCAACCGGTGCTCGATTCGCTCGTGCCGCTGCGTGGTGGTTATCGCTTCGGAACGTGGCGCGACGATGCCGGATTCCTGGCGCGTTACTATGCGGCGAACCCGATGTTTGAAGCGCCGTGGACCGCACGGCTACTGGCGCGCGACGTAAGAAACGCAGCCCACGCCGGACGCTCGCCGCATCACGATCTGTCGGCGATCGACGAGTTGCCAAACGGCTCGGTAATCGAGCGCGTCACCGGATTGTGCGTGCGTGGCTACACTGCGAACCAGTTGCTCAGAGACATCGACGCGGCTTCGATGGCCCACAGTCTTGAAGTGCGCGTGCCGTTTTTGGATCCGGTGATCGCGGATCTCGCGCTCTCGCTACCTGACAGTGCGAAACTCGGCAACGATCCGCGCGCGTCATCCGACGCGCCACGCAGCTATCGCGAAGCGGGCACAAAACGAATCCTGCTCGACGTTGCAAAAGATCTCCTGCCACGAGGATTCGACACGCGCCCAAAGACAGGCTTCTCGATGCCGTTCAATTCGTGGCTCAAAGGTCCATTACGCGACGTTCTGCTGGACACGCTCTCCGATCAGACCGTTGCTAAGCGCGGCTTACTTGACACCCAGGCTGTTGCCGGTGTGCGCGATCAATTTCTCTCAGGCGCTACTGACTGGCCGCAACCATGGCTCCTGATGATGATCGAGCTCTGGTCCAGGCAAGTCTTGGATAAATCAAGCACCGAACCAAGAACAAGTCAGAAAGAGGGGCTTGCCCCCGCTGTTGGGTGAGAGCGGGGGCAAGCCACCCTTCCTGACTTGTTCAACTCGATCGTGCTAAACACATTGGATAAAACCTTTGATGGCTAATGAAAATGGTCAAATGACCGGTCGCTTCAACTCCGATCCGTTTCCGGGGCGGCCGCGCATCCTTTTCATCGGCCTCGGTGAGAACACGCACACCCATTCATGGATCGATCTGCTCGAAGACGCCGGGTTCAACGTTCGACTCTTTTCGATGCCCACCGGCTCACCGCCTGACAACTGGCCCATTCGCACTTACGTCACGTGCTATCACGGCCCGCGCGTCAAAACCGGCACGCGCACGCCGCTCTATCCTGCCAACAGCGTTCAGCGTTTCGTGAAGCGACAAACAGCGCGCGCGTTTGGCATGGGCGACGTCGAATCACTCGCCGGCCGCTGGCTTGCAAAAATTTTGCAAGAGTGGCAACCGGACGTCATTCACACGCTCGGCATCGAGCAGGGCGGCGAGTTTTTTCTTCATGTGCGTCGCCGTTTTGGTCTCGAAAAGATCGGCAAGTGGGTACTGCAAACACGCGGCGGCTCGGATCTCGCCCTGACGCATCTCGATCCGGAGCGTCGTAAAGAACTTGTAGACATTCTCGGCGCGTGCGATCAGCTAATCAGCGACAACTCAGACAACTTTCGCATCGCGCGTGAGCTCGGCGTGCGCGAGGAACAACTCGCGCCGATCGCTCCCGTGCCGGGCACAGGCGGCATCGACGTCGAGTCGCTCTACCAAAAATGGCAGGGCCCAACCTCGAGTCGCCGATCGATCGTCTGGCCCAAGGCTTACGACTCCGCCTGGGGCAAGATGTTGCCGACCTTTGAAGCGCTAAAAATGGTCTGGGATCAGATCCAGCCCTGCGAGATTCACATGCTCTCGATGAATGCGGAGTCGAACATGTGGTACTGGTCGCTGCCGGAAGAGATTCGCCGCTCATGCCGCCCGCGCGAACGCGTGGCGCGCGCAGAAGTGCTGGAGCTGTTGCCGAAAGCGCGTGTGATGCTGGCGCCGACGTTGATCGACGGCATTCCAAATTCGCTTTATGAAGCGATGGCGTGCGGCGCGTTTCCGATCCTCTCGCCGATCGAGACGGTGCTGCCCGTAGTGAAAAACGAAGAGAACGTTCTGTTCGCGCGCAACCTGTATCCGAACGAGATCGCCAACGCAATCGCGCGCGCGATGACGGACGATACACTC
>Ga0207710_10000443_pt1 | contig 26963 bp, 25 predicted proteins | sample KBSS24metaG_FD_184400 | JGI IMG/M metagenome (GOLD analysis project Ga0207710, IMG submission 184400) | Switchgrass rhizosphere microbial communities from Kellogg Biological Station, Michigan, USA - KBS S2-4 metaG (SPAdes) (version 2) | ecosystem: Host-associated > Plants > Roots > Rhizosphere...
CACGGCCCGGAACGCCATCCGCCGGCCAGCCGGTCTGCCCTCCGGTCATCTCCCGCCCCCGGCGGAATGGATGCCTTCCGTCACCGCGCTCCTCGATGCTCAGCGCTCGCCACGCCGACTCCGATCACTCGCCGGCTCTGCCATATTAGCAGTTTCGAATTTCTGCAAGTTGTGACATCGGCAACCAAAGATCCAAACGGCCAGGCAGAGAAGGGACGACGGCGGGTGCCGGCCGTGGCCGGTCAGGCGCTCCGCCGCGGCCGGGCCGCGCGGGGCCCGTCGGGTGAGCGGGGCCCGTCGGGTGAGCGGGGCCCGTCGGGTGAGGCGGGAACGACCGGGGTCCGAAGGTCCTCGAGGAGCTCGACCTGATCGGTCAGGACGTGGCTGAGGATGCCGCGGGCCACCGTGAGGAGCTCTGCCACGTGGGGGCTGGTGAGGGCGTAGACGACAGAGGAGCCCTCACGGCGGGCCTGGACGAGGCCGGTGCGCCGCAGGACCGCGAGTTGCTGCGAGAGATTCGCCGGCTCAATCCCGACTTCGGGGAGAATCTCGGCCACGGAGTGCTCCCGCTGGCTGAGCAGCTCCAGCACCCGGATCCGGACCGGGTGGCCGAGCGTCTTGAAGAACTCGGCCTTGAGCTGGTAGAGCGGCCTGCTCATCGACGACGCCGGCCGGGGCGCTGTCCAGTCGCGGCCATCCGGTGGCGGCGCGATGTCAGCCCGCCCCTCTCGCGTCGAGGCGACGGCCGCCTTCCGGCTCCGCTCTGGCTGAGACTCCACCACTTGCAAAGCTTAGCAAAATCGAAACTCGAGCGGCGCCGGGTGCGGTACCGGCTGCGCTCCGCGCCGATGCGGGTGGCGTAGCGGTCCAGCCTGATCGCTGATCCGGGTGAGTCCGGATCGGCGTCGGAGCCCATCGCGGGCGGAGGACCGATGCCCGCGGCCACATGTGGCCGTATACGGGTCAGACGCGCGGTGACCTGCCCGCCGCCGGCCCGGCACCGATGGCGGCGGGACGTCTCAGCGCAGGCGATCCTGCGCGACGAAGCTCAGCCGGGTCAGGCCCATCGGCAGTTTCGCCCGGTCGTCGAGGCCGCCGAAGGCGCTGACCAGCCCGGACTCGACCGCCCGCGAGATTCTCCCGCGTGGTGATCCCTCGTGCAGGCCCGGCCGGTTCAGCAGCTTCCTCGATACTCCGGTCAGCCGCTTGAGAACGACTTCGTGCAGGTAGCCCACGGATTCGAGGACGAATCCGTGCCTCGCGGCGACGAGCGTGTAGTCGGCCAGCGGGCGGCTGACGAACGAGTATTTTTCCGCCCGGCGCAGGCTCGTCTCCTCGAACAGCACGATCCGCCCGGCCGTGACCCGGCAGGTCTCGCCGAGCACCGATTGCATGGTCTCGTCGACGTTGTGCTGGAGGACGGTAACGGTGAGGGCGGTGTCGAACTCGTCGTCATCGAACGGCAGCGAGCGACCGTCGGTTTTCACCACCTCGACGCCCGGATTGTTGCGGCTGGCCAGCTCGACCATGGCCGCCGACACGTCCGCGCCGACGAGGCGGCGCGGGCCCTGTGCTCGCAGGACTCCCAGGTTGCCGCCGGGCCCGCAGCCGACCTCGAGGCAGTCGAGGCCCGTCACCCCGAGATCGTTCAGGAACAGGCGGACGAACTTCTCCCGCTTGTGCCGGTAGAACGGCTCGTCGTCGCCGGCGACCACATTCCCGCCGTCACGGCCGGAGATTCCCCGCGCGACCTCGGTCCAGTAGGTCTCCGGCTCGTAGCTGACATTGGCGGACCCCGCCATGTGGACTCCCTGGTTATTCGCCTGTCGACCGCGGCCGCGAGGCCGCGACCGGCGGCCCGGGGCCGGCGGGGACGGGGGTCTTAACCGCCGGCCATGGCCTGAGCTGGGTAACAGCCGAGCGGGTCTTTGCCGCCCCCGCGCGATCTGGTTCCGCATAGTAGGGCCGGCGGCGCGGCACGGGCACGGGGGTGGCATTGCGCGGCCACGGCCGGCCGATTTCTGGCCCCTCCGTGCCGTGTGGCCACGAACCGTTCCGGCCCGGCCACGGCCCGCCGAGATGATGAAATTCGTCACCGCCGGGCGGCCTCCGGCACGATGGGTGGAGCAGAGGCCGAGGTGGGACGCGCGCGGGCGGCGCGGTGGGAAGGAGCTGTCAGGGTGGCGATCTACGCGTTGGGTGACCTGGTGCCCGACATCGACCCGTCGGCCTACGTCCACCCGGACGCGACTGTCATCGGCCGGGTCACGATCGGACCGGAGTCGACGGTCTGGCCCCAGGCGGTCCTGCGCGGCGACCACGGCGAGATCGTCATCGGAGCCCGGACGTCGATCCAGGACGGCACGGTCGTCCACACCACCGAGACCAACCCGACTCGCATCGGCAGCGACTGTGTGGTGGGCCACGCAGTGCACCTGGAGGGCTGCACTCTGGAGGACGGCAGTCTGGCCGGCTCGGGCTCGGTCGTGCTGCACCAGGTGGTGGTGCGCACGGGGGCGGTCGTGGCGGCCAACGCGGTGCTGACCGGCGGGGCCGAGGTCCCGCCGGGGGCCATGGCGGCCGGGGTGCCCGCGCGGATCCGGCCCGGCGCGGTGGACCCCGACATGATCGCGCGGGCGGTCGCCCACTACGTCGAGAATGGCAAGCGCTTCCGGGCCGAGCTGCGCCGCCTCGACTGATCGCGGCTGACTGTCCTCCTGGCCGGCCCCGGGCTGGTCAGCCCGTCAGCGGGCCGCCAGTCGGCGCCGCGGGCCGCCGGTCGGCTCCGCCTGGAGCCGACCGGTCAGGTGCGCGAGCTTGTCCGGGTTGACCACGATGTCGACGGCGCGGACCCGTTCGCCGTCCGTGCCCAGCGCGACCACGCCCGTCAGCTCCCCGTCGAGGTAGGTCGCGAAGCCCGGCCCGCCGTTCACGACGACCGTCCGGATGGTCAGGCGGGCCGGGTCCCCGGCCTCACGCGCGAGCTTGGCGACCAGCCCGACCAGGAACGCGCCGACCCGGGCCGCGCCGGCGACCGGGCGCTGGGCCGCCCGCGCCCGCCCGCCTCCGTCCGACCGCAGCACGACGTCAGGGTCGAGCAACTCGACCAGCGCGGCCAGGTCGCCGCCGCCCGCCGCGACCAGGAACGCCTCGGCCAGGCGCGCCCCGGCCACCGGGTCGGGCCGGAACCGGGGCGAGCGGGCCCGGACGTGGCGGCGGGCCCGGCTGGCCAGCGCCCGGCTGGCCTCGGGCGAGCGTCCGGTCACCGCCGCGACCTCAGGGAAGTCGAAGCCGAACACGTCGTGCAGGACGAGCGCGGTCCGCTCGGCCGGGCTCAGCGTCTCCAGCACGACCAGCATCGCCATGGTGACCGACTCGTCCAGGGTGACCCGGTCGGCCGGGTCGGTGTCGGGCGGCGGCGCCCCCAGCGGCACGGCCGACGGCGCCGAGCCGTCGCCGGCCCCGCCGAGCAGCGGCTCCGGCAGCCACGGCCCGACGTAGGACTCCCGCCGGACCCGGGCCGAGGTCAGGACGTCCAGCGCGATGCGGCCGACGACGACGGTCAGCCATGCCCGCGGCTCGGCGATCGAGCCGCGCTCGGCCCGCGCGAAGCGCGGCCAGGCCTCCTGGACGACGTCCTCGGCATCGCCAACGGTCCCGAGGATCCGGTAGGCCAGCGCGCGCAGGTACGGGCGGTGCCGCTCGAAGACCTCGGCCGCCGCTTCCTCGCCGGCCCCGCCGTCGTCGGGCGCGGCAGGCTTGCCGGGGCTGGTCACCGTGCGCCTCTCGGGACCGCCGCCGTACCCCGCCGGTTCGGCTCGGCCAGCTCGGCGACGACGGCCGGCCAGCCCACCGCCGGGCTCGGCCAGACGGGCGCCCAGCCGGTGGCCGCCCGCAGCCGCCGGTTGCTGATCCGCTGTGAGCGGGCGAACATCGCCGACTTCCGCGACAGCCGCAGCGCCCAGGCCGGCACCAGCGGCGGCGGTTCGACGCCGAGCGCCTCGGCCAGGTGACGGTTGAGTTCCCGGCGCCGCGCCGGCGCGTCCTCGACGACGTTGTAGACCCCACCCGGCGCCCGCAGCGCCGCGACAGCCGCCGCGGCCGCGTCCTCGATCCTGATCGTCGAGGCGTAGGCGTCCGGCGGCCCCATCACGGCTGCCTTGCCGGCCCGGGCCCGCTCGAGCTGGTAGCGCGTGTCGCGGGCGGTGGCGCCGTAGAACATGCCGAAGCGCAGCAGCACGCCGTCGCCGCCAGCCGCGGTCACCCGGGCCGTCTGCGCGGCGGAGACCGCGGCCGCCCGCTGGTGCGGCCCGGCGGCGATCGGCGCGTCCTCGTCGAGCCAGTCGTCCCCGCCGTCGCTGTAGATGAAGGCGATCGACTCCTGGAGATACCGCCCGACGCCGTGGGCGAGCGCCGCGTCGACCAGGTGGCGGCTGCTCTCCCGCCGCAGCCGGATCGTGTCCCGCATCGCGCCCGGCAGCAGGGCCCGGGTGACGGGCGGGATGTGCGTGGCCAGGTGCATGATCGCGTCCGGCCGCAGCCGCCCGATGGCGGCGTCGATCGCGGCCGCGTCGAACAGGTCCAGGCTGACCGGCGCCGCGCCGGCCGCGCGCACCCCGTCCGCCTTCAACTCCGAGCGGGCAACGCCGTGCACGTCGTGGCCCGCGGCCACCAGCAGGTCAAGCACCGGCCGGCCGATCACCCCGGTCGCCCCGGTCACCAGAACCTTCATTGTCGAACCTCCCACGCGAGTCTCGTGCCCGGTCCTCGACGAAGGCCGCCCGCGATGTGTGACATCGCCGCCGGTGGGACGGTCAGCGGCGGTGGGACAGGCGGGCCAGGGCGCGGAACTCCCGCATCGCCAGCCGGGAGCGGAACAGCGACGTCGGGTTGACCGGCGCCGGGAACCGGGCCCGGACCGTCGTCTTCACCCAGGTGAACTCCTCCAGCCCGGCGGCGCCCTGGACGCGCCCGAACCCGGAGTGCCCGACCCCGCCGAACGGCAGCTCACCCATGATCGTGTAGGCGATGATCCCGTTGACGCTGACCATGCCGCAGCGCAGGCGGGCCGCGATGTCCCGGCCCGACCGCCGGGAGTAGACCGCCGCGCCCAGCCCGAACGGGCCCTCGTTCACCCGGGCCACCGCCTCGTCGACGTCGTCGACCGGGACGACGACCAGCACGGGGCCGAAGGTCTCCTCGGTGCGTGCCGGGGCGTCCGCGGGCACGTCGACCAGGACGATCGGGTCTATGTACGGCGGGCGGAACGCCCCCAGCCCGCCGACGACGGCCCGCGCGCCCCGCTCCAGAGCGTCCTGGACGTGCCGGCGGACGATCTCGACCTGGCTCGGCATCACCATCGGGCCATACGAGCTCGGCTCGTCGCCGCCGGCCCGCACCCGTTCGGCCCCGCGGGCCAACTCGCCCAGGAAGGCCTCGTACCGGCTCCGGACCACATAGACGATCTCGGTGCCGATGCAGGTCTGGCCCGAGTTGCCCAGGCCGAGCCACAGCGCCCCGTCGACCGCGGCGGCGAGGTCGGCGTCGTCCGCGACGATCATCGCGTCCTTGCCACCCAGCTCCAGGACCAGCGGGGTCAGGGTCTGGGCGCAGCTTTCCATCACCCGCCGGGCGGTGGCCGGCGAGCCCACGAACGACAGCTTGTCGACGCCGGCGGCCGGCAGGGCCGCGCCGGTCGGCCCGAACCCGGTCACCGTGCTCAGGACCGGCGCCTCCTGGACCACGGACCGGAACAGCTCGACGACGCGGCTCCCGATGGCCGGGGTCAGCTCGCTCGGCTTGTAGACGACGGCGTTGCCGGCCGCCAGCGCCGAGGCCAGCGCGCCGCCCGGGGTGTAGACCGGCCAGTTCCAGGTGCCGATCACCCCGACCACCCCGAACGGGCGGCGGGCGAGGGTCGCGCTCTGGTTGACGGTGAACAGGTTCGGCCGGGCGCGGCGGGTCCGCAGGACCGTCTCGGCGTGCTCGGCCAGCCAGCCCAGCACGCTCAGGTGGGCGACGATCTCCAGGGTCGCCTCGTCGACGCTCTTGCCGTTCTCCCGGTGGACGAGCTCGGCCAAGCCGTCCAGCTCGGCGGCCAGGGCCCGCTTCCAGGCCAGCAGCCGGGCCCGGCGGCCGGGAAAGCCAAGGCCGTCCCACCAGCGGGCCGCCTCGCGGGCCGCGCTCACCGCCCCGGCGACCGCGGCGCCGTCGTGGACCGGGAACGTCCCCACCACCGCGCCGCTGGCCGGGTTGACCGAGTCGAAGCTCCTCGTCGCGCCAGCCAATGTCGTCACAGCGTCAGGCTAACGCGAATCGGCCCGGGCAACCCGGTGAGAACGCCCTGACCCGGCCGGCGGGCGCGGTCCTACGCGGTCAGCTCACGGGCGGCGCCGGCCGCCTCCAGGCCCGGCGGGAGCGAGCCGGTCGCGCGCCGCCAGCCCTGGGCCGCGCCCCGCTCGGCGACGACGCGGACGACCTCGAGGGCCGCCGCCGACAGGACGGCCCAGCCGATGGCCTCGGCCAGGCTGGCGTCGGGGTGCGCCGGGTGGGTCGGGGGCGCGCTGCCCCGCACCTTCCGGTAGGCCCAGGTCGTCCCCTTGGCCGCGACGACCCCGGCCGCCGCGCCGAAGGCCTTGTCGACGACCTTCCAGCCGATTTTCGAGGTCGCTGCCGTCACGGTGTGCACCTGCTTCCTGGTCAGTGAGGGCCGGTCAGAGCGGTCCGGTGGGTGGAACGGTCTGGTCAGCTGGTTGACCCGGTCAATGCTTCCACCAGCCGGTCGGGCCGGCGCGAGGAGAGCACCCACCGTCCCCCGTCGGTGTCGATCACCACACCCCGGCTCACCCACGGCCGGGTCATCGCGAAGCAGCCCGGCCGCAGCGCCGCCCGCACCGCCGCCACCTGGGCGCCGCGCACCGCCGTCAGCTCGATCCGGTGGGTGGTCCGGCTGCCCGCCCCGATGCTCAGCGCGCCGTCGGCCACAGTGATCCGGGGCCGGCCCAGCCACCACATCGCGGCCAACGCCGCGACCACGATCAGGGCCCAGGCCAGGTAGGTGACGGCGGCCGAGCCGCCGTACGCGGTGAAGTAGCCGCCCAGGCCGAAGACCAGGACCGCGCCCAAGGCCTGCCAGCCCCACGGCAGGGTAAGCCGCTCGTCGAACCGCGTCGCCCCCGGCCGCACCACCGCCCCGGCGGATGCCGTGGGCCCGCCGCGCGCCATACGGTCGCCGCGATCGGCTGGGCCGGCCGCGCCGCCAGCCACCTCTCTCCGAGCCGCCACACCGTCAAGTATGACCCGCGGGAGGGCGCCGTCGGCGGGCTGGGGCGGGCGCGCTTACATGGTCCGTCGGCACCGCCTCGGATTGGAGAGCCGTGACAAGTTCCGCTGACCTGTCGTCCGGGGGGACCGCGCTGTCTGGAGGTGCCGTGCCCTCCGGAGGTGCCGTGCTGTCTGAAGGTGCCGTGCTGTCTGAAGGTGCCGTGCTGTCTGAAGGTGCCGTGCTGTCTGAAGGTGCCGTGCTGTCTGAAGGTGCCGTGCTGTCTGAAGGTGCCGTGCTGTCTGGAGGTGCCGTGCTGTCTGAAGGTGCCGTGCTGTCTGAAGGTGCCGTGCTGTCTGAAGGTGCCGTGCTGTCTGAAGGTGCCGTGCTGTCTGAAGGTGCCGTACCGTCCGGCGGGCTCGAGATCGACGTCATCCGGTTCGACCCGGACGTGCCGCCGCCGGCCTACGCCCACCCGGGCGACGCGGGCGCCGACCTGGTCACGACGGTCGACGTCTCGATCGGGCCGGGGGAGCGGGTCGTCGTCGGCACCGGGATCGGCATAGCGTTGCCCGACGGTTACGCCGCGTTCGTCCATCCCCGCAGCGGTCTGTCCGCGCGTCACGGACTGACGATCGTCAATGCGCCCGGTACCGTCGACGCGGGCTATCGGGGCGAGATCAAGGTGATCCTCCTCAACACCGACTCGGTCAGCCCCGTGGAGCTGCGGCGGGGCGACCGGATCGCCCAACTGGTCATCCAGCCGGTCGTGCGGGCCTCGTTCCGGTCGGTCGGCGAGCTGTCGGAGTCCGCGCGGGGTGCCGGCGGCTTCGGCTCGACCGGCGGTCACGCAGCCGCGCGCGACCCTGCGCCGGCGGGCGCGGCGGGCGCTGAGCGGAGGGACGGCAGTGGCATATCGACGCGGGCGTGACGACGAGCCCCGTCCTGGCGGCCGGCGCGGGCACTACCCGGATGACCGCCGCCTGGACGACGGCCGGGACCCTAGTCCGTATAGCCGCGGCCGGGATGCCCACGGGCGGCCCGGTCGCGAGCGCGGCGGCTACGAACGGCCGAGCTACGACGGTCGCGCCGGGTACGACGATCGCGCCGGGTACGACGATCGCGCCCGGTACGACGATCGCGCCCGGTACGACGATCGGCCCCGGATCGATGCCGGGCGCCGGTTCGATGATCGCGGCCGTCGCGACGAAGGTGGCCGGTTCGACGAAGGTGGCCGGTTCGACGAAGGTGGCCGGTTCGACGAAGGTGGCCGGTTCGACGAACCTGGCCGGTTCGACGAACCTGGCCGGTTCGACGAACGCGGCCGGTTCGACGAACGCGGCCGCTACGAGGACCCCCGTTACCAGGATGATCGTTACAGCGCCCGCCGCGAGGTCGCCCGCTATGGGGACAATCGTTACGAACGCGGTCGTCGCGGTGACGCCCGCGACCCGGGCCCCCGACCGGGGAGTGGCTACGGGCCCGACTCCCACGCCGACACCGGCTACGGCGACGCCACATACGGCCGCAACGGGTACGGCGAGGCCCACGGCGCCAACGGGTACGGCGCCAACCAGTACGGCGACACCCAGGACGAGAACCGGTACGGCGACGGCGGTTACGACGACAACGGTTACGACGACAACGGTTACGAGGACGACCGCTACGAGGACGACCGGTACGACGATGCCCACGGCGGCGACGGGGCCCACGGCGGCGACGGGGCCGGCGACGGCTCGTACCCCGGTGGCGCCGGCTACGAGCCGGACGGTCCCTACGACGTCGCCGAGGCGCCGGACGATGACGTCGAGCGGCTCGACCTGGGCGCGCTGCGGATCCCGGTCGTCGAGGGCACCCAGATGCAGTTCCAGATCGACCAGGCCACCGGCGAGGTCGTCGTGGTCCGCCTGGCCGACGGGCGCAGCGCGATGGACGTCTCGGTCTTCGCCGCCCCCAAGACCGGCGGGATGTGGCAGTCCGTCCAGGACGAGATCTTCCAGTCGATGCCGCCGGGCTCCCGCGACATCGAGACCGGCCGGGGACGGTACGGTACCGAGCTGCGCCTGCGGCTGGCCACCGGCGCCCCGGGCGGTTACATCCCGGGCCGGATGATCGGCATCGACGGCCCCCGCTGGTTCATGCGGGCGCTGATCACCGGTCCGGCCGCGCTGGACCTGCGCTCCTCGCCCCTGTTGGACGGGGCCCTGCGGGGGATCATCGTCGTGCGGGGCGAGCACGCGATGCCGCCGCGCGACCCGCTCGCGCTGCGCCTGCCCCGAGAGATCACCGAGCTGGGCGAGCCGGTGGCTCCGCCGGGAGGCGTGCCGCCGCACTGAGCGAAGCAGCCAGTGACCGGTCGGACGCGGGCCGCGGATGTGATGCCTCTCGCGTCCGTGGCCGGGAAGATTCCTGACATATTTCGTGCCGCTCGTCGGCTTCCCGGGCACACTGGGCAGCGTTCCGGCGTTGCTCTCTCGTAACCTGCCCGTGGAGGTAGTGGTGAGTAAGTCGCGCGGCTGGTGGGGTCGGACGGTCCATCGGCTGACCGCTGACGACCAGGAGCTCGAGGCGGAGGATCTGCAGCGAGTGGCCCGTGCCGCCGGCGCTGTTCCGGTGGGCGACTGTCGGGAGCGGCAGGATGCCTGTGTGGCCGGCCCGATCCGCTCGGTCCGAGTCCGTAGCCAGTCGGGTTCGCCGAGCGTCGAGGCCGAGATCTATGATGGGACCGGTACGGTGACCCTCGTGTTTCTCGGCCGCAAGAGTATCCCGGGTATCGAGGCGGGACGTTCGATAAAAGCTACGGGACTGATTATGAACCGGGACAACCGGAGCACGATTTTCAATCCCCGGTACGAACTGCTGCCGGCCCCCTCGGCCAGCGCGTGATCGGTCCGGCTGACGACTGGCCGGACCGTCGCCGCCTGGACGACGGTGGCCCCGACGCGTCCGCGACTCCCGGCTCGACCGGGCCCGGCCATACCGGCCCCGGCCCCGGCCCCGACGCCGAGGACGAGGACGGGCGGGGCCCGGTCCAGATGTCGCTGGTCGAGGCGATCGGCGGTACCCGGGGCATCATCGACAGCTCGGTGCCGACGATCGCGTTCGTGATCGCCAACTCGGAGGCCGGGCTCACCCCGGCGATCATCGTCGCGCTGGTCGCGGCGGCGGTCATCGTCGCGGTGCGGCTCGTGCGCCGGGAGCCGGTCCAGCAGGCGTTCTCCGGCCTGTTCGCGGTGGCCGTTGCCGCGTTCATCGCCTCCCGGATGCACCGGGCCGAGGGCTATTTCCTCCCCAGCATCCTGCGTAACTGCGCGCTGACGGTCGTGGGCCTGGTGTCCGTGATCGTCCGCCGGCCCCTGGCCGGCTACCTGATGGCGACCCTGGAACCGGCCTACAAGGAGTGGCGGACCGTGCCCGAGCTGCGCCGGGCCGCGAGCGCGTCCACCTGGATCTGGATCGCCGTGTTCGCGGTGCGGGGCGGCATCCAGACCATGCTCTACGCGCAGGGCCGGGCGGGTTGGCTGGCGGCGGCCAACATCGCCCTCGGCCTGCCGCTGTTCGGCGCCGCTGTCCTGGCCACGTACGCGGTCATCCGCCACTACGCGCCCACGCACGCGGCCCGCGCCGCCCAGCGGTCCGCCGCCGCCGGGCCGGCCGCGCGCTCCCGCCCGCGCTGGTGACGGCGTAGGTCCCGCGCGGCCGGACCCCGGCCGGCGTCAGCCGTCCGCGCCGCCCAGCAGCGCCTCGAGCCGCTCCTCGGCCGCCGGGTCGGTGACCACGGCCAGCACCTCGTCCCCCGCCTCCAGCGTCCCGTCCGGGGTGGGCAGCACCACGACCTGGTCGCGCAGGATCGTCACCAGCGCCGCCTCCCGGGGCAGGTCGATGTCGCCGATGCGCGCCCCGACCACCGGCGAGGCGTCGGTCAGCGTCAGCTCGACCAGCGAGGCCGCGCCGTGCATGAAACGCATCAGCCGGACCAGGTCGCCGACGCTCACGGCCTCCTCGACCAGCGCCGTCAGCAGGCGGGGGGCGGACACGGCCACGTCGACGCCCCAGGCCTCGGTGAACAGCCACTCGTTGTTCGGGTGGTTGACCCGGGCCACCACCCGGGGCACCCCGAACTCGGTCTTGGCCAGCAGCGAGACGACCAGGTTGACCTTGTCGTCACCGGTCGCGGCGACGACGACGTCACACTCGGAGAGGTTCGCGTTCTCCAGCGAGGCCAGCTCGCAGGCGTCGGCCACCAGCCAGTCGGCCCCCGGCACCAACGAGCCCTGGATCTTGTTCGGGTCCCGCTCGATGAGCAGCACCCGGGAGCCGTTCTCGATCAGCTCGCCCGCGATCGACCGGCCGACCTTGCCGGCCCCCGCGATCGCGACCAGCCGGCCCGCGCCCGAGCGCCGGCCGGGGCGCGCGCCCACGGCGGCGGTGCGGGACACCTCGCCCGCCGGCGCTATCTGCGCTGGCCCGGCGTCGGCTGCCCCAGCCCGTGCTGCCTCAACGTCGGCTGGCATCAGTTGTTCCTCTCGGCCGGGCCTTCGCTGACAGCCGCCGCCGCCCGCGCGATCTGGTCCTTGCGGGCCACCAGGTGCAGCACGTCGCCGTCCTGCACGACGGTCCTCGGGTCGGGCAGCATCCCGTCGCCGAACCGGGTCACGCAGGCCACCCGCACCCCGGCCTGGTTCTCCAGCGCGGCCAGCTTCGCCCCGACCCAGGACGCCGGCGCGGCCAGCGCGACCATGCTCACCGTCCCGCTGGCGTCGGTCCATTCCGGCGCGGTGGTGTCGGGCAGCAGCCGGGTGAGGATCTGGTCGCGGGTCCAGCGGACCGTGGCGACCGTCGGTATACCGAGCCGTTCGTAGACTTCGGCGCGCCGCGGGTCGTATATACGGGCGATGACCCGGTTCACGCCGAACATCTCCCGAGCCACGCGGGCCGCGATGATGTTCGAGTTGTCACCGCTGGACACCGCCGCGAAAGCCTCGGCCCGCTCGATGCCGGCCTCGATCAGCACCATGCGGTCGAATCCCATCCCGGTCACCCGCTGGCCGGCGAATGTTTCGGGCAGGCGGAGGAAGGCGGCCGGATCCCGGTCGATGATCGCCACGTCGTGGCCCAGCTTCTCCACGGAACGCGCCAGCGCCGAACCGACCCGGCCGCAGCCGAGGATCACGATGTGCACGCCCGCGAGCGTAGCGGCCGGCCCCGCCACCGGTCGACGTTCCGCCGAACTACCCCCGCGGTGGTATCGCCCAGGTCACACCGGGCTGGCATCGCGCCGCGACGTCGGTAACATCGGCGCGTGAGGCTCACGGACCGCCTCAAGCGCGGTTTCGTCGGTCGCCCCCTGGGCAGCGATCAACTCGGCGAGACTCTCCTGCCGAAGCGGCTGGCACTGCCCGTTTTCGCCAGCGATGCTCTCTCGTCGGTGTCGTATGCGACCGAGGAGATCCTGCTGGTCTTCTCCCTCGGCGGCCTGACGTACATTCATTTCACCCCGTGGATCGCCGGCGCCGTGGTGCTGGTGATGCTGGTGGTGGTCGCGTCCTACCGGCAGAACGTGCACGCCTACCCCAGCGGCGGCGGCGACTACGAGGTGGCGACGACCAACCTCGGTCCGGGTGCGGGCTTGGCCGTGGCCAGCGCGCTCATGGTCGACTACGTCCTGACGGTGGCGGTGTCGGTCTCGGCCGGCGTGGCCAACCTCTCCGCCGCCGTCGGCCCGCTGGAAAAGCACTCCGTCCTGGTCGCGGTCATTCTGGTGGTGTTGCTGACCACCGTGAATCTGCGCGGCGTACGCGAGTCGGGCACGGCCTTCGCCATCCCGACATACGCCTTCATGCTCGGCATTATCATCATGATCGCGGTGGGCCTGATCAAAGCCGCGCTCGGGCACACGCCGACGGCGGAGAGCGCCCACTACGGGATTCGGGCCGAGTCCGGTTTCGGCGGCCTGGCGACGGTTTTCCTGGCATTGCGGGCGTTTTCCTCCGGATGTACCGCGCTGACCGGCGTCGAGGCGATCAGCAACGGTGTCCCGGCGTTTCAGAAGCCCAAGAGCAAGAATGCCGCCACGACCCTCCTGCTGATGGGCTCGCTGGCCGTCACCATGTTCGTCGGCGTCACGATCCTCGCGCTGGTGGCCCATGTGCGGGTGGCGGAACGGGCCAGTGACCTGATCGGTGCCCACGGTCAGCAGCACACTGTGATCGCCCAGGTCGCGGCGGCAGTATTCGGGAACAACTCGCCCGGGTTCATCTATGTGGCCGTGGTGACCACGCTGATCCTGGTCCTGGCCGCGAACACGGCGTTCAACGGCTTTCCGGTGCTCGGCTCGATCCTGGCCCGTGACGGCTATCTGCCCCGGCAGCTGCACAACCGGGGTGACCGGCTCGCGTTCAGCAACGGAATCCTGCTGCTGGCCGGTTTCGCGACCCTGCTGATCGTCGTGTTCGACGCCCAGGTCACCCGGCTCATCCAGCTCTACATCGTCGGCGTGTTCGTCTCGTTCGTGTGCAGCCAGACCGGGATGGTCCGGCACTGGCAACGGCTGCTGCGTTCCCCGGCCGGTGACGACCCGGTGGCCCGGCGCCGGATGCGCCGCTCCCAGGCGATCAACTTCACCGGCGCGGTGCTGACGGCGATCGTGCTGACCATCGTGCTGGCCACGAAGTTCATGCGGGGCGCCTGGATCGTCTGCGTCGCCATGCCGATCATCTACCTGACGATGCGGGCCATCCACCGCCACTACGACCGGGTGGCCCAGGAGCTCACGCCGGAGCCGGGGCCGCCCACGCTGCCCGCCCGCGTCCACGCGGTGGTGCTGGTCAGCAAGCTGCACGCGCCGACGCTGCGCGCCCTGGCCTACGCCCGGGCCACCCGGCCCCACACATTGGTCGCGGTGACGGTGGTGGTCGAGCCGGGCGACGCCACCCGGCTACGGGCGGCCTGGGACGAACGGAAGATCCCGATCGACCTGGTCGAGCTGGCCTCGCCCTATCGTGAGATCACCAAGCCCGTCCTCGACTACGTCGCCCGGATCCGCCGGGAGAGCCCCCGCGACCTGGTCACCGTCTACCTGCCCGAGTACGTGGTCGGACGCTGGTGGGAGCACCTGCTCCACAACCAGAGCGCGCTGCGGCTGAAGGCCCGGCTGCTGTTCCAGCCCGGCGTCATGGTCACGAGCGTGCCCTGGCAGCTGGAGTCCTCCGAGGGCGCCCGGCGCCGGGCCGAGCGGCCGAGCAGCGGCGCGGGCGCGGTCCGCCGGGCGGCCGGGGCGGGCCCGGCGCCGGCCGCCTCGGCTGCCTCGGCCCCGAAGAAAGGGGCCTCAAACGGCGCCGCCGCCGCGGCGACCCCGGGGCCCGGGAGCGGGACACCACCGGGCGCGCCCGCCGGTGCCGCGCCCAAGTCCGCCGGTCCGCCCGGCGGTCACTAACCGCCGGGAGCGGGCCGCGCGAGTTCCCGGCCTCCCGCGCCGGGCCCCGGACCAGGCAAGCTAGGAACATGGGAACACCACGGGGTAGCGGTCGGCCCCCTCGCGGCCGCGGCGGCGAGGGGCAGCAGCGCCGGAGCGAACCCCGGCGACGCACCAACGCCGGGGCCGAGCGCCGAAACAGTGACGCGACCGGTTCACCGGCCGCGAGCGGGCCGGCCGACGGGCGGGAGCTCGTCCTTGACGTCGGGCCGGTCGCCGTGGGCGGTGGCTGCGTCGCCCGGGCCGAGGGCCGGGTCGTCTTCGTCCGGCACGCGCTGCCGGGGGAGCGGGTGCGGGCCCGGGTCACCGACAGCTCCCAGGCCCGCTACTGGCGGGCCGACGCCGTCGAGGTGCTGACCGCGTCACCGGACCGGGTCGTCCCGCCCTGCCCGGTCGCCGGCGAGTGCGGCGGGTGCGACTGGCAGCACGTCAGCCTGCCCGCCCAGCGCCGCCTGGCGGCCGAACTGATACGTGAGCAGCTGCGCCGGCTGGCCGGCCTGGACGTCGAGGTCGAGGTCGAGGCCGCGCCCGGCGACCATCCCGGCGACGGCGACGGCGACGGCGACGGCGACGGCGACAGCGGCAGCGACGGCGGCAGCGACGGCGGCGGGGGCAGGGACAGCGACGGCGGTGATGCTGCCCGCCGCTCGGCCGGGCTGGGCTGGCGGACCCGGGTCCGCTTCGCCGTCGACGCGTCCGGCCGTGCCGGTCCCCGCCGGCACCGTTCCCACGAGGTGATCGCCGACGCCGACTGCCTGATCGCCCACCCTCTGGTCGCGGACGCGGCCCGCGGCCGGACCTTCCCCGGCGCGGCGGAGGTCGAGATCGCGGCCAGCATGGCGACCGGGCAGGTCCGGGTGCGCGCGGACGGCCGGCCCGACACCGCCTCGGACGGGGATGACGCGCCGCGGGAACGGGTGGCCGGCAACGACTTCACCGTGCTGCCTGGGGCGTTCTGGCAGGTCCACCCGGCCGCGCCCGAGCTGCTGACCGAGGCCGTCGTGGACGCGCTCGACCCACGGCCCGGCGAGAGCGTCGCCGACCTGTACGGCGGGGTCGGCCTGTTCGCGGCGGCGCTGGCCGACCGGGTCGGGCCGACCGGCCAGGTCATCCTGGTCGAGTCCGACCCGGCCGCGCTCGCCTCGGCGGCAGCCAACGTCGGCGGGCGCCGGGGTGTGTCGGTGCGGGGGCTACGGGTCAGCCCGGCGGTCGTGCGCGGCCTGCTGCCCGACGGCGAGCGGCTCGACCTGGTCGTCCTCGACCCGCCGCGGGCCGGCGCCGGCGTGGAGGTCGTCACCGAGCTGGCCCGGCGGGAACCGCGGGCCATCGCCTACGTCTCCTGCGACCCGGCGACGCTCGCCCGGGACATCGCCGCCGCCGGCCGAGCCGGGTACGAGCTCACCCGCCTGCGGGCCTTCGCCCTGTTCCCGATGACCGCGCACGTCGAGTGCCTGGCCGTCCTGACGCCTCGTCACTGACCTACCGGGCCGCGCGGCCCGGGAGCGCCACGCCGCCGCTGCTCGTTGGGGCCAGACAGGCGTCACGTGCGGTGATGACACTCCGTCACGGCATCACCAGACTGTCGGGACGAGCCGGCCGGCGGCCGCGAATGGCCGGCGCCGGCGCTCATCCACCGGAGCATGATCTTGACAGCCAGATAACAGCACCTGGAGGCTGTGTGTTCGTGCGGCAAACGAAACCCGGCTCGCAGGCTTCATTGCGTGAAGCCAACGAGCAGCGGGTTCTTGCTGCCCTGCGCCAGGACGGCAACCTGACCCAGGCCGCGATCGCCCGCGCCACCGGCCTGTCGCCAGCCACCGTCTCCAACATTGTCGGACAGCTCCGGGTCGCCGGGACGGTCGAGGTCACGCCGACGATGAGCGGCGGCCGGCGGGCGCTGAACGTGACGCTCAGCCGCTCGGCCGGCGTCGTCGTCGGCATCGACTTCGGCCACCGCCACCTGCGGGTCGCCCTGGGCGACCTGGCCCACCGAGTGCTGGCCGAGGACTATCTGAGCGTCGACGTCGACCACAGCGCGTCCGACGGCATCGCCGCCGCCGAGGGGCTGGTCACCGAGCTGCTGCGGCGCGAGGGCGTCGAGCGGCGCGACGTCCTCGGCGTCGGGATGGGCCTGCCCGGCCCGATCGACCAGCTCACCGGGACGGTCGGCTCCTCGGCGATCCTGCCCGGCTGGGTCGGCGTGCCGGCGGCGAGCGTGATGGGCGAGCGGCTCGGCCTGCCCGTCCTGGTCGACAACGACGCCAACCTGGGCGCGCTGGCCGAGGTCATCTGGGGCGCCGGGCGCGGCAGCGACCACGTCGCCTACATCAAGGCCTCGTCCGGGATCGGCTGCGGCATCGTCATCGGCGGCCGGATCCACCGGGGTCGCAACGGGACGGCCGGCGAGATCGGACACACGGCGCTGGAGGAGAGCGGGCCGATCTGCCGCTGCGGCAACCGGGGCTGCCTGGAGACGTACGTCGGGGTCCCGAACCTGCTGCGCAGCCTGGCCGTCAGCCATGGGACGGACATCACCGCGGCGGGGATGCTGGCTCGGGCGGCCGACGGCGACGCCGGCTGCCGGCGGGTCATCGGCGACGCCGGCCGGGCCATCGGCGCGGCCGTGGCCAACCTGTGCAACCTGCTCAACCCGGAGCGGGTGATCGTCGGGGGCGAGCTGGCGGCCGCCGGCGACGTCCTGCTCGACCCGCTGCGCGAGGTGGTCGCGCGCTTCGCCGTCCCATCGGCCAAGCCGGAGATCTGCCCGGCCGTGCTGGGGGAGCGGGCCGAGGTGCTGGGCGGGCTGGCGCTCGTGCTGCGCGAGAGCGCCGCCGCCGTCTGAGGCTCGTCGCGAGGGCCCTTTCGGGCCGGCGGGCCGCCGCCACGGCCGGGGGGTCGCTCCGGCCCGGCGGGTCGCCGCGCACCGCCAGACGTCGGCCGGACGGCTGGCCCGGGCTGTGACCTGCACGCATGCCAGCGCGCGGCTCACGCCTGGCATTATCAAGATACTAATTCTAATCTGAACGAACTAAGGCAATGATCGGCCGCTGTGTGTTCAAGTCTTGACGACAAAGCACCGATTTCCGCAGACTCCCGGCCAGACCCAGGCCCGATCTCTTCGGGCGGTACGGACCACGGCACGGACCCGGGCGCTCCCGCCGCCCGGCTGGTCGAGGAGGACATGTGGTCGGCTTGTCGAGGCGGCTGGTGGCCGCCGGATCCCTGTTCGCCGCGCTGGTAGTCGGCGCGGCCGCCTGTACGTCGAGCACGTCGAGCAACGGCACTGGCTCCGGCTCGGGCCCGGCGGCCGGCCCGTCCGGCCAGAGCTCGGGCGCGGCGCGCACCGGAACGATCGCGCTGCTGCTGCCCGAGTCGAAGACCGCCCGCTACGAGGCGGCGGACAAGCCCTACTTCGAGGCGAAGTTCGCCAGCCTCTGCCCCAGCTGTAAGATCATCTATTCGAACGCGAACCAGGACTCCGCGCTCCAACAGAACCAGGCCGAGCAGGCACTGACCAACGGGGCGAAGGTTCTCGTCCTGGACCCGGTCGACGGCAAGGCCGCCGCGGTCATCGCCCGCTCGGCCGCCGCCAAGGGGGTGAAGGTCCTCTCCTACGACCGTCTCATCCAGGGCGCCGCGGTTGACGCCTACGTCTCGTTCAACAACCAGCTCGTCGGTCAGCTCCAGGGCAAGGCCCTGCTGGACAGGCTCGGCGCCAACCCGACCCGCGGCCAGATCATCATGATCAACGGTTCGAAGGACGACCCGAACGCGCTCGACTTCAACAAGGGCGCGTTGTCCGTGCTGAACGGCAAGGTCACTATCGGCTACCAGACGTTCACCCCGGACTGGTCACCCGACCAGGCCGGCACCGAGATGGACCAGGCGATCACCAAGGTCGGCAAGGGCAACATCATCGGCGTCTACTCGGCCAACGACGGCATGGCCGGCGCGATCATCGCCTCGCTCAAGCGGGCCGGCGTCACCCCGCTCCCGCCCGTGACCGGCCAGGACGCCGAGCTCGCCGCCGTCCAGCGCATCCTCGTCGGCGACCAGTTCATGACGATCTACAAGCCCATCAAGCCCGAGGCCGAGCAGGCCGCGACCCTCGCCTACGCCCTGCTCCAGGGCCAGTCGGTGACGTCGATCGCGACCGCCCGCTCGGACAACGGCGCCGGCCAGGTGCCGTCGGTGCTGTTCACCCCGGTCGAGCTGACCAAGACCAACATCAGCTCGACGGTCGTCAAGGACGGCTTCATCAAGGCATCCGCCCTGTGCGCCGGGACCTATGCCGCCGCCTGCTCCTCGGCCGGCATCGCGTCCTGAGCGCCGCCCGCCCGTCGCCGGTGCCGCCCGTCCCCGCACCCGGCGGCGGGCGGCCCGGTCTCTCCCACCCTCTGGAGGCGGCAGTGGCGGACCCCGTGGTCAGCCTGCGTGGCATCAGCAAGCGGTTCGGCGCCGTCCAGGCGCTGAGCGACGTCGACCTCGACCTGCCGGCCGGCGAGGTCGTCGCCCTGGTCGGCGACAACGGCGCCGGCAAGTCCACCCTGGTCAAGACGATCTCGGGGGTCGGCCCGCCCAGTGACGGGCGGATTCTGTTCGCCGGCCGGCCGGTGTCGATCAACGGCCCGCGGGACGCGGTGTCGCTCGGGATCGCCACCGTCTACCAGGACCTGGCGCTGTGCGACAACCTCGACGTCGTCAACAACCTCTTCCTCGGCCAGGAGCCGGCCACCCGCTGGGGCCGGCCGGCCCGCTGGCTCGACGAGATCCAGATGGAACGGCGGGCGCTTGAGCTGCTGCGGACGCTGTCGGTGCGCATCCCGAGCGTCCGGACGCCGGTCGCGTCCCTGTCCGGCGGCCAGCGCCAGTCCGTGGCCATCGCCCGGTCGCTGCTCGGCTCGCCGAAGCTGGTGATCCTGGACGAGCCGACCGCCGCCCTCGGCGTCGCCCAGACGGCCGAGGTCCTCGACCTCGTCGTCCGGCTGCGCGAGCGCGGGCTGGCCGTGCTGGTCATCAGCCACAACCTGGCCGACGTGTTCGCCGTCTGCGACCGGGTCGAGGTCCTGCGCCTGGGCCGCAACGCGGGCCGGTTCGACGTCGCCTCGGCCAGCCAGGAACAGGTCGTCGCGGCCATCACCGGCGCCGACACCGTCCGGCCCGGATCCCGGCCCGGCGGGCGCCGCCCAGGCCTGCCGCCCACCACCGCCCCGCCGGTCCCGCCCGCCCCGACCGCGCCGCCCGCCCCGAGCGCGCCGCCGGACACCACCGAGGAGGTGCAGCCGTGACCTCGACCGGGTCGGACACGTCCGCGACGACGCCGACCGCCCCCGGGGCGCCGCCGACGCGCCCGCCCGACCCGGGGCCGATCGTCCCCGCCGGCGGTATCGCCGGGCTGATCAGCCTGGTGCGCCTGGTCGGCGCCCGGCTGCGCGGCGGCGAGCTCGGCTCGCTGCCGGTCGTCCTCGGCCTGATCGTCATCTGGACGGTCTTCCAGACCCAGAACTCGCACTTCCTGACGGCCAACAACCTGACCAACCTGGCCCTCCAGCTCGCCGCGACGGGCACGATCGCCGTCGGCGTCTTCCTCGTGCTGCTGCTGGGCGAGATCGACCTGTCGGTCGGCTGGGTCAGCGGCCTGGCTGCGTCCGTCATGGCCGTGCTGAGCGTCCGCCACGGCTGGAACCCCGTCCTGGCCATCGTGGCCGCGCTCGTGCTCGGCCTGGTCATCGGGGCCGTGCAGGGCGGGATCTTCGCGATCGTCGGGGTGCCGTCGTTCGTGGTCACCCTGGCCGGCTTCATCGCCTGGCAGGGCGTCCAGCTCAAGGTCCTGGGCTCGGACGGGTCGATCAACCTGCCCGACGGCACCATCACCAAGCTGACCTCCACCTTCTTCACCGACGCGACCGGCTGGGGGCTGGCGGCCGTCGCGATCGCCAGCTACGTCGGGGCGCAGCTGGCCGAGGTGCGGGCCCGGCGGGCCGCCGGGCTGCGACCCCGGCCGCTGCTGGAGGTGGCCGGCCGCTCGGCGGTGGTCGCCGCCGCCGGGTTCGTCGCGGTGGGGGTCATGAACGCCGACCGGGGCGTCCCGCTGGTACTGGTCATCTTCCTGGCGCTGGTGATCATCGTCGACCTCGTGACCCGGCGGACCGCGTACGGCCGGCACGTGTTCGCGCTCGGCGGCAACATCGAGGCGACCCGGCGGGCCGGGGTGAACGTCGCGTTCATCCGGATCTCGGTGTTCGCGCTCGCCTCCGGCCTGGCGGCGGCGGGTGGGGTGCTGGCCGCGTCCCGGCTGACCGGCGTCACCCAGTCGACCGGCGGCAGCGACACCCTGCTCAACGCGATCGCCGCCGCCGTCATCGGCGGGACCAGCCTGTTCGGCGGGCGCGGCCGGGCCTGGTCGGCCCTGCTCGGGATCCTGGTCATCCAGTCGATCTCGAACGGGATGGACCTGCTCGGCCTCGACCAGTCGATCAAGTTCATCATCACCGGCTCGGTGCTGCTGGCCTCGGTCACGCTCGACGCGCTCGCCCGCCGCGGCCGTCGATCCTCTGGTCGCGGGTAGCCAGCTCCTCTGGCCGCGGGTAACCGGCTCCGCTGGCCACGAGTGACCGGCTCCGCTGGCCGCGGGCAACCAGCTCCTCCGGCTGCGGGCCGAGGGATACCGGGCGCCGCCGATCCGGAAACGGTCGGATGGGCGACGGCGCGGCGGCGGTCGCGGTCGAGGGCACCGTCATGCCGGCCACCGCGGGACCGGATCCGGTCGGGATCGGTGCTCTCCCGGCCGCGTGTTCTGGCTGCGTGTTCTGGCTGCGTGGCGGGTCCGAATCCGGCGCCGGGCCTGAAGTGCTACGTCCGCCCAACGGGGTTTATCGGGTGTTGCCAGGACGTCACATGTCCCAAGGCCGACTGTCGTAATACTTCGACCTGCGTAGACTCGGCCACGCTCGCTCACAGTCGCCTTCGGTGGCCGGCCCACGTCGCCGCACCCGCCGAGGGCCGTCCTGGAGGGTGGGGGGGCACGATCTAGCGCCGAAGCCGGTTCGGAGGGAGCGCACGTGGAGTCAGCTCGGGTTGCGTCTGGCGGGGACAACACGCGGACTCAGGCACGGCCGGCGTCGGCACCACCGCCGCGCACCGCGCCGGTCGCCGCCGGCAGCGGGAACCTGCTCGACGGCTTCCCCCTGCTGGCCCGTATCGGCGGGCCGAAGGACGTCAAGAGGCTCTCGGCGGAGGACGCCCGCCGCCTCGCGGAGGAGATCCGCGAGTTCCTCATCCACACCGTCGCCCGCACCGGTGGACACCTCGGGCCCAACCTGGGCGCGGTCGAGCTGACCATGGGCATCCACCGGGTCTTCGACTCGCCGCACGACCGGATCCTGTTCGACACCGGCCACCAGGCCTACGTCCACAAGATCCTCACCGGGCGGGCGGCCGACTTCGACAGCCTGCGCCAGCGGGGCGGCCTGTCCGGCTACCCGAGCCAGGCCGAGTCGGACCACGACATCATCGAGAACTCCCACGCCTCGACCGCCCTGTCCTACGCCGACGGTCTGTCGCGGGCCTACGCCCTGCGCGGCGAGTCGCGGGCCGTGGTCGCGGTTGTCGGTGACGGCGCCCTGACCGGCGGCATGTGCTGGGAGGCGCTCAACAACATCGCCGCCGCCGACCGGCCGGTCACCGTCGTCGTCAACGACAACGGCCGCTCGTACGCGCCGACGATCGGCGGCCTGGCCGACCACCTCGCCTCGCTGCGCCTGGCGCCCGAGTACGAGCAGGTCATGGACGTCGTCAAGCAGGTGCTGGGCCGCACGCCGCTGATCGGCGCGCCGCTCTACGACGCCCTGCACGGCATCAAGAAGGGCATCAAGGACACCGTCTCCCCGCAGGGGATGTTCGAGGACCTCGGCCTGAAGTACGTCGGGCCGGTCGACGGGCACGACCTGGCGGCGGTCGAGTCGGCGCTGCGCCGGGCCCGCGACTTCGGCGGGCCGGTGCTCGTCCACTGCGTGACCCGCAAGGGCTTCGGCTACCCGGCGGCCGAGGCCGACGACGCCGACTGCTTCCACGCGGTCGGGGTCATCGACCCCGCGACCGGCAAGCCGATCGCCAAGGGCGGCGGGCAGACCTGGACCAGCATCTTCTCCGACGAGATCGTCCGCACCGGCGCGGAGCGGCCGGATGTCGTCGCGCTGACCGCCGCGATGCTCCAGCCGGTCGGGCTGCACGCCTTCGCCAAGGCATTCCCGGACCGGGTCATCGACGTCGGCATCGCCGAGCAGCACGCCGTCACCTCGGCGGCGGGGCTGGCGATGGGCGGGCTCAAGCCGGTCGTCTGCGTCTACGCGACGTTCCTCAACCGGGCGTTCGACCAGGTCCTGATGGACGTGGCCCTGCACAAGCTGCCGGTCACCTTCGTCCTGGACCGGGCCGGGGTCACCGGGGAGGACGGGCCGTCCCACAACGGGATGTGGGACATGTCGTTCCTGCAGCTGGTGCCGGGCCTGCGCCTGGCCGCGCCGCGGGATGCCGCCACCCTGCGCCAGGAGTTCCAGGAGGCGCTGGCGGTCACCGACGCGCCCACCGTCGTCCGCTTCGCCAAGGGCAAGCTCGGCCCGGACCTGCCCGCCCTCGGTCGCCTCGGCGGGGTCGACATCCTGCGCCGCGCGCCCGAAGACGCCCAGGACGTCCTGCTGGTCGGGGTGGGCTCGATGGCCGCGACCGGGCTAACGGTGGCCGAGCACCTGGCCGCTCAGGGCATCGGCGTCACCGTCGTCGACCCGCGCTGGGTGAAGCCGCTGGACGCGGCACTCGTCGAGCTGGCCCGCGAGCACAGCTATGTCGTGACCATCGAGGACAACGGCCGGGTCGGCGGCGTCGGCGCGAGCCTGGCCCAGCTGCTGCGCGACAACGACGTCGACGTCCCGCTGCGGGACTTCGGCATCGAGCAGCGCTTCCTCGACCAGGGCAAGCGGGACGAGGTGCTGGCCGAGCTCGGCCTGGCCCCGCACGACATCGCCCGCGCGGTTGTCGAGTTCGTCGCCCGGCGCGAGCCGGCGCTGGCCGACGAGCGGGTCTGACCCTGTCGTATCCGTGATCGTCGGGTGACTGGCCGGCGCCTGGGGCGGCGCCGGCCCGCCGCGCTCAGGTGCGGGGAGCCCCCGCGCGGAGCTCGATGGACCGCTCGGCGAACCTCCAGCCCTCCGGGGTCTTCTCGTACCGGTCGGTGTAGCGGGGCGAGCCGGACAGCACCCACTGGCCGTCCCGCCACATCAGCAGGGCCATGTCGGTCGTTCCGTGCGCCTCCTCCGCCGAGGTGACGGAGATGAACGAGTTGACCATGATGTGTCGGGTCTGGTTGCCGCCCGCCGCGGCGGCCAGCCAGGCCGCGATCGCCTCCCGGCCCTCGGTGACCCGGCCGGCAACGTCTATCCGCCCGGTGGGCGTGAACAGCTCGGCGAACGCCTGCGCGTCCAGGTCGTCGGCGTAGCGGGGATACAGCGCCAGCAGCCGGCGGATGTCCCGCTCCGCGACGAGTTCCTCCACGACGTCCATGTTCAGCCCTTGTTTCGTTCCACGTGCCTGTCGTGCGGCGTCCAGCTCGTTCGGCGTCCAGCTCGTTGGGAGCGCCGGCGGATCGGCAATGTCCCGGACTGTTGTCACTCTGTCATCGGGGGGGTGCCGGGGCATCTACTCGGACGCGGGGGTCCACCCGACGGGGCCGCGGCCTGCCTGTCGGCGGCGGCCAGCCTTCCACCTGCCCCGTCCGTGATTGCCCGCCGTGCTCCACTACGCTGACCGGGTGACGGACGCGGGTAGGCCAGCCGCCAGGGGCGCGCACCGGCGCCGCGGCGGTGCTGGAACGCCGCCGGCACCGGCGGCCGCCGCGCCCGCGTCGGCTGAGCCCGCGTCGGCTGAGCCCGCGTCGGCTGAGCCCGCGTCGGCTGAGCCCGGGCCGCCCGCGGCCAAGCCGCGTAACGCGCGGTGGTGGGCGATTCGGGGCGCGCTGCTCGTCGCGTTGGCCCTGCTGATCCTCGAGCTGGCCTCCCAGTGGCGCAAGGTCTCCGACTCGATCCACGAGCTGAGCGTGTTCGGGATCATCGCCTCGGCGGTGTTCACCGTCCTGGCGGTCGGGACGACGGTGCTGTCGTGGCGGGCGTTGCTGGCCGGGCTGGGCGCGCGGCTGCCGCTGCGCGCCGCTGTCCGGATCTTCTTCGTCGGGCAGGTCGGCAAGTACATCCCGGGCAGCGTCTGGCCGGTGCTGGCCCAGATGGAGCTGTCCCGCGACTACGGCGTCGATCGGCCCAAGTCGGCCTCGGCCAGCCTGGTCGTGCTGGCCCTGGCCGTCCCCGCCGGCGGCATCGCCGCCGTGGCCACCCTGCCGTTCGTGTCGCGCTCGGCGCTGACCCACTACGGCTGGGCGTTGGCCGCCGTGCCGGTTTTCATGATCGTCCTGCACCCGGCGGTGCTCTCCCGGCTGCTGGCCTTCGCGTTCCGGCGCCTGCGCCGGCCGCCGCTGACCGAGCCGCTGCGCCTGGCCACGATCATGGTCGGTGCCGGCTGGCTGCTGGTCAGTTTCGTCCTCTACGGCATCGCCACCTGGTTCGTCCTGCGTGACCTCCAACCCGACGTTCACGGCATCCGGCTGCTGGCGCTGGCGATTGGTGCCTACTCGTTGGCCTGGACGGCCGGCTTCCTCGTCCTGGTCGTCCCGGCCGGCGCCGGGGTGCGCGAGGCGGTGCTCACCCTCGCGCTCGCCCCGGCGCTCGCGTCCGGCCCGGCGCTGCTGGTCGCGGTGGTCGCCCGGCTGCTGGCCACGATCGCCGACCTGATCTGGGCCGCGATCGGAGTGGCCCTACGCCCGCGCGGCACGGTCCCATCCGTGCCCGCGGACGGAGCCAGCCCGACGCCGCCCGGACCGGGCCGGACGAGCGCCGGGCAAGCCAGCTACGACCGCAGGACGCGCTTCGGTGCCGAGCCGACCCGCCACGAGTCGATCGCCAACTGACCCTCGGCCGGGCGGATCATCGCTAACTCGGTGACGTCCACCCGGTAGAGGCGGAATGGCTCGGGCACCGCCGTCCCGTGCGCCGCCCGCCAGGCGTCGACGAACGCGGCCTGGGTCGCCGGCTCGTCCGCCGCCACCGCTCGTCCAGTGATCTTCACGTCGCCGTCGGTGACGTTCTTGTCCGTCGTGGCGTTGTGCAGCGCTATCCGGCCGTCGCGGTCCATGTCGTCGGCCTTGCGGGAGCGCGGCATCGACCCCAGCCACAGCTCACCCAGGGCGAACAGCGGCTCGATACCGCTCAGTCGCGGCCAGCCGTCCGACCGCACGGTGGCCAGGATGGCCAGGCCGTGGGCGTCGATGCGCCCGCGGACCGCCGCCGCCAGATCGGGCGCGGCCTTCTCGACGTCGTTCCAGGAGCTCATGGCGACCATCGTGCCCGGATCCTCCGACAGTTCTGGCTCGGGCCGCCTCGGCGCTGCTCCCGCCCGCCGCGGCGGGCGATCCAGCGGGCGATCCAGCGGGCGACCGGCCTCGGCGGGCGGCCACGCGCTAATCGTTCTTCTCGTGCCCCACGGTGACTCCACCTCCCGCCCGGCCCAGCCGGCCGCCGGGCGATGGCGTAGTGGCTCCGCCGCGCTTTCGCGGGGGTCCCGAGTCGTGACGTGGCCACGGAGCCTGGCCACCTCGTAGCGGCCGGCCGCCGGCCAGGTGGCCCACTCTCTCCCGGCCGCGTCCTCGCGGTACCACGGCCCATCTGAACCACGGCCCATCTGAACGCCGGTTTCGCGCTGGCGGCGCCCACCACGAGCGGCACCGCCGCTCGCTCCCGTGTTCCGCGCCCGCCGGGCCGCCCCGTGACGACACGGGGACGGCCGTGTCGTCCGGCGCCGGTGCTCGCTCCTGTCACACCGCCCTGCTCAAGTTCGGGAGATACCCATATGAGATCCGCCGCGGTGAGGGCTCGAACTTCCTGATCTCGCGGCGAGGCCGCGCGGAGATCACCGGATTCTCGCCGGAGGTTCCCGTCGCGATCTTCCGTGTGGTTGACAATCGCTATTGCTGGCTGTTAATGGCGGCGGTCTGACCGCTGCGTTCTGGTCGGTTCCGCGGGTCAGGCCGCCGCCGTGGCGTAAGCCGCGTAGGGGTCGTGCGCCGTCCGGATGCGGTTTGTTCGCCACGGTCGGTCGCCCCAGGCAATGGGTGGTCGCCATTCGACG
>Ga0207710_10000444_pt1 | contig 26937 bp, 13 predicted proteins | sample KBSS24metaG_FD_184400 | JGI IMG/M metagenome (GOLD analysis project Ga0207710, IMG submission 184400) | Switchgrass rhizosphere microbial communities from Kellogg Biological Station, Michigan, USA - KBS S2-4 metaG (SPAdes) (version 2) | ecosystem: Host-associated > Plants > Roots > Rhizosphere...
CGAGTAGCAAGTTTGCGATGTTTGCGCACGCGATCAGCAGCACGAGCCCGACAGCGCCCAGCAAGATAAAGAGCGCTCTGCGTACCGGACCGAAATAATATTGGCCCAGCGACTGCAAGTAGATCGCTCGGCCGGCGTATTCCTGGTTAGTGCCGCCGAAGTCCTGCTCGTTTTGTCGCGCCAGGTTAGCGAGCGCCGCGTTCACCTGTTGCTCAGTCGTGTTGGAACTGGTGCGACCCACGATCAGGTAAGCGCGGCCATCTCGCGCGAGCTTAGTAAAATCAAACGGGAACGGAAACCACGCTTGTGATTCTTCGTATCGAAATTGCGGCGGCATCACGCCGACGATCGTGAAAGGCTCGTCGTCGAGTGACACTTTCCGGCCCAACACCGCTTTGTCACCACCGAAACGTCTCTGCCAGAGTCCATAACTGATCACGAGAACGCGCTCGCCATTTGGACCCTGTTCATTGGGCGCGATAGTGCGGCCGAGCAACGGTTCGACGCCGAGAATGTTGAAGAACTCAGTTGAGACTTTCGCCGCCGCGACTCGTTCCGGCTCTTCACTGCCGGCGAGATTGCGACTAACAGTCTCGACCGCAGCGACTCGTTCAAAGATCCCGCTGTTTGTTAAGTCGACAAACTCCGGACCGGACAATCGCAGTTGTTCCGTTACGCCGAGCTTCGGAAAACTCTGGCGCACAAAGAACAGTCGTGAAGTATCTTTGTACGGAAACGGATTCAGCACCACGACATTGACGATGCTGAAAAGCGCGGTGCTCGCGCCGATGGCAAGCGCAAGAGTCAACACGGCGACGATCGTAAAGGAGGGCCGCTTGCGCAGCATACGGAAGCAGTAGATTAGATCGTGCATGGCGGTTAGATCCTAAAGTTATGGTGGTCGAACTTGGATCGGTAGTACGAGCCGACGCACGTTCAAAGGCTGTGCCAGAAGCTTGCTCGCTTGTATTCTGAGGAATTAATGAAGCGCTGATTGATGGACTGAGCTGGAGAGTTTCGCTTGCGGGACTAACGATCCCACTTTCGAACATCATTGTAAAATCATCCGTAAATGGATCGTCTGCGAGCCGCGTTTGACACTTAGCACGCGCTCGCCTGAGTGCGTGAATAATCGCCGTAGCTCTCTAAGAGTAAACTGCGCCGTTGGCTGCCCGTCGACTGCGACAATTATGTCTTCCTCTTGCACTCCAATCGCTGCCGCCGGACTGTCTGCCGCCACGCTGTTCACTACGTACGTTCTGAAGCGCGGCGGTTCTGCGACAATATCGAGCCCGCTCAAATCTTTCGTAGTCGAGACACTTTGACTTCGTTCGAGGATGATTCGCGAACGTGAGTAGTCGAGGATCATTTTGAACTGGCTGAAGAACCCGGCACCGAGCTCACCATCATAGTCTTTGCTGGCTTCGCTACCTTCGGTCCCCTGCGCGAATACAACCAACGGATTCCTGGCAACCAGACTTCCGAGCTCGACCGACGGTACGTGCGCTTTCACAGCCTCCGCCGAACCACCTGCGCCACCCAGTTTACTCTGTGCGTGTGTGGTCAGCGTCTCGAGTATTTTGTGCTTGTTAATAAATGGAGTGTTTAGATTCAGGATTCCGGTAGCGCCTGTATCTACCTCGAATTTGCCCTCGATCGGTTCACGTCCATTCAACCCGATCCGCGCGCGCACGAACGGTGTTTTCTCCACCAGCTCGATCGGAATTGACTCACCGGCTCCTGAATATTTATAGCTGGCCGTCTCGTACAGCTTCATCAAACCCACAGCGTAATCGATTTCGATGACGAAGTTGTTGATGAAATCGTAGCCGATGATGCCGTCGATTTTATAACCAAACAAGGGTGCGAACGGGTCGAGATCTATGGTGGCGAGTGTTTGCCTGAAGACGGTCACACCCGCCAGCGACAAAGACACTGGTCCAACTAATCCGCTTTGCACCGGCCCGCCGGTCGCGTCGAGATTTAGCTTGCCTTTTGCGCGCAGTCCCAGGGCCCTTGCGGATTGCGGATCGATCACAGAAACACTCGCTCCAGTGTCGAAGATGAAATGAAGTGGTCGTGAGCTGTTAACACGGACCTTTAACACAATCAGATCGTTCGCCAGCTCTAACGGGATCCTGACTGAGCTGGAACCTGCAGCGAAGCGATAGGCAGAACTCTGCGCAGCCGTGTGCGCGAGAAACACCGGTGTCAGGAGACAGGCTGTAATTAAAGTAAACCGCCGGACGTAAACCAACTTCAGCACCTGCCTCCCTTTGCGTCACACGAGTATATAGACGTCTCGATTGGAGCTGATGTTAGCGCCATTGCAAGCCTGGTCTAATCAGCCACCTTCGCGCTCTTCTGCTTGGTAAGCTCCATTCGGAACGCCTGCTCTCTGTCGTCGACAAAGTTTTTGTAGCCGGCGGGATCGAAGAAGGCGACTTCGCCTAATTTGAACCGTGGGTATTTGGATTCAAGATCGAAGTAACTACCGTGCGCGCCGAGGAAGTAGTCGACTGGCAGTGATTTCAACACGCGGAATGTCTTTTCGAAGTCTTCCGTGATACGCGGATAAACCGTATTGCCGACGAGCTTGTATCCGGGATTCACATTCGGACTACCGACGATGACGACATCGCGCAGCTTCGAACCGTCATTCACTCTCATGGTCCAGGTGGTGCAGCCCTTTGTGTGACCCGGCGTCAGACGTGCAGTGAGTGTGGCGCCTCCGAGTTTGACGTGATCGCCGTCACGCAATACACGATCGACTCTTGTTGGTGGGTAAAGAGTGGTTGGATCATTGCCATACTGAAAATCGCTCTTGCCTCCAGATTCGACTACTTCGACGTCGCCTTCCATCACCATGTATTTCGCGCCGGTGAGTTGTTTGAGCGCAGCGCTCCCCGCACAGTGGTCCCCGTGCGCATGACTGATCAGAAGAATCTTGATGTCGCTGAACTTGAAACCCAGCGACTCCACACTCGCGCGGATCATCGGAACACTGGCTTCGAGATTGCTGTTTATCAGAATGTGTCCGTCGGGCGTAGTGATCAGATAGCTCGCCAATCCCCTGCTCCCAACGTAGTAAAGATTTCCGGCGATGCGGAATGCAGGAAAGGGCTCGGTCCAATCGTTCTGCATGTACGCCGGCGGCGCATGGTGGGCCACAACGATGAGCGTAACTATCATCGATAAGGCGATGCTGGCGATAATGGCGGTGTGTCTTTTCATGTTCGGTTTTTGACTTGAATATTTTCCGCAGATCGACGAGATTCTACAGCCTGATCGTTCATCTGCATACCAACTTTTCGTAGAGCTTAGGCCAATGTCAACTGAAGCTAAGCCCCTCCCGTCGCTGTCGAAATCGATCGTCACGGGCGCGATCGGATTCGGCCTCGCCAGTCTGTTTGTATTCGCCACCGTCGCCTTTGCCGAGAGATGGATGCACCAAAATCTCGGATTGTTTGGCTCATATATCGCCTGGATCGTGCTGTTCATACTACTCAGCGGCGCGGTGTTTGGATCGCTCGTAGTGGTCGATCGCTGGCGACTGCCAAAATTCTACCTGCTCTGGACCGTCGCCTTCTTCGCGTATGCGGCAGTTTGGATGATCGCATATTTCAGTATGGGGCGAACGAGAGGTGAAGCAGTCGGGTCGCTTGCCGGGTCCATTCTTATGGCTCTGGTCCTGGCTGTGGGATTTAGATCGTTAAGCTCAACTGTAAAACTTTCCGCGCTGCTCTTCGTATCAAACTTTCTCGGCTACTTTCTCGGTGCTGCGCTCTTCGATTCATTGAGCGAACCCACCGGAATGCTGTTGTTTGGAGTCGTCTACGGATTGTTGTTCGGCGCCGGCATCGGAGCCGCACTTCAACTCGTACAACGAACCAAAACTTCGTAGCCACAAAGAGCACAAACCATCATGAGCATGCGTTCACTCTTTCCGCTTATTATCTTTGCGACAGCGTTAACCGCAGTGCAGGCGCAAACAATTTCTTTAGAGCCCGATCAGTTGAAGCCGGTGAATGTAAAGGCTGAGACGGTTACCTTCAAAGGTAGAAAGGCTCTCCGCGTACGTGACGCTGCTCCGCCGGAGTTAGGTGATGAGGGTCCCGTTTGATCTTGGTTACACGGCAACCTCATCTGCGGTGAGCTGAAACATGAAATCCGTGGGAACGTGAAAATGCTAAATAACAAAGAGAGCTTGCCCAAAAACTCCGGAAGTCTTGAAGATATCTCTGACGAAGAAATGAGCGGCTGTGGGTTGAGGAGGCTGTACGTCGTGACGCGGAGATTGATTCTGGAACGGTCATGATGCGTGATGCTGAGGATGTTTTTAGAGACATTAGAGTGCGGATCTTGCAAGTGCGACAGACGTAAACTGATGGCGTCAGGTCTTCAACAACGAGCGAAGGTATTGAATCGCTGAAGGACCGTCTACAGTTGGCAATTCACCTCGGTTAACGGCGTCGATTCGGTCCTCTGACTCGGCAGCCCATTTTGCTTCGGTCTCCCTGGCAGTCGCTTCATTCGTTTCCTCTTTATTAAGTAGTTTGCACATGCGCAAATGATTTGACTGGATGACTCATCCTGTCAAGCGGCTTTGATTAGACAAACATCTCCCTTAACATCAAAGCACAAGGAGTCACGTGAATGAAGTTAAAGATCGTCCAAGCCGGGGAGCCGGTGTTGAGGGAGCGTGGGCGGGAGTTGACGAAGGATGAGATCAAGAGTCCGCAGATACAACAATTGATCGAACTCATGCGAGAGACGATGCATGAGGCGCCGGGGGTGGGGTTGGCGGCGCCGCAGGTTGGGGTTTCGATTCAACTCGCGGTGATTGAGGACCAGCCGGAGTATTTGGCGCATCACTCCGCGGAAGAACTTGCCGAGCTTCAACGATCGGCAGTTCCCTTTCACGTGATCATTAATCCAAAGCTCACATTATTGGATAACGGGTCGGCAGAGTTCTCTGAAGGCTGCCTCAGCGTGGAAGGCTACCAGGCAATGGTCAAGCGCGCGCTAGAAGTTCGCGTTGAGTGTTTGAATGAACGTGGTGAAGAAATAACGATCAACGCGCACGGTTGGTACGCGCGCATTCTTCAGCACGAGATAGACCACCTCAACGGAACTCTCTACATCGATCGAATGAATACGCGCACGTTCACGAGAACTTGATTTAGGGCACGATCCGGATCGTGCCCGTATTGCTCACGCGTGTGTGGGCCCGGATGCTCACAGTGCAAGTGCCGGCTACCAGATTATTCGGCAATCTGATTACGACCTGAGTCAGATCCGTACCGGGAATCGAGCGCACGTCCTGAGCCTGTACGTCGAAGACCTGACTGTTGCTCGCTACGATCCTGACGATCACTGCCGACGGCAGCTCGCCCGGATTCAATTGCAAACCCCGAGCAAAAAACATTACCCGCGTATTTTGATCGGGCGCCCCGACAAACCAATCGGGGATACCGAACACACGGAACGGATCTCTCACTGCAAAGTAAGAATCCAATGCTGCCGCCTGACCCTGAACCGGCCCCGACTCTTCGAGCACCAACTCCAGCACATCGTCATTGAAGATCGTGCCTATCGCGATGCCCTGAAGGACCGTCGCGCCGGAAAGATTCGAAAGGTTAACTCGGTAGGTTTCATTCGCCTCTGCATTCGTGTCACCGCAGATGGTAACTGGAACCGTAAACGTCGTGCTGCCGGGTTGGAATGAGAACGTACCCGAGTTCGTTACGTAATCAACGCCCGGATCACATTTCGAACCGCCGAAGGCGCTGAAGTTCGCCGTCGCAAAATTGCCACCGACCGCACGTCCGGTTGCGGCTGTCAGATTGATCGTAAACACTGCCTGCGTAGTGCCAGTGTTGCCTTCAACAACCACTACATCAGTGACGAACACCATCGGAGTTGTTGAGTGATCCTGAAGCGTGACAAGCAGCGTACTGGGAGCACCCAACGCTTCGAGAGTCGGAGTGTTACGCAGGACAACCGTGAAGTTTTCATCCGGCTCGGTCGTCGCGTCGTCAACGATCGGGATCTGGATCGTCTTGCTCGTCTCACCCACATTGAAAGTCAACGTGCCGGACGCAGCCGTATAATCCTGACCCCCGATCGCAGTGCCATCGACAGTTGCATAATCAACCGTCAGACTACCTGCGGCGCCGCCGGTGCGCAGCACGGTGACACTCAGTGAGCCAACGTCCTCAATAGCCGTAATCGAGCTCACGCTGAACTGCACACTGCCGGATGTCGAGGTGGAGTCAGCGGCTGAAAACTCTGACGTGTTCCCATTAGGATCAGTAGCCGTTGCCGTAATCACGCGCCCAGCCGCCAGCCCAACCAGGAACGTCGCGTTGATAGTAGCGTCGCCGTTGTTATCGGTGTTTACGGTAGTCGAGTTGATGAACTGTGCTCCTTCGCCATTCCCCGAAGGATCGACAGCACCATTCGAGAAGAAATCGATCTGAAAAGCGGTATTCGGAAGCGACTTCAAACTTCCCTGAATCGTCACGCTGTTAGCTGACGAAACCACGCTCGTTATCACCGGAAAGTTTTGCAGATTGTTTGGACCAGTGTCCGGATCGGTGCCGTCATTCGCCGTGACACCACTCGTACCAAGATCTATTCCCAGACCGTTATTCGAGAAAATTGAATTGCCACGTATCGAGTTGCCCGTACCGGAAGTGACTGCGATTCCAGGGCCGCCGTTGAACGCAATCTGATTCCCTGCTTCACTCTGCGTACCACCGATGACGCTGTTCACTCCACCCCCGATCGCAATGCCCTGCTGAGTATTTGGCAATGGACCATTTCCGAGTGCGTTCAGTCCGATAATGTTTCCCTGGATGACGCTTCCCACTGGCGAACTCGAGAAAGCGGTCCCAACCTGTATACCAATCGCATTTCCCGAGATGACATTTCGCGCGCCCGCAACTGTCCCTCCGATCACATTATTGTTGCTAAGGATGTTGATGCCCGCCGGTGCGCCGCCGAGCGCGCGAGTGCCGGTGACGTCAGTGCCGATATAGTTACCTTGCACGGTGGCTGCTGCACCGGAGTTGTTGTATCCCAGCGCAACGTTTCCAAGATTACCGTTTGCGGCGATGATATTTCGCGCTTCGGGCTCCGTGCCGCCGACTAACGCATTCTCACCGGCAACAACACCATTACCATTGTTACCTAAAGCCAGAGTGCCGGTAATGTCAGTGCCGATGTAATTGCCCTGCACCTTACTGCCGGCGCCGCGGACGTAAACGCCGTCTCCAGTGTTGCCTGAGATGACGTTTCTGGCTCCCGGTGTGAGACCGCCAATCAGGATGTTCGTGCCAAAAGCCTGCGGACCGTTCGTGTTGGGGATCTTCTTCGTGCCGGTGACGTCTGTACCGATCAAGTTTCCCTGAATGATCGTGCCGGGGCCACTCGTCTGAAGTGCAAATTCATTCCCGGAAATGAGATTGCCGGCTCCAGCCGCAGTGCCGCCAATGATGTTGCCGGTAAACTGCGAGCTGTTGATTCCTATTCCGCCAGGTTGATGAAGCGCTGCGGTTCCGGCGGCATTGGTTCCGATAAAATTTCCCCGAATGATGTTGTTGTTGCCGTTGATATCAAGACCGCCGTTTAAGTTTCCCGACATGACGTTGCGGGTGGCGGCAGAAGTGCCTCCGATCACATTGTTCGATGAATTGCTAAGGGTAATGCCGCGGGCATTTGGTTTAGCGGTTGTTCCGTCTGCGGCGACGCCGAGATAATTCCCTTGAATCACATTATTGTCGCAACCGTTCAACCAAATGCCGCTGTTACCACGGAAGTTACCGATCACCAGGCCACGCACGGTACTGCCGCCCGCTTTGATAACCAGACCATTTACACTGGCGATCGCTAATCCATCGATTTCAATAAGCGGTGAGCCGGCGTATCCCGGTTGAGTAGTAGCATCGATCACAACCTGCTCCGTGATCTCAGGCAGCGCCGTCAACAGATTAATCGTCTTCGCTCCTGGTCCAGGAATGTTGAAAACGATCGTGTCGGTACCGAGCGTGGCGTTCGCGTTGGTGATGGCTTCGCGCAACGATCCGGCGCCGTGATTGTTTGCATTCGTCACTACAAAACTCTGACGCGTGGCGGCGAAGTTTGCGGTTTGATCGACGGTTAGATTGTTGAAGGTCTGGCTGGCCGGAGCAAAGTTGAAACCAAGCAGCGACGGCGTCACGGTGTAGTTGCCGTTGATGATCAATTCATACGAATAGTTTCCGTTACTATCTGTCGTTCTCAGTCCGGACTGAGATCCGCTCAGCGTCACGGTGACGCCGGCCATTGGAACGCCGTTCTCCGTTACCTGGCCGCTAATCGTGTGAAACGGTGAATCGCTTTGGATAACACTGAAGTCCAGAACCTGATCGCTGCTGAGGTTGTTGAAAGTCTGGGTCGTAGGCGTGAATAGGAAATGCGGCGCCGCTATGCTGATCGTGTAGTTTCCGCCTTCACGCAATCTCGAGAACTGGTAAGAACCGTCGCTTTCACTGAACACATGCGTTAGCGACGTCCCATCATTCAAAACTATCTCCGCCCCACGGAAGGGTGAGCCGGGTGCGCCGTTATTCAACACGTGGCCACTGATGGTGTACGAAGTTCCCAGCTTCGTAATGAAGGCGTCATCGGCGCCGCGATTGAACGGTTGATAGGAGCCAGGAGTTACAGGAAAGCCCGGCGACGTGGCTGACCCGGTGATGTAAGCATTGCCCGCGGAGTCAAGCGCGATACCGAAAGGCAGACCGCTATTGACTGAGAGAATCGGATCTTTGAGAGGGCCGCCGATGAAGGTCGAGTAAACTAAAGCACTGCCGGCCGCATTGATTTTGGTGACAAACCCATCGGAAGCGGTGGAGGGCGTTGACGCAACATACAACGTTGAAGGTCTCACCGGATCGATCACCATCGCGACTGCGGTTGGTTCGTCGAGTCCTTTGTTCATTGCCACCCATGTTTGTCCGCTGTCAGTGCTTTTGAACACACCTCGCTGAGCTAAAGCCGAAGACTTTGTCGATGCCAGGTAAACCAGCGATGGATTTACCGGATCGAAAGTAATTCTCCCGCCGATGGAAAGTACCACCGACCAGTTGTTACCGCCGTCTACACTTCTAAATACCTTGTCATCTGAGCTGGCGAGCACGAGTCCCGCTGTAAACGGGCTCGCAGCGACAGAGCGACCGGCTGAAATAGGCTGATTCACGTTAAGAGGTTGCCATGAGAGCCCCGCGTCCGTGCTCTTGTAAAATCCGCCCGGGGTCACGCCGTCCGCCGCATAGATGGTCGAATGGTTCAGTGGATCAATAGAAAACCACGCCGGGACAAAAGGCGGTGAAGGTGGTGGATTTCCCACCGGAACCCAATTATCTGCTCCATCTGTCGTCTTGAAGATGCGAGGACCGACGATACAACAATGATTCACACCTACATATAAAGTATTTGGCGTAACCGGATCGATACCGAGACTCCGATATTCCGTGGCGTTTATGCCGTTAATACGAAGGTTCCAACTAGCTCCACCGTCGGTGCTCTTATAGACCCCAACACCACTTTGGATGCCACTGATCGTGAGATACAACGTTAACGGCGCGGAGGGATTGATAACGAGAGCAGTCACATTGAGGTTTGTAAGACCGTTATTAATTGCGAACCACGTTCTCCCACCATTTATGCTTTTGAACACACCTGACGTTGTGCCGACGAAAAGAGTTGAAGGCTCGTTCGGGTGAATCGCCATACTCGTGATCATAGCGCCAGTAAAACCGTAATTGTCGTTGGACCAGGTTGCGGCGCTATCAACGCTCTTATACATCGGGCTCTTCGTGCGCAGTGCACCGGCAACGAGTGGGAAATCAAAAGAGCTGCTGGATCCGGTGATGTAGGCGTTGTTTGCTGAATCAACAGCAATGCCGCGCGCCAACTCGAAACTCGATCCACCCAGGTACGTAGAGTAAACAAGTGCGGAACCGGTGCTGTTGAACTTGGTGACAAAGACATCTGTAGTAGTCCCAACCAGACTTGCCTGGATCGGGTTCATCGTCGGGAAATTGGTTGAGCTGGTGAAGCCGGTAACGTAAGCGTTGCCGAAAAAATCTGCCGCGATTCCAAAACCGACGTCTTCATCGGCGCCTCCAAGATAAGTGGAGTAGACAAAGGAGCCCGCAGGTGTGAGTTTAGTAACGAAGGCGTCAGATTTCGGAAACGGCCCTGAACTGCCGAGGGCCGGCTGAAACGCGTTTGCAGTCGGAAAGTCAGTGGCAAATGTTCGTCCCGTCGCATAAATATTGCCGGAGCTATCCGTGGCGATGGAATTCACCGTCTCGCATTGCCCGCTGCCGAGATACGTCGAAAACGTGTATGAGGGAACCGCGGGATTCAGCTTAGTCAAAAACCCGGTCGCGCAGTTGCCGTTGAAAGTCACGTTCGGTCGAAGAGGGTTAACAACCGGAAAATTCGTAGAGCTCGTCTGGCCTCCGATAGTAATGTTGCCACTGCCATCGATGGCGATGCTGCTGCCGGTGTCTTCATTAGTCCCGCCGATCAGAGTCGAAAACAACACGCCGGAGCCCGACGCATTCAACTTAGTAACAAAGGCATCCGCGAGACCACTGCCACTTGTTCCGGCGTATAGGACCGCTCCATTGGTTGGATCATTGACGAGGCTATTAACAACCGGACTCCATAGACCAGTTTCAACCTTGTTCCAGCTACTGCCACCATTTGTGGTTTTGATAACGCCGTTACTGAAGACGGAGGCGTAAACGGCCGAAGAAGTCGCAACGATCGTACGAACGCCGGCATTCGGCACGTTCGTTAGCAAAGTCCACGAAGCTCCTCCGTTCGTGCTCTTGTTGATGCCTCCCGCTCCGGGTGTGTCGCCATGACCTGTATACACGGTTGCGGTATTGGCGGGATCGATTGCGATCGCGCTCACGATAGTCGGATTGCCGCCGCCCATGCCGTTGTTCATTGCCGTCCACACGCCGCCGCCGTTTGTAGATTTGAAAAGACCGTTGCCGGACGTGCCGGCGTAGAGCGTCAATGGCGTTGTTGGATCAATCGCGAGAGCAAGAACGTTTGGAGTGCTGGCTATGCCGAAGTTGTTTTGCTCGATCCAGTTACTGCCGCTGTCTGTGCTCTTGAACACACCATTCCGCGCACCAATGTAAATGGTCGTGGGCGTTGAAGGATCGAACCGGATCGAATTCACAGTACTGAAGTTCACCGCCGGACTAACTCTACTCCAGTTATTACCGCCATCAGTTGACTTGAATGGACCAGAAGAATCCGCAACGTAAACAACTGAAGCATTGGTGGGATCTACTACCAGATCCTTAGTAAAGAAAGAACTCTGAAAGCCGGTGGACGGTGTTTTGATCCACGTCGTTCCGCCATCAGTGCTACGAAAGAATCCCTCAGTCGTGCCGGCGTAGATTGTGTTTGGCGCGTTGGGAGCAACCGCGATCACATTCACGATGCCAGTAATTCCGCTATTCAGGTTGCTCCAGGTCGCGGCGGCATCAGTAGTCTTAAAAAAGCTGCTGGCCGTCTTCAAAGGGTTAACGAGGGGAAAGTCCTCCGCATTGGTGGTTCCGGTGACGTAAGCACTTCCGGCTGAGTCGACTGCGATACCAAATCCCGTCGACCTGCCCTGACCGTGGAGATACGTCGAATAGATCAGTGTGCTGCCAGTCGGATCCAGCTTTGTAACGAATGCTCCACTAAGAGCAGTAGTGGTTTTGAAAGCCCCTGCCGTGGTTGGGAAACTGGTACCTTCGGTAACTCCGGTAACGTACGCGCTGCCGAGAGGATCGACTGCAATCGAATTAGCAACATCGTTGACGCCGGATCCCAAAAGCGTTGAATAGGTGAGTACGGGATCGATTACGAGTGGCTTGCTTGAGTCGAATCGATCGAGTTTGAATTTGACTTCGTTTCCATTGACGACGTATGCGCCTTTTATTTCGCTGCGGTTACCATTTTCATCGAACTGGTAGATCACGGGTTTGTTGAGAGACACTTCGCCGTGCTTCAAACCGAGCAGTAGTTTTCCTGTTTGGTCGAGGCGAATTTGATCCGCGCCTTCAACAGTGAAGCGGATGAGTTTCGGATTCGCGCCGGCTCCTACAACGAGGTCATACTCGAGCTCGCGCTGGTTGCCGTAGTAGACGACGTCAATACCCGGATAGACTTCTTTAAACTGGACCTTTCGATAGGTGGGGATATTGCGGCGCCACTTTGCGGGATCGTTGCCGCTGAAGTAGTTGATTTTGCCGGGCAGCTCTTCCTGGCCTTCCACCTGCGGCGTCGCGTTAGCGCCGAGCAGTTTCAAGCGCAACACGGTGCCTTCGCTTACGTTTTCATCCGCGTCATCTTTGGCTTCTATTTTGACGGCGCGCGCCTTTCGGACTTTGAGAACAGCCTCGTTCGACGTGAGAAAAAAATCGTAGCCAGGGCCGTGCGAGAGAAACTTCACGCGCTGATCTACCTGGCCTTTATTGATCTCAAAGCTGAGCGGTAACCTGGCAAACTGTTCGGCCAGGCGTGCTTTATCAGGCGCTGGAGCAGCAGTTGGGAGACTGTTGTCGTATTTATGCGCTCCGACCAGAATCACACCTGCAAAACAGGCAAGTAGACAGACGATTCCGATAACGAGCACAGTCCGAGGGATGAGCAGTGATAGAGGTTTATTTGATTTCATTTTAGAAACTAATTAACTCTGCCAGCTAGAGGTCTTGCAAAACAGGAGACGGACAATTGGCTTTTACCGCGTTGGGTCGGTGCCTGGGCTAACTGCGGCCCATTTTCGTCGCCTCGCGAGGATAAGTCAATGGGGTAAATCTCTCCGCGTTCTCTGCGTATCTCTGCGTTCTCTGCGTTAAGGGCTATTTCAACGCAGAGGGCCACAGAGATACGCAGAGAACGCAGAGAGATTTCCCTATAATGGACCGATTCGGGCTTGGGTGTGTAAGCTTGGGACGCGAATGCGAACTGTAAATGCTGCAAGATATGTGACTCCGCTCCGCGAAGGCGGATCGCTGCCTGCCATCATCGAGGCCGATGATGACGGGATGTACGTGCTCAAATTCCGCGGCGCCGGCCAGGGGACCAAGGCGCTCATCGCGGAGTTGATTGCCGGCGAGCTCGCCCGAGCGGCAGGTTTGCTGGTTCCTGAGCTCGTCTTTGTCTCGCTAGATCCTGAGATCGCAAAGACAGAACCTGACCCGGAAATACAAGATCTCATTCGCGCCAGTGGCGGATTGAATCTCGGGCTGGATTACCTTCCCGGCTCGGTAATGTTCGACCCGGTTGCGGACCAGCCGGACGCTGACCTTGCTTCGCGAATCGTGTGGCTCGACGCTTACGTCACGAACGTCGATCGCACGCCGCGCAATGCAAACATGTTGATGTGGCATCGAAGACTCTGGCTGATCGATCACGGCGCCGCAATGTACTTCCATCACGCGTGGACTGACATGGACCAGCGCAGCAAAGATCCATTTCGTTTGATCAAAGAACACATCCTGCTTCCCTTCGCGAGCGCGCTCGAAGCAGCGGATGCGGAAATGACCGCAGCCATCAGTGAAGACGTGATTAGAGGAATTGTCGATCTGGTACCGGACGATTGGATGAAGGAACACGCTCCGTTTAGTACGATTGAGGAAAACAGGCAAGCTTACATCGATTATCTGACGAGGCGTCTCGAGGCGCCGCGCCACTTCGTTGAGGAGGCGATTCGTGCCCGATAAATTCAGGTATGACTATGCGGTGATCCGCGTCGTGCCGAAAGTAGACCGCGAGGAGTTTATCAACGCGGGCGTAATCGTCTCGTGTCCTGAGTTGTCATTTTTGGAAGCGCGCATCAAGTTGGATGAGTCGCGGCTTCTTGCTCTCGATCCAAACGTCGACCTCGAGCTGGTACGAAAGCATCTGGCCAGCATTCCCACCATTTGTCGCGGCGGCGACGGTGCCGGCTCGATCGGCCAGCTTCCGCAGCGCCAACGTTTTCACTGGCTCGTCGCTCCCCGCAGCACAGTCATCCAAACCTCGCCCGTCCACACCGGCCGTTGCGGGGACCCCGCCGCCGCCCTCGACCATCTCGTCGCCACGATGGTTGATGCTGCTCAGTCGACCTGACGCGGTTGTACCAAGCGCATACAGTTGAGAGTCGTTTTCAAACGTAAATCCATATAGGTAAGCCGCGTTCTGTTAACTCATCGAACGGCCCTGTTATTGCTTCGGCCTTCTTTAAGCTCAGAACGAACAAGGAGGGACAACAGATGGACGCCTTTAGTTTACTCAAAGCCGACCACAGGAAAGTTGAGAAGCTCTTTAGTCAATTAGAGAGTGCGAGTGGCCAGGCGAAGATGCGGGTGTTTGAACAGATCAAGACAGAGCTTGAGCTGCACACACACATCGAGGAAAAGTTTTTCTATCCCGCGTTGGAGAAGCCGAAGCAGACGCACGAATTGACGCTCGAGGCTTACGAAGAGCATGACGTGGTCAAGAAGCTTCTACAGCAAATGAGCCGGGCCAAATCCGCAACCGAGGAGTGGGAAGCGCAGGGCAAGGTGTTGCAGGAGAACGTCGAGCACCACGTCGAGGAAGAGGAAAACGAGCTCTTCCCCAAGGCTGAGGCTGCGTTGAGCGAGGAAGATATCGAGACTCTCGGCGAGCAGATGGAAGCCGAGAAGGAACGCAAGCAACGCACTGCGTCGAGCAAGAAGAAAAGCTCGAACAAGTCAGCGGCGAAGTCGAAGTCGGCCTCGACCGCGCCTAAACGCGCACGCGCTAGCAAGAGCGGATCGAAGTCGACAGGATCAAAGCGATCTAAGAAATCGACGAAGAAGAGCCGGCGATAGACGTGAATTCATCGATTGAGAAACACGGCCCGGCGAATGGTCGTGAGCTATCCGACTGCATCGTGATTGGCGCCGGGCCGGCAGGTTTGTCGGCATCGCTATTCCTCGCTCGCTATCTTCATCGCACGCTCACGTTTCATCACAACAGCCCGCGAAATGAATACGCGCACGGCGTGCACGGCTTTCTCGGCCATCACGGCATCCGGCCGGGTGAGCTGCTGGCTCGCGGTCGCGATGAAGTGACGACCCACGGCGGGTTGATCGTCGAGGCGTGTGTAACCGGCGTCGAAGCAGTTTCGTCCGAACACTTTCGTGTGTTTGTTGGCGATAGAGCTTTCGACGCGCGTCGATTGCTGCTGGCTACTGGTCTGCGCGATCTGACGCCAGACTGTCCGGGCTTCCGCGAGTTTTATGGATCGAGTGTGTTTCACTGCCCTGATTGCGATGGTTATGAAGTGAGAGACAAACGAGTGGCCGTGCTCGCGCATGGCGATAACGCCGTTGGATTCACTGAAAATCTCTTGACGTGGACCAGAAAGATAACTTTGCTGACCGATCAGAATCAGATTTCGAGCAGCGACCGCGCCAAACTAGACGCGCTTGAAGTCGCGATACGAACGGAAAGTGTGGTGGCGCTGGAAGGCGACACGTCAGCAAGGCAGTTGCGGCAGGTTTTGTTTGCGGAAGGCGAAGCGCTTGAATGCGATGCCCTGTTCTTCAACCTCGGCACCGAACCCGCGACCAACTTCCACGAAACACTCGGATGCCGGTTGGATCCGGAATGCGGTCTGTTGTGGGTTGATGATACGCAGCAGACGAGCGTCGAGGGAGTCTACGCAGCGGGCGACATCACCCCACAATCACAACTCGCAGTCGTCGCAGCCGCGGAAGGTGCGATGGCCGCCATCCACATTCACCGATCGTTGTCACCTTTCCAGGCTAAATAATCTTAATGGCTCTCGATCTGGAGACGGTTTGATGATTTCTTCAAAGCTGAATCCAAGCCGCTGGAGAAGATTGATCGACGCCTCGTTATCGAGAGACGTGATCGCGAGGATGCGCGGGACATTGCTTGCGTCCTTCAACACGGCCTCGGCTGCCTCGAAAGCAAAGCCCTGGTTCCGGTAGTCGGGCAGCAGTGCGAAACCGATGTCTGGATCGGGCAGCTCTTCTCGTTTGAGTAATCCGCACATCCCGATCGGCGTGTGTGAATCTCGCAACTCAACACAATTAAGTCCGAATCCATGTCGCTCATAACTCGCAACTGGACCATTCAGAATATACTGGCGGGCATCGTCGAGGTTCCGGACCTTCTTGTCTCCGATGTACCGAAGAAAAGCCGGTTCGTTGAGCAACGTCAGGATAAACCCGGCATCGTCAACGGTGAATCTGCGCAATGATAATCGTTCGGTTTCGAGAACTGTCATAGAATGCTGAGTATGTCAAAAAAAGCGCTTGTATGTCTCGTGCTGATTCTGGTTGCGAGTGCAGTGAGCCTCGGATCTACTGATGTGCTGCACTACTCCGTGACGCTCGAGCCCGATATCGCCGCGAAGTCCGTGAAAGGATCGGTTCTGATCCGTGTAGCAACAACATCCTCAACGGTAGAGTTTGATTGTGGTGAGCTCACGATCGATGCGGTGCGTGAAGCTCGTGCGCCGCTGCAATTCTCGGTGGCGAATCGACGATTAAGCGTGACCTTACCGTCCGGAAAGCGCGTGCGAGAGATCGAGATCGACTTTCACGGCACACCAAAATACGGCATTCGATTTTTTCCGGAGCGACAACAGGTCTACACGATTTTCTCCACGAGCCAGTGGATGGTTTGTGTAGACGATCCGTCTGATAAATCCACACTGACATTCAAATTGATCCTTCCGGCAAACTTAACACCAGTCGCGAACGGGAACTTCATGTCTCAACGCGAGCTGCCAAACAATAAACGTGTTTCCGAGTGGCGACAGAACACACCGATCCCAACGTACGTCATCGGTTTTGCGGCTGGTCCATTTCAAGTCGTGAAGGAGAAACGAGGAAACGTCGAGCTTCAATATCTCGCAACCAATTACACTCCGATCGAAGTGCGCCGCATCTTTCGCGACACGCCTGACATGCTCGCCTTCTTCGAGGATCACGCGGGGGTGAAGTATGCCGACCGAGCGTACACGCAGGTACTGGCGGCCGGCGGTGTCGAACAGGAGATGAGCAGCTTCACGGCGTTGAAAGAAGCGTATGGCAAACAGGTGTTGGATAAAGAGCAGGACATCTGGCTGGGAGCGCACGAGTTTGCGCATCAGTGGTGGGGAAACATGGTGACCTGCCGCGACTGGAACCATTTCTGGCTCAACGAAGGAATCGCGACGTTCATGGCCGCGGCATATCTCGAGCATCGCTTCGGACGAGAAGCTTATCTGCGTGAGATAGAAACCTATCACGCGAACTACGAGAAAGTGCGCGCCGCAGGTAGAGACAAATCACTCGTGTTTCCTGATTGGAAAAGTCCAACCCGCGAAGATCGCACGCTCGTATACGACAAAGGCGCTTACGTGATGCACTTGCTGCGTGAGGAAATGGGTGAGCGCGCGTTCTGGAACGGCATTCGATTGTTTACTCGCCGCCACTTCGGAAAATCCGTCGTCACAAGTGACTTCGTCGCGGCAATGGAAGAGGCGAACGGAAAGAATCTAAAAGACTTCTTCGCGAAGTGGGTTTATCTTTCTTAACCCGCGAAGCAGGTGTAAGCAAAGCTCGCGAAGCGGGTTTATCTTTCTTAACCTGCGAAGCAGGTGTAAGCAAAGCTCGCGAAGCGAGCGACAGCATAAAGCCTGGGGCGCAAGCCCCAGGATCAGATCGTTAAAAAACCTATTGAGCCCGCGAAGCGGCCGACAGCCCGAAGCAACGACGCGCTGTCGCCCGTTTCACGGGCTCAATCGCTTTTTTTAATCTTGATCCTGGGGCTTGCGCCCCAGGCTTTATGCTGTCGCCCGCTTCGCGGGCTTTATGGGTCGCCCGCTTCGCGGGCTTTATGCGGTCGCCCGCTTCGCGGGCTTCGCGGGCTGAAAACCGAACAACAATCCTTTACCAGCGGGGCTCGGAGCGACGATTACCACCGCCGCCACCACGATTGCCACCGCCGCCACCGCGATTGCCGCCATAACCGCCGCCACCGCGATTGCCACCGCCACCGCCAAAACCACGTCCACCGCCACCGCCGCGATTCTCACGCGGTCGCGCTTCGTTGACTTTCAACATTCTGCCGCCGACTTCCTTGCCGTTGAACTGGTCGATAGCCGACGCCGCTTCTTCATCAGAAGACATTTCAACGAAAGCGAAACCCTTCGATTGTCCGGTGTCGCGATCCTCGATGATCTGTGCTGATTCAACAGTTCCGACCTGACCGAATAAATCCTGAAGTTCTTGACTAGTGGTGTGGAAAGCGAGGTTACCGACGTATAGTTTTTTTGCCATTAGAGAGATACCTTTTCCGCTATTTCGGAAATGAAGAGGAAGCTGCGAATCAGATTTGGCTTCGGCGAAACGGTAGCGTTCGAAGAATCAGGTTCGGATGCTCTAAATCAGAGCGGCTTCAAAGTGTGAAACAAACCTGCTCTCGAACCATCCAAACGTCCGGCGCTATCGTTGTGCGCGGGCGCATCACCGTCGATGCGCGAGAGAAGGATTAACAAGTGCTTATGATGGCCGATCTGTGAATACGTTGCAAGCTGAGTAGGGGTGGCCACGGAGAGCCACCCCTTACAAGTTAGAACTTCGTATATGCAGCGAGGGCAAACCTTTCTTCCGTTGCCGCAGCACCGGCTCTTATTTCCCCCTGGATCAATTTCGGCCCGATCGCTTGTAATCGTTTGACCAGCGCGAATCCGAGTCTTTCTGCGGCCTTTATAACCTTTGAATCCTGGAGGTCTCGCAGCAAATTGTCGGTATAGATGACCGTCCCCGGCGGTGCAAACGGCGGCGCAAAAGTCTGAATCGTGCCGGTTGTTGAAAAGGGAGAAAGCCAGGAACGCCACCCCGGGTATGAATGCTCACCAAGCGTCCACTCTCCTGCTTCCTTCTCAAAATGATTTAGCACCTCATTGTACGCCCACGATTCTAAGATCGCGGAGGCGACTCCTGTGTCCGTAAGTGGTTTGATCTCGTAATCCTCGACGTAGCCATAGTGACGTAGATCCACATAGAGCCGAAACGGCAAATCTGAGAGGATATTTCGGTTGTAAGCGCCCAAGCCACCGCCCGTCGATGGTGGAAATCCTTTGTTGGGTGCTTTTTTGAGCACGTCGACGAAATAATCACCGTGCCTCTCAATGTAATACCGGCCAATCTCCTGGTGGATCTTGCTACCTTGCCATCTCGAGTAGAGGCCGCGCGGATCCGTGTTGTTCACCGGATCATTCTCAACGTAGGCGTACTTGTTCAGACTCTGAGGCGATTGTGAATTGCCCTGATGTGGATCTGACGTCAGGAAACGGCCTACCGCCGGATCGTAGTAACGAGATCGCAGGTAATACATTCCAGCGGCCTCGTCCTTTTGCTCGCCTGTGTAGAGGAACGAGTTGACGGTCGTCCCGGTGCTCGAAGTTAACTCTCCAAAAGCGTCGTAAGAATATCGATCCGTAACTACGCCCTGACTGTTAGTCAAAGCTCTCGTCGAGCCCAGCGCATCGGAGATGTAGAACGAGTCGACGCCATTACGCCGCTGGCTGATGAGTCCGAGACCGTAAGTGTATGACGCAACGACGTGTCCGCTGCCATCAGTCTCGACCATCACTTGCGGCGTCTTCGTCGTCGGATCAACTACGTAGTTAGTAGTGCCGCCTGAATTAACAGAACGGACGCGATTTCCAGCCGCGTCGTAAACGTAGTTGACCGTGGAGTTGTCCGGCTGGGTTACCTTTGTCAGCTTGTTACGTGCGTCGTAGGTGTAACGAACCGACGTGCTGCCGGCGCCCCGCGTGAGCGTGTTGCCGTTAGCATCGTAGGTGTATGCGCTTACTCCGTCGGACGTGAGCTGATCGCTCACGTTGTACGTGTAAGTGGTAGTGGTAGTGGCGCCGTTGTCGGTGCGTGTCAGCCGGTTGCCAACAGCGTCATAGGTATATGACATCTGCCGCGTGATGTTGCCGGCAGCGTCTTTATAAGTTTCAGACTGCAACCGCGACAGCGCGTCGTAAGCGTACTCAATCGACGAGTTGTCAAGCTGCGTTATCTTCGTCCGCCGTCCGTTTGCATCACGCTCGTACGTCTCCTGAAAGACTATCGCGCCACCTGTCTTGATCGTCTTAACCGACATGAGCTGACTGCGCTGATCGTAAGTCTTGTCGGTAGTCAGACCATTCGGATGAGTGACATGCACGACGTTACCTCTCGAGTCATAGTCGTAAGAAGTAATCAGACCACGCGGATCCGTCACCTTAGTCAAACGATTGCCGGCATCGTAGGTGTAGATAGTCGCGCCGTCCGGCGTCGTAATGCTGGTCCGGTTGCCCGCGACATCGTAGCCGTAACTTATGAGTGTTCCATCCGGATAGCGAACCTGTGACACGCGGTCCAACGCGTCGTAATCGAAATCGGTCACGCCGCGAGAATCCGTAACAGTGTCGCGCTTGCCGGTTGCAGTGTAGGTGTAGGTCACCGTGTTGCCGTCGGCATAGTTGATTTTGGTGACCCGGTCTCTAATATCATATTCGTAAGTAGTGGTCTTGCCGTTCCGGTCAGTGCTGGAAGTAACGAAACCGCCGGCGTTGTAGACCATGACTTCGGTGCTCGTGTCAGGGAACGTCTTCTTCACGAGACGATTCATCTTGTCGTACTCGCAGAGCGTCTTGTGCCCGAGTGCGTCGGTCGAGGAAAGCATGTTGCCGTTGGCGTCGTATTCGTAAGTGGTAACCGCGCCACCCGGTAGTGTTACCGTGAGGAGGTTACCTTCAGCGTCGTAAGTGAACCCGGTGACGTTCCCGGCGGCGTCGCGTCGAGAGATCACCTGGTCCAGTGAATCGTAAGTGTTCTCGAAGAACTTCCCATCGGGTAACGTCGTGCGCACCAGACGGTTGGCTTTATCGTACGTGTGACTGACTGTGTTTCCGGCGGCGTCAGTCTCAGCGGTGAGATTGCCGACGCCGTCATAGCTGTAATGCGTCTGATTGCCGAGTGCATCCGTCTTCAACGTGACCTTATCCAGCTCGTTGTACTGGAAAGAGGTCGGGTTGCCGCGTGCATCCGATTCGGAAGTCTGCCGTCCTTTCGCGTCGTACTGATAGGAAATGGTTATCCCTGACGCGACCGTGATCTTGGCCGGCAAACCGGACTTGCTACGCTCGAGGGTGGGCGCGAGGCCGCCGGTAGCGGAACTACTCGATACTTCGCCATTCACGTCGTATTGCAAATTGAATTGCGTGCCGTCTGCGAAGGTTGTCTGCAGCGGCTTGCCGGTGACGGTGCTGGTTATCGTGGTCCGGTGGCCCAGAGTGTCAACCATGGCCGACGTGCCGCCCGCTGTGTCGTATTCATTCACAGATGTGTGGCCGAGCGCGTCGACAGTCGAGGTCAACAATCCACCATCGCTGTAGGTGAAGGTGGTCGTATTCCCGCGTGCGTCCGTAACAGTCGTGCGGTCGCCGTTGGCGTTATAGGTATAGCGCATGAAATTGCCGCGCCGGTCCGTCTCCTTGGTTAAGTTGTCAAAGTTGTCGTACTCATAAGACGTGACACGACCCTCTGGATCCTTACGAGTGAGTGGCTTACCACTGTCGTTGTAGGTGTAAGTGATCATGTTGCCGAGCGCGTCTTTTGTTGTAAGCAGGTTTCCGGCAGCGTCAAAAGTATTCGTGGCAGTATTGCCGTTGGCGTCGGTTGTACTCGTTACCTGGTTGTGATCGTTGTAGGTATAGCGAGTTATGCGACCTTGCGCGTCAGTCCTCGATAGCATGTTGCCGCGACTGTCGTAGGTATAGGTGGTCGTGTTGCCGAGTTGATCCGTCTCGGTCAAACGGTTTCCGTTTACGTCGTAGGTTGCACGCGAGACTTTGCCATCCGCGTTTGTGATGCTGAGCGTGTTGCCTCTCTCGTCATACTCGTAGACGGTGATGTTGCCCTTGCGATCCGTGACCACCTGCTGCCGCGTGTTCGGGTTGAAATCGAAGTGGATAATGTTGCCATCCGCATCGGTGATACTTATGAGACGGCCGCTCGCGTCGTAATCGTTCCTGATGCCACGACGGTTCGCGGGATCGACGATGTCGAGCAGCCCATGTGTTGAGTTGTATGCGAAAGTGGTGGTACGCGCATCCGCGTCAGTCGCGCTAATGAGATCGCCCTTCGCGTCGTAGACGTAAATGAGCTGTTTGCCCGCCGGATCAGTTATGCGTGTGATGCGTCCTTGCGCGTCGCGTGTGAACGTAAGGCTGCGGCCGCCGGAGTGAATAATTCCCTGCGGCGTGATCGTGAGCGTGTTGTTGTTGAGATCTCGCACGCTCTGTAATCCGGCTTTCTCATCGATGATGTAGGAAGTGCCGTCAGCCGTAGTCAACTGGAATCGCGTCGGGTTGTAAGTCTCCACTGACTCGGCGTTAAGCAGCTCGACATCGCCCGGCGCAGCGCCGGCGACAAAGACATCGTTCTCATCGAGGGCTACGAGTCTCGCGCCCTGTGTGCCGGGACTTGCCGTCAACTGCCGATAACTTACCGTGGCAAACTCGAACGGCGCGATCAACTGGCATTGCGCGTTCAAGCTTGCCTGGAATTTGAACTGCCTGCCGTCCGGGAACGTGACTGTCACGAGCGGAACTTTCGTCGGTTGCAGACAGAACGTCGGCAGGAAGCCGTCGGTAACGGTCTGTTCCCAATTCGCGCCGAGCACACCTGACTTCTCAACACGAACGTTTCGTAGTCCTAGCGTCCAGCCCGCGCCGAAATCGCCGGTGCGCGTGTCGCGACTGTCATACGTGCGCACAACCTGAATCGGCATACCCGCCATCGGCACGTCAACATCTGTGAACGACACGGTGAAGTTTCCGACTTTCAGATCGCCGCCGACAACGGCGCTGACTGTGTTTTCCGAAGTCTGTCCACCTGCATTCGTCGCGCTCAAGCGGACGGTGTAGATACCGTTGACGAGCAGCGTCGGATCGAAAGTTCCGAGCAGCGCGTTGGTCACAGCCGTGTTGCCGGAAGCGATCGTGGTCCACACCCGCGGCTCGGCGTTGAGACTGTATTCAAGCTTCCACACGGAGCCCGCGCTTACACTGCCGACGAAGCTCGTGCGGTTCGTGATCGTTGAGCCGTCAACCGGTGAGTTGATGCTCACTTCAGCCGGCGGCGCGGCAGGATTGACTACAACGGTGACGTCGTCGCTGCTGGTCAACTCCGAATCGTTACCCGTCAGACGTAAGACATACGTGCCGGGCGTGTTGAAAGTCGCAATTGACGCCGCGCGATTCAGCGGATTGAAACCGGCCTGGCCTGGTCCACTCACAACACTCCACGACACCGAGAACGTTCCACCCGCGGGCAGCCCGTCATCAGCAGCCGTGCCGTTGAGAGTTGCTTTGGCAGGGAGAGTGATCGCGAGATCAGGTCCGGCATTCACGACTGGAGCGTGATTTGTCGGTTTGACCGTGATCGTGACGTCTGCAAAGCGTGTTATCTCCGTGTCGAAAGCGGTGAGACGTAACACGTACGTTCCCGTGGTGCTGAACGTAGCGGTCGTCTGCGCCTGGTGATTGTTACCGAAGACGACCTGACCTGGACCACTCACCACAGACCACGTGATCGCGAGCGTGCTGCCCGCCGGTAAACCATCGTCGGTGGCCGTGCCGTTGAGCGTCGCAGTCTGTTCAATCTGAATGGACTGGCTGGCGCCCGCGCTCACGGTCGGCGGTTGATTACCTGCGGATGGATTGACCGTGACTACGACGTCGTCGTCGCTGATCAGATCCGAATCGTTCGCCGTGAGTCGCAGGACGTAAGTTCCTGTCTGGCTGAAAGTGGCCGTAGTGCTGGCCTGCTGCGGGTTTTCGAATGTGACCGTCCCTGGACCAGACACGACTGACCAGTTGATCGCGAGCGTGCTGCCGGCAGGCTGGCCGTCGTCTGTAGCTGTTCCCTGTAAGCTGGCTGTGTCGCGAACGGTGATCGTGCGATCTGGTCCGGCGTTTACCGTCGGTGGATGATTGACTTCAACCGCACACAGACCAGTGGTTCCAGTCTCATAGATCAACCGGGCCTCATCGGCAGAGAGGACGCGGTTGTAGATCTGAACTTCGTCGACGTTCCCGCGCACCCGGCCATTGAACGGCTCACCCGAGCCGCCAATGACGAGCGGTTTACCATTCAGGTAACCGATGTCGAAGTTCGCAGCTTGTATCCGCTCCAGCGCGCCGTTCACATAGAGCTTAATGTCGTGACCGTCGTACGTGCCGACCAGGTGATAGTACTGTCCGGCCTTGATTACCGTGGTGGAAACGGCGGCGGCCCTGAGATTAACGGTTGGATTGGAGCCGACGAGGAAATGGATTCGATCGTCGGGACCAGTGCCGCGGAGTTTGAATAGCGAGAAAGCTTCAAACGGACCGTTGCCGCGTTTGAAGAGGATGTATTGCAAGCCGATATCTGACGTGACTGAATCGAGCGAGTCGAATTTGACCCAGGCTGAAACGCTTATGTTTGCAGGCTTGAGCCTCGTCGAGTCAGCAATCTGAATAGAATCGTCAGTGCCATCGAGATGAAATGCCTGCCCGACTTGTCCGGGGATGAAAGTTGGGCCATTCAATGGCGTGCCGTTATTGCCGCTCACCAGATCCGTGTAGTTGCCTTCCCCTTGCCACCAACCGATCAGACCATGCGGCGGCGTGAGACACGGGTGCGGATTGACAATGACAGTAACGTCGTCACTCGCACTCAACTGTGAATCGTTCGCGGTGAGTCGCAGCACATAGGTGCCGGGCACAGTGAACGTGGCTGTCGTCACCGGTTGGTTCGCGTTTCCGAACGTGACTGTGCCGGGACCACTCACAACGCTCCACGTTGTCGTGACGACACTCGTCGGCAAACCATCATCGATGAACGAGCCGTTGAGAGTCGCTGTACCCGGCAGCGTGATCGTCTGATCATCGCCAGCGCTGACAGTCGGAGCCGCATTAAGTTGAATAACAGTTACTGTGACGTCGTCAGAGCTGAGCAGCGTAGAATCATTCGCCGTCAGCCGCAAGACATACGTTCCGCCTTTGCTGAAGCTCGCCGTCGTTGTCGCAGAGTTCGGGTTGTTGAAGACGACTGTCCCCGGCCCACTCACCACGCTCCACGAAACAACCGGAGTGGTGCCTACAGGTAAGCCATCATCAGTGACTGTGCCCTGAAGGTTCGCTGTTGCGGGTAGAGTGATCGTTTGATCAGTACCTGCGTTGACGATTGGCGCCTTATTGCGTGGATCGACGACAGTCAACGTGTAGCTCTGCGTATCGAAGCCACCACGCGGATCTGCGACTTTGACGACGACGTCGTGCGCGCCAACCTGGTTGACACTCGGATTCCAGGTGATGAGTCCGGTAGCCGAGTTGATCTGCATTCCCTGCGGCGCTGTCAGCAGGCTGTAAACAAGCGGCTCGTTGTCAGTGTCAACCGCCTGAACCTGGTACTTGTACTGTTGATCCGGCGAAAGACCGATGCTCGTCTGGAGCCGGAAGTTTGAGTCGGTCGTGTGCCGCTCGGCGAAGAAGAAATCAAACTTGTACGTGCTGCCAACAGTCAGACCAAGGGTGTCGAGATTTACAGAACCGGATGCGGCGCCGTGAACACCGCCAAGGTCAACCACCAAACGATTGTTGATGAAGACCCAGATGTCGTCGTCACCCGTAAACTGGAAGACTTCGCCGCCGCGGTAAGTGAAGTTCGTGTGCAGCTCGAGCGTGAAGTGGTAATTGTGCACGCGCCCCTGGTTGCCGAAGAGCTGCCCGTCAATCGGGAAGAACGCGTTCGACTGGAAGGAGTAGACACCGGAGTTCGGCGCGGTCTCGCTCAGTACGACCGGAATGATCGTCTTGGAATTCACCGTGGCATCGTCGTTGTACCACTGGTTAAAGCTGGCTGTACTCGTGATCGCGCCACGACCATTTGGACCAACGAAGATCGGCTTGCTGTCTGCTCCAAGCTGCGTTTGCACCAGCCCGGTGACCAGGCCGGAAATTCCCTTCTCGAAATCCGGGTGCGTGTCTCTGAAATCTCTGACCGTCGCGTTCAGCACGATTGCTGAACCCGTGGTTGTCGGCGGTTGATAAGTCGTTACGGGCTGCGACGTGATGTGTGGAGCCGTGTTGACCGTGACGGTGATGTTGTCATTTCCGGCGAGCCCCGAGTCGCTCGCAGTCAGCCTGAGGACGTAGACACCGCTGCCGCTGAAGCATGCACTGGTAACTGGAGCTGAAGCATCGGCAAACGCGACGGTGCCCGGTCCACTTACTTTAATCCAACGGTATGAAAGCGTGCTGCCGGTCGGCAAACCATCGTCCGTCGCTGAGCCCGTGAGTGATGAGCAGACAGGCAGCGTGATGAGTTGATCTGGTCCGGCATTTACCACCGGAGCCTGATTGAACTGGCTCAAACTGATGGTCACATCGTCGCTGGCTGAGAACTGGGAATCAGTCGCTGACAGTCGCAAGGTGTAAACACCGGGCGCGCCGAAAGTGACGGACGTCGTGGGAGAGTGTGAATCAGCGAACGTGACGCTGCCGGGCCCACTCACTTTGGACCACGTGCCGGCGAGCGTGCTGCCGAGTGGCAAGCCATCGTCGGCAACGGTGCCTTGCAAATCGAGACCGCCGCCGGGCCATGCTGAGGTGCGATCAGCGCCGGCGTTAACTACCGGCGCTTCGTTTGCCGGCAGGACCGTGATCGTGACGTCGTCACTTGCAGTGAAACGTGTGTCGTTGGCCGTGAGTCTGAGTACGTACGTTCCTTCGGTTGTGAAGGTCGCGGTCGTGTTGGCGGCAGATGCGTCGGCGAAAGTGACTGCCGCTGGTCCACT
>Ga0207710_10000447_pt1 | contig 26819 bp, 26 predicted proteins | sample KBSS24metaG_FD_184400 | JGI IMG/M metagenome (GOLD analysis project Ga0207710, IMG submission 184400) | Switchgrass rhizosphere microbial communities from Kellogg Biological Station, Michigan, USA - KBS S2-4 metaG (SPAdes) (version 2) | ecosystem: Host-associated > Plants > Roots > Rhizosphere...
TCGACCTTGGTGTTAAGGCTCTCGCGGTCATGGCCGACGCGACCGGTGAGACCCGCGTCGTGCCGAACCCGGCCCACTACGACCGGGCCCAGGGGCGGCTGCGCCGCGCTTCCCGTGTCGTGTCCCGTCGTCAGGGCCCCGACCGCCGGTCTGGGCGGAAGCCGTCTCGCCGCTGGGAGAAGGCCAACACCGCCCGCAATAAGATGCACCACCGGGTGGCGAACCTGCGTGAGGACGCCCTGCACAAGCTGACCACGTCCGTGGCGGCCGAGTACGGCACGGTGGTGGTGGAGGATCTGAACGTGGCCGGGATGCTACGGAACCGGCGGCTCGCCCGCAGGGTTGCTGACGCCGGGTTCGGTGAGGTCCGCCGCCAGCTCACCTACAAGACCGGCTGGCAAGCCTCGACGCTGGTCGTCGCGGACCGCTGGTTTCCATCCTCGAAAATCTGTTCGGTGTGCGGCGCGGTGAAAGCCAAGCTGCCGCTGCACGTCCGGGCCTACCGGTGCGACACCTGCGGCCTGAGTCTCGACCGGGACGAGAACGCCGCGCGCAACCTGGCCGCGCTCGCGGCCTGTACGACTGGTACCGGAGTGGCCGGAGACCAGGACACCGCCCCGGCGGTGTGGAAACCTCGTGGAGCCGACCAGAGGACCCGTGTCACCCCGACCCGCCATCCGGCGGGCGCGGGGCGGGCAGGTGGCGCAACCCCACCGCGTCAGCGGCGGGCGGAAACGAGAGACCGTCCTCACGCTGAAGCCCGCACGCTTTGGTGACGTGACGGACCTTCCAGACCGAAAGGTCTGGGATGCGTTCCCATGACCACTATCGATCATCGGAACGCAACGGTTGGATTTCTGACGTCAGGGTTAAGGGTTGGTCGCGGTGCAGGGGCCCGCTCATGTGCCGCAGCGGCGCGCCCGTCCCGCCCCGGCGGGTGGCGACGATCTCGGCCGCGATCGAGATCGCCGTCTCCTCCGGGGTGCGGCCCCCGAGGTCGAGGCCGATCGGCGCGCGCAGGCGAGCCAGGTCCTCGTCGGCGACGCCCCGGGCCCGCAGCCGGGCGAGGCGGTCGGCGTGGGTCCGCCGGGAGCCCATCACGCCGAGGTAGGCCAGGGGACGGCGCAGCGCGACCTCGAGCAGCGGGATGTCGAACTTGGGATCGTGGGTCAGCACGCAGACCACCGTCGCCTCGTCGACCTCCGTCGAGGCCAGGTAGCGGTGGGGCTGGTCCACGACCACCTCGTCGGCGGCCGGGAAGCGCCGCGCGGTCGCGAAGGTCTCCCGAGCGTCACACACGGTCACCCGATAGCCGAGAAAGGCGCCGATGCGGGCCAGCGCGCCGGCGAAGTCGATCGCCCCGAACACGATCATCCTGGGCGGCGGGACGTGGGAGGCGACGAACACGGCCAGCTCGTCGCCGAGCCGGTGCCCGCCGGGCCGCTGCCCGCCGGGCCCGTAGCGGAGCAGGCCGGTACGGCCCTGCCGCAACAGTCCGAGGGCGTCGGCGCGGACGGCGCTGTCGAGGCGGTCGCCGCCGAGCTGGGTCCCGCCGGCGGGTGGGGAGCCGTCGCGGAGTGCGTCGGGCCGGACGACCACGCGGGCGCCGAGCAGCTGCTCGGCCGGCCCGGCGACGACCGTCCCCACCGCCACCGGCCGGCCGGCCCGGATGTCGGCGATCACTTCGCCCAGCTCCGGAAAGGTACGGCGGCTGATCGGCTCGACGAACACGTCGATGGCGCCGCCGCAGGTCAGACCGGTACCGAAGGGGTCGTCGCCGGACCCGTCGGCAGCGGTGTCGAACCGCTCGAGGGTCGGCCGCCCCTCGGCGCGGCACCGCCAGGCCGCCTCGTACACCGCCGCCTCGACGCAGCCGCCGGAGACGCTGCCGGTGACCGTCCCGTCCGGCCCGACCAGCATCGCCGCGCCGGCCGGCCGGGGCGCCGAGCGCCGCGTCTCGACCACGGTGGCCAGGCCGGCGACCGCGCCGGCCCGCCACCACCGTTCCAGCTCGGGCAGGACGTCACGCACGGCTGATCTCCTCGGCGCTCGTCCGGCGCGTCGCGGCGCCGGGGTCAGCGGCCGGGCGCGCGGCGTCGGACTCCCGTTCGCGCTCAGAGTATGCACGGTGTCGGAGGCCGCGCTCGGCCGCGCTGGGCCGCCGTACTCGGCGGCGCTGGCCCGCCGCGCTCGGCGGCGCTGTCCGCCCCGCCCCGCGACTCGTCGAGGGCTCAGGGCCTACCGCGACGGAACGATGCGCCCGCACACCGGAGCGGTGCCCCGCGGCTCGTAGGACTTACCGTCCGCGCTGACGCGCACGATGTTCAGGCAGAGATTCGGCTGGCCGAACTTCGACACGTCCACGCCCGGCCGGATGAGCCCGCCACCGTCGAAGTCGTGGACCTGCCGCAGCCCGGTGGTGAACGAGGCCCGCGTCAGGCAGGGACCCGCCGCCTGGAGACCGCGGATCACCATGTCGGCGGTGACCCAGCCGCTGATGGAGGACAGCCCGTCCGGGGAGCTGACCTCCGGGGAATAGGACGCGAAGGCGTTGAGGAGGTTCCGCTGGGCCGGGAGGTTCAGCTCGAACGGGGTGATGACCAGGCCGACGTAGGAGCCGGCGATGCTCGGGCCGACCTGGGGCAGGCTGTGCCGGTCGTACCCGGACGGGAAGATCGCGACCTTGATCCTGGGGTCGGCCTGCCGCAGGGCCGGCCAGAGCGCCGCCCACAGCTCCGGGTCCAGCACCCCGGTCACGGTGTCCGCCCCGGACTGCGCGATCTGGCTGGCCAGCGTCCTCGGGTCCGTGGACTGGTCGACCTGGAGGTTGTGGTAGGCCTCGGTGATCCCGGCCGAGCGCATACTCGCGCCGAGCGCGTCGGCCAGCTCCTGCGCGCCGGGGACGGACTGCACCCCGAGCACCGCGGCCCGGGTGCCGCCCTGCTGGCGGGCGAAGTCGCCCCAGGCGCTGGTCACTCCGGAGCGGGAGTTGAGCAGGTCCCAGGTGAACATGTTCGGGTAGCGGTCCCAGCCGGTCGTGGGGCCGACGCCGACCACGGGGACCCGCTTGCCTGCCAGATACTCGGCCCCGCCCAGCTCGGCCGTGGTGCCCTCGACGACCGCGAAGGCATTCTTCTGTTCGACCAGCGCCCGCGCGGCCGCCAGGTTGTGCTCGGGGCTGGACTGGTCGTCGTCCCAGCTGTAGGCGAGGGTGCGGCCGTTGACGCCGCCCTTCTGGTTCTCCACGCTGATGCGGGCGTCCATCCCGGAGCGGAAGCCGGTCAACGAGGTCGCGGCGGGCCCGGAGCCGCTGACCAGGAGACCGAGGTTGACGCTGGTCGGCGTGACCCCTGGGGCGGTGCAAGCGGCGCCGGTTGGCACGGTTCCGCCAGACGCGTTTCCGCAGGCCACCGCGGTGAATCCGGCCGCCACCACCGCGGCCAGGAAACCCATTGCGCGCCGTCGGGACGGCCGCGCCGGTCGGGTACATTCTCGCGAGCGCAACGCCCGTTCCTCCTTGTCAGCTGCGCCGGGTGGCGGGCGGGGCGCCGTTGCCCTCGGCCCACGGGGTTGTTTCAACGGCCCACCGGGCGGCCAGCCGATCGAAAAAGTGATGATCGGAAAAAGGTTGGTCGAAAACGACGTTGATCGAGTGGTGTTGATCGGAGAGGCGTTGATCGGGAATGCGGAGATCGAAAACTGGATGATTGGGTAGGCCAATCGGACATGCCAGACATTTATACAGAGCGCCGATCGGAGCTAACGGCGTTCTGGCTTGATCAGAGAGGCCGCGTGACGGTTGTCACGGCTCCTGTGGACAATGCTTGCCCACTCGGCGGCGGAATCGCGCCGGACCGGCCGGGCGTCGAGCGTTGTCGTCGCAGGCCAGATCCACCGGGGGTGGCGGGAGAAGGCGGCGGAACAGCATTGACGGGCTTGTGATCGGTTGGCTCGCTAGTCGCGCGGTCGGTTTTCTCTGGCGTCGGCGTTGGGTTCGGCGCGATACCGGGGTGGACGGCGGCGGCGCTAATTGTGGCCGTTCACGGACTGGTGTGGTAGCTCGGCATGGTTCGGCCCGATTATGGGTCGTGGAACGGGCTTAACGAGCGGGGTCGGGGAGGGTCCGGGTTCGCGCTTCGACGGACCTCTACGCCTCGACGGGCTCCTCGGCCTGGTTCCGCGGGGCCGGCACGTTCGACGACTGCCGGTCCGCCCGGGCCTGGCGGGCCGCGGCCTGGGCCGCCCGGCCCGGCCCGTGCAGGGCGGTCACGGCGGTGAGCAGGCCGACCGCGGCGCAGGCGGCGCCGATGAGGAAGGCCAGGTGATACCCGCTGACCAACGCGGCGCCGGCCGCGTGCCCGTCAGCGGTCAGCGACTTCGTACGGCTGTCGGCCAGGGTGGACAGGACCGCGAGACCGACCGATGAACTCAGCCAGATCGAGACGTTGACGATCCCGGAGGCGAGCCCCGCGTCGGCCGGCGGGACGTCGGTCATGGCCAGCGACAGCAACGGGACCGAGGCGAGGCCCATGCCGAGGGAGAGCACCAGCACGGCCGGCAGCATGGTCCCGGCGTAGCTGGTGTGCTCGTTGACCCGGGCCAGCAGCAGCAGGCCGACGGCGACCGCGACCAGCCCGGGCAGCAGGATCTTCATCGGCCCGAACCGGCTCTGCAGCCGGCTGGTGATGCCCATCGAGAACACCGCCACGACCAGGGTCGAGGGCAGGAAGGCGAGGCCGGTGCGCAGCGGCCCGTAGCCGCGGACCTGCTCCAGGTAGAGCGCGCCGAAGAAGAACAGCGCGTACAGCCCGATGAACACGCAGCCCCGCACCAGGCTGGAGCCGACGAGGCTGCGGATCCGCAGGACGCGCAGCGGCATGATCGGGTTGTCCCGCCGGCCCTCGACCACGAAGAACGCGGCCAGCAGCACCAGTCCGACGGCGCCGTAGCCGAGGGTGTGGGCCGAGGCCCAGCCGTGGGTGGAGGCGGTGACGATGGCGTAGATCCCGACCAGCAGAGCCACGGTGACCAGCAGCGACCCGGTGACGTCGACACCGCGGCCGAGCCCGAGGCCTTCGTTCTCCTTGATCAGGACCGTGCCGAGCCCGAACGTCGCCACCCCGATCGGGACGTTGATGAGGAAGATCCAGTGCCAGCTCACGCCCTGGGTGAGCACGCCTCCCAGGAGCAGGCCCAGCGACCCGCCGCCAACGGCGACGAGAATGTAGGCGCTCATAGCCCGGGCTCGTTCGTGCGCGACCGGGAACTCGGTGACGATGATCGCGATGATGACCGAGGACGAGACGGCTCCGCCGAGCCCCTGGACGAAGCGGGCGGCGATGAGCGTGCCCTGGTTCGGCGAGGCGGCGCACAACGCCGAGGCCGCGGTGAACAGCGCGACGCCGGACAGGAACACCCGCTTGCGCCCGACCAGGTCGCCCAGGCGTCCGGCGAGCAGCAGGAAGCTGCCGAAGGCGATCAGGTAGGCGTCGACGACCCACGTCAGGTTGGACTGGCTGAAGTGCAGGTCAGCCTGGATCGAGGGCAGGGCCACGTTGACGATCGACGAGTCGAGCGCGTTCATCAGCATGGCCAGGCAGACGACCACCAGGGCGATCCACCGGCGGCGGTCACTGCCGGCTCGCCCGGGCGAGCCGACGACTGCGTCAGACATGGGTGCGACCAATCATCTGTTGAGGTGTCTCCTCCGGCGCCGGGGCGCCACGGCTCACGGTTGGTGGTGCCGGCATCGACCATCACGCTACACCGGTCATCACGTCAAGTTAATAATCACGGATCAGTGATGGTCTCCATGTGGTTACTATAGACCGGTGCCGGAAGCCGCCACGACCCCGGAAGCCGCCGCGGCAGCCGCCGTCGCCGCGACCGCGACCGCGACCAGCGGGCCGATCGTGCTGCTGACCCGTCTGGCGCGCATCGTCCACCGGGCCAGCACCCCCGACCTGCTCGGCATCAGCCTCAAGGACTTGGCCGCGCTGGCCTACCTGCGCGACCACGCGGGCACCACTCAGCAGGCCATGACCGAGGGCCTGTGCATCGACGCGAACTACTGCGTCCTGCTGCTCAACGAGCTGGAGGCGGCCGGCCTGGCCGAGCGGCGGCGCGACCCGGCTGACCGTCGCCGCCACCTGGTGGCGATGACCGACGCCGGCCGGGCCGCGCTCGAGCAGGCCGAGCACGCCCAGGAGAGCATCGAGGACGACGTCCTGGCCGGCCTCGACCCGGACGAACGGGCCGTGCTGGCCGACCTGCTGCGCCGGGCGCTCGACGGCGCCGTCCGCCGCCCGCCGTCCTAGCCCGGCACCACTCTGTAGGCCGCCGCCGCTCTCTGGCCTGGCTCTACTCTGGCCGGTATGGTCGATGGTATGGCAACCAAGAAGTACACCGTGACCCTCCCGGAGGAGCTCGCCGAGGAGATCCGCTCCGAGGTCGGACCCGGTGGCTTCAGCCGCTACGTCACGCAGGCCGTGGAACGTCAGCGTGAGCGAGAGCGGCTGCACGAGGCCGTCGTTTGGTGGGAGTCCGAGTACGGCCCGGTCACGGAGGAGGAGCTGGCGGCGGCGGAGGCCGAGCACAGGGAGATCGAACGGGCTCACGCCGAGCTTGAGCAGCGGGCTCCCAAGGCGGCCAATCCTCCCGGAGCAGCCGCGTGAGCGGGGGACAGGTCCATCTGCTCGACAGTGAGGGCCTGTCCCAGTTCGTGGGCGGCGACCGGCACATGGGCCAGCGCATCAAGGCCGCGGACCGCTTGGGTATACCGGTGGTCACGACCTCGATGACACTCATCGAGGCATTCCAGGCCACGTTCCGCCGGCCGGCCTGGCGTTGGGCCCTGTCAAGGCTGCGGGTGGAACCGGTGACGCAGCAGATCGCCAACACCGCCATCGACCTCCTCCAGGAAGCCGGGCTGCATGGCCACAAGTACGCGATCGACGCGGCTTTGGCCGCTGTCGCCCTGAGCAAGCCCGGCAAGGTCACGATCTTCACATCGGACGAGGACGACATGCGGCAGCTGTGCGGTAACCGCGTTGTGATCGTGAAGCTCTAACCCATGCCACGCTCCACTCCGCGCAGGGTGGGTCAGGCGTCGAGCCAGGCCGCATCGCGGTGATCGTGCGCGGTTAGCGGCCCGCGGCCCCTCGGGCCGCGAGCGTCATCCGAGAAGCCGGACGCGCACCGTCTCTGGCATCGCGGCCAGCGAGCCGAGCAGGGCTTCCGGGTGCTCGGTGCTGATGTCGGTCAGGGCGTAGCCGTACTCGCCGCGGGTGTCGAGCAGCTGCCCGTCGATGTTGACCTTGTGCTCGGCGAGGGTGCTGTTGATCTTCGCCAGGACGCCGGGGACGTTGCGGTGCAGGTGCGCGATCCGGTGCCCGCCGGGACGCATGGCCAGGGCCAGGTGCGGCAGGTTGACGCTCATCGCCGTGTTGCCATCGCGCTCGTAGTCGCGCAGCTTGCCGGCCACGTAGTGGCCGATGTCCTGCTGGGCCTCCTCGGTCGAGCCGCCGATGTGCGGGGTGAGGATGACGTTGGGCAGGCCCCGTAGCTCGGAGCGGAACTCCTCGCCCCGCCCGGCCGGCTCCTCGGGGAAAACATCGACCGCCGCGCCGGCCAGGTGCCCGTTCTCGATGCTCTTGCGCAGCGCCACGTGGTCGACGACGAAGCCGCGGGAGAGGTTGAGGAACAGGGTGCCCGGGCGCATCCGGGCGAACTGCTCGTCGCCGAACATCCCGCTGTTGCCGGCGCGCCCGTCGACGTGCAGCGTCACGACGTCCGCGATGGACAGCAGGTCGTCGAGGTTGTCGCAGCGCCGCGCGTTGCCCAGCGCCAGCTTGTCGGCGGTGTCGTAGAAGTACACGCTCATGCCGAGCGCCTCGGCCAGCACCGACAGCTGGGCGCCGATGTTGCCGTACCCGACGATGCCCAGCCGGCGGCCGCGGATCTCGTGGGCGGCTGTGGCCGACTTGTCCCACACGCCGGCGTGCATGTCGGTGTTCTTCGCGGTCAGCCGGCGGGTCAGCGCGATGATCTCGGCGATCGCGAGCTCGACGACGCTGCGGGTGTTGGAGAACGGGGCGTTGAAGACGGCGATGCCGCGCTCGCGGGCGGCCGCCAGGTTGATCTGGTTCGTGCCGATGCAGAACGCGCCCACGGCCAGCAGGCTGGGCGCGGCGTCGAGCACCGCCTCGGTGACCTCGGTCTTCGACCGGATCCCCAGCAGCTGGACGCCGTCCAGGGCCGCGATCAGATCCTGCTCGCCGAGCGCCCGGTCGAGTGTGTCGACCTTCGCGCCGGCGGAGTCCAGGATCGTCGCGGCGTCCTCGTGGATGTTCTCAAGCAGCAACGCGCGCACAGCGAACCCTCATCAACCGGTAGTGGCAGTTCCACTCGCAGTCTACGGAGCCGCCGGCCCGACCTCCGCGAACAACCCGAAACGATCACCAGCGGCGTCCGTCCGCGACGATCGGTCGTCGTGGTCCGGGTGTCAGGCGAGGTGCAGGCGGGTTCGGAAGAGGTCGAGGACCTGGTCGAGCGCGGCCCGGGTCGGCTGGCCGGGGGAGTCGATGAGGTGCTCGGTGAGCACGGAGTGCGGACGCATCATCGCGTCCGGGTTGGCCGCGCTGTCGTCCAGCTCGACGGCGACGAAGGAGTCGCCGAGGCGCTCACGCAGGAACTGGAAGCGCTCCGGCGGCGAGATGCGGTCGCCTTTGAAGCGGGTGCCGAGCACTTGCAGTCCCTCGGCCGCGCAGCGGTCCCGGACGACGTCGAGCTCGGCCGGCGAGCAGTCGATCGTGCGCCGCCGCGCCCGGGTGACGGGCAGCGGCAGGGACGGCTCGGCCACCACGGGAGCGACGATGCTGGGATGCGTGGCCATGGCCAGCGCGAAGCCGCCGGTGAAGCACATGCCGACGGCGCCGACCCCGGGGCCGCCGCACCGGGTGTGCTCGTCGCCGGCCAGGGCGCGCAGCCAGTCGACGACCGGTGACGTCCGGCCGCCGGCCCAGAGGTTGAACTCGCGGCTGATGCACACGGAAGCGAACGAGGTCATCCCGTAGCGCGCGGCGCCGAGCCGGCCGTGCGCGGCCGGGTCCCTGCCGGGCACGCCGAACAGGTGCGGCACCACGGCGGTGGCGCCGATGCCGGCGACCCGGCGGGCGAAGCCGGCCACGCCCGGGGTGATGCCGGGCAGCTCGGCCAGCACGATCACGGCGGGCCCGCTCCCGGTCCGGTAGACCGTCCGCGTCCGGCCGCCGTGGGTGAAGGTGCCCGCCTCGAAGTCGGCGAGGCTGTCATCGGCCATGCCCGGAGTCAACCAGAGCGTCGAGTCGGACGTGGCGGGTGACGGCCGTCGGGTCCGCCAACCTGCCGCCCTCCGCGACCGGGGGCTCCGCCCATTCTCCCGGTCGCTTCGGGCGGGTGGCCAACGGGCTGGTCTCAGCCTCGCTCGACGATCCGGGTGGCGTTGAGCGTCACCACCACCCGGTCGTCTGTCGGCGCCTGGAAGTTCTCCAGGTCCGTGCCGTGGAGGGCGAGCAGCCGGCGGAGGAACTCCAGCCCCGGATCCTCGGTCACCACGGCGAGCGCCCGGATCTCCAGTGTGCGGAACGGGTTGTCCGGGTCGATGGCGAACAGGGTGACCCGCGGGTTGGCCCGCAGGTTCTTGTACTTCTGGCGGCCCCGGTACAGGGAGAGGCGCACGACGTCGCCGTCCAACATCGCCCAGATCGCGGTGAGCTGGGGCTGTCCGTCGGTGCCGACGGTCGCGAAGGTCACCGTGTTCGGCTTCTCGAGCAGGTCACGGTGGCTGGCGGAAATGGTCGGCACGCGCGTATGCCCCTTCGCCCGTCGCGGGAGGTTGTCCTGTCAACCCTAGTTGGCCGCTCGTGGCCAGGACGCGACGCCGGCGCCCGTTTCGGCGAAGGTCGCGCGGTAGGCGGCGGGCGAGACGCCGACGGTGACCACCGCGCGGACGGCCTTCACGGGCGGCTGCCCAGCGGGCCGGCCTTGATGGTGGCCATGGCCTCCTCGAGCAGCGGGATGAGGTCGGTGCCGGGGGGCATCGCCGCCCAGGTATCCATGACGACGTTGAGCGCGGACAGCGCGCAGGCCGTCGCGACCTGGGTCGACAGATCGGTCACCGGCCGGCCGAGCCGGGGGGCCAGCGCCTGGGCCATCGCGTCCCGGGTAGCGCTGGACGTCTCGATCAGCGCCCCGCGCGCCCGGGGCACGGTGGCGATCATCCGGAGCAGGGAGCGGATCAGCTCGGGATCGCGGTCGGCCCGCGACCAGGTGGTAGCCATCGCCCGGCCCAGCGCGTCGGCGGCGTGTTCGCCGGCCGGTCGGGCCTCCACCGCCGCGATCAGCTCGGTCATCTCCAGGTGGACGGCCTCGCGGAGCATGTCCTCCTTGTACGGAAAGTAGCGGAAGACGGTGCGGGGGCTCATGTCGACGGCGTCGGCCACGTCCTCGACCGTCGTCGCCTCGTAGCCGCGCGAGATGAACATCCGCAGCGCGGCGTCGGCGATCACCGACCGGACCCGCGCGCGCCGCCGCTCGACCCGCGATTCGTTGGCCGGACGCGGGTAGGTCAGGCCGGGTTCGCCGGAATCCGGGCCATCCGCCCGCTCACCCGGGACAGCGGGCGAGGTCTTCCTGGTCGGCGCGGGCACACCGTGATCGTAACGCCGGCCGGGTGTGACTGTCATCTCTGCATCATTGTCATGTCTGACATGTTGGCATTCAATGTCAGTCAGACGACGATGACGAGGGGGACGCGATGGCGACGACGACCGAAGCGGCGAGCGGGCCGCTGCACGCGGGTGGCGGTGGCGGCGGCGCGAGCCGGGCGGGCCGGCCATCCGTGGCTGACGCTGATCAGCGTCGCGCTCGGCGTGGTCATGGTCGGGCTGGACGGGACGGTCGTCTCGATCGCGAACCCGCGCATCGCCCACGACCTGAACGCGTCCCTGCCCGACCTGCAATGGGTGACGAACGCGTACCTGCTGGCCCTGGCCGTCCTGCTCATCCCGGGCGGCAAGCTCGGTGACCGGTTCGGCCGCCGGCGGGTCTTCCTCGTCGGCGTCGTCGGGTTCGCCCTGACCTCGTCGCCATGGTGATCGGCGCGATCCTGTCCGGCGCCGCGTTCCTGCTGGCGCTGCCGCTGCGGCGCGGCCAGAACGCCGGTGCCGGCGTCGCCCACATCTGACCGGGGTCAGACGTCCCAGCCGTCGAGCTGGACGCCGCGCGGATGCTCCAGCCGGAAGGCGAGGTCGATGTCCTGGCTGGCCCCGGCAGCCAACTCGACGACCCAGGTCAGCGCGCCGAGGTCGGTCTGCTCGGCCGGGCGCGGGGAGAGCTGGACGTCCCGCACGGTGATGCTCTCGTGCCGCGGGACGGGCAGCTGGTCGCGGACAGCGAGGCGAACCGGGCGCCCGGCGTGGTTGGCCGCCCGGATCCGGTAGGCGACGTCGATGCCGCGGCTGTTGCCGACCAGCCGCTTCCCGGTCGCTCGGCGCACCAGCTTCCGCTCGACGCTCACCCGGTCGTCCACGCCGAGCTGCAGCTCGGCCTCGGCGCCGGGGGCGAGGAGCTCCAGCGCGGCCTGGCCGACGAACTCAGGGCCGTGGAAGACCGAGGCCGTCCCAGGCAGGAGAGTGTGCTCGGAGGTGTTGGTGACGGTGGCCCGAAGGTAGGTCTCGGCCGCGAGCTTGGGGGCGGCGATGTAGTCGAGCGCGGCGGTCAGCTCGATGACGGCGACGGTGGTCCGGTGGGGCGAGCCGTCGGCCGGGATCGCGACGGGATGGGCCGGTCGGTAGGTCGCGGCCGGGCCAGTTACGTCGGCCTGGGCAACGACCTGGCGCGCGTTCGCCTTCGCCTTCGCCCGCCCGCGGGCGATCCCGCTCGAGGCGGTGGCACCGAGCATCTGGCCGGCCTCCGCCTGATCGTCGGCTCCGTAGGGGCCGGCCCCGCCGGGCGGAGGCGGCGCCGCCGCGGCCATCGGGAGAGCCGGGTAGAGTACCGGCGGCTGCCGGACGTCGACGTACCAGGGATCCAGCTCGGGAACCTGGCGGGAGCCGGTCGCCCGGGCCGTGGAGAGCACCAGGCCGCTGGCCGGCCAGTCCTCCCCGGTGTTCTGGCGGACCATCGCGTACCAGGTCAGCGTGACCCGCTCGCCCTCGACGCGCGCGTCGTAGATCGAGGCCCAGGTCGCGCTGTCCATCCGGTACGACAGTTCCAGCTCGACCTCGACGCCGTTGTCCGCGCCGCTCGGCTGGATCGCGGGGTCGGCGCCCGCCCCGGCGGTGTCGGCCGCCGGCAGCTCGAGGGACACGACGACGCGGCGCGCGTCGGGCGAGGAGGCCTTCTCCCGCCGGGCGATCTCCCGGTCGGCGGCGGCCAGCTCGAGCTCCACCCGCTCGCGCTCCTCGCCCAGCGCCCGCCGGCGTCGGTGCACCCCGTCGATCTCGACCGCCAACGCCTGGCCGGCGGCGGCGAGGCCGCCGGGCCCGCCGGGCCCGCCGTTACCGTCGCCGCCGGCCAGTGGGGACACCCAGGCGCGGGCCAGCGCGGAGGCCGCGTTGCGCGCGGCGACGTCGAGGAACGCCCGCCGCGCCTGCTCGGTGTCGTCGCCGTCGGCCAGCTCGCCCAGCCGCCGGCGCAGGGTGCGGCTCCGCTCGCGCAGCACGTCCAGCGCCTCGCCGGCCGACTCCGCGCGGGCCTGGTGCTCGACGTCCACACCGACCAGCGCGGCCGGCTCGCCGGCGACGGCCCGCACCGAGTCCGGATCCAGCCCGAGCGGCAGGTCGTGCACGCTGACCCGGTACACGGCGGCGCCGCCGGTCGCGGCCGGCAGCCGGACCCGGCCGCGCCGGGTGACCCGGGCCCCGCGCGGATGCACGACGACCCCGGCGATCGGCGCGGCCATCCCAACATCCGGCGAGTCCGGCACCAGTGACGTGGCCACGGCATGACCTTAGTGCGGTAGCCGGCCCGGTCTGCCCTGATCCGGGTCTGTTGTGGTCCGGGTCGAGTGCCAGTCCGAGAACGGCCGGGCCGTCAGCCGGGGCGGTCCGGGGAGCTGGCTTGGGGAAGGCCGGGGATGGTGACGGTGAACGTCGGCGGCACGGCGGAGGCCAGCGCGAGCTTGCCGCCGTCGGCCTCGATGAGAGCGCGGGCGAGGAACAGCCCGATCCCGGAACCGGCGTCCCCGGACCCCGCGCTGTCGCCGGGCGTCCGGGTGAACATCGTCGGTACCCGCTCGGCGGCCACGCCCGAGCCGTCGTCGGACACGGCGATGAGCACGTCCGCGCACGACTCGCCGGCCTCGGCGGCCTCGCCGGCCTCGCCGGCCTCGGCGGCCTCGCCGGCCGGGCCGGCGGCGAGGCGGATCGTCCCCGCGCCGTGGCGCAGGGCGTTTTCCAACAGGACGGACAGCGCCTGGCTGAGATGGTCCCGGTTGGCCAGGCCGGTGAGCGGCGCCGCCTCGACCACCAGCTGGCGGTGCTCCCGGTCGGCCAGCGGGCCCCAGTGCCGGGCCAGCTCGCCGGTCAGCTCGACCAGGTCGACCGGCCGGGGGCGGCTCCCGTCGCCCTGAGCCCGGGCGAGGAGCACGGTGATGACCGCGGCGAGCCGGTCGACCTGCGCGAGCGCGGACTCGGCGTCGTCGCGAACGCCAGCCGGCACGTCGGCCGTCGCGATCTCCTCCAGCCGCAGGCCGATCGCTGTCAACGGCGTGCGCAGCTGGTGCGCCGCGTCCCGGGCGAACTGCCGCTGCCGGTCGACGAGCTCGCCGATCCGGCGCCCGCTGCGAGCCAGCACCGCGGCGACCCGGTCGACCTCGGGGAGCCCCAGCGGCGGCGGGTCGAGGTCGAACTCGCCTTGGCCGAGCCGGTCCGCCTCCCGCACGAGCGCGGCCAGCGGCCGGGTCAGCTGGCCGGCCAGCACCAGGGCAAGCACGACGGCCACGAGCGTCGACGCGCCGATGAGCAGCGCGATGACCCCGAGCACGACCAGCTCCCGGCGCCTCTCGTCGCGCAGGGACGCGACGACGGTGACGGCCGTGCCGTGCTCTCCCGTGGCCTGGACCGTGACGCTGGGCCCGGTCACGGGCTGGCCGGCGACAATGACGCGGCCGCCGACGCGGGCCCGGACCTGCCGGCCGGGCACCAGGTAGGCGATCCAGGCCGGTTTCACCGCGCGGTGGCTCTCCGCCCGCTCGCCGAGTGTCGTGGCGAGGTCGCTGGCCTGGGCCCGCAGCCTCCCGTCGAAGTCGATGCGCACCTGGTGGATGCCCAGCACCGCCAGCGGCGCGGCCAGCACGAGGACCGCGATCCCCACCAGCGGGAGCACGGAGGCGAGAACGCGGCGGCGCATCGAGATCGGAAACCGGCGGTCGATGGCGGGCTCACGGACTGAAACGGAAGCCGAGGCCGCGTACGGTGGTGATGTAGCGCGGCTCGGCGGCGTCGTCGCCGAGCTTCTGGCGCAGCCAGGAGACGTGCTGGTCCAGGGTCTTGGTGGACGGCATCCAGCTTGTCTCCCACACCTCGGCCAGCAGCTTCTGGCGGGTCACCACGGTCCCGGCCTCGCGCACGAGCACCCGCAGCAGGTCGAACTCCTTGGCGGACAGCCGCAGTTCCTGCTCGCCCTCGACGCCGGCCCGCGCGATGAACGCCCGCCGCGCCGCCGCGTCCACCCGCACACCCGCCGCCCGCGGCCGCCGCGGCGCCACCCGCCGCGCCGCGGCCCGCACCCGGGCGAGCAGCTCGGCCAGCCGGAACGGCTTGGCGATGTAGTCGTCGGCCCCCGCGTCCAGGCCGTCGACGAAGTCGATCTCCTCGGAGCGGGCGGTGAGCACCAGGATCTGGAGGTACGCCAGCCGGGACCGCAGGCGCCGGCAGACCTCGAGACCGTCCATCAGCGGCAGCCCGATGTCGAGGATCGCCACCTCGAACCGGTCGGTCAGCCCGGCGGAGAGGCCCGCGGGGCCGTTCACGGCCACCTCCACCTCGTAGCCCTCCCGGCGTAGCGCGCGGGCCAGCGGCTCGGCGATCGACGCGTCGTCCTCTACGAGAAGCACCGCGATCACTGGATCATGGTCCCATGCGTCATCGCCGTTCCGCCCGTCCGGGCCGGGATGCGATGCGTCCCACAGTTGTCGCGGCAAAAACTTGGTCGTCCTTGACCCGGGCTTGACCGAGGCCAGGCGATGGTGGGAATCGACGGTGATCGGTCGACCACCGTACGCGGTATGACGACACGCGAGCATCCGGGGGGACACGTGTACGCGCGGCGAATGACCAGCAGGGCCCTGGGGATGGCCCGGATCATCAGTGGCGGCGGCAAGACGGCCTACCTCTGGCCGGGGATGCGCTCGTACCTGACCGCGCACACGCAGCGGCCCGACGGGCTGCTCACCGACCTGGAGGCGGAGACGGCCGCCCTCGGCGGAGCCGCCGGGATGCAGGTCCCCGCCGAGGAGGGCGCGCTGCTGACCCTGCTGACGTCCGCCGTCGGGGCCCGCCAGGCCATCGAGGTGGGCACCTTCACCGGCTACTCGGCGCTGTGCATCGCCCGCGCGCTCCCGCCCGGCGGGCGCCTGGTCTGCCTGGACGTCAGTGAGAAGTGGACGTCCATCGCCCGGCGGTACTGGGAGCGGGCCGGCGTGGACGACCGCGTCGAGCTGCGGCTCGGGCCGGCCGCCGACACGTTGGCGGAGCTGCCCGAGCGGCCGGAGTTCGACATCGCCTTCATCGACGCGGACAAGACCTCCTACCCGGCCTACTACGAGCTGCTGCTGCCCCGGCTGCGCCCGGGCGGTCTGCTGGTCGTGGACAACGTCCTGCTCGACGGGTCGGTGCTCGGCCGGGGCTCCCGGCATCCGAACGCGGTCGCGATGCGGGCGTTCAACGCCGCCCTGGCGGCCGACCCGCGGGTCCGGGTGGTGATGCTGCCGCTGGCTGACGGGATCACGATCGCGCAGAAGTTGCTCACCGCCGTAGGGACGGATCCGGTCGGCGAGCCGGCGGGCGAGCCGGCGGCCGCCGCCGTCGGCGTGACGGCCTGACCGGCCGCCGGGCTGACGGCCGGCGGCCGCCGGCCGCCGGCCTGGCGCTGTGGTCGGCGAAACCTGGCGTCAGCAGGCGATGAGTGCGGCGGTCGCCGACCTGGCGACGGCGGCGCGGCCCGTGGTGCGCCCGTAGCGCCGGACGATGTCCTTGTGGCGCTGTCCGCGGCCGAGCCGACGGTCAGCCCGCAGCAGGATGTTGCGCCTCGGCGGCGGGAAGGCGGCGGCCAGATCGGCCAGCAGCGCCTCGGCATCGACGCCGGCCGCGTCGAACACCCAGCCAGCGCCGGGATCGAGCGCGACAAGGGCCATTGCGAGATGTTCTACTCCGTGCGCGCGCTCCCGGCGGCCGAGCGCCACTCGCAGAGACGCTTCATAGACGGCCTGGGCGTCCAGTCCGACGGGTGGATTCATCCGGGCCCACCGGCGCCGCGCCTTTGCGGAGCCCAGCGGCAGCAACGGTTCTCGGACGGGTCCTTGATCCACGGACGCCGCGGTGGGTGACAACAGGCGATCGATGTCGATCCCCATCGTTGCCATGAGTTCGCGGTCAGCGGCTACGCCGGCGCCGTACGGCGCCGCGAGCCGCGTCAGGCCGCGGATCACGGCGGATTTCGCCCCGCGTCCAGCCAGGACCTCGGCGACCCGGCAAGCGTCCGGACTGTCGCCCGCGGTGAGGGCAAGCAGGAGGTGTTCGCTCCCCGCGCGGGGATGGTTGAGCTCCCGGGCCAACGCGAGAGCGCGGCCCAAAGCACGCATGACGTCCGGCTTGTCACCTTGGAACATCAGTCCTCCCCGGCCCGACGGTACTTGCGGTGGACGGTCTGCTTCGTGACGCCGAGTCGGGTGGCGATGTCCTGCCAGGACCATCCCGCCCGTCGGGCGGCCGCGACCTTCTCGGCTTCCAGGTCCTCGACCAGACGGCGAAGGCGGGCCACCGCGCGCAGATTCCTGTCGAGGTCGGAGCCATGAACAGCGTCATCAAGATCGCCTACCAAGGACACGCCGTCAATATATGCTGACGGCGGGGCGTCGTCAATATATGCTGACGGGCGCGGGAAACCAGGGTGGTGGCGCGGCGTTGGGGGCGGGGCCGTACCAGCGCCGGCGGGGCGGCGGCGCCCGGCCACGATGCCCGGCGGCGATGATGGATGGGTGCGTATACGAGGTGGGCGGTGACGGCGGCGCGCCCGACATCACGCCCGACATCAACAGCACCCTCGGCGCCGCCGCCGCAGGCGGTGCTCGAGGGGGTGCTGGAGCGGGTCACCTATGTGAACGAGGAGACCGGCTACACGGTGGCCCGCCTCGACCCGGCCCGCCGCGGTCGGGGCCAGGGCGGGTCGGGCCCAGGCGGCGGCGGATATCTGGGCGGGGATGACCTGGTCACCGTGGTCGGGGCGCTGCTCGGCGCCCAGCCGGGGGAGTCGCTGCGGATGCGCGGGCGGTGGGGTTCGCATCCCCAGTACGGCCGCCAGTTCGTGGTCGAGGACTACACGACCGTCCTGCCGGCGACCGTGCAGGGCATCCAGCGCTACCTCGGCTCCGGGCTGATCAAGGGCATCGGGCCGAAGCTGGCGGAACGCATCGTCGAGCACTTCGGGGTGGCCGCGCTCGACGTCATCGAGTCCGAGCCGGAGCGCCTGATCGAGGTGCCGAAGCTCGGCCCCAAGCGGACGAAGGCGATCGCCGCCGCCTGGGAGGAGCAGAAGGCCATCAAGGAGGTGATGGTCTTCCTCCAGGGGGTCGGGGTCTCGACGTCGCTGGCGGTGAAGATCTACAAGCAGTACGGCGACGGCGCGATCGAGGTCGTGCGGACCGAGCCGTACCGGCTGGCCGGCGACGTGTGGGGCATCGGGTTCCGCACGGCGGACACGATCGCCCGGGCGGTCGGCATCGCCCACGACGACCCGCGCCGGATCAAGGCCGGCCTCCAGTTCACCCTGTCCGAGGCGACCGGCGACGGCCACTGCTACCTCCCCGAGGAGGAGTTGATCGCCGCCGCCGTGAAGATCCTCGAGGTGGGCGCGGGCGCGGTCATCGACAGCCTCGGCGCGCTGGTGGCGGAGGAGGGCGTCGTCCGCGAGCCGCTGCCGGGCGACGAGCCGGGCACGACGACGGCCGCGATCTACCTGGTCCCGTTCCACCGGGCCGAGAACGCGCTGGCCTCGGCGCTCGGCCGCCTGCTGGGGGCGGACGCCGACCGGATGCCGGCCTTCGCCTCCGTCGACTGGGACGCGGCCTTCCGCTGGCTGCGCGGCCGGACCGGCGGGATGGAGCTGGCCCCCGAGCAGGTCGACGCGGTCCGCCTCGCGCTGACCTCGAAGGTCGCGGTTCTGACGGGCGGGCCGGGCTGCGGCAAGAGCTTCACCGTCCGCTCCGTCGTCGCGCTGGCCCAGGCTCGGGGCGCGCGGGTGGTGCTGGCCGCGCCGACCGGCCGGGCCGCGAAACGGCTGGCCGAGCTGACCGGGCACGAGGCCCGCACCATCCACCGCCTGCTGGAGCTGCGCCCGGGCGGCGACGCCGCCTACGACCGGGACCGGCCGCTGGAGGCCGACCTGGTCGTGGTGGACGAGGCGTCCATGGTCGACCTGCTGCTGGCCAACAAGCTGGTCAAGGCGGTCGCGCCGGGCACGCACCTGTTGCTGGTCGGGGACGTCGACCAGCTGCCGTCCGTCGGCGCCGGCGAGGTGCTGCGCGACCTGCTGGCCGAGGCGACGGGCGTCCCCCGGGTGCGGCTGACGAAGGTGTTCCGCCAGGCCGAGACGTCCGGGGTCGTCTCCAACGCGCACCGGATCAACCGGGGCGACTACCCGCTGGTGCGGGACCTGCCCGACTTCTTCCTGTTCCCGGTGGAGGACGCCGAGGAGGCGGCGGCGCTGACCGTCGACGTCGTCGCCCGGCGCATCCCGGCCCGGTTCGGGCTCGATCCGCGCCGCGACGTCCAGGTGCTGGCGCCGATGCACCGGGGCGCGGCCGGTGCCGGGATGCTCAACGGACTGCTGCAGGAGGCGCTGACGCCGGCCCGGGCCGGGATGCCGGAGCGGAGGGTTGGTGGCCGGGTCTACCGCGTCGGCGACAAGGTCAGCCAGATCCGCAACAACTACGACAAGGGCGCGAACGGTGTGTTCAACGGGACGCTGGGCCGGATCACCGCCATCGACCCCGAGGCGCAGACGGTGACGGTGCGGACCGACGAGGACGAGGACATCGTCTACGAGCCGGCCGAGCTGGACGAGCTGATCCACGCCTACGCCATGACGATCCACCGCTCGCAGGGCAGTGAGTACCCGGCCGTCGTCGTCCCGATGACGATGAGCGCCTGGATGATGCTGCGCCGCAACCTGCTCTACACGGCGGTCACCCGGGCCAAGAAGCTGGTCGTGCTGGTCGGGTCACGCCGGGCGATCGGCCACGCCGTCCGCACGGTCGGCGGCGGCCACCGCCACACCGCCCTGGCCCACCGCCTCGCCCTCGCCGCCGACGAGTCCGGTTTCAGATAGGCCACGCCGACCACGATCACGTCAGACCTCGGACACGTCAGACCTCGGACACGTCAGACCTCGGAGATTGTGCCCGACCGGGCGCCCCTGGACCCAACCGGCGGCGATCCCGTACAGGCAACGATGCCGTACAGGCAACGGAGCGCTTCAGGCGCCGACGTAGGCGGCCAGGTGCTCGCCGGTGACGCCTGCGCGGGCGGCGACCAGGTCGGCCGGCGTGCCCTCGAAGACGACCCGGCCGCCGTCGTGGCCGGCGCCGGGGCCGAGGTCGATGATCCAGTCGGCGTGGGCCATGACGGCCTGGTGATGCTCGATGACGATGACCGACGTCCCCGCGTCGACCAGGCGGTCGAGCAGGCCGAGCAGTTGCTCGACGTCGGCCAGGTGCAGGCCGGCGGTGGGCTCGTCCAGGACGTAGACGCCGCCCTTGGTGGCCATGTGGGTGGCCAGCTTGAGGCGCTGGCGCTCGCCGCCGGACAGCGTGGTCAGCGGCTGGCCCAGGCTGAGGTAGCCGAGCCCCACGTCGGCCAGCCGGGTCAGGACGGCGTGCGCGGCCGGCGTCCGGGCCGCCGCGGCGCCCGCGCTCCGGCCGCCGAAGAACTCCTCGGCCTCGGCCACCGGCATGGCCAGCACCTCGCTGATGTCCCGGCCGCCGAGCCGGTATTCCAGCACGGACGCCTGAAAGCGCCTTCCCTCGCATTCCTCGCAAGGCGCGGAGACGCCGGCCATCATGGCCAGGTCGGTGAAGACGACGCCGACGCCGTTGCAGGTCGGGCAGGCGCCTTCCGAGTTGGCGCTGAACAGCGCCGGCTTCACCCCGTTCGCCTTCGCGAACGCCTTGCGGATCGGTTCCAGCAACCCGGTGTAGGTGGCCGGGTTGCTGCGCCGGGAACCGCGGATCGCGCTCTGGTCGACCGACATCACCCCGGCGCCGGCCGGAATAGATGAATGGATGAGTGAACTTTTCCCCGAACCGGCGACGCCGGTGACGACGACCAGGACGCCGAGGGGAACATCGACGTCGACGTCGCGCAGGTTGTGCTCGTTGGCGCCCCGGATCGCCAGCTTGCCCGTCGGCGTCCGGACCGACGGCTTGAGCGCGGCCCGGTCGTCGAGGTGGCGCCCGGTGACGGTGTCACTGGCCCGCAGGCCGTCGACCGTCCCCTCGAAGCAGACAGTGCCGCCGGCCGTCCCGGCGCCTGGGCCGAGGTCGACGACGTGGTCGGCGACGGCGATCGCCTCCGGCTTGTGCTCGACGACGAGGACCGTGTTGCCCTTGTCCCGCAGCCGCAGAAGCAGGTCGTTCATCCGGGCGATGTCGTGCGGGTGCAGGCCGGTGGTCGGCTCGTCGAAGACGTAGGTGACGTCGGTGAGCGACGAGCCGAGCTGGCGAATCATCTTGACCCGCTGCGCCTCGCCGCCTGACAGCGTCCCCGATGGTCGCTCCAGCGACAGGTAGCCCAGCCCGATCTCGGTGAACGAGGCCAGCGTGTGGTGCAGCGAGGCCAGCAGCGGCGCGACCGACGGCTCGTTCAGCCCGGCGACCCAGTCGGCCAGGTCGCTGATCTGCATCGCGCAGGCGTCAGCGATGCTGACACCGTTGATCCTCGACGTCCGGGCCGGTTCGGCCAGCCGGGTGCCGTCGCAGTCGGGGCAGACGCCGAACGTCACGGCCCGCTCGACAAAGGCGCGGATGTGCGGCTGGAGCGCGTCGACATCCTTCGACAGCATGGACTTCTCGACCTTCGGGATCAGACCCTCATAGGTGAGATTGATGCCCTCGACCTTTATCTTGGTCGGCTCCCTGCGCAGGAAGTCGTCGAGTTCCTTCCTGGTGTACTTCCTGATGGGCTTGTCGGGGTCGAAGAACCCGCAGCCGCGGAAGATGCGCCCGTACCAGCCGTCCATGCTGTAGCCGGGCACGGTGATCGCGCCCTCGTTCAGCGACTTGGTCTCGTCGTAGAGCTGGGTCAGGTCGATGTCGGAGACGGTTCCCCGGCCCTCGCAGCGCGGGCACATTCCGCCCAGGCGGGTGAACGTCGCCTTCTCGGTCTTGCGGTTGCCGCGCTCGACGGTGATCGCGCCGCTGGCCCGGACCGAGGGGACGTTGAAAGCGAACGCGCTCGGCGGGCCGATATGCGGCTGGCCGAGCCGGCTGAACAGGATGCGCAGCATCGCGTTCGCGTCCGTCGCCGTCCCGACCGTCGAACGCGGGTCGGATCCCATTCTCGACTGGTCGACGATGATGGCGGTCGTGAGCCCTTCGAGGACGTCGACTTCGGGCCGGGCCAGCGTCGGCATGAAACCCTGGACGAACGCGCTGTAGGTCTCGTTGATCAGCCGCTGGGACTCGGCGGCGATCGTCGCGAACACGAGCGAGGACTTGCCTGAGCCGGAGACCCCTGTGAACACGGTGAGGCGGCGCTTGGGAATCTCGACGCTGATGTCCTTGAGGTTGTTCTCGCGCGCGCCGTGCACGCGGATCACCTCGTGGCTGTCAGCGGCGTGCGCCTGTTCCTGGGCCTCGGTGCTCATTGGAATCTCCGCCCGTCGGGGTTCAGGTGCTCAGACATCCCAGGGCCTCCGGGCGCGCGGCTTCGCCATGATCGCGCGCCCTTCGGCCCGTCAGCTGAGCTGGTTGACGCGGATCAGGTTGCCGGCCGGGTCGCGGAAGGCGGCATCGCGGATGCCGTAGGGCTGCTCGGTCGGCTCCTGGACGACCTCGGCGCCACGCGCCTGGAGCTGGTCGAAGACGCCGTCGAGGTCCTTGGTGGCCAGGACGATGATGCCGTAGGTGCCCTTGGCCATCATCTCGCGGACGGTGGCGCGTTCCGCCTCGGTGATGCCGGGGTCGACGGCCGGCGGGTGCAGCACGATCGACGTGGCCGGCTGCCCGGCCGGCCCGACGGTGATCCAGCGCATCGGGCCGCCCCCGACGTCGGCCCGGACCTCGAAACCGAGCACGTCCCGGTAGAAGGCGAGGGACGCCTCCGGGTCGTCGTGGGGGAGGAAGGTGGTGTGGATGCTGAGGTCGGTAGCGGTCATGGCGGCCAGACTAGGAGCGGGCCGAGGGGGGCGCTTCTCGATTCCTGACCAGTCTGACCGGTCGGGTGACCTGCTTGGCCACGCAGGACGGCATCCCGGCCGTCGCGCCGCCCGCGTCCCGCCGGTAGACGCTCGGTGGCACCCCGACCAGCTCGGCGAACCGGGTGCTGAACGTCCCCAGCGACGAGCAGCCGACGGCGAAGCAGACCTCGGTGACGCTCAGGTCACCCCGGCGCAGCAGCGCCATCGCCCGTTCGATGCGCCGGGTCATCAGATAGCTGTAGGGCGACTCGCCGTAGGCGGCCTTGAACTCGCGGCTCAGGTGCCCGGCCGACATGTGCGCGTCCCGGGCCAGCGCCTCGACGTCCAGCGGCTGGGCGTACTCCCGGTCGATCCGGTCCCGCACCCGCCGCAGCCGAACCAGGTCCTCGCGCCTGCTCGTCACTCGGGCCATCGTGCCACATGACACCGACGGACTGATCCACCACGCGCCGACGCCACCGGCCGGCGCTCACGGGACCAGGGCGGCGGCGAGCTCGCGCCACTGGGCGCGGGGCAGGGTCATCGGGGCGGCGTCGCTGACGACGTGGACGGCGACGTGGTCGGCGCCGGCGTCGTGGTGGGCGCGGACACGGGCAGCGACCGCCTCGGCGTCACCCCAGGCGACCAGCGCATCGACGAGCCGGTCGCTGCCGCCGCCGGCGAGATCGTCCGCGCCAAAGCCGAGGGCACCCAGATTGCGCTGGTAGTGCGGCATGCTCAGCGTCATCGACAGCGCGCCCCGGACCAGCGGGCGAACGCGGTCCGGGTCGGCGTCGAGCACGACGACCTGGTGCGGGGCCAGCAGCGGGCCCGGGCCCAGCGCGGTCCGCGCGGCGGCGGTGTGCTCCGGGGTGACGAGGAACGGGTGCGCGCCTCGAGCCCGGCTCGCCGCCAGTGCCAGCATCTTCGGGCCCAGCGCGCCGAGCACCCGGCGCCGCGCCGGGACGGGCGTCGGCGCCGCGTCGAGGGCGTCGAGGTAGCTGGCGAGCCGGGCGACGGGCCGGGCGAAGACGGCGCCGGCGGCCGCCGCCGAGTCCGGCGAGCTGACGCCCACGCCGAGCAGGAACCGGCCGGGGTGGCGTCGCTCGAGTTCGGCCGCGGCCGTCGCGACCTCGGCCGGGTCGTGGGCCCACAGGTTCAGCACCCCGGTGGCCAGGGTGAGCGTCTTCGTCGCGTCCAGCAGCCGGCCGGCGTCGGCCAGCACGTCGCCACCGAAGACGTCCGCGAGCCAGAGCGCGCCCCAGCCGAGCTCGTCCAGTTCGGCCACGGCCTCGGCCGCCTCGCCCGGGTCGGCGAAGCGTGGCTCGAGGGCCCAGACACCGACACGTCCAAGATTCATTTTCCTACCTCCTTTATAGACCGTTCTACCAGATAAGCTTGCGTTAGAGTGGCGGCGTGGCGAGGGCGACGGTCGACACTCGGGAGCGGATCCTGGACGTGAGCGCGGAGCTGCTGCGGCGCCACGGGTACGCCGGCACGGGGCTCAAGCGCGTCGTCACGGCGGCCGGGGCGCAGCTCGGCTCGCTCTACCACTTCTTTCCGGGTGGGAAGGAGGAGCTGGCGATCGCCGTCATCCACCGGGAAGGACAGCGCCAGCTCGAATACCTGGACGGGTTCTTCGTCCCGCCCGCCGGGTCGGCTGACTCGGCTGACCCGGCTGACTCGACGGACCCGGCGGACCCGGCGGACCCGGCGGCCGCGATCGACGCCTACTTCGCCGACACTCTCCGGACGCTGCGGGCGAGCGGCTTCACCGAGGCCTGCCCGATCACCCTGTTGGCGCTGGAGGCGGCCAGCGACGACGGCCCGCTGCGCCGGGCGGTCGCGGAAGTCTTCGAGACCTGGATCGACCTGCTGGGCCGCCGGCTGACCGGCGCCGGCATCCCGCCCGCGCCGGCCCGCGCGCTGGCCGTCACCGTTCTGACCGAGGTCGAGGGCGCGTTCGTCCTGGCCCGGGCGGCCCGCGCCACCGAACCGGTGGACGTGGCCCGGGCCCGCGTGGTGGCGGCGATCCGCGCCGCGCGGGCGGACGCCGTCAGCGCGCGCCGGTGACCGGTCAGGCGAGCGCCGCCTGACCCGAGGGCACTGACCGTCGTGCACCGGCGCGGCCGATCAGGCTTTTCCCGGTTCGGTCTCGGCTAGGGCGTGGGTGACGGAGCTCTTCACCGGCGCGTTCGTCGTCTTCGGTGTCACCTTCTTCACCCGTTGGTGACGACGTGCCGGGCAGCACGCCATGCTGGCACCCCGCCGGGTCGCCCCGACCTCTGCCGGGAGTATCAGCGCAGGTCAGGAGGATCCGTGAGCACGAAATCGGCTCGTCTCGCCGTCGCCGGAGCGGCGCTTGTGGTCGGGCTCGCGGCCTGTGGCTCCAGCGGCGGTTCCCCGTCCGCGCCGTCGGCGGCGGGCGGCGGGGCCGGTGCGGGCGGCGCCGGCGGCGCGACCGCGTCGGCCCGCCCGCCGCACACCACGCTCGACGTGCTCGTCACCAACGACGACGGTGTCGGCTCGGCCGGTATCGACGCGGTCGCCCGCGCCCTGGCCGCGCTGCCGAACACGGCCGTCCACATCGTCGCCCCGGCGGCGAACCAGAGCGACACCGGCGGCAAGACCACCGTCGGCGACGTCAGCCACGACGAGACGACGACGGCCAGCGGCCTGAAGGCGACCGAGGTCAGCGGCTTCCCGGCCGACGCCGTCGCCGTCGCGCTGAACGACCTCGGCCTGGAGCCCGACCTGGTTGTCTCAGGCATCAACGAGGGGCAGACCCTCGGTCCGGTCGTCGACCTGTCGGGGACGGTCGGCGCGGCCCGGGCCGCCGCCACGCGCGGCATCCCGGCGCTGGCCGCCAGCCAAGGCCTCGGCGACACCTACAACTACGCGCCGGCGGTCACCCAGGTCCTGAACTGGGTCGCCGCCCACCGCTCGGCCCTGCTGGCCAGCCCGTCGGCGGGTACCCCGGCCGTGGCCAACCTGAACATCCCGAACTGCTTCGCCGGCGGCTCGGTACGCGGGCTGCGCGAGCTGGCCAGCGAGCCGAAGGACACCGTCCCGCCCACCGTCCTCGTGGCGCAGACCTGCAGGTCGACGGCGTCCCCCGCCGATGAGATCGGTGCGTTCAACGCCGGCTTCGCCACGCTGACCAGCGTGCCGGCCTCCCCGAAGGGCTGACCAGTAGCCAAGTGCCCGCCGCGGCAGGATCGGGGCATGACGTCGCCCAGAGCAAACGTCCCGCCGGTCGAAGCGCGGAACGTACTCGGTTCCCTCACCGACGCCGCGATCTTCCTTGTGGTCACGATCGATCCCGGTGGCGAGCCGGCCGTCCGTAACCTGCTCCCGGACCTGGCCGGGCTCCAGCGCTCGGTCGGGTTCCGGCTCCCGGCGGCGATGCTCTCCTGCGTCACCGGGATCGGGCCGGACGCCTGGGACCGGCTGTTCGCCGGGCCGCGCCCGGCATCCCTGCACCCGTTCCGGGAGATCGCCGGGGAGCGGTACCGGGCCCCGTCCACCCCCGGTGACCTGCTGTTCCACCTCCGGGCCGGGCAGCTGGACCTGTGCTTCGAGCTGGCCAGCCAGATCACCCGGCGCCTGGCCGGCGCGGCCACGGTGGTCGTCGAGGTCCACCGAGTTCTGCGGCGTGGGGCCGCCGCCTTCAGGCGGCGGGGGAAACGCCGCCAGCCTATCGCACCCATTCCGGCCTCTTTCCTGTAAAAAATGAAGCATGTCCCGCTACCGTCTCTACCCGACACCAAGTCAGGTGTTGGCGATGGAGTCGCACTGCCGGGATGCGCGTTATCTGTGGAATCTGTGCGTTGAGCAGCAAGCCTATTTCACGCGTGGCCACGCGGCCCGACCGCCGGGGCATGCGGAACGCAACCGGCAGTTGACCGATATCCGTAGGGAACACGGCTGGCTGCGCAACGGGTCGGTCAACGTCCAACAGCAGGCGCTCCGCGACTTCGACCAGGCCATGGCCGGTTTCTTCCACGGCACCCACCGGAAACCCGACTTTCGGAAGAAAGGCCGGTCGGATGGCTTCCGGGTGGTCGGGAAGGATGCGCGGCACGAGAAGCTGAACCGGAAGTGGTCGCGCTGCTGGGTGCCGAAGCTGGGCTGGGTGAAGTTCCGCCGCACCCGTGACGTTCCCG
>Ga0207710_10000450_pt1 | contig 26576 bp, 15 predicted proteins | sample KBSS24metaG_FD_184400 | JGI IMG/M metagenome (GOLD analysis project Ga0207710, IMG submission 184400) | Switchgrass rhizosphere microbial communities from Kellogg Biological Station, Michigan, USA - KBS S2-4 metaG (SPAdes) (version 2) | ecosystem: Host-associated > Plants > Roots > Rhizosphere...
TCTGATGCGCAATTAAAAGGATTAATCGATAAAGAAATTCTTAGAGTAGAAAAGAGAGTGATCGATCGTCTTCAATATTTACCCAAAGACATAAAAATAGATTTTGAATTAACGGCGCTGCAACAGGAAATACTTGAAAAAGCACAACAATCATTTACTGAAAAACAAGTTTGTCTTCTGCACGGAATAACGAGCAGCGGCAAAACTCTTATTTATATAAAACTCATTGAGCAAATTATTCGCCAAGGCAAACAGGTTTTATATATGTTGCCGGAGATCGCATTGACATCACAAATAATCCGGCGATTGCAAAAACATTTTGGCGGCTATATCGGTATTTATCATTCTAAATTTTCTCAAAATGAAAGAGTGGAGATATGGAATAAAGTAAAGACCGGTGAATTAAAAATCATCCTGGGAGCAAGATCATCTGTCTTTCTTCCATTCCAGGATATAGGTTTGATCATTTGTGATGAAGAACATGATACATCTTATAAACAACAGGATCCGGCGCCGAGATACAATGGCCGTGATGCAGCAATATATTTTGCTACTTTATTTGATGCAAAAGTTTTATTAGGAAGCGGCACGCCATCTGTTGAAAGTTATTTTAATACGACTACAGGTAAATACGGCTTTGCTGAACTCATGCAACGCTACGGTGATCTGAAGTTGCCAGCTATTGAAATAGTAGATACCAGGAAGATTGTCCGAAAGGATAAGTCGAAGATCACTTTGTCTCCGGCGCTTATTGATAGCATCAATGAAATAGTTGGACGTAATAAACAGGTAATTCTTTTTCAAAACCGCCGTGGCTATACTCCTTACCAGGTTTGCAATGTATGCGGATGGATTCCGCAATGTAAGTATTGTGATGTTTCTTTAACCTATCACAAGCTTACCAATAAACTGGTTTGCCATTATTGCGGCACTACCTATCCACCGGTAACGATATGTGCGGCTTGCGGCAATCATAATTTTTCCCAACGAAATTTCGGAACGGAAAAGATAGAAGAACAATTACAGGAAACTTTTCCCGATGCTAAGATCGCAAGGATGGATATGGATACAGTTCGTGGAAAAAATGCACACGATGTGTTGATACAACAATTTGAGCAGCGGCGAATTGATATCCTGGTGGGAACACAAATGGTAGTAAAAGGGTTGGACTTTGATAATGTCGATCTTGTTGGGATACTCGATGCCGATGGATTATTACACTTTGCAGATTTCAGGGTAAATGAACGAGCATTTCAGTTGATGGAGCAGGTGAGTGGCCGGGCTGGAAGAAAAGAAGAAACCGGTAAAGTGCTTATACAAACATCACAGCCCACACATCCTGTTTTACAATTTGTGCAGCAACATGATTATAAAAAAATGTTTGATGAAGAAATAGAAAAGAGAAGGCAATTCTTTTATCCCCCGTTTTCAAGGATCATTCATCTCGGCTTTAAGCATAAAATGAAAGATGTGGTGGAAAGATCTGCACAGCATTATGCAGATGCATTAAGAAATAAGCTTGCCCGTCCGGCAGGCGGGTATGGGCAATATATTGTTGGCCCTGCAGAACCGGTGATCAACCGCATTCGCAACCAATACTTAATGGAAATGCTTTTAAAATTGCCAAGAGATACAAAGTTTATCGCTCAGTGTAAAAAAGACTTATTGGAGCAAGTAGCTATTCTTCATCAGCAAAAAAGTTATAGAAGTGTAACGGTTATTGCAGATGTGGATGTGATGTAAGACGGTTCAAGCTATGATCCATGGAATACTGTTTTGACTGTACTTATAATTTTAATGTTATTTTGCTTATACAGGTATGCAAATTCAGGAAAATTTTTCGCTTAAACACTACAATACATTCGGCATTGATATAATGGCCCGCTATTTTTCAAATTTTTCAAATGCAGATGAGCTATCAGAACTCACGACTTACAACTCACGACTTACAACTCTCATACTTGGCGGGGGCAGCAATATTTTATTTACCAAAGATTACAATGGACTTGTTTTGAAAAATGAAATAAAAGGAATTGAATTAGTTCATGAAGATGCAGAATATGTTTATGTAAAAGCAGGAGCAGGGGAGAACTGGCACCAGTTTGTTATGTATTGCATAGGAAAAAATTGGGCAGGAGTAGAAAATATTTCATTAATACCCGGTAATGTTGGGGCATCGCCTATGCAAAATATAGGAGCTTATGGTGTGGAATTAAAAGATGTATTCTGGAGTCTCGAAGCATTTCATTTAAAAGAAAAAAAGATTAAAACGTTCACATTAACTGAATGTGAATTTGGTTATAGGGACAGTGTTTTTAAAAAGAAATATAAAGAGCAATTCATAATTCTTAATGTTAGTTTCCGGTTGAGAAAACAACCTATTTATCATACCAGCTATGGCGGTATTCAACAAGAATTAGAAAAGATGGGAGTAAAAGAACTAAGCATAAAAAATATTTCGCAGGCTGTTATCAATATCAGGTCATCCAAACTTCCTGACCCTGCACAGATTGGCAATGCAGGAAGTTTTTTTAAAAACCCCTCTGTGTCAAAAGAAAAATTTGAAAACCTGAGGTCTAAATTTCAGGGTATAGTTGGCTATGAAAATATTGATGGGTCAGTTAAACTTGCAGCCGGATGGCTGATCGAACATTGCGGTCCTGACGCAAACACAAGCTGGAAAGGTTTTCGACGCGGTGATGCCGGTGTTCATTCAAAACAAGCACTTGTATTGGTTAACTATGACAACGCTCCCGGAAAAGATATTTATAATCTTAGTGAAGAAATACTGCAAACAGTAAAAGAAAAATATGGCGTTGAACTGGAAAGGGAAGTGAATATTATTTAGAATCACGATTTCTGCATCAGAAGATAAGCCGATCTCACAACTTAAATCTTTATGAAAACAATTTTTGGGATTCTCTTTTTGATAATTTCTTTTGGAGTGGTTGCTCAGAAAAGGCAAAATGCAATTTTTATTGAAGTTAAAGGTACAGGGGCAAACCTTACTTTAAATTACGATACACGATTTACTGCTAAAACAAATGGTTTGGGTGCCAGAGCAGGCTTCGGTTATTTTGGAGATAAATATGATAATGTCATAAATATACCTTTTGAGATTAATTATTTGATTGGGAAAGAAAAACACTTTTTTGAAACTGGAGTTGGGGCAGTTTGGGGAAACTATAATGAAAAATCGGATGATCAAAAAGGAATTGGCAATCTGTATATCACAAAACTAAACGGTTGGGCATTTGCTACTGATATTGGATATCGTTATCAGCAATACAATAGGTTGTTGCTTCGTTTAAATTTTACACCCTTGTTTACAAAACAAAAAATTTATCCGTTGGCGGGAATAAGCATAGGGTATTCATTTTAAAAAATTTTTCGTAGTTCTCTCTTACGCTTCCTCGTCAAACTCTTCTTCATAATCTTTGCTTCCAAAATTCATCATGCTACCCATCAAATCTTTGAATTCAATTTTATTTTCAAATATTTTTTTGCTGATAAGTGAATAGGAAGAAAGACCATGCAAAACAAATTCCATGAGTAGCGCTGTTTCCAATTCATTGGATTGCCCGAAATATTTTTTAACCAGCGAATGGAGCCCATCAACTTTATAAAGCAGTAATGTTTTATCCTTGTCGCTTGTATTGAAAGAAATATTCAGGTTATTCCCTTTATCAAACCAGGCAATAACAGACCGGTAAGGGTTTTCAGCTTCTTTTTCCTGTACCGAAGGTTTGCCGGTAGTTCTTCTTTTCTTTAATGCTTCTGGGTTTGGAAAGTATTGAATGAACTGAGAACGTATCGCCTTATCAACTAAATTCATTGCAACCTGGTAAGGGCCTTCCTGTTCGCCTTCATATACCAGTTCTACTTTACCCGTAATGGAAGGAATAATGCCAACAAGATCAGCTATCCAAACCTGTGTTTGTTTTTCGTTATTAATAATAGCTCGTCTTTCGGCAGAGCTTACAGCATTTTCAAAAGCAGAGATCGTAAGCCTCGCACTCACACCGCTTTTCTTATCTACAAATTCGCTACCTCTTGCTTCAAAGGCTACTTGCTCAATTAATCTTTTCACCAGGTCACTTACTTTCACTTTGGCTTTTTGCTCATCATCGATCTCAGCTTCCTGTTCTGTTATTTCCAGGGCATTCTCCAATGATTTTGGATAGTGGGTCAATATCTGGCTTTCGATACGATCTTTTAATGGAGTAACGATAGCACCACGATTGGTATAATCTTCCGGGTTAGCAGTAAATACAAATAAAATATCCAATGGCAATCGCAATTTGAAACCACGAATCTGTATATCACCTTCTTCTAAAATATTAAAAAGTGCAACTTGTATTCTTGCCTGCAGATCGGGGAGCTCATTGATAACAAATATTCCTCTATTGCTTCTCGGAATAATGCCATAGTGAATCACTCTTTCATCAGCAAAACTTAATTTAAGATTCGCCGCCTTGATCGGGTCAACATCACCAATAAGATCAGCAACGCTTACATCAGGTGTTGCCAATTTTTCACCATATCTCTCGCTGCGATGTATCCAATGAATCGGCGTCTCATCTCCATGCGCTGCGATCTGGTCCAATGTATATTTTGAAATAGGTTTTAATGGATCGTCATTTATATCACTTCCTGAAATAGTTGGAATATATTCATCAAGCAGCTCTGTCATTTGTCTCGCCATTCTTGTTTTTGCCTGGCCACGCAAACCGAGAAATAAAATATTATGCTTGCTGAGCAAAGCTCTTTCCACATCTGGTATAACGCTGTCCTCATAGCCAACAATTCCGGGAAAAGTTGTCTCTTTTGTTTTCAGTTTTGCAATAAGATTTTGACGTATCTCTTCTTTGATGCTTTTTGGCTGATAGCCGCTCTTCTTTAATTGGCCGAGGGTTTTTATGTTTTGGATGTTCATTGATTTTTTGTTATGAGCTTTAGTAATTCTTATCATCGTCCGTTGCGTCGCACACTTCAGCGTTCTGTTCACTTATCGTCAACAAGGGACTAATACACCGTCTTTCTCTTGCCACTTTCAAAATCTTTAAATATAAATGCTCCAAGTTTATCCAATGAAGCAAAAAAAGCTTTGCCGTTATTTGTTTCTGTAAACTCCTGCACAAAGCGTTGCAGGTAAGGATCGGTTGCTATCATAAAAGTGGTGATAGGTATTTTCAGTTTTTTACATTGCGCAGCGAGGTTCATGCAGCGACTCACAACTTTTCTGTCCAAACCAAAACTATTTTTATAATAACGCTTACCGATTTTTAAACAAGTAGGCTTTCCATCCGTGATCATGAATATTTGCTTGTTCGGATTTTTTCTTCTTCGTAAAATATCCATTGCTAATTCTAAACCGGCAACTGTATTAGTATGATAAGGCCCTACCTGCAAATAAGGAAGGTCTTTGATTTCAACAGGCCATGCATCATTTCCAAACACTACAATATCCAGGGTATCTTTCGGATATTTAGTAGTGATAAGCTCACTTAGCGCCATCGCTACTTTTTTGGCCGGAGTAATGCGATCTTCTCCATATAATATCATGGAATGAGAAATATCGATCATTAATACAGTAGAAGTTTGTGCTTTGAAATCAGTTTCCCTGATACTTAGATCATCTTCATACATGCTGAAACTTTCAATGCCATGATTGATCTGCGCATTGCGGATTGATTCGGTGAAATCGATCTGCTCCAGCATATCACCAAACTGGAATTGTCTTGTTTCCGGATTTATTTCATCGCCCTGCCCCGGTTTGAAACTATGATGATCGCCTTGCTTGGTTTTTTTAAGTTTGCCAAAAATTTCTTCCAGGCTTCTTTTACGAATTCCCTGTTCTGTCTTCGGCGTGATTTTTATTTGACCCTGCTCGTTATTTTCAGTGATATAGCCTTTCTCTTTTAATTCATCAATAAAATCGCCCATGCCATATTCGTCATTGGTAAGCTCATATTTTTTATCCAATTCATTTAGCCATTGCATTGCTTCAGCTACATCGCCGCTTGTGTACGTAAGCAATTGCATAAAGAGATCAAGTAACTGATCAAATTTGCTTTTGCCATCGCTATTGGGATCATATTTTGTAAAATGAAAACCTTTCATAGTAAAGATGTCGGAAGTCTGACGTCCGAAGTCGGATGAAAACCTAAAGTATGAATTTCTCTCAGACTTCAGACCTCCAACCTCTGACTTCACTCTACAGCAATTTACAATAAATCTTTTGTTGCCTGATCAGTAATAACAACTTTAACCTTATAATGTTTAAAGAAAAAGCCTTTCATTGCGAAAGGCTTTTTATAACTGGAAAATTTTTATTTTATGGTCGCTTATTGCTGTCTTTTTTTATTGTATCAGGATTTACAGAATTAATTATTGTTCCGCCAGTTTCTGCATTTGTTTTAGCTTGTGTTTGTGGAGCGTATTTTTTTTCTATGGCATCCAGCACTACAAACATTCTATCATTGATGGGAACTTCAAGATTTTCAAAACCGCTGTACACATCCGGTCTGTTTATTTTCATGTAATCATAATATCTTTTTTGATCTTCAAGGTCTTTCTTTATTGCCTGTCTCACTTTTTCAGCTAAAACTGATTTCCCGGCCTTATAACAACCTTCCAGGTAAATGAGAGCCGTTTGATTATGACTATTGTATCTCGCTGCCATTGCATAAGGGAAATTTTCAGGATGCAAACCAGCTTCGCATTTATCGATTAACTTTTGAGCTTTTGCGGTATCTCCTGCATCTGCAATGTTTCCCGCAGCTTCGCCAAATAATGCACGAAGATTTAATAAATGTCTGCGATTTTCTTCATCAAAATAAGTTCCTTTTTTATCGGCGCCTCCGAATGCGAACTTATTAATGAGATTGTTGTACATGAAATCGAGATTGTCATCTCTTATTTGCGTGCCGCCTAATCCATTTTGCCGCATAGATTGATCAACTACCCAATTTGCTTGCGGGAATTTATTAGTCACCGGAACTAATCGGTAAGACATTCCATCTTTACGCAAGTATTGATAGAACCCTAAGTCACCATAAGGTGATGTAAAGTATATAGGTCGTTTCCATCCATTGGAAGCAATTATACTAAGGATGGCTAATTCATTTCTGAAAAGGCCACCATTACGTTTGGCCTCAGGTAATTCAAATTGCATCACCGGTAAAACCTGATCATTTGCATTGACTGTTCCATTTTTTCTCACAAGTGCAGTATCCACGGGTACCTGGAACCGGGCAACCGGATAATAACCTGAGCCTACATCTCTTTTTGTATCCGGATCGGGAGAAGGTTTACCGATTATATTTTTTATTACATCATACAGATCATAAAACGCCTCTTTATCTCCTTGCTGCCTGAAACGAAGGTACTCCCTGTTATGTCCCTCTATTTGTTCCGGGGTCAAGATCACATCCAACGAATCGGCATCGTTTATTTTATAACGCAGTTCGTTAATATACCAGTCAATTCCCAACAGGCTATTATTGATGATGCGTATATCAGGGCGAACACCCTCTACTTCCTGCGCATACCATAGCGGATAAGTATCATTGTCGCCAAAAGTAAAAAGAACAGCATTCGGCGCACAACTTTCTAAATAATCTTTTGCAATATCAGGCGCCACAGTCTTTTGGCTACGATCATGATCATCCCATTCCTGTTGAGCCATTATTAATGGTACGATAAGACAAATAGCAGTAGTGGCTATATTGAGTATTCGTGAGTTTTGACCCGCTGATGAAATGGCCCTTACAAGAAAAGTGAGACCAGCAGTAACTGCTGCATATATTACTGTTGTATAGATAGCTGTCATCAAAACAGAACTACCGCTGCCCGGCAGTGAACTCATTAATGCTATAAAAAATGTTAGCACTCCACCAAAGACGAACATATTTTGAAATGTAAGCTTGTCTTCCTTTTCACGAGCCATTCTTACCAATGCTATTACAGCAAGACCGATCCAAATAGCAAACGCATAAAAAGATCCTACATAGGCATAATCCCGTTCACGGGGCTGATTGCCCGGTTGATTCAGGTCTATAACAATGGCTATGCCTGTAAAGAAAAAGAGCAGGAAGCTAACGATCCAATCCTTTCTTTTTTTCAGAAATTGATATACACAACCGATGATTCCAAGAAGGAATGGTAAAAGATAAAGTTTATTATGCGCCTTATTATGCTTGAGGCTATCGGGCATTTCATCCTGATTGCCTAATCGTTGATTATCTATAAATGAAATACCTGTGATCCAATTTCCATCTCTTTTATTTCCTAAGCCCTGCACATCATTTTGTTTGCCCGCAAAATTCCACATAAAGTATCGCCAATACATTAGTCCCATCTGGTAAGTAAAGAACCATTGCATATTATCTCCATAAGAAGGATCATCATATTTTTTGCGTCCTGTTTGCGGATCCTGGTATTGACCAAGGTTTAACCATTGGGCATAAAAATCTGCATGGTCCTGATCGTTACTTGGATCCCAAACTCTTGGGAAGAGCTGCATATCCTCACTCTCATATTCCGGTTTATCCTCCGTGCCGGTTGCGATATATTTCTTTTTTCCTTTTACATATTTCATTTCTCCTTTCTTCATTGCTATACCATTATAGCTATCGGCATCAGGCTTATAATCAGCCATGAAATGCGGACCATACAGCAAAGGAGCTTCACCATATTGTTCACGACTGAGATAATAAACAAGATTGATCGGGTTGTTTACATCATTCATGTTAATAGCCGGAGAAGCATTGGCCCTGATGATGGCGCTGAAGTATATAAAATACCCGATCATCATAAAAGCAAAAGACCAGAGAGAAAGTTTCAACAGTCTTAATGCTGACGGCTTAAAGAAATATCCGGCAAGCACACCAATACCAGCGATCAATAAAAATTTAAAAAACTGACCAGCTCCTGAGCCCGTAGTTGTAAAGAATGGAAGCGTAAATAATAGAAGAAAAACTATAAACCAGGTTATTAATATAGGTTTTGAAACATTTTCTTTAAACAGGATAGCCCATGCAACAACAGCTGAAAGTAAAATGAAATAAATAATAAATCCCGAAAAGAATGGCATACCCATAGAGTTCACAAAGAATACATCAAACAAACCGGCTGCTTTCATTGAGTATTGTATAACGCCGATCTGAACGATCTGAACAATGATACAGCCAATGATAAATGCAATGATGCCTCCTTTAACTGTTGGAGTGTAGCGACGATAATAGTAGATCATTACTATAGCAGGTATAGTAAGCAGGTTTAAAAGATGCACACCGATAGATAGGCCCATCATAAAAAAGAGAAACACTATCCAGCGGTCTGATCTTGATCTTGCAGCAGCATTATTACCTGCATGTTCATCGGCATGTTCCCATTTAAGCATACACCAAAAAACAAGGGCAGTAAAGAATGATGAGAGTGCATATACTTCACCTTCTACAGCGCTAAACCAAAATGAATCACTGAAAGTATAAGCAAGAGCACCAACTGCACCTGCACCCATTGTAGTAAATGTTTGCTGTGCAGTCAAAGCTTCACCTGCATTTACAAACATTTTGCGGGCAAAGTGTGTGATGGTCCAGAAAAGAAAGAGAATAGTGAAAGCACTTGCCAATGCACTCATAAAGTTTACAGCATTGGCTGCTGTCATTGGGTTTGCGCCAAATAAAACAATAAAGAAGCGACCAATTAACACAAACACTGGCGCACCGGGCGGGTGAGGCAACTGCACTTTATAAGCACTTGAAACAAACTCTCCGCAATCCCATAAACTGCCTCTTGCTTCACGGGTAAGAAAGTAAGTGGCAAAAGCAATTAAGAATACGGCCCAGCCGGTAATGTTATTGACTTTTTTAAAGTTCATATTGGTTGGTTTTTCCCTTTATTCGGGAGTTCGCAAAAATAGGGTATTCGTTTTATAGTAATCAGCCTGACTCATTCGTTCTCAGCCATTCATCGGTAATTTATAATGTTTTCACAAAAAGTTATAAGTTGGAATGATAAGGGATTATTCAAAATAGACCCGGATCGTTTGATAAGGAAGCTGGTTTTGCATCATATTGGAAACCTGCCTTGCTTTTTCTGAAAAGCCTTTTAACCCAAATAGTCCTGCGGCATTTCCTTTATTGATGGCAATTTCAAGATAACCGGCGCTATTGAATAGTGCCAGCTTTTCTCCTTCATTTACATCTGCATAGCTTTCACTAATACGATCAATCATTTCATCTCTTTTAAAAACGATACGAAAACTGCGGCCCTTTCGCTGCTCTTCAAATTGCTCATGAGTGATGTTTACAATTACATTTTCAAAATTGTCAATAAAAATGATCTGCCCTTCAATCCAATTATTATCCAGCAATGGTCTTAAATGATGTTTTTCGAGATAGGTTACATCCGGCTCACCAATATTTTTAATTGACTCACCATTTACCAATTGGTTAATCACTTTGCCCATCACATTAGCGCAATAAACGGTATTCCGGACAGCCATTTTATCCACGGATATCCCAATCACTATTTCAGGTTTTTCTTCCAGTATCATTGTCAGCAAACCGTTATCTGCACATAGCAGGTATTGATCATTATGATAGGCAAGTAATAATTGATCTGGTTTTTTATCAAAAAGATTTATGAGAATAATATGATAGGTAAATACCGGAAAATTTTTTATGGCGCTGCGGCAGGTATATGCTGCCTGCGGGTAATTAAAAGGAGGAATATTATGCGAAATATCGATGATCTGAAAATCAGGATTGATCTGCAGCAATTGCGCTTTTACTGCACTCACCAGGTAATCCTGGTTGCCAATATCAGAAGTAAGGGTTAGTAATGGCATATGACAAAGTCAAAAGTAAAAAGTAAAAAATAAAAATGAATGGAAGTTATTTTACCTGCTTGATTTGATTTTTACCGTTTGACTTTTTATTTAACAAGTACTCCTTTTTTGAAAAAGAAATTCTTCACAAACCAATCTGCAATTTTTGGAAAAAATTTATTCAGAAATACAGTTTGTTTGCCCTGGAATGTGAGAACCAATGTTCTTCTTTTGTTTTTAATAGCACTTAAAATATGCCTGGCACATTCGTCAGCCGTCATCATTTTATTTTCATCAAGTGGGCTTTCACCCTGTGATTCTCCATCTTTATTTAATGCTGCATTGCGTATGTTAGATGTAGTAAAGCCGGGGCAAACCCACATTACATGTACACCACTATCCATTAATTCTGTTTTAATTGATTCAAGCCATCCCCGCATGGCAAACTTGCTGGCAGAATAACCGCTTCTTCCCGGCAAACCGCGGTAGCCTGCAATAGATGACACGCCAACAATAGTTCCTTTTCTTTCAATGATGGAATCAAGTGCATATTTGGTACAATAGACCATTCCAAAAAAATTAATTTCCATTACCTTTTTAATTACATCTGTCGATGCATCTTTTAATAATGCTCTCATGGAAATACCGGCATTGTTAATAATGATATCAACGCCACCAAAAATTTTCATTGTTGTTTCTAAAAATCGACGACAGTCATTTTCGCTACTTACATCGGCAACCATGGTGTGCAAGTGCGCAGAAGGATATTCTGATTGCAAGCTGTATAATTTATCATGATTTCGGCCACAGGTAGCTACCCTGGCATTCATGCTCAGCAGTTCATCTACGAGAGCTTTACCGATACCATCAGTACCTCCGGTTACTACGACAACTTTGTCCTTGAAATAGGCTGACATTATAATGTTATTGGCACAAACCTACTTTAAAATGATGCAATTCTGATATTGTATTGTTTAAAATAAGTTGATTGTCTTAAATAGGACAGGATGTCCCGATAGGATGCTGATATTTTTTATCTGTCTTTGACTAATTGACTAAGTATATTCTACGAAAAAGGTCAGAAAAGAAAATAGTTTTGGGCTTTGACAAATATATCAGAGCTTATATATTTTATCCATCAGCATCCACTTTTCGCCTTCTTTTGCCCAGGGTAGGGGTTGCTGAAACTTCCACATGAGTTGTTCCCATTCCCGCACTTTTGGATTAGCAGCATCCATTTCTGCTTTGCGGGGAAAAAGGAATGAATCTTCTGTTTCCATAATCATGAATAGCCTGTTTCCAACCTGGTAAATTTCCATGTCGATAATTCCTGAATCCGTAATACTTTTTTTGATTTCAGGCCATCCATTCTCTGCTTTATGCCAATGCTTGTATTCGGCAATTAATAATGGATCATCTACCAGGTCAAGTGCTAAACAATAACGTTTCATTCTTTATAACTTTTTACCAGCAATTTTTTAGTGCCTGGTTTTACTTAGGTCCTTTTTTACTTTCAAAAACAGGTTGGAGACTACTAAAAAAATTTACTTCAATCAATCCTTTGGATTGCAATACTTCCCAGAATTCGACAGGTATATCTGCATCAGCCAGCTCTATATTTTCTTTTACCCGTTTTGCATGTGTGGTGTTCAATGCAATGCTTTTTACACCCGGAACATTTAAGGCAAATTGGACACAAGCTTCAGCAGGTTTTATATTAAACTGACTGCATATTTCAAAAAATTCATTCCTCCATTTAAAAAGCGCATCATTTTTTGGAGTGCCGGGTGTTACTACATGGTAATCAAAGTAATTACTGCCTACTAAAAAACCAGAATGAAAAACAGCGGAATCAATTACGTGCACTCCATTATTTCCCATTTTCCTGATAAAATCCAAAAGCTCCTGCGGATGACTTTTTATGGTCATACTGTTAGCAATCATTATCCAATCCAGTTCCACATCTGCGGTTATTTTTTTTACTATTTGCCAATCCTTTGCTCCTACGCCTATTGCCTGCACCTTTCCCTGAAGTTTTAAATCATAGAGTGCTTTATAAGCATCTAAAATATCATTATACAATTCATGTGCATGGTTCTCATTTCTTGCAGTGGCTATATATTCATCAGGGTCATGAACGGAAACCATTTGCGGCGTGTATCCATTAAGAAGTTCGTTGCCTTGTTCAAAGCATTCAATGATGCCCTCGTAACTTATTTTCTGAATCGCATCATATCTTAAATTTTTCCATATGCCTGGTTCAAAGGTGGGCTCTTCTGTTTTTAATTCGGTTCGTAACCATGCCAGTTTGTTACTAATAATTACATCATCCGGATGAACATTTAATGCTTTAAGACATTTGCCCAAAGTTTCTAACGCAAGACCTGCTCCATATTTTCCTGCCGAATCAAATACAACTTTTCCTTTTGAAAGACGAACACACTCACTGACAATATCAAGTTTAGTTTCTTCATCAAGTGCAACAAATAAATTTCCCAATCCACTTGTTCCAAAAATTATCCGTGGTAGATGAAAATCAGTTTTATTTTGGTTGTCTGTATTTTGTTTCACGAAGCCTCCATTAATTTAAGAATCGGTCTATCATAAACATAGTAGTTTTATTACAGATTATAGCCTGCTTTATCACTTTTTAGTATAATTTACGGTTCTTAATCATTATTGATTTCCGTTTATAAGGACTCTGATCATAAATGCCGTTCGCTCTATCTACTACTTTATTCTCTGCATGAAAAATTGAATCAATCGGAACAAATTTATTTTTTCTTTTTCTGGCTTCTATTGCATCAAAAAGACTTTGTTTTATACAAATCCGACTTTTTCGCATAAATTAGCAACTGCATTTTATGAGCAAGAGATTATTAGGACATACTTTTTCTTTACTGCATGTCGATCATGTTAAGTTGAACCAAAATTGGAATTATACTAATGTTATCAGCCCGTATTTTCGTATTTATTACATTGATGAAGGAGAAGGATTTATTTTAAGTGCACAGGGAAAAACCAGACTTGAGCAAGGTTATCTTTACATCATTCCCAGTTTTACATTATGTCACCTGCGCTGCAACGATTATTTAAGCCAGTATTTTCTTCACTTTTTCGAGGAGTCTGCTGAAGGAATTTCGCTGTTTGAATATAGTCGTAAAATCATAAAAGTAAAAGCGTCTACAACTGATATAGCCAACTTCAAAAGGTTACTGGATATAAATCCTGGCAGAGGCATTAACCGATCCGATAATCCGAAAGTGTATGAAAAAAATGACTACTACAGAAGTTACCAGGAACTTAACAATATAGTCAGTGATGCAACTTACCTGGAGACCGAGGGTATAATTCTGCAATTTGTTTCCCGGTTTTTAGGTTCAAATACATTCAAACAAAAAAACCCTGAACCTATCCCTTCAAAAATTTTGGATTCGATCAGTTATATCCAGATAAAGCTGAAGGAGAATCTCACCGTTGGTTCTTTAGCTAAAAGAGCTAATCTGCATCAGGATTATTTTTCCAGGTTGTTTTGCCAGTTTACTGGCGAAAGGCCATTGACATATATACATGTAAAACGAATAGAACGGGCTCAATATTTAATAGCTACTACCAATTTGCCTTATATTGAAATTGCACAGGAAACTGGTTTCGACAATCTACCTCACTTCTCAAAAATTTTTAAAAAGATCACCAGCCTCACACCCGGAGAATATAAGAGGGGAAATGAACAAGTATATCCGGCAAAGTAGTATGTCTAAATAGAGTTCGGAATTTTATTATTCTTTCATCATTTTATCTCTTCAAAAATCATTTTATCAATATGAACGCCGCGATAATCAATAGCGAGTTTCAATACATGCTGACCTGCATCCAATTTGATCGTCTTTTTTATTTCTTTCCATGTTTGACCACCGCCGGTATTAGGAATTGTAATGATACCCGTACGATCCACTCCATCAGCTTCAAGATGCATTTTTGAATCGCCAAACACTGAAGCGATATAAAATGTAACCTGGTAATCTCCAGCCTTGCTGATAGTAGTATTATAGGTTAGCCATTCACCTTCGGCAGTTCGGGTAATATCATAACCTCCATCATATTTTTCAATATCTACTCCTTCATTGGTGCGGTATTCTCCGCCAAAATTTAATTCATCTCTATCTGAATAGGCTTCTCCCGGGCAACCTGTATTGAAATCTTCTGCTTCAATCGTTCCGGGAATTGTATGGGATTTGAAAGCCTGCACTTTTAAATCACAGACTTCCTGCAATTGCCAGTTAAAAACTGAATTACTTGCATTAATTACTGCCAATTTGTTTCCTTCTGCAGAACTTCCATTCACCGACAATACTAACGAAGGATATTGTTTATTGGAAATTTTATATAAACCATAATATGCATTTTCAATTTTCCATAATTGGTTATCCTTTTCCGTAAAATTTGAAAATACCAGTGCATTATTGGTACAGGTTAATGCTTTATTGTTTTCACGATTTAGTATTTTATAAAAACCTTTGCCGGCCGATTCAATTTTCCATTGAAATGCAGCTTGATTTTTTCTCTTTGAAATTGCCAGGTCAGAACCAGCGACGAGAGTATCTCCTTTATTACCGGGAATAAGATAATAGTGCGGAGTTGTATTGATATCTGCATACTTATCAAGTGTTGGGATCTTGCCATTAAAACTTAGCTTAAGTGCATAAGCCATTTCATCCAGAGAACGTTCGGGTAAATTAACATGTAATCCCTCTTTATCTTGTTTGAAAGTTAAGAGCAAGTATTTTCCTGCAGAGCCATTGATAAGTTGAACAGATTTCAGGTTTTTACAATCAATTCTGTCTGTAGTTAATGAAGTGAGAACAATTTCTTTCTGACCTTTTTCCCATCCAAGCAATATTGCATAAAGAATGCTCTTGTCTTTCGACCTGGTAAAACGTACATCTTTTGGAGTTCCTTCAGCCGGCGCTTGAAACACGCCATGTGCGGCTCCCATTTTTGTTGGTCCTTCCCCATATTTTTCCCATGCACGGGTAGCGTATACAGCTTCACCATATTTTTTAAGCCATGCCCCCATTGAAAGAAGAATATCTTTTTGTTCCTGCGGTATAGTTCCATCTGCTTTCGGCGAAATGTTCAACAAGAGATTTCCATTTTTACTTATTCTATCGAGAAAGCCATGCAGCACTTGTTTTTTGGAATAATATCCAATGCCATCGGTATAACACCAGCTTGAATTACTGATGGCATCATCTGTGAGCCAATAATTTTCGGTAATATCAGTAGGGCCTCCACGTTCATAATCTAATACCGCACATTTTGGATTCAATGCGTCTTTATAAGTAGCTACTACTTGCTTTTTCCATTCTGCTGCTTTGTTGTAATAATAAGACAGAAACCCAAGAAGGACTGGTTGAGAGATCATGTGCAGGTTAAAATCCTGCCAAAGAATATCAGGCTTATAGTTATCAATGATCTCTTTGTGTTTATTCAACCATAGCGTTTCATTTTTTTCTTTTCCTTGTTGGGCAAAAAGTATTTTAAGTTTTGGATCATCGGTCTTTGGCACTGCACTGTAAAAACCAGTAATATTAAAAGCGTGATGCATGGAAAGAATCACCTTCATATTTTTTTTGCGAATAGCATCAGTCAACAATCCAACAAGGTCAAGTTGCGGCCCCATGTCTTTTGCATTCCATGGATTTACTTTGCTTGCCCACATGGAAAAGCCATCGTGATGTTCTGCAACGGGGCCGGCATATTTTGCTCCTGCGTCAAAAAATAATTGTGCCCATTCATCAGGATCAAACTTGCCTCCTTGCGATTTAAGCTTAGGAGCAAACTGTACAAAATTTCCCTGCTTATCTTTTGCTCCGGTGATGAAGTTATTGTAAGGCCATTCAGAAGGATCGCCGTACACCTGAACATGGTGTTTATTTTCATTGGAGTTTTTCATGTACATATTACGTGGGTACCATTCATTGGCGAACGCCGGAACAGAGTACACTCCCCAATGAAAGTAAATACCAAACTTGGCATCCTTGAACCATTCTGGTACCGGATTTGATTTTTCCAATGATTCAAAGTTTGGCTGAAATTTCGGTTTTGAAGTTTGAGCCAATAAGGTTTGCTGCATTAGAACGCAAACAATCAACAATAATTTATTTCGTATCATTTCATTCTTGATTATGATATTATCAATTCATTCTTTTCATTCATAATTTCGCAGTAATTTTTTTTCCTGTGTAAATTATCATTTTATCCGGATGACCAACCCAATATTCTCCAGCACCTTTATTGGTATTAACCAATATTAGATTCAGTACAACAGTTTTTGGTAAACCGGGAAAAGATCCTTTGCGATCACTTATGGTTAGAATTTTTTTCGCATCATCCCAGTTAAAACTAACAATTGAATAAGCTCCTTTTTCATAATTGTAGTTGTCACCCTCATCACTGTACAAAGTAAATTGTCCATTAGCACCCGGATAAATTCTTATTTCCAATGTATCCATTGGTTTTTCTGAAGTGTATTGTAAAAATTTTCCCATTGGAACAATGGAACCTGCTTTTACAAACAAAGGAATTTTATCTTGCGGCGCTGCTGTTTTTATGGTTTGCCCTCCGTTGAAATCTTTACCTGTCCAGAAGTCATACCATTTGAAAGACTTTGGTAAATAAACATTCCATTCAACAACTCCTGGTTCTGTAATTGGCGTCACAAGAAAAGATTTACCAAACATGTATTGATAAGATTGTGTAATAGCAGCAGCATCACTTTTAAAATCCATCACCATCGGACGCATGATCGTTGAGCCATTTTTGGAAACCTGCCATGCTTCTGAATAGATGTAAGGCATCAAACGATAACGAAGATTCATCATGCTTCGCATATCATTCATCACAGTATCGCCATATTTCCAGGGTTCGGTTTCTGTTTGATAACCATGAATGCGGAAAATGCTATTGAACGTACCAAACTGAAACCATCGTGTTAGAATATCATGATATTTTGCATCAGTATATTGACCGCGGCCCGGACGGAAGAATCCACCAATGTCAGTTGTCCAAAAAGGCATGCCTGTTAAAGAATAATTTAATCCTGCTACAATTTGTCTTTTAAATGCATCCCAATCCCAACCGATATCACCCGACCAATTAATGGTACCAAAACGTTGCTGACCGGGATACGCAGATCTTGTTAGAACAACTACTCTCTTTTGCGGATTTGTGTTTCGTTGCCCCTCATATATCGCTTTACTTACAAACAGCGGATAAGTAAGCCGGTAAAAATTACCGGGTCCAAAATAAGTTTGTTTACCTGCCAGCGCATCATTCTCCGGTTCGGTAGCATCCATCCACCATGAGTCAACACCGAGACTAAACAAGTTTTTATTTAAAGCATTCCAATGTGTTTTTTGTGTCTCGGGATTATAAATGTCAATCCATGGAGCATTGGGTATGTATAAATTTTTAGCAACATATTCTTTTGCTACTTCTGATTTTTTATCTAAGTTTTCCCAAACAGAAATAGAAAAATGTGCATTCAAATCATGCAGTTGCTGGATGAACTGTTCCGGGTTAGGATAATTAGTAGTATCAAATTGAGGAACGCCCCATCCATGCTTGCCCCAGTATTGCCAGTCCTGCACTATCACATCTACAGGTAGATTTCTTTTTCTGAATTCTTCAATGGTCTGCACCAAATGTTTTCCTGATGTGTAACGTTCACGGCATTGCCAGAAACCATAAGCCCATAAAGGCAGCATAGGTACGTTGCCTGATAAATTGCGATAAGTGCTGATTATTTCGTCAGCATTCTTTCCATAAAAAACAACATAGTCAAGCGAACGGGCATTGGGAGAACGGAATGTGGTTTCATTGCCAGCAACTTTCCATGTTAATCGCGGTGTATTGGTTGATTTGCAAACTACCTGCACATTATGTTCGCCGACTTTTAATTTTATTAGTTTACTTGTGGCCGGAGGAAGCCATTGATTCGATTGATCGATATAAGGAGTTCCATCAATAATTACGAGATGACGATTCTCCATATCTCCTAAATCAATCATTATGGTGTACTCGCCATCTTTATCTATGGTAAACTTGCCCGTGTATAATGATTGCCTTTGAGATATTTTTTGTGTTCCTGATGTAGTCGTTACTTCTGCATCTGCCTTATTACCTCCTGTCGTATCTCTTTTAATAAGAGGCACTACATTATCTGCAGGATTGAATTGAGTAAGACCATATTGATGCCACAAGATACCATAACCCCTGCTTGAATAAAGAAATGGAATAGCAATTTGAGAATTTACCTGGATTAATTTACGGCTGATGTTTCGAATGTTATACTGTCCATCCTGGAACTGTCCCAAACCAAATAAATATTCATCAGCAGGTGAATCAAAACTTTGTTCTGCAAGAAAACAGTTTTCACCCATAACAGTATCCGGTTTTAATTTCCTACTTCCTGATTTTTCACTAAGGAAAATTTTTCCTGCATTATCAGTATAATCAATAGCTCCCGTTTGTTTGTCAAACGATACCGTAATTGTATTGGTGCTTACTTTAAGTTTTGAACCAGCTTCTGAAAATTTAAATGCCGGAACAGGAAGTTTGTTGATTAAAACAAATTCCCTTTCTTCTTTCATTCCTTTTTCCCACTGTATTCTTATTGCTTTGTCGGATAAAGGAATAATATTCAGAACACCTTCCGAAAGCTGTATAGAGAGGCGATCCTTCTGCAAACTATGTTTCTTATAGCTCTGTGCAAACAGAAGGGTAGGAGCCAGGAAAAAAATTAAAAAGATTTTTGTCTTCATGATTATTGAAATTTTTTTAATTAGCTCAAAATATGAATGTATTTAAAACAATATTCTGCTATACAATTTATCAACAAACATTATTTTGTTTTAAGAAAAGAGGATAAGACATGCTTACCTACTTTTTCGCCCTGTATTAATCCATTTTGAATAGCATCTGTAAAATGAATGCCACCGTAATAGCGGGAAACAGCAGCTTCCTGTGCCGCTTCACGAAAAGAATGAAAACTTCTCGCTGGTAAACCAAAATCCTGCTCAACACTGTCTTTGTAAGCGAATGTATCTCCAAAAAAATACGATAGTACTTCAGCCGATGCGGCGGATATAACTGAATGACCACTTAGATACTCAGGAAAAGGTGGTGTTTGCAAAAATGGTTTCCATTCAGGATCGATGTATTTACGGATAGCTGTTTCAGGCCTTATGCGGTTACTGCGATATTTTTCATCCCAGCAGCAAATAAATGCATCGGTCAGTGTTAAAGCCAGCAAAGTATGGATCATCATACTTGAATCGAATGAAACGTTTTTTTGTGTGCATGCAATGCCAGCAATACCCATCCAATGTGCACCAGGAGAAATTTTCTTGATGCCTACTTTCAAATGTCCCTGGTCATTTATTGCAAAAGGATTGCAATCCCAAAATGCTGCAATTTCCTGTTGCTCCCTATTGAGATTTTTGCCTGTTTGATAAACAGAATCCATTAAAGCATAAAAATCTGAAGATTTATTTTTATTAAAAGTGACCGGGGGTGTCGGAACAAATTGAGAACATGAATCAAGAAAAAAAGGACGAAGCTTGTTGAAGTAAGGTTCTACTGCTGCAATATATCCGGGTGGAGTAGGAAACCAATATCCATCACTATTCATCGGTGTGTAACGTGGGTAGTCACTGAATTTTCTGTATCCATCTTCTCTTGCATATTTCATTATTTGATCAGCAATAGATGATGCATATTTTACGGAGCCGGTTAGAGTTTCTTCATTCAAATTGTTTGCTGTGTTGCTGAGAATTTTATCTTTTAAATCCCGTAACCATTTTCCTGAAGGTTGAATCCGGCCGGCAGTTTCGATAATAGCCAATAAAGATGCTAACTGGTAATTATAATTTTTTATGCCAGGTTTTTCAATAGACGGATAATCTTTAAGAATACCCTTCATGTTTTTGAAAGAAGAATTGTTTTCAGCAACAACTTCATAGCCTGCAAGAAAAGCGTAAGCAAAAAAACGTGCAGCCAATGGCGGATTCGTTACATCATGAACCATAATGTCCGTCATCCTTCTTACCACCGTATCAATATCGGCGGTAGGAATTATAGTTTGTTTTTTTATGCTTGTCTTACATCCAATTATCATTACTAAAAGTAGTGATAGCGGAAACATTTTTATTTTAAAAGCCATAAGTCACCAGTGAAGCATTGTTTACTCCGAATAATATTGTATGATTGAACACAGCAATCGATCTTATATCACCATTAATATTTAAACCCGTTTTTGAAGACGGAAGAATTGTGAATTTTCCATTGCCAAGCCCTTTTAAAATTTGCCCCCGGCTTGCCCCGCAATATCCGAAACGCAACCGTGCATGAGAAACATTTCCGCCGATGATCAAATCCTTTACTCCGTCATCGTCAACATCAGCAAGGCACATTGCATATACCGGTGATTGCTGGGCTGCAGTTGGCAAGTCGATTACCTGGTACTTGCCGCCGGCAGCACTTACAAAGCATGTGCTTGCAAATGAAGTGGCTTTTAAATGGCCCGCATTCTGTAATTCTTCCTTACTAAATATGTCATTTATAGTTGCATCGGCATAACTTTTATAATCGGTAAATTTTGTTCTCATCATACTTATCTGGTCAAGCAATTCATCTTTCGCAACAGCAGGATAAGTTTTGTCCTGGATGTAATAACAAAGAATGGGATCTATTGAACCGTTATCATCAAAATCTTTATAGTAGAGTTCTGCAGGTTCTGTCTCACTGCATTTTATTTGCGAATTCAATCCCATATTGCCGGCAATAATATCAGGCTTGCCGTCGTGATTCATATCATCGATTATAATTTTATTCCAGCAACCATAAAGAGGTTTGTTGAAATAGTTACTGGTAGCATCTGTAAATTTTCCTTTATCATTTGTCCATATTTGCAAAGGCATAAACTCGCCGGCGGTAATCAGGTCAGGTTGTTTGTCGCCATTCATATCAGCAAACGCAGCAGTGGTAATCATTCCGGATTTAGCAAGTGCACTGCTATTATCAATGCCATAATTAAAATGGCCCTTGCCATCGTTAAGTAATAAAAAGCTTTGCGGTGTTTCGGGATAACGACCGGGGATGACACGGCCACCAACAAAAAAATCAATAAAACCATCTGAATTAACATCGGCTGCTGCAATACAAGCTTTGCTCACCAGCATTCCAGGTAAGGCATTGCTGGCTTTTGTAAACTTTCCTTTACCATCATTAAGATAAAGCCGGTCCTGTAAGGCAGCATCATTGGGGAAAAACTGATCATAACCTCCGCTGGCTACATACAGATCAGAATCGCCATCATGATCCACATCTGCAAAGCAGGCGTCTGCATCTTCGCTCTTCGCATCTTCATCAAATGCAGGTTGAATAGTTTGTGTGAATTGTCCCTTTTTGGTTTGTATAAAAATTTTCCCTGCCTGGCCGCTGGTGCCACCAATAAATAAATCTTCCAGTTCATCACCATTCACATCTCCTTCACTCATACAAGGACCACTATACGATAGAGCAGTAGTGAGCAATGGCTGTCGTTTGAAATCATTAGTGGCATTATCTGTATAGGAGTAATTGATTACATTATTTAAAGGATGAAGCAATGTTTTTGATTGATTGTTAAAAACGCTGAATGTTTCATTTGCATCTGTTTCATTTAACTGGAATGTTTTATTTACAATAATATCTTTTAGCAATTGCATTTTCCCCGAGGGCCATACGATGCGGAGCGAATCCAGTTTATTTGATTTACCCAAACCAACATGCAATACTGGTGAAACACTCGATTGATAACCACGACTAATCAATTGCTCAACTGTTTGCATCGAATTGCCACTATACACAAATATCCTTGCACCAACTGCCTGGGTGTTTTTCCCTTCGCCTTTTAGTTTTAATAAAAGATAATTATTGCCTGTGATTTTATTTGCATCGTTTCGCAAAATACTTGGCGGCTGATTTACATTATTAACAACAAGATCAAGATCACCGTCCTGGTCTAAGTCGGCATAGGCTGCGCCATTGCTATTAGATGGTTTATCAATACCCCATGCTGCGGACATGTTTTTGAAAGTAAGATCACCGTTGTTTTTAAATACATAATTAATGACATCAGAAGAAGGCGCTTTTAGTGCTAACTGTAGTAGTTGCTGGTTGCGCACATCGTAATTATTTTGACGGAGGTAATCACCCATGTATTTGAGAAAATCAAGGTTAGTATAATCATGTACAAAACCATTCGCTACAAAAAGATCCTTCCATCCATCGTTATCGAAATCAGCAAACAAAGGCGCCCAGCTCCAGTCTGTATTGGAAATGCCGGATAACTGCGCAATCTCACTAAAACTGTTATTACCATTATTTACGTGCAACATATTCCGCATGAATTGCGGATGCAATCCTACTTTATTCCGCAACTCAAAAAATTCATAGTTGTCAATAGAAGATAACAGCTTTTGACGATGATTGTCTTCGGGCAACATATCCAGCGTATAGATATCATTCCATCCATCATTATTGAAATCATTTACATCATTGCCCATTGAAAACTCTGAAGTATAACCAACCATCTCACCAATGCGATCGGTAAAACTGCCATTCCTGTTATTGATATAGAGATAGTCGGCAGCCATATAATCATTGGTAATATATATATCGGGCCAATTATCATTATTGACATCTGCTATAGATACACCTAGGCCGAAGTTTAAGCTTGTATTATTTATACCCGCTTTCGCACTGACATCTTTAAAAACATTTCCTGTATTCTGATATAGTTTGATGCCCGTAGCCGGATTTTTTTTAGTCTTCAAAAAATTAAGGTATGCTTCGTCAAGATTTTCAAAAGGATGTGGTGCATGATTGACCAGTATCATATCCAAATCACCATCCTTATCATAATCAAAGAAACCGGCTTGTGTCGAGTATGCCGTATCAGCTATGCCCCATTGCATTGATTCATCTTTAAAAACGGGAATGCCATTTTTATCAACACCTTTGTTGATCAATAATTCATTAGCTCTTTTATCACCGGGTAGATCACCTGAATAGCAAACATAAATATCTAACAGCCCATCGGCATTTACATCGGCCATCGTTACACCGGTTTTCCAACAACCAGATCTTCCACCTGTTCCGCTTGCAGTTGTTATATCTTCAAATTTAAAATTGCCTTTGTTCAAATAAAGCCTGTCTGAATTTTGATTAGCTGTAAAAAAAATATCGTCCATCCCATCGTTATTTACATCACCGATAGCTACGCCGCCTCCGTTGTAAGTATATTCGTAAGCAAGTGCATTGACGTGTTCATCTTCTTTGATATCATTTCGAAAATCAATTCCTGTTATAGAAGAGTCCAGTTGTTTAAAGAGTTTTAGTGAATCAGGATAAGCTGCTTTAGCCGGATTGTTATCTGCGTCTTTGTTATGACAGGATAACAACACGATTAAGGCAAACGCAGGCAATCTTAGTTTCATGATTCTGCTCTGATTATTTTTTAGTATAAACTAAAGTAATATCAACTGGTTTCTAATGTGCTTATTGAATTATGAGCGCATCTACAGATACTTTTCCGGTACCACGATTAGTTATGCTAATAGAATGTTTACCCATATTTAAGCCATTCACTTTATACACTACTTGCTGCGCCTGGCGTTCACCACTTGTGGACAGATCCACTATTCCCTTTGTTTTTCCATCAATTTTAATTTCAATCTTTCCTGCTCCTTCTTCTTTTGGCGCAATAACTGAAATTGTTTTTCCTGAAAACGAACTTGTCCAAACATCACCAGGAGTATTACTCATGGTGAGATCATTATTAAAATCGCCTGTACCAAGATTACATTGACGAAACCATCCGGGTGCAACTACGCCAGGATCGTCATCGTTAAACCAATCTTTGTCATGCGTTATTTTTAACACACGGCTGCCGGAGGCCAGGGATTGGTTAGCAATTCCTGTTAAAGGCAAGGCAGCTTTATTGGAAGTTATTTTCAATCCTTTATCATCCTGCACAAAATTCAATGTAATATCAGAGCCAATTAATTCTACTTTAGAAACTTTTCCGATGGTGCTTCCATTACTATGTAACGCTTTAAGATTAAGAACAGAGTCCTTCCAATTTAAAACTGTAGCATATACATATCCGTTGTTACGAGTGTAACGAATTTTGTCTTCTCCATAAACTTCAAATGGACGTGAACTATATACAGCTTCTCCATTAACCTTCAGCCAGGCGCCTACATCTTTAGCTGTTTGAATTACTTCAGGATCAAGATCGCCGCGGCCATGTTGTGTAAGATTGAGCAACAGCGTTCCATTGCGGCAAACATTTTCCATCAGCAATTCAACTACTTTTTTTGAGTCCATATATTTCATTCCTGTCATATAATGCCAGTCGGCAATGCTGGTTTCGGTTTGAAATGAATAGGCCATTATTTCCGGCTCAATAACAAATTCTGAACTCTTCACCAGTGAGCGGTCAACAAAAGGAAGCAGTTGCATACTGTTTTGAAAACTATTCCATCTTCCGCCAACACCTTTCAGATTAACCACCACATTTATTTTATTGTTGTTCCATTTCAAAGATTTGTTGTAATAGTTTGCGATCAACTGCGGAGCCAAAAAACCTAATCCCATGTGCACACCCAGGTCTATCTGCGAATCACCGGCATGCTCATCAAAATAAATTATATCAGGATGGTATTTTGTAATAGCATCATCTATCCTCCACATGAATTGATTGGCAAAGGGGGAGTGCAGCGGGTCTTCTTTAGTATGAATCGGACCATAAAGATCAACAGGATCCATACCTTCCCACCATTTTCCTTTTCCATCTTTTATTGTTTGAAGCGCATCATACGAAACACCTTGTTTAGGTCCACTTTTATCACTGGTATAACGCACCGGCATAAATTGTCCCCAGGTGCGTGGAGGTGTGTTATGAAATCCGATACCAAAATGAAGACCATGCTTACGTGCCATTTTTTCCCAGGTTCCAACAACATCCACTTTAGGACCTATACGTACAGAATTCCATGGTTGGTATTTCGAATCCCAGCAATCAAAATTATCATGATGTACACCCATTGCCATGAAGTAACGAGCTCCCATTTCTACATACAGGTTCATCAGTTCTTCAGGATTCCATTTATCAATCTTCCAATTATTAGCAATGTCTTTATAACCGTATTCAGAAGGATGACCAAAATGTTTTAAATGATATTCATATTGCCTGTTCCCCTGCATGTACATACCACGGGCATACCAGTCGCCTTGCTCCGGCATTGACTGCGGATCCCAGTGAGCCCATGCGCCAAACTTTGCATCACGCCACCATTCAGGTACATTATAAATGCGGCTCATTTTTTCCCAATCAGCTTTGAAAGGACCGTTTGCGATAGTTAATGGTGGAAGGTTCCAGATATCAGGAGATAATCCTAAATCACCATCTCCAACCTCTATTCGATCAATATTAAGTGCTACATCGTTTGTATCTAAACTAATGGTAAGTTTTGAGTGTAGTGGAATTTTTTGTTCAATTATTGCATAAAGAAAAGAACCCGTTAAAGCTCCTGAAGAATGAATGTTTACTTTAATTGCGGGCTGACTATTGACGGCTATACTAATTGTACCCACTTTCATAGAAGCATAACGGATAGCTAATTTATTT